>Ga0172379_10000040_pt1 | contig 326155 bp, 320 predicted proteins | sample GrowelOW334metaG_FD_119756 | JGI IMG/M metagenome (GOLD analysis project Ga0172379, IMG submission 119756) | Groundwater microbial communities from an aquifer near a municipal landfill in Southern Ontario, Canada - Groundwater well OW334 metaG | ecosystem: Environmental > Aquatic > Deep... | reverse complement strand
GCGAAGAAAAATGGTGATCGAACTACGGCCTCGGGTGGTGAGCGTAGTGAAGATCAAGAAATAAGCCATGTTTGGGATGCAGGGAATAGCTTTATAACTGACCTGTGGAGATCTGACGCTGTCTATATCAAGGTGATATAGTATAATTAAACTGACGCAGCGTCAGAAGTCAGCTGAGTCATAGTACCGAGCACTCAAAACTTGAGTGCTCGGGAAGGAACTCACTCTATGCATTTAACTAAAGATTATATTGTTGGTTTGGTTGACGGCGAAGGCAGTTTTACTGCTTATGTGCGGAATATCAATCAACCCAAACAATGCGAGCGAAGGGTAAGGATCGAACCTCGATTCTATCTTAAGCTGATCGGAAAAGATAAAGCGGTGCTCGATGGTTTGAAAGAATATTTTTCCTGCGGAAATGTTTATTTCCAGGGCGATAAAAGAAAAAATCATCAAGATTGCTATCGCTATGAAGTTTCCAATCGAAAAGAATTGAACGAAATTATCGTTCCATTCTTCAAGAAAAATCAGCTAAAATTTCCATCCAAACGCAATGATTTTCAAATCTTTTGCGAGATAATGGAAAGGATAGAAAAGGGCGAGCATCTAACACCCTCCGGTCTCAGTAATCTTTACAAGCTTAAACAGCTAATGCATTGAGCTCGCCGCATACGGGAAATCCGTCCGTGCGGTGGGAACATCAATTCTCAGTTTAGAGAAAATAATCGCCCGTCAAGCCAGGGGAGCCGGTAGTGCCCAAAGTCTGAGTTCGCTCGGCCTAAGGCAAGATCGGTAACAAGGGTTAAGTCGTAACAAGGCACGGGTAGCGGAAGCTGCTCGTGGAATTATTTCAAACTGAACGGTCTGATTCGTCAGACCTTACAGGTCAATTTGATCTTCGGATCAATCAAGCGTTATTGTACTAATTACGCATCTCGCCAGACGAGAAAATCAATGTGCAGTGTTTGCTGGGACACTAAAACCCGCATGAACGGAACATAAGAAAGCATACATTCTTCTAAAATAATTATTTTCTTTTTGTGATTGATGACGCGACCGCCTGATGGGCGGTATTTTTGTGTTTCCATATGTCATTCCTGCGAAGGCAGGAATCTTGTTCGAACTTAAATTATAAGATTCCTGCCTTCGCAGGAATGACAACGCAAAAAATGTGGTATTATAGTAATGGCGACACTACAACCAGGCCCATTAAGTGTCACGGGCGGAAAGCGTCAGATACCCGCTCGGTCAAACCCGTCAGATCTTTTGAATGCTAGCTAGCAAAAACTTACGCGCAACAGGTATCGATGTTCCGTCCGGCCTCACTGATACGAGGCATCGTAAACGGAATTAAATTCGATTCGTACGCCTGACCAAAAAGAATAGCCAGTGTTGCGCCCCCTGAGACAATACGACGTCTTATCCCTATGGATGCAGAGAGAGTTCGTCTATGACAAAAAGTCTCAGGTGACCGAAGTCATCCAAGCCCGAGCGGGTCGCTACCGCTCGGGCATTTTCTTTGCTTAATTTTCTATATTTGTTAGTATTGTAACGGTTCGATCCTTCGGGGTAACCATGATCCTGCCGTAGCTTGAAGGGTCCACCCTTCGGTTTGCAAGTAGCGGCGAGCGAAAGCGGGCGGCGGGTATGCGCCCAGCGGGATGATTAGGGCGAACTGAAAAGTTCTGTCCTTACATTCGTGGCAAATGTACGCTGGGGCGGGCACCTTACTATGGTGACCCGCCCCTTTTCTTTTTTGACTAATAATTATTTTTATGGTAAATATAGAGGGTGGCTCTTGTTCTTTATATTTCAGCGCGCGGGTAATTCTGGACGGGTTGAGCTTCCAGGATCTGTATTTTTGAGCCATATCCCGCAAGAAAGGATAACCCCTTCTCAACTTTGGGGTCCCCTGATCGATAGATCCGCAATAAGAATAAGAGCTTGAAGCACCCTTATTCGGGATCACCCCAGATCGAACCGGCCCGGACCGCTAAGTGCGATCCGGGCCCGATTTCTCTTAGAAAGGAGAAAAAGTGAAAGAGAATATAGTTCCCCAAGATGATGAGGCTATCCCAGGCCCGATCGCCGTCGTCCTCATCTTGTTTAGTACCGCTCTTGCAATCTGTCTCGGCCTGGTTGCCTGGTCTTTGGTTAAAATGTTCGGAATCCGTCGTCCCCATAGTGGCCGACACAAGGGTCCTGAGAAATGACAAATCTCAAGACCCTTTCTTGTTTTTTAGGGAGTTTTTTGTTATATTCCTTAGGGAAATTAAGGGCTTATATGCGCGACTAGCTCATCTGGTTAGAGCGTACGACTGATAATCGTAAGGTGCCAGGTTCGACCCCTGGGTCGCGCACAAATAAAAAACTGCTTTCGGGCAGTTTTTTATTTGTGCGACGACAGCAAAGCGCCTGCGCGCTTTGCGTCCAGGGGTCGAAAAGCTTCTCCCATATTTTTGAGGATGTACTCATCCGAAAAAATGGGAAAGCTGTACCGTCCATGTAATGGAAGACCCCTGGCTTTAAAATGACGGCGTGAGGAGAGGTGTGAAAGACTCCTGGCATGATTCGAATAAACCAGAAAAGTACCCGCCCCCGTAGGGGGAGACTCCTGGCATGCGTATTTTGTGTTCCCTTATTTTTATGATATAAAGGCACATAGTTAGACCATTAAGGGAGGATCTGGACATGTTTTGTTGGCCTATTTTTTGGCTTGGTATTTTTGCCGGCCTTGCCATCGGGTTGTCTGAACTCAAAGGCAACCAACGGCAAGAAAGAAGGTCGAGGTGGAGAAAGATCGCAAGAAGGGAGAAATCCCTTCGCCGCAGAGTCTAAATCCCGCGAAGACTAAAAGGAGTCCCACCAGTTGGTAGGGGCTCTTTTTTTTGCTATACTCGCCCTATGATGGAAGTGAAGAAATTGATTAAAACTGAACTCAAAAAGAGAGATTTATTGATCCTCCCAGCCAACCCGACCCTTCGGGATTTTCAGAACTATATCGCGAAGATGGTAAAGATCCGCGGATTTGACCAGGAAACAGTTTCAGAAATATTTATGCTTTTTTTGGAGGAATGTGGCGAACTAGCCAAGGCGGCGCGCAAAACGCAAAATATTCACACCGACCGTAAATCTGAAGTTTTTGAATTGGAACATGAAGCGGCAGATGTTTTTTGTTATTTGCTGGATATCTGCAATCATTTTAATATTAATTTGGAAAAAGCGTTTAGAGATAAAGAAGAGGTCAATAAGAAACGAACATGGCAATAAAAAAGGAGACAGAAAAAATATTTGTCGGTAAAAAAATAACCATCTTAGGCCTAGGTCTTCTAGGTGGGGCTTTGAACGACGCCATCTTTTTGGCGGAGCATGGAGCGGAACTGACCGTGACTGATCTGAAAAATGCCGAACAACTGGCTTCGTCGCTAGAGAAGTTGAAAGACTACAAAAACCCGTCCACGGGCCGGGCAGGCATTAAATATGTTTTGGGTGGACATCGTCTGGAAGATTTTCGCGATGCTGATATGATACTTCAACCCGGCAACGTACCGATGGATTCTCCGTATTTGGCTGAAGCGAAAAAGAATAACATCCCTATCTTTGTCAGTGAATCATTGTTCGCTAAGTATGCGGAAGGAGTAACTTTGATTGGGGTGACTGGCACGCGTGGCAAGTCCACAGTGTCTCAGCTTGTCTATGAAATACTGAAGACTGCCAAGAAAAAAGTTTTTCTAGCTGGCAATGTAAAGGGGGTTTCGACCTTGGCCTTGCTCGATAAGGTCAAGAAGGGAGATATTGTAGTGATGGAATTGGACTCTTGGGCTTTGCATGGTATAGGGGATATCAAACAAAGTCCAAATATTGCCGTGTTCACGAATTTGATGGTGGATCACCAGAATTTCTACGGTTCAATGGATAAATATTTTGCCGACAAAGCGAATATTTTTCTGAATCAGACCGAGAATGACCAGCTTGTTTGCGGAGCTGAGGTATTAAAAATGATTCAGAAAAAGTATAAAAAATTCGGCGGTCGGGCAATCACGCCCGATGCCAATGTTGTGCCAAAGAGCTGGAAAATAAAATTATTGGGCGAGCACAACCGTCAGAATATTGCCTACGCGATTACGGTGGCGCGTACTTTAGATATCCCAGAAAAGACCATCAAGCAGGCGGTGGAGAGCTTTAACCCGGTATCTGGTCGACTAGAATTGGTGGGGGAGAAGCTGTGGGTTAGGTACTACAACGACACCACGGCGACCACCCCAGAAGCCTGCCTTGAGGCCCTAAAAGCCCTCAAAATGAGCCTAAAGCCTGGGGGTGGTATAATCCTCATTTCGGGCGGAACCGACAAAGGACTAGACTATAGGGTATATGTCAAGGAGGTGCCAAAACAGGTAAAAAACTTGATTTTATTTAAGGGGACGGCCACCGACAAGATCTTGAAACTTTTGCCGAAAAAATTACTGTTTACCTTGGTCGTGGTTGAAAGCATGGAAGCGGCGATGGATCTGGCGCGCAATTTTGCCGAGAAAAATGATGTTGTTTTGCTGTCGCCTGGAGCAGCGAGTTTTGGTATTTTCAAAAATGAATTTGATCGGGGAGAGCAGTTTGTGAAATTGGTCGGATAGTATATGAATACTCCAAAAGATCTAGTCTACATAGATGAATATGGTCTTTTGGGGTCCAATTATTATTGGTATAAATATGAGACGCACGGAATTACAAAGGGAGATATTTTACAAGCTGGGCTTACGAATGAACGCGTACAAGTTAGTAAAAGTATAATTGATATCTTGGTTTCGATTGATCAAGATTTTCAAAAGAACGGGTATCGTTTGTACATAAAAGAAGGACATCGTTCTGAAGATCTTTATAATATTGTTTATAAACGGCGTGTGGCGAAATTTGGAAAAGAAGTCACTGATACAATATTAAACATAAAGGATATGCCTCATTCAAGTGGGCTTGCCGTGGATATTGCTCTCTGGGACAAGGAGACGAATAAGGAAATATATCTTCGTCGCAAAGAAGATGGTGTCCCGGCATTTTTCGTACATTTTTATCAGGGAAGAGAAGACTCAGAATCTCGTGGTTATCAGGATCTTCAGGATTATACTATTGGAGTGATGATGAGATATGGTTTTAGGCTTGGAAGTAAACGCGAATATTTCCACTTTAATTACCAGCTTGATTTACCAGAAAACTATGATGAATAGAGAAATTAATTTAGAAACTGTCAAAAAAGTCCACTTCATCGGCATTGGTGGAATTGGTATTTCAGCGATTGCCCGGATGTTTAAGGGGGAGGGCAAAGAGATATCCGGCTCCGACCGGGGCGAATCGAAAGTGACAGAAGAACTGGAACAGGTCGGGATTAAAGTTTTTTTGGAACAAAGGGCGGACAATGTGCCAGACGATGTGGATTTGATTGTTTACACTTTAGCGATTCCGGCGGATAATCCGGAATTTATGCGGGCCAAAGAATTGGGCGTGCCAATGCTTTCATATCCTGAAGCTCTTGGTTTGGTTTCTTCGACCAAATACACGATCGCGGTTTCCGGCACGCACGGTAAAACAACGACTACAGCGATGTTGGCCAGAATTTTTCGGGAGGCAAAACTTGAACCGACTGTGGTAGTGGGCAGTATTATTCCAGAACTTTACTCAAATTTTGTCGCTGGGAAAGGGAAGTATTTTATTGCCGAAGCTTGTGAATACAAACGGTCATTTTTGAATTTAAATCCGCAGGCGGTGATTATTACGAACATTGATACTGACCACTTGGATTACTACAAAGATCTCGCCGATATTCAGAGTGCCTTCGCCGAACTCGTTTCAAAGATACCCACTGACGGATATTTGATTTGTGATCCGAATGACGAACGCCTGGCGCCAGTGTTGGCGGTGGCTAAATGTCAGGTGGTGGATTATTTGGTATCGGCAAAATCGGAAGAAATAAAATTATTAATTCCTGGGAAGCATAATATTAAGGATGCCCAGGCGGCTTTAGCTCTAGCTGTAACTCTTGGGGTGGACAAACCGATGGCACTTGAAGCATTGTCACACTTCACCGGCACTTGGCGGCGGTATGAAGTGAAAGGTTTGTCCCCGAATCATGTCATGATCTATGACGACTATGCCCATCATCCGACAGAGATTAAAGCGACGTTGCAGGGGACACGTGAGTCGTATGGACCGAATAGCAATATCACGGTCGTTTTCCAGCCTCATCTTTTCAGTCGCACCAAACTTTTGTTGGATGATTTTGCCAACAGTTTCGATGATACAAACACGGTAATCGTGACGGACATTTATGCGGCGCGAGAGATTGATGATGGGACGATCAGCTCCCGTGATTTGGTGGAAAGATTGAAAGAAAAAAATATCGATGCGCGTTACATCTCGGACTTCGCTGAGATCGAGCAGGTTCTTAAAGAGATCGTCGAAAAAGGGAAACCGGGCGATATTGTGATCACAATGGGGGCCGGTGAAGCCTTTCAGATCGGAGAGAACCTGATTACCCACAACGGCTATCTTCCGGGGTGATTTTGTGGTATCATTTTGTCATTATGAAATCAGGATTACGTAATGCCATCTGGCGCAGTCGGGCGATAGCAATCGTCGGTTTCGTGACGATGCTGCTAGTCATTTTTCCGGGCTTGCCGGGAGCGCTTAAGGCGACGCTATTTTTTGTGTTTGGTTTTTTAGCTTTTGTTTTTGGTCTGGCGGGTAGTCGGCATAAATCTTATTCAGGCGAGGCTCGACCGAAAGTAATCGAGCAGGCCGAAGTACAAATCGAGGCGGTGGAAGGCGAGGCTCCAGTTTTTGTCTTGGAAGATACCATTATTGTTCGTGACGAAAGCGAAGTTTAATATTTTTAATATCTTATGGTTCTAAAAAACTCTCACCACCCTAGGGTTTATATTTTAGCTGGTTCAGTTTTAGTTGTTGCTCTGATTTCTTTTTTTGTCTGGCCGGCTTTTGGCCGGTCGGCGGGCTATATCAATAAAAATCTGGCAGGAGCTCTTTCGGCCTCATCGACAACGGCTACTTCTTCTTTGGCTACGACTACACCTCCGGTTGCTCACCTGAAAACTCCGACCAACGTAAGGTCCATTTATATGACGGCTTGCGCGGCTAGCAGTAAGACTTTGCGGGATCGAATTTTTTACGTTCTGCAGGGAACAGAGATCAATGCCGTGGTTATCAATATTAAAGACGAGACTGGCAAGATCTCGATCAATACTGGCAATCCAGTGTTTGCCAGCGCTTATAAAACGGCCGGCTGCCCAGTGAAAGATATGAAAGAACTGGTGGCGGAGTTTCATCGGCGAGGAGTTTATGTCATTGCCCGCATCGCTGTTTTTCAGGATCCCGATTTAGTAAAAAAACATCCGGAGTGGGCCGTGAAGCGTGCCTCAGACGGGGGAGTATGGAAAGACCGGAAGGGTATTTCTTGGCTTGAAGTGAAAGCGGTGCCGGTTTGGGACTACACTGCGGAATTAGCTAAAGAATCATATAAAATTGGTTTTGATGAAATTAACCTCGATTACATTCGATTTCCGTCGGATGGCAATATGAATGACATTTCTTATGCTTACTACAAGCCGTCACAGGAAACGAAACATCAGGCGGTAAGAGATTTTTTTGCCGGAATGCATGAAAGGTTGAAGGATCTAGGTGCACCGATCTCCGTTGATCTTTTTGGGATGACTTGTACCAATACCGATGACTTAGGAATTGGGCAGGTCTTGGAGGATGCTTTGCCTTATTTTGATTTCGTGGCTCCGATGGTCTATCCTTCTCATTATCCGGCTGGCTGGAACGGTTACAAAAAACCGGCAACTATGCCTTACCAGGTGATTAAAATCAATATGGATGCGGCAGTCAAACGCGCGATTGCGGCTTCCTCGAGCCCTTCCAAGATCCGACCATGGATCCAGGACTTTAACCTGGGGGCAACTTATACGGCCGATATGATCATTGCTCAGTTGAATGGAGCAAGAGCGGCTGGACTCAACTCCTACATGGTGTGGGATCCAAAGAATATTTATACTAAAGCGGCGTACGTGAAGCGTGCTGATGTTGCCCCGAGTGCTCCCCGCTAAAATTTAAGTGTCATTCCGTTTCGATTTATTGTTTCTATAAAATTCAAATTTCAAAATCCAAATGTCGAAAGAAATCCAAATGATTAAAATCCAAAAGAGGCGTTTGGAAATTTAGATTTTGACATTCTTTTGTCATTTGACATTTAGTTTTTGGATTTGTGATAGATGTACAGACTCTAAATTTCGGTTTTTTACATAGCGTCATATTGGGTTTCGTTATATAATTTTCTTATGTCGGATCTTAACTTTAACAACAAAGAGATTACTTACTTTGCCAAAACCGATTTTCGGGGCAAAGAGACTCCTTTTGGTATCAAAATAAAAGATCGGGCTCGGCATTTCTACGTAATCGGCAAAACAGGTATGGGTAAATCAACCCTGCTTGAAAATATGGCTATTCAAGATATTCGAAATGGCCATGGTCTGGGTTATCTTGATCCTCACGGTTCGACGGCGGAAAAGTTGCTTGATTTTGTTCCTGAAGATCGCATTAATGATGTGATCTATTTTGCGCCGTTTGATCTTGATCATCCGATCTCATTTAATATTATGGAGGACGTCGGTAAAGATAAACGCCATTTGGTGGTCAATGGGTTGATCTCTACTTTCAAGAAAATTTTCGAAGATGTTTGGTCGGCACGCATGGAGTACATTCTCACCAACACTATTCTGGCGTTGTTGGAGTATCCGAATTCTACCTTGCTTGGTGTCAACCGAATGCTTTCAGATAAAACTTTCCGCAATAAAGTCGTCGAAAACGTAACTGATCCATCGGTCAAATCATTCTGGGTAGACGAATTCGCCAAGTACAACGAACGATATATGCAGGAGGCGGGTGATGCCATCAAGAACAAGATCGGCCAATTTACGGGTAATCCGGTTATTCGAAACATCATCGGTCAGCCAAAATCATCGTTTGATCTCAGAGAGATAATGGATGGACGAAAGATTCTGATTGCCAACTTATCCAAGGGGCGGGTGGGAGAGCAGAACGCCAATCTTTTGGGGGGAATGTTGATGACCAAGATTTATTTGTCGGCCATGTCGCGGGCCGATATGACCGATCCGGAAATGCAGAAGGCTGCGCCTTATTACTTGTTTGTCGACGAATTTCAATCTTTCGTTAACGAGTCATTTAAGGATATTCTATCTGAAGCGAGGAAGTATAAATTAAATCTGACCATTGCTCATCAGTATGTCGACCAGATGCCGGAAGAGGTCAGGAGTGCGGTATTCGGCAACGTCGGTACGACCGTTGTGTTCCGAGTTGGACCTTTTGATGCGGAGATTTTGGAAACGATGTTTATGCCGAAGTTTACTAAGGAAGACCTAGTTAACTTGGGTTTTGCTCAAACTTATCTTACTCTGATGATTGACGGTGTCGGTTCTCCTCCTTTTTCAGCCGTTACTTTGCCTCCAATCGTTAATATTTTTTCTTCGTCGCGCGATCTTATTATTGAAGCTTCACGAAAGCAATTTTCTCATCCACGTGATGAAGTGGAATCGGCGATCAGTCTTTGGCATGGTGAACAGCGAGTGGAAACAGATGCAGACAATAGAACGTCGGTTCGCCGGTCGGTATCTCAGTTTGGAACGGGCGATCGTTCTCGTCCTCGCCCAGCGCCTGTTCCTCCTCCGTCAAAAATAAATATTCCGGAAAATATCAAACAAGCGGTGGCCGAGGCTCACTTAGCCCCGCCGGCCAGTAAACCAGCTTCAACTCCTACCCCTCTTCCTGTTCGTCCGCTGGCTTCTATCCAGCCAGCTAGACCAGTCAATTCTAATGGGCAAGAATTGAAATCGTCGATCAAAGAAGCAGTCGGTGGAGAAAAAAAATTATCACTATCGGCACTTAATCAGAGCAGACATCGTTCTGGAACGACTGCTAATAAAGATGACTTACGCGCGGCCCTTTCTGAATTAGTTAAAAAGCCGGAGAAAAAGCTGGAAGAACAAAAAAAGGAGATTCAGTCTGAAAATCATTCGAATAATCAAGCTACCCCTGCGCCAGACTCTGGCGTGGCAAATTCCGCTTCTGCCAGAAGCTCTGGTGTGGCAAAGGAAGTGCCGGAAGATGTATTACGAAAAATGCTAGGGAGTTAATTGAATTTTTTTAAAAAAATGGGCTTAGATGCCCGTTTTTTAGGATACAGCTATAACTTTGAATTAGAGCTGGTCTTTGCTAGAATTGGGGCTAATTAACCGATTATGAATAGTCTTTTGGTGATAAATAAGTCTAAGAAGATCCTGGTGGTTACCGGGGCTTATCCCCCGGAAATTGGCGGAGAGGCAACATATGCCAAGCTCCTTAAGGAGGAATTACCTAATCAGAGTGGGGACAAGGTTCGCGCAATCATTTTGAATAGTAGTCGACTTCGCTTAGTTTTTAAACCGTGGCGGTGGCTGTCGGTCTTTGTAAGAACGCTTTATCTGGGACGTTACTGTGATGTTGTCTACGCCCTTAACTTAAAAGATTCTTTTCCGGCCAGTCGGGCTGCCAGGTTGTTGAAAAAACCTTTTTGGCTGAAGCTTTCGGCTGAAGATGTCTGGCCTATGACTCTGGTGTCAGGAGATAAGGGGGGACTCCAAATACCGAGGAATCTTGGTCGCTTGATTGTGCCGTCGGAAGAGATAGCTTTGCAGATTCGAGAATTGGGGGGAAAGGATAAGCAAGTATGCGTGATCCCGAATGCTTTTACGGCTCCAATGGATCTAGACACTCACGATCGGATCCGGCAAAAGTGGGGGGTTAAAGGACAAGTGGTTTTGACAGCCGGCCGGTTTATAAAACGGAAAAATTTTCAGACTTTGGTTAAAGCTGTGCCGGCAGTTTTGGTAAAATATCCGGATGCTAAAATACTGATTGCTGGCGACGGTCCAGAACGCCCGACTCTGGAGAAACTCATTGATTCACTAAATTTAGCAGATAGCGTTATGTTGACCGGGATATTGTCGCGTGAGACATTGTTTGTTTACCTGCGATTGGCCGACGTTTTTGTTTCTCCCAGTCTATACGAAGTCGGTTCACCGTCTTTGCTTGAGGCGAAGACTTTGGGTACCCCGATAGTCGCTACTTTAGTGGGAGATAATAAAAATTTATTAGACGGCTATGCGTTCACAACTCTTGTCCCAGATTTTGATAGTGATACTTTGGCTTCCGCGATCATTAAGAGTCTGGGTAGTGAAAAACGAAAGATAACGGTTGATACAAATGACGACCCGGCCGGAGAGATGGCGATTGAGTTGATCAGACTTCTTTTGAATAATTAAATGGGAGCTTCCGGGGTATTTCATGGGACGGTAGGTTATGGGGTTGAAGTTTTTTAACTGATTGTGCTAAACTAGAATTAAGTTATCTTTTCTTAGTGAACGGAAGCCGTAACGGTAAAAGACCGCCCTGGCTTCTTTTAAAGCTTTTAGTTGTTCGTGGTTCGAACGCGGACGGTATTTATGGCTCTATATCCAACAAAAAATGTTGGATTTTGGGGCTTTTAGAAAATTAAAAATTTACAATCATGAAGAAAATGATCGGTTTTATTGGCCAGGGCTGGATCGGCAAGAATTATGCCGATAATTTTGAAGATCGGGGATACTCAATAGTTCGTTATGCTCTTGAAGCACCTTATTCTATCAATGCTGGTTTGATTAAGTCGTGTGATATTGTCTTTATTGCTGTTCCGACGCCGACAACGCCAGCCGGTTTTGATGACCATATTTTGCGCGAAGTGGTGAAATTAGTGGGTTTCGGCAAGATCGCTGTCATCAAGTCTACGATTCGGCCTGGGACGACAGAATCTATTCAGTCAGATAATCCTAATGTTATCTTACTCCATTCCCCAGAATTTTTGACTGAGGCGACAGCTCGTTTTGATGCGGACCATCCAGCAATGAACATCGTTGGTATTCCCGATGAAACAGAAAAGTATCGCGAAGCGGCCAGGGCAGTTATTGAAGTTTTGCCGGAGTCGCCATATAAAGCAATTTGTTTGGCTAAGGAGGCAGAGCTTATAAAGTACATTCGAAATTGCTTCCTTTATACGAAGGTGGTGTTTATGAATTTAGCCTATGATCTGAATAAGTCGTTGGGCGGAGACTGGAGAGCAGTCAAGGATTCTCTTTCTGCTGATCCAATGGTTGGTCGTATGCATTTGGAGCCGATCCATAAAAGTGGCCGGGGGGCCGGGGGGCATTGTTTCATTAAGGATTTTGAAGCTTTTATTGGTATGTATGAAGAAAAAATCCCCAATGATGTCTTGGGACTTCAAGCCCTTGAATTACTAAGAGATAAGAACGTTGAACTTCTGATGAAAACGGGCAAAGACCAAGATTTACTACTTGGCGTTTATGGTGCCGGTGTTAAAGCGCAATCGAAGATAAAAACGGCCCCAACAGCCGAGCCACAAAAAGAATACATGGCAGAACCAGCCCGCGCTTAGAGTCAGTTTCTCTTGAGGAAAGATATCAGTTGATAGATCCATAATCGAATCTGTCGTCTGATGATGGCCCGAAAGAAATGAGGGTAGCTTTTGCGACTTTGTTTTACTAATTCAACGTTTATGCGCATAAGATGAAGGCGATCGGTCAGACTGATATTGCCGCCATGAATGCGGTAGAGGAGTGAGCGATCTGACAAATTGGCCAGCCTACTGACCGCTCCCAATCTTAGCCAGAGGTCGTAGTCCTCAATGCCGTTTAGTGCGAGGTTGTAGGCTCCAAGATCTACTACTGTATCTTTTCGATACATTACACTCGAGTGGAAAATAACATTTTTCGATAGAATTACTCGTTTAATCTCGGAGTCTGAAAGGGGAACATTAAGATCTCGGAGAGGCTTACCGGCCGGATCGATTGCTACCGCATTAGTCCCGATTAACGAGTAGCTGGGATTTTTTTGTAGGAAAGTTATTTGTTTGGCTAGTTTATCAATGTCGTTCCAGACGTCATCGCTATCCAGAATAGCGATGAATTCACCCTGGGATAGGGAAAGAGCCCTGTTTCTGGTAAAACTGATATTTTTGTTTGTTTCGTTTTTAAAATACTTAATCCTGGGGTCCTTAAGGTATGGTGCGATGACCACATTTGTATTGTCGGTTGATCCGTCGTCGACAATAATGAGCTCCCAATTTTTGTAAGATTGGGCTAGGACGCTATCGATAGCCTCTTTGATATAAAGGCTCCGATTATAGGTGGCGATGTTTACACTGATCACTGGTCTCGAGGTATTTTTGTCCATGCTGGGGGGATTAGGTCATCAATATTTAGACTTCCATCATTGAACCATTTATTCGGCGCAATAACAATCTTATCCGGATTACCGTTTAGCCAGGCGCCCCACCAGCTGAAGCTCGAGTTGGCAATAATATTGTGCTTGCATAGGCTCATGGCTATCATTTCTTGGAAATCTTTGAGCTGATAGTCAGAAACGGCAATCATCGTAAATTCTAGTTTCAGGTTTTCTTTTACCCACTGAACATCGTCCGAGAAGATGAAAAATACCGGGTCAGAGATTTTGCTGGCGATTATTTTTGCCGCTTGTGCATAGTAATCAAGCGAACAAGAGCCGAATTGTTGTTGGACTTTGGGATTCAGATAGTCGCTACGGCGAATATGAATAGAGACAGAATTAGTCCCCTTAATTTTCTCGTTTAGTTCAGGACTTACTTTTTCTAGTGGTTCTTTTAATGAAAAATCTTGCCTGATTATTTCGGCAATATCATCGAAATATTTATAACTTTGCCAGAAACCGTCCAGATAAAGATCTTTCTTTTTTTCGAGTCTGTCTAATGTGGCAGGTTCCCAGCTGATGTGGAAACGTCTTAGGATCTTGAACGAGAATCTGCGCCAAGCCATTGAAATTGACCCAAGCGGATATTTGAGGTGTTTTACTTCCTCGTTACTTGCAATATTTTCCTGAATATTGAAGACAGGCAATCCGTACTTGCGCAGAGTTTGTTTTGGATATCCGGAAGTGTCTAGCTTCAAAGTAGTCTTATTTTGAAGCGCCAATTTCCGTCCCAAAGCGTATTGGAACATCTGATTACCCAGCCCGCCTTTTAGGTTTACTATGATCATAAATGTGCTATTCAGCTCTAGTAAAAAGGTAGATTAATTCTTCGTTTCGGTGAATAATTTCCTTCTCGTTTGAGTTGTTGCGATCGAAAAAGAAGTCCCCACTGCCCCTGAGTTTTTCCAATCGAAAGCCCGTCCTGTTGGCGATTAGTCTGATTTCCCAATCCGGTAGAGGATTGATGTGGTAATCGAAACAGCCGGGTGAGAACCATTTATGGTATCCAGTTAAAAAGAAACGTAGTCGACTGTAAGATGACTGAATGTTGGGAGTACTAAGGATAAGCAGTCCTCCGGGTTTCAGGCTCGCGCTCGCATCTCGGAAAAGTTTCCAGGGATTTTCGAGATGTTCGATTATTTCCTGACATAAAACGACATCAAACGATCCTTTTTCTGTTGGTAGTGGGTTCGTGCTGTTTAGGTCGCAGGAGAGATTGTGAGAGGTCTCATTTTCCGGTTTAACGTCCAGATCAAGATTGAATACCTCATACCCTAGTTCTGTCAGAATGTTTGCTACTTGGCCTGTTCCGCCCCCAAGGTTGAGCAGTCTCCGCCCTTTTGTGTCTGGGACACTGGCTCGGAGTTCACTCAAGGTCATTTCAAGAGTTCCTGGGGCTGCATGGCAGTATAGGCAATCAACTAATCTCTTTATGTGTCCATAAATAAAACTTCGTTCCTTATGCTCGAACTTTATCATCAATTTTCCAATCACTGGATCCTCGGTGGGGGAGATGGATAGAAGACCAGTTTTTTTTATTAGGTCAGTAATTTTATTTTTTAGCATTTTTTTCAGCAATTGTAACATAATCAAGAGTAATAAAACGGCGTCCGGTCATTATGTCCAGGATAATGAAAAATCCCTGGAGGGGTCCCAAAACGAATACAGAGAGGAGAAGTTTAATGGGTGAATTGCGAAAGTGCAGGCTTTCAAATAAAAAGCCGGACAACAATTGACCGATGACTCCGAATATCCCCGTCGTGGCATGTAATTCTAGGATCTTCAGGTCGTTCTCTCTACATAGACGTTGTAGTTCAAATCTGGTTAGACGCCGGAAGTCATAGGGGGTTTCGTGTTCATTGCAGACAAAGGGGACGGTTAAAAATAACTTCCCGCCTGGTTTGAGTGTTCTAGATATTTCTTTTGTGAGCTGGTTGTGGTCGGTGGAGTGTTCCAGGACCTGGGTGCAAATGACTACTTCAAAAGAGTTATCTGTAAAGGGGATATTCAATCCGTCAAAAAACTTTTCCACCTTTTTTTCTTGATCGGAGTGTCCTCCGCCGGCGATATCGATGCCCACATATTCTTTTGAAGGAAATATATTGCGATAGGGCTCGTTCCCACAACCGACATCAAGAATTCTGTCGTTTTTGGACGTGTATTTTGCCGAAAAGTTTCTAATGTTCTTGTATAAATTGTACCGGTCGATGAAGTAGGGATTTAGAAAGATCGAATACCAGCGCGGGCGAAAGAAGCTCTGCTCGATGAGTCGTTGTTTCAGGGGTAGTTTATTTCTCATTGAAGCGGTGTTTTATTTTGGTCAGCCAGAAGATCAATCTTTCCGGCAGAAGGTCGTTGTATAAGAAGTGCCAGAATTTTTCCCTGAGATCAGCCTTTGTATATCCGGCGTGAAAGCTTGGGTCAATCCGCCTGATCTCTGTGATCGCCCTTTTTATCTCTTTTTCGTATGGAACATACAGGAGCTGGCGTTTTTTGGCCGGGATGAAATATCCTTTGGCTTCGATGAATTTGTCGTCGGCCAATAGTTTGAAAGCATGGAAGTGGTAGAAAATAGGCAGGGAAGTATCGGTATCTTTGATGTTCCAGGGGGCACTGCCTATGCGCTTACTTTTAATAATAAGAACTCCTTTGAACCTCTCGGGCCAATCATTTAAGTACATCTGATCGCCAAATCTGCCGTTTTCTACCCGGTCGTAACACCATTCGATAACCCGATCGGCCCACCAGTTTACGCAGGCCAGGCCGTTTTGATCATTTTTAAAATAGACAAACCCGACATTGAATCGTCCGACCGTTTTTTCGTATTTTTCCTGACCCTTGGGAAAACGGTGTTCGATAATGGCAATCGAATATCCGTCAATTTCCTCAAAAAGCGGAGCCGGATCGTCAAAGAACATCAGGTCGGCGTCAAGATAGGTGACCGCGTCTACTTTTTTATTGGTCAATAAATAACGGCAGAGATTTGCCGTACAGGTCCAGGAATATTCGGCCCGATTGCGCTCCGATTTTACCCTAAGCAAATCTTTGGTCTCAAATTCGGACAAAGAAATGGTTTGGATGGAATCCAGGTTTAGTTTTTGGATCAACTCCAGCGTCTCGTTGTCCATACACAAGATCCACAGCTTGAAATCCGGGCAATGCACCTTAAGTGAATTGTAAAGGGCCAATCCCTTATAAAGATAATTTTTATCAAAAAGAGTGCAAAAATTAAGCATGAAGGTCTCGTTTTCTTTTAAATAGGTATCCCTTGAATTCGCCATTAAAATTGCGGCGTTTTATTTTTCCACCCGGGGCTTCAAAGTCGGCCACAAGATTGTATTTGGACGATAAGAATTTTAATAATTTTTGTTCACTGAGAAACCAGCAGGGGTAACTGGCGTCATAGACTTGGGGAGGAACTTTTTGGAGAGTGACGAAATCTTCATTGTTATCTGTGACACTGGTCCGGTCGAAGAGAATGAACCTGAAATTTTTATCTGTAACTTCTTGCAAAATTTTGTAGGGGTTCTCTAGATACTGTAGTGAACTGGAAAACATCACTAATGAAGGTGTCTCTTTTTCGAGACAGGCGGAGATAGTTTCGTAGAAGTTGAGATGGTCATTAGCAAAATATTCCAATCCGCATTTAACGAAATTGGGTTGCTCGACGATATTCCATTTTATTGAAGATAAGTGTTTTAGATAGGGGAGATGCTGAAAGTAACTACTGCCAAGCGAACCTCCAAAATCGATCAAGTCCAATTTTTGTTCGTTTTGGCCGGCGATAAAAAGTAAGTTAGCCAGTAATGGCCACCGATATTCGTTTTTATAGAACAAGACTGAGTCCCTTTCATAGCTGGCTAAGCCTGCTTTGACTTGAGTCAAAGCATCTTTTACTTTGCCTAAGATCTCCTTATAATCATACCCAATAGTTTTTTCCGCTACTTGCTGCCAGTTTTTATATGGCCCAAAAAAGCCGTATCGCTGTCCGGCAATAAACTTTAAGATGCCCTTCGGTATTATTTTTTTGAGCAGATTTTTCATATTACTCGGGTGCTGTCTCTAGGGTATTATCTTTGTTTCCTCTCCAATCCGATAGTTATTATTCTCCTCAAAATACGCGTTGAAGATCTTTGATGCATCTTTCTTGGAAATGAGGTTCTTTCTCACCCCATACCATTTGTCACTCCCTTTCTCGTAGATGGTTGACCTGACAATAGCACGAATATTTTTTACTCCCAGAGCATGAAGAGCGCTTATCCGGTGGTTTCCATCAATAACTAAATATCGGGAATGCCCGTCGGCACTGATGAATCGTATTACTTCAGCGTAATTTTTATATTCCTTGGGTATGTATCCGTTTTTCTTTATTAGATAATAAGCTTTTTCCAGCCAGACGAACTCTTCTAGGACTCTAAATTCCAAAATTCCCTTGTCGGAAAAATGGGTGAGAATATCCGGACAGTCATTCGGGTCGGCAAGCCACTTGTTCCTTTTATCTAAAAAATCTTTCGAGCCAATTTTATTCCATGGATATGACCAAAGTGGAACATAATTAGTCAGGGTGATGCCCAGGGCTTCGCCCATGTTTTTTGGCCGATAATGCTTTAAAAAGTCAGTAAATTTTTCCCGGCACTCGAGTTTTGGGATGCCCTTACTTAGTTCTACGATGTATGTTTGGTATGGATTGTATCCATTTCCTCCATAACGAAAACCGCAGTAGTGCACACACTCGTTTATGGGAATATCTTTAATCGATCGGGGAAGGATTTTCTTTATAGTAGATCTTATGAATTTTAGCATAGAGTTTTATCCTCGATAAAAAGACAATGATTAGACCTCTTTACGCACAGTATAGACCTTTTCCCTATTCAGTGGTTCGTTCTCGCCCAAGATGGAAGTTTTTTTGATTATCAATCTGTACTTGGCGAACAGTCTTGTCATTTCTTCATCGCGGTGATAAAAGAATTTGATATTGCCCCACGACTTTTTCCCAAGTTTTTCTCTTTTGGTGAATATTTTTTTGGTAGTAGTACGAATTTTTCTTAGAATGCGAAAATAAATAGACGGAGCCTTATTTGTGGTTTCGTATATCTGGATGACTATTTCTTTGCGACAGACTCGGCTTAATTCTGAAATCATAAGGTCTAGATTTTCCGAATCCAGCAGGTGGACAAGTCTCCAGCAGACCACATAGTCTACAGAGCCATCCCCGAAGGAGAGCGCTGTGGCATCACCGCACTCCAAATTAACCAGGTTATTGTTCTCAAACTTTTTCTGGGCCTCTGATAACATGTCGTCGGAAATGTCGATACCGATGACGTGCATTTTCTTTTTTAGGTAGATATCAATGAATCTCCCCGTTCCGACTGGAACATCGAGAATGGTCGAGCCGCTTTCTCGTTCGGAAATATAATTGCTTATGAACGACTGCTCCTCGTTCCAAATCGGCTCAATGATGCGGTCCTTGTCATAGTTTGTCGCGATATCGTTATAATAAGCTTTATTTCCGTTTTTCATTGTTTTATTGGGTTAATTTATTCCAGATTTTAATTAAGAAAATAATCGGCCAGGAATGGCGAAATTCGGGGTGCATAACTTCAAAAAGCCTCTTGTCGTATTCAAAGTCTGCCTTTATCTTATCATTAGGCCTAAGTGGAAAAATGAGTTCATGTCGCTCGATCTTTTCTAGAGGAGAAGTTTTTTCCTTGGTGTGGGTGGCCTCGGAACCAAAACCAATATTTGAGATCAGGCTTACTGCCGGAACGATCACTAATCCTTTGTGAAGAGACCTAGTAAAAGCCCACTTGTATTCCCAGGCATTGGTTGTATGGCCAACTTTAAAAAGTGAATTTCTTGCCCAGGATTGCTTGTAATTTCCGAGTGTTTTCTTGGTTTGGTTTTTAATTTTTTTATCTTGCCAGCCCTTCATCTCCGGATCATAAAGGGTCCAAGCTCGGCGCCATGATGCCCATCCCCAAACTCCTCCGTAATTTGAAAAATGATAATCTTGCGCATCCTTCTTCCATTCATTGATGAAATTGAAACCTGCCACCTGCATAATTTGAGGATAATCCCGGTATTTTTCCAACATTTCGTCACAAAAAGTAAAAAACGATTGGCTGGGCAGGCAGTCGTCCTCGATAATTATCGCCGTTTCAGATTCTCGAAAGATCCAATTTATCGCGGAGTAGACTCGTTCACTGCAACCGAGATTAGTATCGGAAAAATCACGCGAAACTTCGCAATCCCAATCAATGTCGGATACGATATCTCTGGCTTCTTGGCAGAGCTCTTTTTCACCCGGTTTGTTGGCGCGCGCGCCGTCGGCGGCAATAAACAGCCTTTTTGGCTGGGCTTTTTTTATCTCCGCCCAAACCCGGCTCACCCGGTCTGGACGGTTGAAAATAACGAATAAAATAGGGGTATTTATGGCCATGGCAGTTCATCAAAAGCCCTTGCATTATAAGACAAAACTGGTATTTTTTCAAACAAAAAGCCCGGCGTCACCTTACTGGTGAACGCCGGGCAGGATTCTGAGATTCAAGATCATTGACGCAAAATGTGCCCCGGGAGACCGCTTTGGCCCATACTGTGCTCATAACGAACGGCTTCTGCACTGGATGGGTAGGGGATGTTCAGTTTTTTTCGAACGTCTTGCTCGACCTCATTTCTCAGTGCTACAATGCCTTCCGGTCCTAAGTGGTCGGTAAATACATAGGATTCATATCCGCCGTCGGGATTCCCTTTGTAGAAATTGGCGACCTTGCCATAGTCCACATTCCGGCTGTAAAGGTTATCCCCATTGCGGGTATAAACCCAAACATCATGAAGCAGGGGATGAGGAACGGCTTCGTCGTAGTAAGGAGTTCCGGGGTACGGGGTGATCACCGTGACATCGAAGTCGTCCGGTTCGATGTCGATCAGCCAGTTTTTGGTGGTCAGTGCTGTCCCCGCTGATTCTCCGGGATGACCAAGGGACATCAGGGCTTTTACCTTCAAACCGTTGCGTTTGGCAAGCTCGACACAGGCAGTATTCTGCCCCACGGTCGCTTTCTTATTCATGTTGTTCAGTATCTTGGGTGATCCCGATTCGAACCCGGACAGGACCCAGCGAAAGCCGGCTTGGTGCATCAATCTCGCTTGTTCTTGGTTGAAGAGTTGGGATTTTATGAATCCGCGCAAGCGGAATTCTACCCCGAGTCTCTCTTGCAGTTTGATCACCGCCGTCATCAGCTCCATCATATGGAGGCCGTTGACGTTCAGCTCATCATCGAATAACATGAAGCCTCTGATTCCGAAGGCCAGATACAAGTACTCCATCTCGGAGAGAATGCTGGCTATCGGCCGGCTGCGCATTCGTCTGAAGGTCGGAGAGTTTCTTCCTCCGCAGAACCCGCAGCCAAAAGGACAGCCAAGTTGGGTAATGAGGCTCGTCGCCGGCACTCCATCGATCATGTAGTGATAGCTACCCATCTCGATCAAGCTTCTATCTACCAAGGGTAGATTTCCCAAGTCCTCATTGCTTGAAAACAGATGGGATTTCGGGTCATCGGCGTTGATTACTTTCGGCGGGTCAGGACCCATTGCGAGCAGGATCGCCTTTTCGCCGTCGCCCGAGATCAGCACGTCAGCCAACTTGTATAATTGGTCAAAGGCAGTACTCGCTCGTCCAGTCTCGTTTTTCGCTTGTTGTTCTCGCGAGAAAGCCGAGTGTACGAGGGTAATGTGCGGTCCGCCGAGGATGATTCGCGTTTCCGGAGCTTTTTGGCGGATGATGTCAACGATAGCGACGACAGCCGGCAGTTGCGGGGTGGTCACCGTGATCCCTACCGCGTACGGATGTTCCGTTCGCAAAAAGTCTTCCACGGCTTCGCCATAATTAACGACGCCGGACAAATCAAGAACGGACACGAGATAATGTCCGATGGTCTTGACCAATGTCGCAACCATTAAAAGTCCCAGACTTGGAAATACCCGCTCATCGAGTAAAAACGGCGATGGGGGATTGATAAAACAAACACGTTTTTCCATTTTTTGCCTCCTTAAGGCGTCAATCTGCGAACACAGTAACAGAAATAAATGGTTGAGTCAATCAGGTAGTTTTATCTGTTTCTTTTTAAAAAATTCTTTAGTCGGTGTTTAATGCGGAGAAAATAACCCTTGAAACTGCCCCTTTTTACATAGACTGTCTCGGGAAGCGTAATTTTTAGCGGGGGGTATACTTTTCCGAAATTCTCTCTGAAATTGGGAGCCAAGATATCTCCCAAGTCTATCAACTCGGCCACAATGCTTCTGGTAAAGTCGCTGCAATCGAAGGTCTGAATGAAATTAAGCGTTCGGTCATTGAAAACATAGTAATGTTCCAAAAGAATATCCCGCCAGTTATAGTTCATTTTGCCATCGTTGTATTCCCGTAAATAATAAGATTCATTATATTTTACCCGGTGGAGATATTCGGCTTCCGGACAGGGGTAAGCATTTAGGCCGGCACAAACAAAACGCCAGGCAAATCCCTGCGTATCGAAACCATGCCTGGTAGGATAACCGCCGGCTTGGTCGAAGGCCTTTCTGGTATACATAAAATTTACGTATAAAGGTATAAAAACCTGATCTTTTGATAAAAGAGAAGTAATTTCTATCTTTTCGCCGAGGCGAGGAGCGACATCTATATATTGAATATCGTTAATATTGTTACCGATGAACTTTATTGATCGATGGATCGTTATTCCATCGCAGTTTTTCTCGGTCAAGAAATTCACCATCTTGGGGAGGGTATTCGCCGGCAAGATGTCGTCGCTATCAAGGCAGAAGATGATATCCCCGGTGGTCTTAGACACCGCTGTGTTTCTGGTTGCGCCCCCGCCCCGGTTTTTGTCATGGAAAAATATTTTAATGCCTGGATATTTCTGTGTCAGCTGTTCCATTTCGGATCGTGTGCCGTCAGTAGAGCCGTCATCAACCATTACGACCTCAAAATCGGTCAAACCCTGGTCATAAATGGAGGCCACTGCTTGCCCCAGTGTTTCCTGGCAGTTATAACAGGGGATGATGATGGATAGTTTTTGAGTTGGCATATATTAGTGGGCCGTTTTATTAAGGTAAAGAAAATCGTTATCTCCGATGATCTCAATAAAATCATATCGGCCGTTTAAAAAATCTTCAATTTTCTCCCGTAGATCATCCTTAAGAATTTCGATGAGAATAAATTTTGGAGCGTATTTTTCAAGATTCAAACCCTTTAATACCTCTAATTCGTAGCCTTCAACATCGATGGTTAGCAGATCAATTGTTTTGTTTGAGGAAAAATATCTTTCCAACGCCTTGTCGAGGGTCAGAGCCGGAACAGTTATTTCCCTTGCTTCTATTTTTTGGCATCTTTCCCCCTCTTTTACCCAGGACTCGTAATTTGGCACTCCGCCCTTGACTACAGACATCGCATTGCAGTCGATCAGTGAAACCTGTTCATCCGGGTATCCTGCGGAGACTAGTGCTGCTTCAATTACCTGCGATTCTCTCCTGTTTTTTCGACATAATCGGGCGACTTGGGGGAGCGGTTCAAATATGATACCGGTCCAGCCCCTGAATTTTTCCAGATAATAGGTTGGATCAAGGAAATAGCCGTCGTTGCCGCCGACTTCAACGAAAAATCCGCCACATTTGTCCTTTAATAGATCTAGTAGTCTGTTGTGTCCGGAGTAAGGTTTTGAGAATTTTTCATTTCCAAATAGTTCGAAGGTTTTTCTTTTGATCGGTATTAGCCTGCTTTTAACATAAGGATAGACCTTTCCGAAGTTGTGTCGTGGGTCGGAAACGAGCGCGCCTATTCGGGATAACAGATTTTTTTGGCTCATCGGATTTTTATTGTTTATTTATATGGTTGCTTTCTCGGACGCGTTTTTTCCAGTAATCGGCCCACAGAGCCTCATTCTTGGCTTCACGTTGCATTGCTTCATAGCGGTTAGTCAACTCCGTTTCTGTTATTCCTTCTAATTCGTCCCATTTATCAATGATCCAGATTGGCAACCCGAGGGCGCGAAAGGACTCGGTCATTGGTGATCGTTTGACGATTGGTATTACTCCCAAATACAAGGCCTCCCAAGCGCGATGGCTGTCCAAGCCATTGCCGGGAGGGGCGGCAACAAACTTGTAGCCCGAAAGAATATCAAGATATCTAGGGGCTTGAGGCCAGCCCGGCAATGGGTCTGCCAGCGGGCAACGGGATAAAAAATCAAAGGCCGGCTGTCGTTCGGGTGGGTTAGTACTTATTGAAAAGCCGTAGAGAATTCTGGATTTCTGTGATCTCGGCGGAAGCTGGCAAAAGTGATCAAATAACCTTGGGATCCCGTTAAAATAAAAGCGCAAGTTTTCCAGTCCGGCCGGAACCGGGACTATCAAGGGATGGCGGGTAGCGACAGCCATTGCGTACCACCTTGTGATCTTTCCGCTTGATAAGCCTAAATTGGCGAGCCTGTCGTCGATGATGGTGTCTCCATTATGGGTGATAAGGGTGAATGGCGAGGTAATCTTCGGCAAGGTGTTACGGAAAAATTCTTCGGTCAAAGGAGATCCGACAAATATTACTGTTTCTGGTTTGACTTGTTCCGGTCGGATCGAATTGGTTTGTTCGTCAAATACCATGTCGGCTTCAGCTCTAAGGGTGTCCCCGGATAAATAAGGCGAACTTACTGGTCGCTGTCCGAAAAACCGGTAAAACCGGCGCAGGCAGGCGCCCTTAATCCTGAATAAGTTTTCATTAAGGTTAAAATTCACTGAAATGGTCTAGGTAAATAATCCATTATCAACACTGGAGTCATTACGCCAGAAACAAAAAGAAATCTTGTCGCTCGTTCCAGCTGGATAGAGTAGGTTTAATCTGATCTGAAAATCTCGATCGGAGTAAACAATGATCCGGTCTTTTTTTAATCGGTATAGACCGGCGGCAATCGCTTTTGTCCTGACAAAGGTTGAGCCGGAATGGGTCATATTTAGACTGTTAAAATCTTCGTATTTCAAGGCCTCAGCCGGCGAGGTTATCTTTATATCAATCTCATTTGACTGAAACATTTCTTTGATCAGGCGGTTTGCTTCGGTTGGCGCCTCAAAGCCATGAAATTCAATATTTGTCCCGCCTACAAGGGCCAGATCCGGGTGTCGCTGAAACAATATAAGAGTTGTTTCCACTGTATCATGGAGAAGGTAGTCATCATCGTTTAGGATCATTACCAGGTCGGCAGTAGTCAATTCAACCGCTTTGTTTATCGAAAGTGCCTGGCCCTGGTTTTTTTCATTGCGTGAGACCAGGAATTTAATCTGTCCAGGATTTGTTGCTTCATAATCGGTGATCAGCCCGTTTAAGACTTCTGTTGTATTGTCCGGTGAACAATCATCGATAAAAATTACCTCATCCGGTAGACGAGTTTGCCGGACAATAGATTCAAAAGCTTGGTTAATATATCGGGCATGTTCAAAACAGGGGACGATAATTGCTAACGTTTCCAACTTGACCGGTTCAGTAGGCAAAACGCGCGGTTCGGCGAGGAAGGACAGTTTCTTTTTTAGAGGAACCTGCGGCCGGCGAACTAGCCTTAAGAACCAGTTCGGCAAAAGCCGTCTGATCGCCATCTTAATATCTTGTTTTCTTTGAACTTTTTCGTTGCGGTTCATATCATATTTTATTGTCTGGCCACAAAGAAATCTTTAATCAACCCGCAAACGGTGAGGACCTCATCTTTTGATAGGAAAGGATGAATCGGCAGAGATAAGACACGAGATGCGGCCAATTCCGTTTGGGGGAGGTTGATTCCATTCCATTCCGAAAAACATTTTTGTTTGTGAATGGGGATCGGGTAGTGGACGAGGGAGGGGACGTTGTTTTCTTTTAAGAAGTTTTGCAGCTCATCTCTTTGCTCTGTCTCGATAACAAATAGATGATAAACATGTTTGGTCTCGGGACGTTCAAGGGGTAATTTTATTTCCTTAACGCCAGACAGTTCTTGCCGATAAATACTGGCGAGCTCGGTTCTTTTGCTGTTATTTTTGTCTAATTCAGGCAGAAGAACGGATAGGATTGCTGCCTGAATCTCGTCTAGCCGGCTGTTGATCCCGTATATTTCGTGCTCGTAGCGATTTTTTTGGCCGTAATTGCGGATCATCCGGCATTGTTCGGCGATTTTGTCATCATTAGTAACGATTGCCCCGCCGTCACCGAACGCTCCGAGATTCTTGGTCGGGTAAAAACTGAAACAACCGGCTTGACCAAAAGTTCCGACTTTTTGTCCCTTCCATTCTGCACCGTGCGCCTGCGCGCAATCCTCAATCACGGCCAAATTGTGCTTGCGGGAAACTGCCATAATGGTGTCCATGTCGGCTGATTGGCCATACAGATGTACTGGAATAATCGCCTTTGTCTTGCTGGTTATTTTTTCTTCGATCTTCGGCGCACCCAGGTGAAAATAGTCATCAATATCAATGAAAACCGGAATTCCGCCCACCGCCTTTATGGATAGGGCGGTGGCCACGGCCGAATGAGCAGTGGTAATAACTTCGTCTCCAGGTTTAATGCCAATCGCCATTAGGGCAATCTGCAGGGCTTCTAACCCGTTGCCGACGCCGATTGCATATTTGGTACCCAGATAAGAGGCAAAAGACGCTTCAAATTTTTCTACTTCTTGGCCGAGAATGAACCAGCCGGATTCAAGTACCCGACTGATCGCTTGGTCGATCTCTGTCTGATTATCTTCGTAAGTTTTTTTGAAATCGTTGAATAGCATGCTAATTGTTTGTGGTCAGATTTTTAAATTCACTGTAATCGCGTATATAATCTTCTTTTTTGTAGGTATCGCTTGCTACGACTAAAATAACGCAGTTTTGGGAAAAATTGCTCATTGTATGCCAGAGCAATTTTCCAAGCAGAACTCCGTGCGAGGGGTCGTTCATCGTAATGTTTTCTTTGTTTTTGCCGTCGTCGAGCTCCAATTGAAAACTGCCCCTCAAACAAAAGATGCATTGTTCGGTCTCGCGATGCGCGTGTTTGCCCCGGACCGCTTGCTCATTGTCCAGTGCCGTAATGAAATAGAAGCGTTTGATAGAAAAAGGAATATTTTTTAATTCTTCACCAATGCACAAGAGACCGTCTGGGCGATCATCAAATGATTGCAAAGTAATATCTCCGGAATTTTTAACGAATATGTTTTCCATGTTTGTCTTTCATGAATTGGCCGGCTTCTAATAGACTGTCGAACGTTCCGATATCGAACCACTCTTTTTTCAACCTGGCGGCCCGAAGCTTTCCCTCGGCAATATATTTGTTATTGAGGTGGGTGATCTCATACTCTCCGCGGCTCGACTTCGGCTGGCCGATCATCTTATTAAAAACAGAGTTGTCGTAGATATAAAGCCCGACAACAGCCAGATCGGATTTTGGATCGTCAGGTTTCTCTTCAATGACGGTTACATTATTCTGTTCGTCGATCAAGGCAACGCCGAATCTTCGCGGATCTTTGACCTGCTTGAGAAAAACTACAGCGCCACTTTGGAAACTTTTGATCTCGTCGGAGATGTCATCTTCGAAAATATTATCGCCCAGGTAGAGTACGCAATTTTCGTTGCCGACATAATCCTTAGCGATATACAGACCGTCGGCAATACCGGAGGCTGTATTTTGAACGCCATAAACGATTTGGATCTGTTTGCCGGTCTGTTGGGATATAAAATTTTGACCGGAACCTATCAGGTCAACAAAAGTGCCGATCTTGTCGGGCGAGGTGACGATCATTATCTTGTCGACCCCGCTATTTACTAGTTTTTCAATGGCATAATAAATAACCGGTTTATCATAGATCGGTAAGAGGTGCTTGTTAATAGAGAGAGTCAGGGGGTAGAGTCTGGTAGCTTTTCCACCAGCCAAAATAACGCCTTTCATCAGCTTTTTGAGCTAAGATTAATGCGAAAATAGTACCATTTCTAGGCCTAAATTACAACAGATGAAAATATTTGGCCAGGCCGTCGTCAAGGTGGTATTTTGGCTCCCACCCTATCTCCCGCTCGATCTCATGGTTGTCGATCGCGTAGCGGAAATCGTGCCCGGGCCGGTCTTGAACAAATTCGATACTGCTTTCGTCCCGGCCCGTTAGTGTGAGCAGTTTTCTGACGATATCGATGTTTTTGATTTCGCAGTTTCCGCCGATATTATAGACCTTTCCGGTTTGCCCCCGGTGAAAGATCAGATTGATGGCGTCGATATGGTCCTCTACATAAATCCAATCCCGAATATTTTCTCCATCGGCATAGAGCGGTATTTTTTGTCCGGATAAAAGCAGTGAGATAAATTTAGGTATCAGCTTTGTTTTGTCTTGGTTTGGTCCGTAGTTGTTTGAGCAACGAGAGATCGTCGCATTTAAGCCGAAGGTTTTAACATAGGAGCGAACCAAGAGGTCGGCGGATGCTTTACTGGCGCTGTATGGACTGTTGGGTGCCAATGACGAAGAGGTAGTAAAGGGTGCATCATTCGGTCCAAGCGAACCGTAAACCTCGTCGGTGGAGACCTGGTGATAACGCTGGACTTCGAATTCCTTGCTCACGGCCAAAAGATTGTGTGTACCGACAACATTAGTCTCGATAAAGATTGCCGGGCCTTCGATACTTTTGTCGACGTGACTTTCGGCTGCAAAATGGATGACGCCGGTCGGATGAACTTCTTTGAAGATCTTTCTTAAGGCGGAAAGGTCGCGGATATCTGCTTTAATGAACCGGTAATTTGGAGCCTCCACAACTGATACATTTTTGCGGTCGGCGGCGTAGGTTTCCGCATCAAGGTTGATGAACAGCTGGTCACGATAAAGAGGAACGAATTTGTTCAGAAAATTACTACCAATAAAGCCCAGACCGCCGGTTATGATTACGCGTTTTTCGAACTGTTCCATATCTTAAGGCTCATGACCTGTTTTTCCCGGAGAATTTCAGAATTAAATGTTTGGTGAACTTTTGCAGATCATCGCGATCTTCCGGCGCGTTAAATCCGAGAAAATTATAGATGGCAAGGAAGACGATTACCGCCAATGGTCCGCCAATCGCGAGAGTAAAGAGGTTGACGATCCATGGCGAGATCAGGAATTTGACCACGAGGAAGAATATGGCGGTGGTCGTCATAATCTGTCCGCTAAATCTAAGATAATAGCGGCCACGCCCTGTCAGCTTAAGATGTTTGTTTTCTATGAAGTAGAACATGTAGAAGATTGGTAGGACTGAGATCAAATAGGCCCAGGCCGCACCGTAAATACCGTAACGGGGGAGCAGAATAAATAGGAGTAAGGCGTTTAAGGCGGCCATTACAAGCGACAGGTAAGAAGAGAACTTGACCTTGCCTAAACCGAAAAAGAAACCAGTTACGGGTGATAAGATCGAAATTACAAAATTGGTTAGTGCTAAAATGACAAGTATTCCACTCGATGCCAGCGCGAAGTCGGTAGATAGCCAGTACTGCAATATCTTGTAGGCCAGAAAAATGATGGAAAAAGTGATGGCGGAAGCAATAATAACTATCAATCGAACAGAACGGATGTAAAATCTCTGGATGCGCTCGTGATCGCCGGCTCCTGATAAGTGGGCGGTAGCAGGGAAGATAACGCCAACCAGATTGTCTGTGACCCCAGGAATACGGGCAGCTACATTTCCCGGCAAACTGTAATAAGAAAGCTGAGCTGGACCGACAAAAATCGGGATAATTAGTCTGTCTAGGGAGGCTAGAGAAATACTGGCTGTGCTGTTGGCGACTAACGCTAATCCGAAACGATAGCATTTTTTTATTTCCTCTTTATCCCAGGCGAATCGATATCGTGCCTCTGGCAATATAAGTAAAGCGTAATAACGTCTAACGACGGCGAAAATGAGAGTTAATATTAATTGGGCCAAAAAAATAGCGATGAGTTTGTAGCCCAATAGAACAAGAATGAGATTGGCTAGTGCTGACAGTGTCAAGTAGACGATATTTATTTTGGAAGAAATATCAAAGCGCTGGAGAGCCTCAGGAATGACGGTATAAAGCATATTGACGGAAGTCGTCAAAAAATTGATGCCAGCCAACAGGAATAGTATCAGATAATATTGTTCGTTTATTATACGGTTGGGAAAAAAGAAATGACCGATAATTGCGAGTGAAGCGGTTATGGCGAAGCCGGCCAGTCCGGCCAATAGGAAGAGAGAGTTGGCCGAAAAGATCAATTTTTTGACGCGGGTTAAATCGTCACGGCCCTGGTATTCTGCCAGAAATTTGGTGACGGCAGTAGAAACACCCATATCAAGTAGGTTCAAGAGCCCAAGAACGGTAGTTATAAAAATGTAAATGCCGTAATCTTTGACGCCCAGCCGAAATACTATGATCGGAGTGATCAGTATGGAAAAAATGATTGGCCAAAGGTAAGCAGTAAATCGGTAAGAAATATTTTTTAGTGTCCTGTATGTCAGCGAGTTTGTGTCCATAAAATGGAGTAAGTTTTTTGATTTGTCTGCAATTCGCCCCAAGGAAATTTAATGTAATATTTAGAGTATGAATGGATCCTTAATTATCAATTATATCCTAGCATTTTAAGCCTTATTCTGCCACCTTGGGATCAGTATTGTAATGGAGAATAAAAAAGTATATAATTCCCGCATGATTAAAAAATATTTTCAAAAAATTAACAAATTTATCAAACGGCATAATCCTTTCAGGTTAAAACCCTATTTGGGTGAGGATTATGAAGATCATTGGAATTTCACCGATTTTAAAAATAAAGTCATTCTTGATTTGGGTGCTGATTATGGTTCAACGGCTGATTGGTTTTTGAGTAAGGGGGCGACCAAGGTTGTTGCGGTGGAATCACTTAATTTTCCAGAATTGGCCGCGTGGGCCGATGGGGTTAAAGTTATTCCGGTGAATCTATTAATACAGACGCCTGCTGACTACGAACGGCTGATCACTGAGTATCATCCTGATGTGGCAAAAATAGATATTGAGGGTTGGGAACGGCCGATGCTTGAGGCTGATCCGTTACTGATCGGTTCAGTGAAAGAATATATGATTGAAACGCACTCCAAGGAATTATTTAATCTGTTGACCTCTTTTTTGACCAAGCTCGGATATCAGGTGACTCATTCTCGCGAATTAGGCCCGGAAACGGATGTTATTTTTGCTTCCCGAAATACGACCCGATAATTTTAGACTCTTCTGTCCAAAAATTCATTTCTTGTGTTTTTAAACTTGCCCTGATTTTTATACCACTCGTAGGTTTGGCGGATGCCTTCCTTCAGATCGGTTTCGTGGTGCCAGCCCAAGTTGTGTAAGCGGGAAACATCGAGGAGTTTGCGCGGGGTGCCGTCGGGTTTAGATGAATCCCAAACAATTTCGCCTCCATACCCGACGATGTTTTTTACAAGTTCGTAGAGATCTTTAATCGAAATTTCTTCTTCCGTTCCGATATTCAAGAAATCGTCACCTTTGTAGTTGTGCATCAGGAAAACGCAGGCACCAGCTAGGTCGTCAACGTGTAAAAATTCGCGCATCGGACTGCCGGTACCCCAAGCTTCCACCTTGGGGATATTATTCATTTTGGCTTCGTGAAATTTGCGGATTAGGGCCGGGAGGACATGTGAGTGTTCTGGATGAAAGTTATCGTTGATACCGTAAAGATTGGTCGGCATTACTGAGATGAATTTGGTGCCGTACTGTTGATTATAGAATCGGCACATTTTGAGACCAGCAATCTTAGCGATCGCGTAGGCTTCATTGGTCGGCTCCAGCGGACCGGACAACAGGTATTCTTCCTTCATTGGCTGAGGTGCCATTTTGGGGTAAATGCAGGATGACCCTAAGAACAGTAATTTTTTTACTCCATATTGCCGGGCGCTTTCAATAATATTGGATTCTATCTGCATGTTCTCGTAGATGAACTGGGCTGGAAAAGTATTGTTGGCCACGATTCCGCCCACTTTGGCGGCAGCTAAGAAAACATAATCAGGACTTTCAGACGCGAAGAAATCATTCACGGCCTGTTGATTAAGCAAGTCGAGTTCACTATGTGTATGTACGACCAAATTGGCGTAACCATCTTTTTGAAGTCGGCGAACAAGCGCAGAACCTACTAGTCCACGGTGACCAGCGATATAGATTTTGGCGTCTTTCTCCATTGTTTTGTTTAATCTTTTTTAGCCGACTCCTCTTCGTAGTCTGCTTCAGTCATCAGTTTGACCAGGTCTTTGAATTTGGTGGTTGGTTTCCATCCGAGTTTCTTTTTGGCTTTGGATGGATCGCCGATCAATAGATCGACTTCGGCTGGCCGGAAATATTTCGGATCGATCTCAACAATTGTTTTTCCGCTTTTTTTATCAATTCCTTTTTCGTTTAATCCTTTGCCTTTCCAGATGAGATCGAAATCCAGGCATTTAGCTGTTTCTTCCACGAATTCGCGCACAGAATGAGTTTCGCCGGTAGCTAAAATATAGTCATCCGGTTTTTCCGCCTGAAGCATTCGCCACATTCCTTCCACATAATCTTTGGCATAACCCCAATCTCGTTTAGCATCTAGATTCCCTAAAAAGATTTTTTCTTCCTTGCCTAATTTAATGCGGGCTAAACCCTTAGTGATCTTTCTGGTAACGAAAGTTTCACCTCGACGTGGACTTTCATGATTAAATAGTATGCCATTACAAGCAAATAGATCATAGCTTTCGCGATAGTTTTTAGTGATCCAATAGCCGTAAACCTTGGCACAGCCGTAAGGGGAGCGGGGATAGAAAGGCGTAGTTTCTTTTTGCGGTACTTCCTGTACTTTGCCGAACATTTCCGATGACGATGCTTGATAGAATTTTGTTTTGATGCCGGAGTCTTTAATGGCATCTAATAGTCTAATAACTCCCAGACCGGTTGAATCACTAGTGTATTCCGGAATATCAAAACTGACCCGCACATGACTTTGTGCGCCTAGGTTGTAGATTTCGTCTGGTTTGATCTTTTCGATCAAGCGAGAAATATTACTGGAATCGGTCAGGTCACCATAGTGCAGGAACAATCGGCGCCCGCGTTCGTGGGGATCTTGGTAAATGTGATCAATGCGGGAAGTATTGAAAGTGGAAGCGCGGCGAATAACGCCGTGGACTTCATAACCCTTCTCGAGCAAGAGCTCGGCGAGATACGATCCATCTTGGCCAGTAATCCCTGTAATCAAGGCTTTTTTCATACTCTATACATAAGTGGATGATAATGGGATAATATTAGCATGTTTTTCGGGATTTTCAAATCCTGCACAGACGGTGTTTGTTAGCTTTTTTAGTCTTTTGTGCTATATTTTACTGATTATAAATCTCTCTATATATAGAGTTTTTACTATAATATAGTTTAAATTATGACGATCAATAAGATTTTGCGTTGGGTTATCTATGGCGGTTTGTTTGCGATTGCCCTGACTCCGCTCATTGTTACTCCGAATTCTCTCATCTCGCTGTCTATGTATTTTCCGTTTATTACGGGTAAGAATTTTTTCTTCCGGATCATTGTGGAGATTGTCGCCGGACTCTGGTTAATCTTGGCTTATCGCGACAAAACAGCTCGGCCGAAAAGTTCCTGGATTTTGTGGTCCCTGCTGACCTATTTGGTAATTGCGACTTTGGCGACGATCTTTGGTCAGAATCCGATTCGCAGTTTTTGGTCCAATTTCGAACGAATGGAAGGCCTACTTTCTTATATTCATAATTTCCTGTTTTTCCTGATACTAATTTCCATTATCAAGACTAAGCAGGCTTGGCGTTGGCTGTTGAAGACAAACCTTGGCGTTAGCGTGATCACTTCCTGGATCGCCTTATTGCAATTAGCCGGCAAGTCGGCTATTCATCAAAGCGGATCGCGTTTGGATGCCACACTTGGCAACTCCGCTTATATGGCTGTTTATATGCTGTTCTCTATTTTTGTGGCCGTATACTTACTCGTGACTTCGCGCAACACGATTGCCAAATGGATTTATGGAATAGTTGCTTTCATCGAAACGATAATTTTGTACTACACAGCCACCCGCGGGGCGATTTTAGGTCTAGTGGGTGGAGTGGTGATCATTCTTCTTTTGACGGCCCTGCGCAAACAAGGATCATCGCGGAAAATTGCTTTGTCAGCCTTGGCTGGGATTGTTGTTCTAGTTGCCGTTTTTATCAGTATGCGTAATACCGCGGTAGTCAAACAAAATCAAGTGCTATCGCGTTTCGCTACTCTATCTTGGAATGATCCTTCGCTCTTGGCGCGCAAGCAGATTTGGACAATGAGTTTTGAGGGTTTTAAAGAACATCCGATTTTGGGTTGGGGTCCGGAAAACTATTCGCTGGTCTTCCAAAAGTACTACACGCCCAATATGTGGAGCCAAGAACCGTGGTTTGATCGTTCACACAATATTGTGTTGGACAACCTAATCAATGCCGGCGTTCTGGGGCTGCTTGCTTATTTGGCAATATTCATCGGAGCTCTCTATTATTTGTGGCGTCCAAAGAGTGGATCGTCGGAACAGGATCTTTGGCCACGCGCCATCTTGGGGGGATTACTAGCTGGTTACTTCTTCCAAAATTTGACGGTATTCGACAACTTGGTAAGCATTATTATGTTCTATATTGTACTCGGGTTGATCCATTTTTCTTGGAGCAGAGAAGAAACATCGGTCGCTCCTCAGGAGGCAAAAGGTCCGACCGAAAGCGGAGTTTGGTTGCCGTTTGTTGTGATCGTGGCCATCTCCGCGACAGTTTTCTCCGTTTACTATTTTAATTTGCGGGGAATAAAGGTATCAGCGACCCTGATTGAGGCAATGTCTCCTCAGTCCGATACGGCTGTGCCTCTGACAAGTTTTAAAAAGATATTCGATTATGGTGAAGTAATGGGTCAGACTGAGGCACGCGAGCAATTATTAAATGTTGCTCGGGGTGCTTTACAAGATACAAATACCACTAAAGATACAGCTAGTCAGTACCGCTTGCTTATATCGTCTGAAATGAAAAAACAATTTGCTACTGACGGTGATAATGCCCGTAGTCATTTGTTCTATGGTTCCTTTTTAACGCAAACTGGATCGTTTGAGGAGGCAATTGCCGAACTGGAAAAAGCCAGGCAGTTGTCGCCTAAGAAGCAAATGATTTTGATTGAACTGGGTTCGGTGTATATAAATATCGGTCAAAAGGAAAAGGGGCTGGCTTTATTCAAACAAGCTTACGACGAGGATAAGTCTTATATTGATGGAGCCAGATTGTATGCGCTAGCTCTGCTCTATACTGGCGAAACACAGTTAGCCAACCAGATCTTGGGACCTGATCCGCTCAAATATATCAATGATGATCGTTTTGTGAACTACTACATCAACACCAAACAGTACGACAAGGTTTTGCTGGTTTGGAAGGCTCGTTATGAAGCTAATCCTAGTGATAAGCAGACAAATCTTTCTTTGGCGGGCGCCTACTACTACGCTGGCGATCGGGCGAAGTCAATTGAGGTGATTCAGAAATATATTGATAAGAACCCGTCATTTGCAACTGAAGGCGACAGCTTGATTAAAAATATTGAATTGGGACAGATAAAATAGTGACGAGTGTCAGATTCCAACCATAAAAAATCCGCGGCTAGCGGATTTTTTATGGTTGGAATCTTGTATTTTCAATTCGTCACTCGTCACTTGTCATTCGACACTGGCATCGTAACAAATTACGGATCCTTGATTTTTGACCCGTAATTTGTTACGATGCTTAAGTGAGTGTTCCTCATCATTACTGATAGGGGAGGATTCCAAAAAGTAAATATCTCACGGAAGCCGCCGCAAGGCGGCTTCCGTGTTTTGTTTTTACGATGTTTATCGTTTCTGCTATACTAAATATACGAGTGTCCGGACGCGGCTGGCGTCCGCACTCACATAAGATATTTACTTTTGGAGTTTAGCCGACGCCAGCCACGTCCGGACAGTAGAATAAAAACCGCTTTGGCGGTTTTTATTCTACTGAAAAATTTTGTATAAAATTTTTATGCAAATTATAAAAAAACTTTTTACTTTTTAAAAAATATTTTTATAAAAATATTTTTTAAAAAGTTATCCACAATATTCTCTAAAAAAATATTGTAATGATTTCTAATTTAGATGATAATTATAAGTAAGAGTGATAACAAAAAAATATTTTTCGCGATATAAATAATTTTTCGCGAAAAGGTCGGGTTGTTATCCTACATCTTTTAGAAAATAAGCGCGCAAAAAATACTATGGCTAAGAAAAAAGCTGCCAAGAAGGCGAAGAAGACTGTAAAGAAGGCTGCCAAGAAGAAGAAGAAATAGTCTTGCCTCCAAAAAAATCCCCGCTCGGGGATTTTTTGTTAAAGTTTTTGATTTTCATTTTTGTATTTTTATATCTTTAAACTTTTAAATAAGAGTTCTAGACTCCGGATCACCCCTTATCTGCTAAAGGCTAGTCAGGGACACTCAATTTTTATAGTCGCTCCGCTCTTTAAAAATTTGCGTTTATATGATATTCTACTGCCATGTCAATACCTTTTTTCTCTAAAATGTTTGGGAATGATAATGAGCGCTATTTGGCTAAAATAAAGCCTTTAATCGCTAAAATCAACGATCTGGAGCCTCAGATTTCGGCTTTTTCCGATGAACAATTATTGGGTAAAACCGCCGAATTCAAACAGCGTTTATCAGGGGGGGAGACAATCGATGATCTTTTGCCGGAAGCCTTTGCTGTCGTTCGTGAATCGGCCAAACGTACTTTGGGACAGCGCCATTATGATGTGCAACTCATTGGCGGGATAGCTCTTCATGACGGACAGATTGCTGAGATGAAGACTGGCGAAGGAAAAACTCAAGTGGCAACCTTGCCAGCTTATTTAAATGCCCTCGAGGGTGGTGGTGTGCATGTTGTAACGGTGAATGATTACTTAGCTAGGCGCGATGCTGTGTGGATGGGACAAGTTTACGCCTTTCTAGGCCTTTCTGTTGGTGTATTAAATAATCAAGTTTCGTATTTATACGATCCGTCTCATTTTAACAAAGAGTCTGATGAAAAAAGGGATGAAGAAGGTTCATTCCGGGTGATGTATGAATTTTTGCGTCCGGCAACACGGGCAGAGGCTTATCGCGCCGACATTACTTATGGTACCAATAATGAATTTGGTTTTGATTATCTGCGCGACAATATCGCTTATAATACGACTGATGTTGTCCAGCCTTTTGGGGCCGATGGAAAATTTCATTATGCGATTATCGATGAAGTAGACTCGATCTTGATTGATGAAGCACGAACGCCGTTGATCATTTCTGCCCCAACCGCCAAATCGGAAGACCTTTATCGCACCTTTGCCGATCTGGCGGTTAAATTGGATAAAGAAACCGATTATACTGTCGATGAAAAACAGAAAGCGATTTCGCTGACCGATGATGGCATTACCAAAGCAGAAAAATTACTAGGGGTGGGTGATATTTATTCAGAGAAAGGAATCAAGTATGTTCATCATTTGGAAACGGCCGTTAGAGCCAAAGCTCTGTTTGAGTTGGATAAAGATTACGTCGTTAAAAATGGCGAGGTAATCATTGTCGATGAGTTTACCGGACGTTTGCAGCCAGGCCGTCGTTGGTCAGAAGGTTTGCATCAGGCGATTGAAGCCAAAGAAAATGTAGAAGTAAAAGAAGAGTCGCGTACTTTTGCGACAATCACCTTGCAGAATTATTTCCGTTTATATAAAAAATTAGGCGGAATGACCGGAACCGCGCAGACTTCGGCGGAAGAATTTTTGAAGGTTTACACTTTGCCGGTGGTGTCGATTCCTACAAATAGAATCTCGGCCCGTAAGGATCTGAATGATCTGGTTTTTCAGACCGAACATGGAAAGTTTTTGGCTTTGGCGCGCAAAGTGAAAGAGCTTCATGATGCCGGCCAGCCAGTATTAGTGGGTACGGCTTCAATCGAAAAGAACGAGCTTCTTTCGGCTTACTTTAAAAAAGCCGGCATTCCTCATGAGATTTTAAACGCGAAGAACCATGAACAAGAAGGAGCGATTATTGCTACTGCTGGAAAGACAGGCGGAGTCGTGTTGGCTACCAACATGGCTGGGCGCGGTGTCGACATTAAGTTGGGCGGACCATTGGCCACACCGGAAGAACATCAGGCAATCTGTGATCTAGGTGGTTTATTTGTAGTGGGAACTGAAAGACATGAAGCCCGGCGTATCGATAATCAATTACGTGGCCGGGCCGGACGCCAGGGTGATCCTGGTCAGACCCAATTCTATGTTTCTATGGAAGATACCCTGATGCGTGTGTTTGCTTCGTCGGGCGTAAAGACAATGATGGGTAAGCTGGGAATTCCGGAAGATGAACCAATCGAAAATGGAATGGTGTCGCGGGCGATTGAAAGTGCTCAAACTAAAATTGAAGGTCTGAATTTCGATATGCGCAAGCATTTGTTGGAGTATGACGATGTAATGAATCATCAACGGCAGGCTATCTATGAACGGCGTCGTAAGGTTCTTTTTGGGGGGGAAGCTGAGATCGATGAATATTTGTCGCGGGCGATTGAAAGTCTGATTACTGATCCGGAGGAAAAAGCTAAGACCATTGAAATGGTTGCTAAGAAAAAAACCGAGTTGGGGACTGAAGCTTTTTATGATATGGCCAAACGTGTCATCTTGCAGGTGGCAGATATGTATTGGGTAGACCATCTGGAGGCTTTGGACTATATGCGCGGTTCGGTGCGTTTGCGTGCTTATGGCCAGCGTGATCCATTAGTGGAATTCAAAAAAGAGGGATTGAACTTGTTTCGGACGCTGGAGAGTTCGGTCTATAATGATGTACTTAACACAATCGAAAATAGTTCAGCGGCTGGTCCGGCCGAAGAAAATATTCAGTTGGAAGAAGTGCACGAGGGCGCGGCATCTTTAACAGCCGATCGCCATGTGGAAGCAACTCAACTCAATAAGATAGGGCGAAATGACCAGTGTCCGTGCGGTTCGGGCAAAAAATGGAAACATTGCGGGTTGCTGAATACTGCCGAACACCGCAAGCTGAACGAGAGTCGGGGATAAGTTCTCCTCCTTCACGAAGGAGGGGCTAGGGAGGTGGAGTTTATTTAAAAAATGCCCAAGAATAAGGCTAAAATAGCGGGCAAAACCACCCGCTCCATTGAGAAGATTTCGCATTTTAATTGTGCTCTGTGTAAAAAATGGTGGAGTATCGGCGATGCGCCACTGGCCAAGAAGAACTGGTTTTGTCCGTGGTGTGGAACAAAACTCAAGATATAAACATTTAAATATTTAAAGGCGGGTTATAATTAACGGGTCGAAACCGTTTTTTTATATTTTTAAATATTTAAATTTTACATATGGCAACAGTTCAAAGATTTGAAGATCTGCTCTGTTGGCAGAAAGCACGATTGCTGACGAAAGAAGTTTATCAATCGATGAAAGACGCGCGTGATCATGGATATACCGATCAGATCCAGCGGGCTTCAGTATCGGTGATGTCGAATATTGCTGAAGGCTTTGAACGCGGAACCAAACAAGAATTTTTGAATTATTTGTATATTGCCAAAGGTTCGGCCGGCGAGGTGCGCGCACAGTTGTATGCCGGCTTGGATGTCGGTTATTTAAATATTGAAACATTTAAATATTTAAAGGGTTTAGCCGAAGAGTGTTCAAGATTGGTGAACAGTTTTATTGAAAAACTGAAAATTGGTGGCCGGATGGGCTTGCAAAACAAGCTGGCGGAAAAGCCGGATGTGGTGGCGGAAATTTTGCGGGCCCAGGGTCTGTACTATAAAGACGGGAAAATGCATAAGATTGGAGAATAGTTGAAATTCAAATATTTAAATATATAAAAATTTAAAGAGGTGGGAACGCTCACTCGAGAAGTATTTTTTAAATATTTACATCTTTAAATCTTTAAATATTCAGGCTTTTGCCCATTCTAGGGCTTGTAGTATAATCAGGTAGTAGGTTGATATTGCTATGGACAACGAACAGAATTCATCGTCTGAACGCGGATCACGCAAAATCTATCGGTCGCGGACTGATCGGATTGTTTTTGGTGTATGTGGCGGAATTGCCGATTATTACAATATTGAATCACTTTGGATAAGGGTCGTCTTTATATTTCTGGGCATTACTGGGGCGATTGGCTTTCTTCTTTATCTTGCTCTGGCTCTCCTAATGCCCCTTGATCCGGAAGGGACAGGGGTAGCAACAAAGAATCTAAATGTACACGACGCCGCTTTGCGAATAAAAACTGGAGCAAAACAACTCCGGTCGGAGTTAGCGGCCGATACCCATGGTCGCGCGGGACGGCGTAGTCTGCTTGGACTGTTGATTGTTATTATCGGTATTGTTGCTTTTTTCAACGCTTTGTTTCCGGGTTTCCCGATTGGCTGGAATCTATTGTGGCCGGCAATCATTATTTTAATCGGCCTGTCGTTTATCAGTAAATAAATGCAAGAGTTGAATTCTGGTCTCGGGTCTTTCCATTTGAGCGAGCTTTCCTTGCTCCAGAGACCCTCGGAGTCACGGAGGTGACGAGGGTGAAAAATTTTTCAGCAGAAAAATATGTGTGCTCTGGGGCAGGGGAGGTGAGAGTTATCCACAGTTTGCTATTTAAAATGAATCGAGTATGTTATAAAATTAATAGCCTTTTACTAAAATAATCTAAGTATTTTATGGCGGAAAATCAAAATGTGAGCGGGGAGGAACAGCTGGGGGCACCCATTAAAATTAAAAAAGTGGCGACTCTAAAAAGAGGCGGGAAGTTGGTAGTATGGTTAGGATTAGCTATCGTTTTGATTGTTGGAATTTTTTTTGCTTGGAAATTTTATTTTAAAGCCGAGCCTGTTTCGGTAAGTACTGCGGTTGGCCAGGATCAATCCGCGGCCGTCGCGCAAGCTGACCCAAAAGCTCAGGCGGCAGCTGCCAAAGAGGTAAAACTATTAGTCGCGGCGGTGGGTAAATTTATCATTTTACCATCCGAAGAAACACCGACGGTTGCCACCGTCATGGATGCTAAAGCGTTGATCGCTGAACAAACTTTCTATTCCGGGGCAGTCAATGGAGATAAACTGTTAGTTTACTCTAAAGCCCAAAAAGCAGTTTTGTTTAGCCCGTCCCGTAATGTTCTGGTGAATGTGGGACCGGTCTACTTCAACAACAATGAACAGCCGGCCAATCAGGGGGCGGGAAGTAAAACAACTGCGTCTTCTTCGAACAAGTAATTAGTTATTCGGCGCTTCATATGAACAAATTGTTATTTGCGATGGTTTTTGTTTTCTTCATTTTTTTAATCTCACTGGAAGTGATTAAGGTCCTGATCGCTTAAAGATCTGCCGTTTTTCAAAAAATAACTCCGCTCACTAATCACGAGTGGGGTTATTTTTTTATGAAAAATTCGTTCATCATTCGTCGTTTTAAGAGTTTTTTGCGGGCCAAATTATGAAGGTTTGCAATGTTTTTTCTGTGGATAAGTGCTTAGTTGAGATATCCCCATTTATCCTTGCTAAAACGACCGAAACACTCCGAGAAAATGTTATAATTTAGAGCAGTTAAACCAGATAGTTTAATGCCGAAAATACCCATATTGCATAAGCTTAAATCCGGATTGGGCAGGGCGTGTTTAGTGATATGTTTAATATCACTTTTTGTCGTTTCCGGTCAACCGGTTTTGGCCGCCCCTTTCAATAAGCAGATCAACTATCAAGGCAAGCTCTCAAACAGTAGCGGTGTGTCTGTTGCCAATGGTCAATACAACATTAGATTTAAAATTTACGATGCCTCTAACAATGTTTTGTGGACAGAAGATCATACAGGAGGCAGTCGGGTAACAGTTACCGGTGGATTGTTTTCCGTGATGTTGGGAAGCATTGAACCAATTACGACCATCGATTGGAATCAAGTTCTTTACTTGGGAGTGAACATTGGCGGAACAGGAGAAGCTATTCCGATTTGGGATGGGGAAATGACTCCGCGCAAAACTTTGGGGGCCGTGCCAGCCGCTATGGAATCCGATAAACTCGATGGTCTCGATTCCGTGCAGTTTGTCCGCACCGACGCGACTTCGACTATCGCCACCAGTTCGGCGGAGACGGTGCTAACAATTAATCAAACAGGCGCCGGCTCATTGCTTGATCTTAAAAAAAGTGGAGTCTCAGTTTTTTCGGTAAACAATTCCGGTCTGGCTAGTACATCAGCCTTGCTTGTTTCCTCCACTGCGAATATCGGTGGTCTGCTGGCTGTTTCCGGTACCGGTACTTCTACTTTTTCTTCTAACCTTTCAGTTGGGAGCAATCTGCTGATCAACAATGATCTTATGGTTACCGGCAGTTCCAATCTTTCCGGTTTGCTTTCCGTGTCTGGAACGGGAACTTCTTCTGTTGCCCAAAATCTTTCTATTGGCGGAGATCAGTCGATTGCTGGCAGTCTCGTTGTGACGGGCACGATTACCAATACTGAAATACAAGCCAACACTTCGGCTCGCCATAATGCTGTTACTATTGGTTTGGCTTCAGGGCTATCACTAAACAATCAAATTATTTCACTTGGTTTGGCCGATGCCAGTTATGATGGCGCCTTGGCTTCTACTTCTTTTGCCACTTTCACTGCCAAGCAAAATGCCATTACGACTGGTACGACTTTGCAGTATTTGCGTGGCGACCTGTCGCTCGGAACTCTAGATACTTCGGCGGTTGTGGAGAATGGAAATTTATACTGGACAAACGATCGATTTGATACGCGTCTGAACGCGACAACTTCCCTCGCTAATCTTGCAACTTTGGCGGGGTTGTCTACCATTGGTTCAAGTACTGGCGCATCCAATATTTTAGGAAAACTTGGCGTTGGAACTTCTTCTCCATCTAATTCTCTTGAAGTTGTCGGCTCTGGCTATTTTACTGGGGGATTAGATGTTGGCGGTGATATTTCGGTTAGTAATCTAACGGCGAATGGGATTACTTTAGGCGGTACCTATATGACGACCTGGCCGGCTGGCGGAGGCGGAGGCGAGGGATCTTGGTGGGCAACTTCAAGCGATCAACTTGTGGGATATCCGTCTTTGGCCGGAAACTATGCCATCGTGATTGGGGGAAGCGCAACTACTTCGCAAGGACTAAGATTTGAAGTTATTGGCAATACTAAACTTAGCGGGACACTAACCGTTACCGGTAAATCCACTTTGGTCGCTGCTTCTACTACCGAAGTTACCGTGGCCAACAAGTTAACCGTCTCCGGCAAATCTTCACTTCAAAATGCTTCCACCACCCACCTTACCGTTTCCACTACCGCTACTATCGGCACTTTAGATGGATTAATCTATGGTACCAATGGACAATTAGGTACGATCTCTACTTCCACTCTCAACATCAACACCGACAACTTAGTTCAAGGTAATACCAATCTCTTTTGGTCCAATGCTTTGTTTGATACCCGTCTGGCCGCGACGACCTCGTTGGCTAATCTGGCTAGCTTAGCTGGACTCTCGACGATTGGATCTTCTACCGGTATCTCGACAATTCTTGGCAAGACGGTGATGACCAATGCCAGCACCACGAATTTGTCGGCCAGTGGTTGGTTGACGGTTACCGGAAATGTTACCGGTGCTAATTTGTTAGGAACAAATACTGGTGACGAAACCCAATCAACAATCTTCACAAAAATTGGCTATATCCCAATGAATGAAGCGACTACTTCCTTAGCTTCAATCACCACCTTAGCCAATTTGTCTCTATCTTATACCCAGCTAACTAGCGCACCTGATTTAACGGTCTATTTACAAAATGGTACGAGTACTTCAGCTCTAACCGAAGGCACTAATCTCTTTTGGATGAATGACCGTTTTGATACCCGTTTGTTTGCGACGACCTCGTTGGCTAATCTGGCGACTTTATCTGGATTGTCTACGATTGGATCGAGCACTGGTCAAACAACAATTCTCGGCCAGACGGTTATGACAAATGCTTCCACCACCCACCTTACCGTTTCCACCACCGCTACCATCGGCACTCTCTCCGGTCTCTTGTTTGGCACCAATGGCCAAGTCGGTACGATCTCCACCTCCACTCTCAACATCAATACTGACAATCTGGTTCAGGGCAGTACCAATCTCTTCTGGTCCAATGCTTTGTTTGATACTAGATTGGCCGCAACTACCTCCTTGCCGAATCTGGCTAGCTTAGCCGGACTCTCGACTATTGGATCGAGCACTGGCATCACCACCATTCTTGGTAAAACCTCGATGACCAATGCTAGTACGACGAATTTATCGGTGTCCGGCCTGTCTTATTTCACTGGGACCAGTTCGTTTGCGGGCAATGTGGGGATTGGGACAGTCTCGCCAGTGCAAAAGTTGCATTTATATACGGCCTCTGGAGATATTTTTCAAAAATTCACATCTGGTACCGTCGATGGCTATGTTGGCTTATATGGCAACGATCTAATTGTCCAGAGTAATGATGATAACGATATTGTATTCTGGGATAATGCCGCTCAAAGAATGACGATCAAAGATGGTGGCAATGTCGGTATTGGAACGTCCACACCCGCGGAGGCTCTCCATGTCTATGGTAATGGTATCTTTGGTACAGCTTACTTTTTGTCCGCAAGTGATGGCACTGTTCATATTAGTCAAAATAGTGACACTGTACCGGCTCTAAAAATTGGTTCAGCAACTTTTGGCTGGAAGTGGTTTTATGATACTGCTGGAAAATTAGCCTTAAAAAGAGAAGTAAACAATGTAGACAGCGACGTGATATCTTTCGATCGAACTTCTGGCAACATCGGTATTGGCACCACCTCTCCTTCCAACGCTCTGGAGGTCAACGGCTCGGGCTACTTCACCGGTAATCTTTGGGGTGCGAACGTTACGGCGACGGGGACGCTCACTGTGTCAGGAAATTCGTCTTTGCAAAATGCCAGTACGACGAATTTATCGGCCAGTGGTTGGTTGATAGTAGATGGCAATGTGGGGATTGGGACATCTGTGCCATATAATAATCTACATATTTCCGAGTCTGTTTCTGGTACACAATTGGATTTACATGCAAGTACCAATGACGTTGGGGCGACGGCTGGTTTGCGTTTTGCTGTAAGTACTGCTAGTGGGGGAGACGCTAATAGAAAAGCAGCTATCTTTTTTGAACGCAAATTAGCTGTTGGGGTAGGAAATTTACACTTTGCTTTGAATGCGGAAACGGGCAATGCTAACAATGCCAGTTTGGCTGATACTAAAATGACCATAACCAGCGCTGGTTATGTCGGGATAGGTTTGACCAATCCCTCTACCGCTTTGAGTGTTAATGGCGCTGCTTCTTCTACCGGATTACAAGTGAATGGTAATGGAACTTTGACTGGCACTTTGAATGTTACTGGTAATACTACGCTGGGAAATGCCAGCACCACGAATTTATCAGTTTCTGGCGACCTCTATCTTCCAACTGGCACATTTGGCACAGGAGATTTGTTAGTGTCTCTTTCTGGGGGAATGATTGGATCAATCCCGGATACTTTGGTAGGTTATGCAATGGTTTCCGGTGGATTAAATACTGGGCCGGGCTGGGCCAAATTGGATTCCAGTCATCTTGATTTAAGCTCCGGAACATTCAGTCTTAATGGCGGTCATTTGACCGCAGCGAATATCACGGCTACTGGGACCCTGACGGTCTCGGGAAACTCATCTTTGCAAAATGCCAGTACGACCAATTTATCCGTGTCTGGCCTGTCGTGGTTCACTGGTACCAGTTCATTTACGGGGAAGGTGGGGATTGGGACAGCGGCACCGACCACTAATTTACAAATAACCAACAGTGGGACATCGGGGACATCTAGGTCTATTTTGACTCTGACAACCGCAGAAACCGCCCAAAGTACCGGAGGTAGCCTTGATTTTAGTCAATTAAGTACGGTCACTGGAAGAATTGAAAATGTCTGGCAATCATCTGGAGCGGTGGGACTTAACTTCTATACTTACGGTTCTTCTGCCCTTTCCTCAAAGATGACCATCCTTGGTAGTGGCAACGTTGGCATTGGCACCACTACCCCGTCTAATGCGCTCGAAGTGAACGGCTCCGGCTACTTTACCGGCAATCTGTGGGGGGCAAATATTACGGCTACCGGCACGCTCACTGTGTCGGGAAATTCATCTTTGCAGAATGCCAGCACTACAAATTTGACCGTGTCGGGTAATACGTACATTGGAAGTGCTGGAGATGCTGGTGGGCTGACTATCTATGCGACTGATGATTCCGATGAACCTCGATTGAGAATTTCTGAATCAGGAGCGTCTTCGGCTAGATTCAATAAATTAGTTGCAGGTGGAGCGTTAATTTTTGCGAATAGTACGAATGGCGTGGAGATGATTATTGATGGAAGTGGCTATGTTGGGATTGCTTCGACCACTCCCATGAGTACGTTATCCGTCACTGCCAACGCGGGAACTGTGGCCAATACTGCGCTCTCAACATCTGGGATAACTCTTGATCGCGCAGGGGCAGGATCTGAACAACTGCAATTTAGGCTCAAGAGTGGGGCGGGTATCAGTGGATTGACCTATCCAGCTCAAATTGTTAATTCTGGATCGGGAGCCTTGGAAATGTATACCTTGGGAGCTAAACCTCTCGTGTTTGGAACAAACAGTGCGGAAAATATGCGGATTCTTTCTGGTGGTAATGTCGGTATTGGCACCACCTCTCCTTCCAACGCTCTGGAAGTCAAAGGCTCTGGTTACTTCACCGGCAATCTGTGGGGGGCTAATATCACCGCCACCGGGACACTGACAGTGTCGGGCAATTCCTCTCTGCAAAATGCTAGTACGACCGCCCTAACAGTTTCAGGCTTGTCTTATTTCACTGGCGTCAGTACTTTTTCAGGTAATGTGGGGATTGGGGTAGTGACCCCTAGAAGTAATTTACACGTCTCAACCAGCGCTAATAATGAAGGATTAATTCTTCAGATGGCTTCGACTACCAATGGTTCTTATTCATCGATTAAATTCAAGGGGACAAATGATGTTTCCGGAAACACCTACGCTAAAGCGGGTATATTCTTTGAAAGAACCGGCGCCCAAGGGGTAGGGTCTTTGCATCTTGCAACTAATAATGTTGCGGATAGTTCCAATGTTGCTCTAGCCGATGCTAAATTAACTGTTACGAGTGCGGGACTTATTGGTATCGGCACTACTTCACCATCCAATAAATTGGAAGTCGCGGGCTCCGGCTATTTTACCGGTAATCTTTGGGGCGCGAATATTACGGCCACCGGCACTCTCACTGTATTGGGAAATTCATCTTTGCAAAATGCCAGTACCACCAATTTGTCGGTATCGGGACTCTCATGGTTCACTGGCACCAGTTCGTTTACGGGTAATGTGGGAATTGGAACGGTGGCACAGAGTCCAGTGCTTGTGGTTGGAGGGGTATATACTCCGCTTGCTTCAATCAACACAAGGGCGGCAATCGTTTCTAATGCTAACAATATTCAATCTTTCCAGTTGGAAAATCTTAGTAATGGTACAGGGGCCGAGATGAGGTTTATCGCCAAAGCGAATGATGGCAATTATATGGCCTTTACTTCTCCAAGCGCTAGCAATACAGGAGCATTTTTTGGTGTCACAAAATCGGCCGGAAATTTTGTTTTCAATGCTGGTGTTTCAAGAGCTTTGGTAATAGGAAATTATCTTGCCAATGATGTTGTTTTTGGAACGAACAATGCTGAAAATATGAGGATTAAGAGTGGGGGGAATATAGGAATAGGTACTACCTCTCCTTCCAATAAACTGGAGGTCAACGGCTCGGGTTGGTTCAATGCGAATCTGACAGCCACGAATGTTACCGCAACGGGAACATTGACTGTGTCAGGAAACTCTACCTTGAGTGGAGCCTTGGCGATTTCGGCTCCGGCTCAAACGACTGATGTTGATGCTCCTAATGCTCTGACCATTTCGGGCTTCAACGGTTTTAGTAATACAGGGAATACCGATTCAAGTAATGGTGGTTCAGTATCGATCACGACTGGAGCTGGTGGCAATAACACTATTAACAGGGTTGTGGGCAACGCTGGTTCGATTACCCTTACAGGGGCTAATGGCGGGGCTGCAACTTCTGGAGGAACCGGTAATAATGGAGGGATTGGAGGTTCGCTTAATTTTACTTCAGGGAATGGTGGAGCTACTGTTGGCGGAGTTGGCGGAGCTGGAGGCTCACTCACTCTTACCGCTGGTAATGGAGGCCTTCCCACGGGAGCAGGAACAAAAGGTCTCGGCGGTTCGATAACTTTAAACGCAGGGGGAAATGGCACCGCCACCTCATCTGTTTCTATACAATCAACAACAAAAGGCAATGTTTTATTGGTTACCGCCGGCGGAAATGTTGGAATCGGGACGGCAGCCCCGTCAACCGCTTTGGATGTTATCGGTACCGCGTCTTCCTCAGCGCTTCAGGTGAATGGCAACGGAACGATTACCGGAGCTTTAACCCTAGGAACCGATTTGTCTGTAGCAAACGGCGGTACGGGAGCAGGTACTTTAACTGGATTATTACAAGGGAATGGAACTTCGGCTTTTACGGCTATTACCAATTCTACTACTATCGGGCAGGCTCTGAGAGTGACCGGGAGTAATACTTATGCCTGGGGGGCAATTGATCTTGCCGATGCGGATGCTGTTACTGGAATTTTACCTGATGCTAACCTAGAGACAACAATTGATCGAACTGGTTTCAACGCTTCGGGGCAAATAGCGGCCAGTTATTTTACTGCTGGCGGAGTTGCTCGTAATGGTAGTTATTCAATAACTCTGCCGAATGTGATCTCGTCCAACCAGACTGGTTATGGTATTGCCTCGGGCTGGACTAGTTATTCTGACTCCCGAATAAAAACTGATCAAAATTCACTTGATTATGGTTTGAAAGAAATAATGCAGTTGAAGCCTAAACGTTATGTTCAACACTCATCGACTTTTGAGGACGGGCTACTTGTTTTAGGCAATGGAGGAACTAATATTGGTTTAATCGCCCAAGAGGTATTTAGTGTAATACCCGAGGTTGTCGTCAGACCTACTGATGAGTCCAGCGCTTTATGGAGTATTGATTATGCCAAATTTGCTCCAGTCTTAATTAGGGCAATCCAGGAACAACAGACAGAGATATCTGGATTGATACCAACTGGAAAAATTGGAACGAGTACTGATTACTCCTTATTATCTGACTTGATTAAGAATGGCGAGGTAAATATGAGCGATATTTGGACGATTGATCGGGTCAACGGCAAGATTAAGTCGTTGGCCTCGCTCGATATGAGTAACCTGGATATCGAAAATGTGAAGGCTATCAAGAGTGTGTCTGGGAACTGGAGTTTAACGGAAGAAGGGGTTCTGGCGGTCAAGGAAATTCAGACCGAGAAACTTTGTATTGGCCAAACCTGCATTACCGAGATAGAACTCAAGGCCTTGTTGCAGACCGCGGGAGTTTCTGGTTCGGCCACTCCGGTTCCGGTGCCGGATGATGGGAGCAGTTCAACTCAGGAGACTCCGGATGATTCCACAACTACTCCACCAATAATAGCTGAACCAGTCGATCCTCCAGCGACTGAGCCGGTAGTTTCGCCTGATCCAATTGTTCCTCCGGTCTCCGACCCGCCGGCAACTGACCCCGTTATTCCTGCCTCTACCCCCGAACCAGCGCCCCCCATAAATCCTCCTGCCTCCGACTCATCACCCCCAGCTTCTTAAGAGCTGAAGAAAGAGTGTTTTTGCTGTATAATTGACGAATGTTTAGATGGCAAAAAGTCCTTCTAGGAGTAGTGCTAATGGTGGTTTTTTGGCTGGTTTATAGCCCCCATTTTGGTTATCCCTACCCATTTCATATTGACGAGTGGCACCAGATTACTGAAGCCTTGAAGTTGGGCGATGGCCAACCCCCAGCCGGTTTTTATGGGGCTGAACTTGGTTTTCACCTTGTTCTTTTTGGTTTGTCTGGCATATTTAATTTAGTTTTGATTTATCAATATTTGCCGGCAGTTTGGGCGGTAGTTTCTGCGCTAGTCTTGTTTTACTTAGTCCGTCGGAAAACAGGGGAGTATTTTATCGCTCTTCTGGCGGTAATTTTCTTTGCTTCAATAAAGTCAGATGTCAATATTACCGGGCTATGGTTTTTTACCCCTTTGTCTTTTGCTATCCCGTTTATTTATTTATATTTTTATCTGTTTGATGAGGGGATAAAGACTCAGAACAAAAAATTTTTATTATGGAGCTTGGGCACGATGTTATTTTTGGTTTTTACTCATGCTATTTCAGTTTTATTCGCCTTGCCAGCTCTGCTTGTTTTTTTGATTATAAATTTCAAATCAATACGAGAGAAACGGAAGATCTTCCTGTTGTTTTCCCTGGTACCTATTTCTGGGCTAGTTTTCTTTAAATATTTTTCTGGTTACAATTGGTTATTAGCTGTTCGTTCTTTGTCTTCTAGTCTGCTGTTTAAACCAGGATTTGGAGTAGTAGAAAGCTTTAATTATCCGACTGAGTTTTACAGTCTGGTCGGATATTTTTTCGCACTAATCGGGATTGTTTTTATTATTGCCAGTCGTGACCGGCTAAAAAGATATTTATTATTTATTCTTTGGCCAGTGTCTATTCTCTTGTCTTTCTTGGTCTTCTATATTTTTGGCATCTCCTTCTTGTCTCCGTTTCAGCGTAATCTTTATTATTTTGCTCTTAGTTTGCCATTACTTTCTGCAGTTGGATTTTATTTTGTCGTTAAACTCATAATTTCTGCGGTGTCTGTTTATTGTCGGAAGGATTATCGAATGCCGGTTATTTTTATAGTCATTTTTATTTTTTCGGTAACTAGCTTGATCGCTGTTTTTCGTTCATATTATACCGTCTCTCCTCGCTTCAGTCTTTATCGCTCAATAGATGATGATGATTACCGAGTCTTGAGAATTATGTCAAAATTGCCCAAGGCTAAAATTATGGCTACTCCGGCGGTATCTGAGGCCGTTTACCCGGTTTCTGGCAACGACGTGGTCGGCACCCTGTTTTTCTACGGCGATCGAACTAAGTCCGAAAGATTTTTTGCCTCCAGTAGCTGTCTGGTAAAAAACAAGATATTGGGAGAGGAGAATGTCGATTATGTTTTATCTCGAGGTAAGATTGCCTGTGGCTGGGAACAACTCTATAACTATAATAATTTTGTCTACCGTGTTAAGTAGTAATATTAAGAATCAAAAGATTAGTATGGTGTTGCCTTGTCGAGATGAGGAGGACGCCTTGGGTGCTTGTTTGAGTACGATTAAAAAAGTCTTATCTGACAATTCTTTATGGGGAGAAATAATCGTTTCTGATTCGTCATCTGACCGGTCTCCTGAGATTGCCAAAGACTTTGGTGTGATTGTTGTAAAACACAATAAGATTGGGTACGGCAACGCTTATCTAGAAGGTTTCAAAAAGATCACCGGTGACGTCGTGATTATGGGGGATCCCGATGGGTCTTATGATTTCAATGAGATTCTCAATTTTTTAGATGCTCTTGATTGCAATGATGTAGTCGTTGGCTCACGATTTAAAGGGAAAATGGAAAGGGGAGCTATGCCTTGGTCTCATCGATACCTGGGTAGTCCGCTTATTTTATTTTTAATGAGGAATCTTTATGGTTTAAACTTGACTGAACCGAGCACTGGTTTTGTGGCTATCAGAAAGGATGCCTTAGATAAGATGAAACTAAGACAAACAGGAATGGAATTTGCCTCAGAGTTTTTGGTTGAAGCTAAAAAACGAGGACTAAAGATTGGAGAGATCGCGATTGATTATCATCTTAGACGGGGAGAGTCTAAACTTCGCACTTTTAGGGACGGGTTTCGACATCTGAACTTTTTAATAAAGAGGCGGATAGGAAATTGAGCAATGAATGATTTGAACGAAAAAATTGAAGCGTCGATTTTTATCCCAACAAAAAATCCCGGTCCGGAATTTAAGGATATTCTCAAAGGTATTTTTGATCAGAAAAAGGTTAACTTTGAACTGATTGTTGTCGATTCCGGTTCCAACGAACAGGTTTTGAAGATGATGTCCGACTACCCACTCCAGCTTTTCCAAATAAGACCGGAAGAATTTGGTCATGGTAAAACTAGAAATCTCGCTTTAAAATATGTAAAAGGTGATTATGTTGTTTTTATGACCCAAGATGCCACGCCTGGGGATAATTTTTGGTTGCGTAACTTGCTTGATGGCTTCACTGATGGAAAAGTCGCCGGAGTTTTTTCTCGTCAAATTCCCAAGGCTGATGCTCGGGGAAATGAGATATTTTTCTACAGCTATCATTTTCCGGATAAATTTATTATCAGACCTAATCCTAGAACGACAAATCCATTAGATAAGAACTTTTTTTCTAATGTCAGTTCGTGTTTGAAGAAGGAAATTTTTGCCAAATATCCTTTTGACGAGTCGTTGATAATGAGCGAAGATCAACAATGGTCCAAGGAAGTTATCGAAGCTGGTTATAAAACTGTGTATAATCCAAATTCAATTGTGGTTCATTCTCATAATTATAATCTAAGGCAGACGTTTGCGAGGTATTTTGATTCGTCTTTTTCTTTGCGTCAGATTGTGGACAGTAATTTTAGGATGTTCACTAAAACTAAAGCTCGTTATGCCGTCGAAGAATTTTGGTACGCCCTTAAAAAAAGTCCTCATAAAATATTTTATTTATTTCTATTTAATCTGGCAAGAACTGCTGGTACTTTTGCCGGTTGGCGGGCAGAAAGTTTCCCCGTTTGGATTAAAAAAAGAATAAGCATGCATAGTTATTACTGGAATTAAATTAGAGAAAAAGATGTCTTTTTATAATAGGATCCTTAAATTAACGAAACAATCAGTCGGCGCCACTGCTGATCTTTTAAGAATGGGGAGTCTGGGACATAGGGAAGGGAAAATTTATGAAGAATATTGTCGTGATTTCTCTGATCGTTTACTGATTAAAACTCCGTGGAAGGTTTGCCATGATTACGACCAAGCTATCGATTTGATTAAATTACCTCCCGTAAAAGACCCGATTGCCAGCATTATTGTCTGTAATCATAATAAACTCAACTTTACCTTAAATTGTCTATATAGTCTTAATCAGGTAAAAAATAGTACCCCCTTTGAAGTGATTCTCGTAGACGATCAGTCTACCGATGAGAGCCCGATAATTTTACCGAAGATAGGCAATCTCAAATATTTTTATAATGAAAAAAACCTGGGATTCCTAAAATCTTCAAACCTAGGAGCAATAAAAGCCCGAGGTGAATACTTGGTATTTCTTAATAACGACACAATTGTAACGGATTATTGGCTAGACAAACTGATTGATTTTCTAAGTCAAGAGAATGTCGGCTTGGTGGGAAGTAAATTGTTATTTCCCAATGGAACTTTGCAAGAAGCTGGTTCCGTCATCTTTTCTAGTGGTGATGCCTGGAATTATGGTGGTGGTCAGAACCCATACGAAAGTAAGTATATGGTTTCGGACGAAGTGACATATTGCTCGGGGGCCTCTCTTGCAATAAAAAAGAAATTATTTTTTGATCTAAATAAGTTTGATGAACAATTTGCACCCATTTATTATGAGGACACTGATTTGGCATTTACTGTCAGACAACAGGGATTGCGCGTTTTTTTTGTCGCGGACTCGGTTGTCTATCACCTGAGAGGAATTACCCAGGGAAGGGGTAAAAATGGGGGAGTTTTAGATCTTCAAATCTTAAATAAGAAGAAGTTTGTGATGAAGTGGAAAGATACTTTATCCAGTATGCCAAGAGATATTACTGAGGCCGAAGCTTTGAAAAAATACAGCCGTTTGTTGGACGAGATGTCTCTTTCGTTGCAGGTTGAAAAGCTCGTTAGACCTATTGAAATCTCGGCTCTAGGAGAAAGGGTATATGAATTAGGAGTGGTTATTGCTCGGCTGGAATATTTATATTTGAAGTCGCAGAACGATATCCGTCAACTAACAGAACTATATACAAACTCGTGGTCCTGGCGCTTAACTAAGCCCTTAAGGATAGGTTTCCGGTGGTTCGAGATTATATCAGGGTGGTCAACTTCGTCCGAGATTCCGAGCAACGATTGCCAGCCAATCAAAACGGGGGAGAAGAAAAGTTCAAAAAATATTCTGGTCATTGATCACTATATCCCTACTTTTGATCAAGACGCCGGTTCTCGCCGAATGTTTAACCTACTCAAGATTTTTATTGATCTTGGTTATAATGTAATCTTTTGGAGTGTTTATGGCCAAAAAATGGAACCTTATACCTCGGCCTTGCTACGGGCTGGAATAGTGACTTTACAGGGGACCCTTTCAGATCACCTCGAGATGGAAGGAGATAATTATGGTCTTGTGATTCTTAGCCGTCTGCATATCGCAGATGAGTTTGGTGAGCTGGTAAAAAAATATTGTCCTCGAGCGCAGGTAATTTATGATTCAGCCGACCTTGGATACGTTCGTGAGTCTCGTCGGGCACAAGTCGAAGACGATAAGGAATTAATGGTTTCAGCTTTTAAATTAAAAGAACTCGAGATTAAAGTGACGTCAGCCACCGACCTGACCTTTGTCGCGAGTGAAAATGAAAAACAAATCCTAGAGAGGGAGTGCCCAAACTCGTTGGTAGAAGCCTTGCCCGTGGTGTGGGAAGTTAGACCTCAGCCATTATTTGTAAACAAAAAAGACCTGCTGTATATTGGCGGATTTAGCCATAGTCCTAATGTTGATGCGGTGAAATATTTTGTTGCAGAGATTTTTCCCTTAATAAAACAGCAGATTCCCGAAGTAGTCTTTTATATCCTTGGCAGCAAACCACCCGATGATATTATTAACCTTAGCACCCCCGATATAATTGTTACCGGGTATGTTCCGGACGTTTCGGATTATTTTGACCATTGTCGAGTGGCGGTTGCCCCTCTTCGTTATGGAGCCGGGGTCAAGGGGAAAATAACCCATACTATGAGCTATGGCATCCCAACTGTTACGACAGCTATCGGAGCAGAGGGGATGAATCTAACCAACGAAGTCGATATTTTGATTGCCGATGATCCGAAAGAATTTGCGGACAAGGTTATTTCTCTTTATACCGATGAAAGATTTTGGAGAGTTATTTCTGAGAACTCTCTTAAGAATATCGGGAAATACTATAATTTTGAAGTTGTCAGGGGTAAGGTTAAATTTATCTTAGATAAATTGTTATCTAGATGATTTTTTATTTCCTGATCGTTTTTTTGGAACAGTCCGGCTTTAAATATGATATCGTGGTCATCAATAATCAGACCCCACTTTTGATAGAAGTGAGCCCATGATCTGATGAGAAAATCATTTTGATATCTTGCTTCAGCATATTTTTTTGTTCCGGCGTCTTGAAAGATAATAAAATTATAATGATTATGCATAACAACGGAGGTGGGGCAGTTTACTAATCGTAAGTTTAATTTTTTTGTGATCTGAAGAGAGAGGTCGTTATCTTCAAAAGCGTTTATGAACGAGGTGTCAAATTCTGCCTGGTCAAAAACTTCTTTACGAATCATTGTCGCTCCTCCCGGTATCCATCGGCATTCCAGTTTACTCATTGCCGACAGGTCACATTTATTTTTGCCAAGATCGGTTAATGTAAAATTGATAAATCCATTTCTTGGTGAATAATTACCGCCATTGAATTGAATCTTGTTGTTTGGGAATAAAACTTTTGAACATACCCCGGCGATGGTTGGGTCTTCATTTAGTCTGATTATTAATTCTTCTACCGCATTTTGGGAAACCTCAACATCATTGTCGATGAAATATAAAAATTCTCCACGAGCTATTTTGGAACAGATTTTTCTTCCGCCTGACGCCCCCAAGTTAGTTTCATAAAAAAGAACCTTTAGTTCTTTATTTTTTTTCAATTCAGTCAGAATATCCAATGTTTTTTTATCATTTGATCCATTGTCAAGGATTATGATCTCTCGGACAAGGTTTTTTGTGAACTTCAGTATTTTTTCAACGGCTTTTTTGGTGTCATCTCCTCGGTTAAATGACAAAATAATAACAGAAATCAAACTTCTAAATTTACCGGCATAAATATCCCTCCTGGACAAGGCTTCCTTTATTATTTTTTTAACATTCTCTTTGTGTTTGTCTTTCTCTATTAGAGTATTCTGGTCATCATGAATTCTGTGAAAGTAAAGATATTTGTCTATAAAGCCGAAGGCTTCCGGTAAATAGAAGGCGATTCTTAAGAACATGTCATAATCCTGCGTTCCGTCGAACCTTTCATCAAACAGTCCTACTTTCAAGAAAGCGTCCCTATGGATCATTTTTAAATGGCTCGAAACCATCCCCTTTAATAGTTCATTAAACATATTTCCTTGTACATATCTGTTCCTAAATAGTATCTTTCTAAGGAATTTATTATTTCGGTCTACCTCTATCCTGTTAGAAAAGATTAATTTCATTTGAGGATTTTTTTTGATGTATTTAGCCATTTCGGATAAAGCATTCGGAGGAAGATAATCGTCACAATCTAAGAAGGCTATCCAGTTGTTGTTGGCGTTTATGACTTGGTCGTTGAGCGAGACAGAAATTCCCTCGTTCTTCTCTTTGTAAATTATTTTAATTTTGGGATTATGCTCGTATTTTTTTAGAATATCTCTGTTTTCTGTGTCGGTAGAACAGTCGTCTACTATTACGATCTTAAAATGGTCATAATCTTGGGCGAGGGCACTTTCAATACACTGCTCCAAGTATCTTGAATGGTTATAACTACTGATGCCGATGGTTATTTTGGGATTAATTAATTGATTGAAATACTTATCTTTTTTAAGATCTAGTCTATTGATGCTAAAGATAAGTTTATCTAAGATCAAGAAAAATAGATCTATCGTTCGAAAGATTTTTTGGGGGACGAATTTCTTTATTCTTTTTTTGTAATATTGATACAGGCAGTCTGAGATGATAGTAGGTTTATTTTGAAGTATTCGTGAGACAAAAAAGACGGGCTTTGTTATTAGCTTAAAACATCTGACGCTGACTCGCTCGCGATTTGTGGTTTTGTTTTTTACGACAACTGCCATAATTTACTCTATAAAGTTGATAATTTTGTCATTATAACCTGAAATTCACACCCCCCTATCTTATATTTGTGGTGTAATTCGGTAAATTTCATAGGTAGAAGACCTGGGGTCGTAGTTAGGCTTCAACTTTTCTAATTTGATATTTTTACTGGCAATAAATTTGAAGAAGTTAATTCGGGAAGCGTGAAAAATAGTTTTTTCTGGGGGATGCATGATTACTAGCGCGTTTTTGCTGGCAAAGTATGTTTTGTATATTTCAGCCATTGTTTTTTCATCTCTGACTGGGGCGTTAAATATCCAAGTAAAGTCCTTCAATCTTTTCGATCCAGTGAGAGTTAGTGCTTGGGTATATATTCCCCAATCCAGAAAATAGATATCGCTTTGCTCCTCTTCTTTAATGATATCGTTGGATAGTGCATATATTTTTTGCGACCAAGCGGGATTTTGTGATTCTCCTCTCATTAACGTTTTTTCAAAATTCAGTAGGATCAAAAATTGAAGGACTAGAGCGGAAGTAAATATTATAATAACAGCTCCTCGAAGATAAAAATTAACCTTGCAACTATCAATGATCGTCCACATAAAATATGCAACAGTAATATAAAAGGCGGGGAAAATCGTCATTAGATGATGAGCACCCGTCGCGTTTTTCGTCAGAAGAATTTGTAGAATTGTGAAAAAAGTCATTATCAACAGAAAAATAGCTATTTTATTTATCTTGATCTTCTTGATTAATGCTAGTGTTAATCCAATAATAATTACTGAAACATAAAAATAAAATAAAATTTTTGGAAATGAGTAGACTCGGTGAAATACCATAAAGTAAAAATCATCATTATTGATTGTCGTCGTGAGCAATTGAAGTTTTTCAAATAAAAGAGCTCGGTCCGGGATATTGAAAAAGGTAAATAGGAATCTGATTAACTTATATCCTACAATACCGGTAGAAATAAAAATAACGAAGATCAGCCAAACGTTTTTTTTATGTGTCGCAATAAGATTTTTTACCTCTTGGCGATAAATTAAGAGAGAAGCCATTATTGATGAAAAAATGATCCATAAGAAGTTGAATTTATCGAAAAAACCCAGTAGGGAGACAGCAACAATGCCGACTAGGGAAGAGCTTTTTTGGGTTTTGGTAAAATTGATAATAAAAAATAATAAGAACATCTGTAGGATAAACATGAGGTTAACTGGGCCATAATCTGTTTTTGTTTGATAAAGAAAAGTGGTGTTGATTGCCAAGAGACCGACTGCGACGATAGCAACCCTTTTACTAATGTTTCTTAATGTAAAGACATACACTAATATAAGAATTGAGATCGCCTCGATGAGGGCGAATCCCCTGATACTGCTTACTGTAAAACCGAATATTTTACTAACAGGGAGAAAAAGGTAGGTTTTTAATGCTCCAATGTAGGGCATAAGCATTATTGGAATACCCTGAAAGCTATAAGTAATAAAAGTTTGACCATCTCCATTCGGTAGAATTGGGTTTGTCCAAAGAAGTTCGTCGTAGTTTAGGCCGGGAGACTCCAAGTGCCATAAAAATAAAAAACAAAAAATCGCCAGGGTCAGGATGAAGAAAATATGGTTAAAATACCAGCGTCCTTTCAATCCCACCACATTCGGACTTATGGTAGAGTTTAGACTTTTTGCCTGGCCATCTGTCATTTTTTTATTAATTAATCTAGCCCTCCTTTTCCCGTGGGGTAAAATTTTCTGTATGATTCGGACAATATCTGGGGATCGCCTTCGGAAATAATCTTTCCTTCTTCTATCCAAATAACTTTTTGACAGTATTTTTTTATCAATTCCAAATCGTGGCTGACGATGATGACTGCTATTCCTTTTCCTTGGAGTTCGACGAGTTTATCAAGTGATTTATTTTGAAAGAAGATATCTCCGCTGGTCGAAAAAACCTCATCTAATAGGACTATGTCAGCCTCGCGGCTTAGAATACAGTGGATGGTTATGGAATAAGCCAATCGGACGATCATTCCGGAAGAAAACTTTGTTAGTTTGATATCCAAGTAGTCTCTTAAATCGGAGAAATCGACAATCTGATCAAAGATTGTCGTGATATCTTTTTGGTTAAGCCCCAGAATTGTTCCCATGAGAAAGATGTTTTCTCTCATTGTCAGTTTTGGCCTCAATCCATGATTGATTCCGTTGATATAAATACTTTCACCTATAGTTGTAATCTTCCCTCCATTCTTTTTATATACCCCGGCGATAACTCGTAGAAGAGTGCTTTTGCCTGAACCATTTCGGCCAATTATGCCGACGATTTCTCCAGCCTTAACGCTTAAAGAAATATCTCGCAGTCCCCAAAATACTGAAGAAGTTTTTTTATTTTGAAAAAATAATTCCAATATTCGATACAGAATTCCCTCCTTTGGCTGGAATGAAAGCTTAAATCTTTTGGAGACGTTTTCTAGCCGGATTTTTTCCATTTCTAAATATTTTCAGCGAAATCTTTTTTGAACAAGTTAAATAAATAGAACCCGACGAGGACGGAAAATAGGGATCCGATAATGATTATGGCGACTAATTTTATTGCCGGTATTTGGTGATAGATTATAATTTTCCTTGAGATGGAAATAAAATATGCTAGAGGATTAAAGGAATAGAATGGGAGGGGGAATTTGTCACTGTAAAATATGGGAGTAGCAAACCACAGAAGTTGGCAGGCAAATCCCCAAATATTCGCCATGTCGATGAAGTAGATATTGATCACAGAAAGTAATAACGATAGGCCTAAAACGAATAAAATCAGAAAAAAAAGTATGATCGGATAAAACAGCAACCAGATCGGGTCAGCTCCCAGAAAAATTAAAAAACCAGCAAAAATAAGTATCTCAAATAGATGAGAGTAAAGCCTCTTGATGACAATCGAGATAACGAGAGCTTCACGGGGAAAGTTTGACGATTTAATTAGTTCGGCATTGTTTACGATCGCCCCGGTGGCTTCGGTGGTTGCATGAGAGAAAAAATTAAAAATAATCAAGCCTAAAAGCAAGTACAGAGGGTAATTTTCGATCTGCCCTCCGAGGGATTGGGAGAAAATGATGTAGAGAAGAGAGAGGAGAAGGATCGGCTCTAATAAGTACCAGAACATCCCTAAAAGACTACCTTCATTTTTGAGTTTAAAATCGGTTTTGGCTAGCGAGAAGCTTAATCTTAGGGTTTTCTGTAGTCTTTTCATCATCAGTACTAGTTTATCATATAGACTGGGGATTATAAGGTCCTTCTGTTGGAAGGGATTTTTACGTGGAATAAAAGGGCTATTTCTAAAGGACATCGATATTGTCCTTTAGAAATAGCCCTTAAGGGGACATCTTTGGTAATATTTGCCCGTAAATGCCGTCATCAGGTAGTAGAATTGCCGTTGCTATAGCTGACGGTTTATGCTTATAATGAAGTATAAAAGGAGTCCCCGCGGGGATTCTTTACTCTTGGTTCCTTAACGCTTTCGAGATCTGTGATCGTCTGTTTTGCCCTTATGGGGTGAATTAAACAGCGGAAGACGTTTTTCGTTCTTTATTGCCCTTTACCCTATGGAATAAAAATCCGGTAGGATTTTTGGATTGTGGGGCAATTCCTGCTCATCAATCAAATAGGGTCAAGCGAATGCCTTAGCTGGTATTTTCGCTTTTACTAACAACGATTTTTAACTATTATAAAATGGCAAAAAGAACAGCAATTTCGGTTGCTCGGTCTCTCGTTGTCACCCTGATACTTTTTGTTGGGGTTCTTTTTGCTGGTCATAATTTTGCGTTGGCGGATACTTCGTCATCGACACTAGTTCAAGCCGATCAATCGATCACTGATCAGATCGATATCACTTTGACTGGTGGCCAAAATGGTTCGAATTTGAGTGCTTCTTCCTCCGAAGCTTCGGGTGGAAGTGTTGCAAGTTCGAGTCCTGCTGATTTTGGCACTTCGACAGAAGTAACTTCTTCTCTTCCGTTCGATATTGGCACTTCTACCAACGCAACTTCGACCGGTTCGACAACTTCGACCGGGTCAACGACCACACCTGTTACGGGTGAGGTTGGAACTACGACTAATGCTTCTTCAACTCTGCCGAACATCACCGGTACCAGCACCACAGGGACCAGTACGGAGCAAACCGCTTCGTCAACTGTTCCGGGCGCTAATACTGTGACTGACGGAACGACTGGCACTTCTACAGCCTCATCAACTGATCTCAGTATATTGATGTCTGTAAGTGCCTCTTCCACCGCCACGAGTTCGGAGGCGACTAGTACTGCTAGCACCACACAAAGCTTCCGGGTAAAGTATTACCGCTATGATGCTTTGCGTAACGATATGGCTGGTGATGCTATTCCTTTCAGTGAGATTGAAGGCATTGATCCTCTCGACCCGCTTTCGAGTGCTTGGACCAAAGACTGGTTTACCGACACATTTTTTGTGCGGGAAGCGACCGAAGGGAGTATCCGATTTAAAGATCGGTTTATCCCGTGGGAAGGAGCGTCTGATCCTCTCACGACCCCCGAAAGTTATATTGCTGCTCCGAATTTCGGCGCGCATATGATGGGGATCGCGACCGTAACAGAAGAAAAAGACTACACTGCCACCATCGTGACTGATGGCGACACCTGGTTCTATTTGGATAAGGTTTTGGGTATGAAACGCCTTTCAGGGATTAAAGACCCGAGCGTTCTTTCTCAGACTGTTCATTTGAAACCGGGAGAGCAGTATGTTGTCGACATCTTCTTTACGGAACGGCTCGCACTCTATCCTTATTTCGACTTCACTTTCCCCGGCGTAACGATCACGTCTTGTACTGACGATCGTTGTGTTCCGCCAGTTCTCAATCCGGACACTACCGGACCGTCTGCTCCAATAATTACTTCACCGATTCCTCCGATTTCATCCACCGTGACACCCGTCTCGGTGCCGATTACTTGGACTGATTCGGTTGACCCGATAATCGCGGGGAGCATTACGTCCGGACTTAAAGGTTACTTCTTTGTTTGGGATCAGATCTCTACGACTACTCCAAACGCTTCAAGTACCTTCACCACGGCAACCACTACCACTATTACTGGTCTTACTCCGGGTATCTGGTGGTTCCATGTTGTGGCTATCGATAATGCCGGTAATTTTTCTAGTCCGGCGACGCATCACGGCCCATTCTGTCTCGGCTTACCGTCTTGCGGAGAAACTCCTACTACGACACCGCAAACAGGTCCATTTGAGATTCGTGATTTAACCGTGACTGACGTGGGGCAAAACAGCTTCATTGTCCGTTGGCGCACAACTAATCCCGATGGTACCGATCACCCGGCTTCTTCGCGGGTAGTGTGGGACGTGATTAGCCATAATTCGACTTCAACGCCGAATTATGGTTATGCAAATTCCACTGCAGTGTCGGATGAAAATCCATTCGTCTCAACGCATGCGGTGACAATTTCGGGCCTTTCCCTTAGTACTACTTACTTCCTCCGTGCTGTTTCGGTGGATGCTTCTTCTACTGCCTCAAGTAGTGAAGTTTCAGTGGCTACTTTGGGAGGTGGAGGTGGTGGGGGAGGAGGTGGCGGTGGCAGTGGCGGATATGCTCCGATTGCTACAACTACTCCTACTGTTTCTCCCACAATGTGTAGCCCCTATCTGCTTAAATTTATTAAGTTGGGGGCCGTCAACGATCCCAAAGAGGTTCTCAAACTGCAAACTTTCTTAAAGGTTTTTGAGGGACGAAATGATATTCCATTATCTGGCGTCTATGATCAGGTAACTTATCAAGCTGTTCGTGATTTTCAGTCCAAATATGGACTGGATGTGCTGTCTCCATGGGGGATTGCTGATCCGACCGGCTACGTCTTCATTACAACCACCCTTAAGATAAATTATCTCTATTGTGGTTTTGGAAACAGGATTACCCTCAATCTACGTGATATCTACCCCCAAGGCGGAGGTGTTTATTACAATGGATTGGCGGTAGAGCCCAAAGATTTGGTTGCTGGTACTTCTACCGCAACCACGTCTGGTATCGCCCTTGGTCCAATTTCGAATTGTCCGACCACCTCGCTTGCTACAGGCACTTCGACTCGCAATCTTCAATTGAACTCTGTTCAATTGGCATTCGCGGGGATTACTGGTTTCTTTGTGGCTTATCCTTGGGTCTGGATTCTCCTCGCTCTCATCCTTATCTTGCTTATCGTTTTGGCCAGCCGGCGGAAAGATAATGACGATATGGATGACTCCCATCCGAACGTACCATCCGGTACTGGTGGGTCGTCGAAAGGACCTGACACTCCGAAGGCCCCAGAACCTCCGGCTAACTTGCCGAATTAACAGTTTCTGGTTCCAAAAAATCCGCTGTCAGCACGCCGAAGTCTCGATAAGACGAAGGTGGCGAGCGGATTTTTTGGTCCTTGAAAGTGGGCTTGAAAATGTGATAAACTGGCAAAAATTATGTTGGCAGACGCTCCGGAACTCATCATTCTGTTCGTCGCGATGGGTCTTTTGATCTTTTCGCAGATCGGGCATTAAATATATGAAACAACTAAAAAATGACAGCCAGCTAGAGACGAGACGAAACGTCGATCTTTCGGCCTTCACAACCTTCGGTCTTCCAGGAAGGGCCGCTTATTTGCTGGAGACAAATAATCCGGGTGATCTGCGTGAGGCGTTGCAGAAAGCTAAAGCTTTGGGGCAGAAATATTTCATTATTTCCGGTGGCTCGAACATTGTTATAAGCAACAATATTTATTCCGGTTTAGTGATCGTCTATCGAGAGAATGGTTTGGCCCCTGATTTGTCTAGTTTGACGACAAATAAAAATCGGATTGAGGCTTTCGGCTCCGTTCCATTATGGAAGGTTGTTAAATATTCAATTGAAAATGGGCTAGCTGGATTGGAATATCTCTCCGGTATTCCTGGCAATTTATCTGGAGCTATTTATGGCAATGCCGGCGCTTATGGCCACTCTATCTCCGAAGTAGTAGAAAAAGTTTTGATTTTCGACGGCAAGAGGGAACGCTGGCTCACTAAAGCTGATTGTGGTTTTTCTTATCGCGACAGTGTTTTTAAAAAGAAAAAAACATGGGTGATCTTATCGGTACTATTGAAACTAAAAACCGGGGAGCGAGCCAAACTACGCGCCTATCACGACAAGATCGTGGCCGAACGGGCGGAGAAATATTCTAATATCAAATGTCCCGGTAGTTTTTTTAAGAATGTACTGATTAGTAAGGTATCTAAATCGGCTCTGTCTAAGGTTGATAAAAATAAAATCATCGACGGTAAGATTCCGGCTGGCTATTTGCTGGAATCAGTCGGAGCAAAGGGGATGCGCGTGGGTGGTCTTTATATTGCCGATTATCATGGAAATTTGATCGTCAACGACGGTAAAGCCACCTTTAAAGACGTGCAAAAACTCGTCGCCATTTTGAAGGAACGAGTAAAAGATAAATTTGGAATTAAATTGGAAGAGGAGATTAGGTACTTGATCTAGGGATACACCGAGAGCAATTCTCATTCGGATACGCATAAAATTTTGCTAAATTTTTGCTCACTCTCAGCGCCTTCGCGAGTCGCCAACTATAATGGGCGACACCTGTGGACGGTCCTAGAGTTCCTCATGAGAACAGCTCTCGGCTGTTCAGCATCTCTATCTCAAGATGGATGTAGCTCGAAGGTCGCCCTGCGTCTATCTAAGGCTATCCGTGTCCTGACGGATAGCATAAAACCCGCATTGTCATTCCCGCGGAGGCGGGAATCCAGATTTGAATTTGTATTTTGAGTTTTAAGCTATTTTGGATATAATCTTTCTATGAAGTATATCCCTACTATTGGTCTAGAAATCCACGCTGAGCTCAAGACTAAGACCAAAATGTTTTGTCAGTGTCTAAATGACTCAGAGGAAAAACGTCCAAATGTGAATATCTGTCCCGTTTGTACGGCTCAACCCGGCTCTTTACCGGTGATCAATAAAGAGGCGGTAAAAAGTGTTTTGCGGGTTGGTCTGGCCCTGGACTCTCAGCTGGCTGATTTTACTGAATGGGATCGTAAAAATTATTTTTATCCGGATATTCCGAAGGGTTATCAAATTAGCCAGTACAAATACCCGTTGGTTTCCGGCGGTAATCTGAAGGAAGTAGCCATTACCCGTGTTCACCTGGAAGAAGATACAGCTAAGTCTTTGCATACCGCTCATGATGATGGAAGTTTGATTGATTTTAATCGGGCTGGCGTGCCTTTAATGGAATTGGTAACCGAACCGGTGATTACCTCTGCTAAACAGGCGGGGGATTTTGCTCGCGAATTACAATTGGTTCTGCGTTATCTGGGGGTGTCGGAAGCGAGTATGGAAAAGGGTCAGATGCGGGTGGAGGCAAATATTTCTTGTCGGCCGGAAGGGCAGAAAGAATTTGGCACAAAAGTGGAAGTGAAAAATCTAAACTCTTTCAAATCAATGGAGAAAGCGATTGACTATGAATTAAAACGACAAGAAGAGGCTTTGGAACGTGGTGAAAAAATTGTACAAGCAACTCATGGTTGGGACGAAGCAAAGCAAGTGACATTTTTACAGCGCGAAAAAGAATCGTCACATGACTATCGCTATTTCCCCGATCCTGATTTACCTAAGCTTTATGTTAGTCAGATTGAAGAATTTAAAAATTTAAAAGAAACTCTGCCGGAATTGCCAGAAGCCAAGCGAGACCGTTATCGTAGCGATTATGCAATCAAAGATGAGGATATTGAATCGTTCATTACCGATGAAGCTTTGGGTAAGTTTTTTGATGATATGACGAAGATTTTTGCTGGTGATAAAAACCTAATTAAACTGGCATCCAATTATCTGACTTCCGATTTCTTGGGCATACGAAAGACCAACCTGGAAGCCCTGCTTCCAGGTGAAGCTGATTTTGCGGAATTGATAAAAATGGCTGGAGTGGGAGATATTTCTTCTCGGGGTGCGAAAGATATTTTAGCCATATTGGTTGCTGGTGAAAGTAATCCACGAAAAATCGCCGAGGCCAAGGGTTTGTTGCAAAAGCATGACGAAGGAGAATTGTCGGCAGTAGTGGAGACGGTAATCTTGGCTAATCCTAAGGTTTTTGAAGATTTTAAGTCTGGCAATGATAAAGTTTTGCAGTTTTTAGTTGGTCAGGGAATGAAAGAGTCCAAAGGCTCAGCTAATCCAGGAGTCTTGGCGAAGTTGTTCACAGAGAAGAAGTGACCAAATTAGCCCCAGTTGGGGCTTTTTTGTTGGCTTAATTTTGGTACAATGGGATATATAATATTAAAAACTTAAATACATATATGAGCAAAATCAATGTAGCAATCAATGGTTTGGGGCGAATTGGGAGGGCATTTGTAAAAGTTGCGGCCTCTCATCCTGATATAAATATTGTCGCGGTAAACGATTTGGGTGATATCAATAATTTCGCTTACCTTTTAAAATATGATAGCGCTTATGGTCGTTCCAGTTTAGATGTAAAAGTGGAAGGAACTGATTTAGTTATTGGAGGAAAGCCAATTAAATTTTTAAGTGAAAAAGAACCTGCCAATTTGCCTTGGAAAGATTTGGAAGTGGATGTAGTGGTGGAATCGACCGGTATTTTTGATAACTATGAAAAAGCGAAAGCGCACTTGGACGCCGGCGCGCGCAAGGTGGTGATCTCAGCTCCGGTTAAGGGTGAACCGATTGCTGGCATCACCTCAGCCATGGTCCTGATGGGGATCAACGATAGTATTCTGCCGACTTGTGACATTTCTTCCAATGCTTCTTGTACGACCAATTGTGTCGCGCCAATCATTCAGATTATGAGCGAAACGATCGGGGTGAAGAAAGCTCTGCTTAATACTACTCATGCTTATACCGCTACCCAGAAATTGGTGGATGGTCCAGATGCTAAAGATTTCCGTCGGGGCCGGGCTGGAGCCATGAATTTGGGACCATCATCAACGGGTGCGGCTTCAGCCGTCGGGCAAGTGATTCCGGCCATGAACGGTTTGTTTGATGGGATCGCGGTGCGTGTGCCGGTTGTAACTGGTTCGCTTTCCGATATTACTTTTGTGGCTGGCCGGGAAACAACTAAAGATGAAGTGAACGATATTTTGCGCAAAGCTTCGGCCGACCCGCGTTGGCAGGGAATTTTTACCGTGACGGAAGAACAGTTGGTCTCGACCGATATCATCGGCGATCCTCATGCTTCTATTGCCCAACTTGATATGACGCGGGTAGTGGGCGGTGATCTGGTGAAGGTATTGGCCTGGTATGACAACGAGATCGGGTATACTCATACGTTGATCCAGCACGTCATTAAGACAGGAGTTAAATAGTGTCGAGTGTCGAATGCCAAGAGTCAAATAGAATCCCCACTTGGCTCTTGACTCTCGCAACTTGAAACTGAAGCCTGTGCTATAATACTCCTTAGTAACAGCTCTTTTCTTAATAAGAGTAATTTAAACTACAATGTCAGAGGTTTTGATCATCGATGATGATCTGTCTCAATTGGATCTCTTTAGTACGGCTTTCCGGCAAAAAGAGTTTAGTGTTCTAAGAGCGGAGTCCGGCGAAGAAGGAATAACTATGGCGCGAGAACGCCAGCCGGCTTTGATATTGCTTGATATTGCGATGCCTGGGATGGATGGAATGGAAGTTTTGAAAAAACTCCGCGCCGATCCCAAGACGAATAGTCTGAAAGTACTTTTAATGACCAATTTAACTAGGCCGGGTTTGGCTGAAGAAGTGGCCCTATCGGGAGCTAATGATTTTATTATGAAAACGGATTTGACCCCGAAAGAAATGGTAGAACGAGCAAAGAAATTAATGACGAATGTCGAATGACGAGTTATGGATATGAAAAATTAAATGCAATGTCTGAATTTTATTCGTCACTTGTCACTCGACACTCGTAACTTTTAAAAATTATGCAAATTTATCTCGCCTCCGATCATGCTGGATTTGAATTGAAAGAAAAATTAAAGAGCTGGCTCAAGGAGTTGGGCTATTCTGTTTCCGACGAAGGGGCTTTTTCGTTGGTGCCCGATGATGATTATCCTGACTATATTAGGATTGCCGCCAAACAAGTGGCCAGTGATCCAGACAATGCCCGCGCGGTCGTAATTGGCGGATCGGGACAAGGGGAGGCGATCGTTTGTAATCGAGAAAAAGGTGTTCGAGCTGCCGTTTACTATGGAGGTCCGCTCGAGATAGTGACTTTGTCTCGAATACATAATAATGCTAATGTCTTATCGCTTGGTGCTCGTTTTGTGACTGTGGCTCAGGCGGAGGAGGCGGTGAAGCTTTGGCTCAATACCGAATTCCCGGCCGAGGAGAGGCATGTACGCCGACTGGGAAAGATCGATAATAATGTTCGTTCGGAAAATATATTTTAATTAGATTCATATGATTGTACCGTCAATTATTGCCAAAACTTTTGAAGAAGTTAAACAAAAAATCACCCAACTCGATGGCTTGGTAGAGTGGGCACAACTCGATATTATGGATGGAAAATTTGTTATTCCGATGTCGTGGGATGTGGCTGAAGACTTGGAAACCCTGGATGGCAAGATTAAGCTTGAGGCTCACTTGATGGTGAAGGATCCCGATGAAACCCTGGTGGAGTGGATGAACTATTCCGATCGAGTGATCGTCCACGCTGAATCGGCTGCCCACCTAGCTGATTCATTGGAAGTTTTTGACGGTACCCCGGCTCGCTTTGGGGTGGCGCTTAAAATCGATACTCCTCTCAGTGTCTTGGATGACTTTGAAGGCAAGATTAATCATGTTCAATTGATGAGCATTGATGTCTTGGGCTATTATGGCGCAAAATTTGATGAAGGTATCTATGATCGGGTTCGCGAAGTCCGTGAGAAATATCCTGAGATGGAAATTAGTGTAGATGGGGGAGTCACCCTTGAGAACGGGCCAAAACTGTTCGAGGCTGGAGCTAACAACCTAATCATTGGTTCGGCTATTTGGGATTCGGGCGATGTGGTGGGGGCGATCAAATCTTTTCAGGCCCTACAAAGATAATAAGTATCCACAGAAACATACAAAAGCGGGCAGGAAATGCCCGCTTTTGTGATATTATTAAAGTTAATGTTTTTGGACGACTCGAAAACTAAATTCTTAGAACAAAAGGCGAATGATATTCGCAAGTCTATTGTGGAAATGCTGGTAGAGGCTCGTTCCGGTCACACGGCCGGGCCGTTGGGGATGGCCGATGTTTTTACTGCTCTATATTTCCATTTACTAAAACACGATCCGAAAAAACCAGAGTGGGAAGAGCGTGACCGAGTAATTCTTTCCAATGGTCATATTTGTCCTGTACTTTACGCGACCCTAGCTCATGCTGGCTATTTTCCGGTGGAGGAACTTAAAACTTTGCGTAAATACGGCAGTCGTTTGCAGGGACATCCGCATCGGGAATTCTTATCACTAATGGAAACCAGTTCCGGTCCGTTGGGTGAAGGCTTGTCGCAAACGGCGGGCATGTGTCTGGCGGACAGACTTGATCGTGGTCAAACTTCTTCGCGGTATTTTTATTGTTTAATGAGCGACGGCGAATGGCAGGAAGGCTCGACTTGGGAAGCAGCGATGTTTTCCGCCAAACAAGGTTTTCATAATTTGATCGCTATTATCGACCGCAACAACATTCAGATCGACGGCTATACGGAAAATGTGATGCCCCTGGAACCATTTCATCAGAAACTCGAGGCGTTTGGCTGGCATGTGATCGAGATCGACGGGCACAGCTTCGAGGAAATCACCGAGGCGGTCGGACAAGCTAAAGCAATTTTTGGCCGACCAACGGCAATCATTGCTAATACGATTCCCGGCAAGGGTGTACCGCCCTTCGAGCACAAGTTCGAATGGCATGGTAAAACTCCATCGGAAGAAGAGGGGAGAGAAGCGCTGAAAGCTTTGCGAACCTTAGGAGGTAAGATTAAACATGAAGATTAATTCTGACCAAAAACTAAATCCGAAACTCTGGGAAGTCTCGATCGAAATGGTTCCGACCCGAACCGGTTTTGGCGAGGGTCTATTGCAGGCGGGGGAGGCCAATAAAAATGTTGTGGCGCTTACCGCCGACCTGAAAGATTCGACTAAGAATGATTCATTTGCCAAAATATTTCCCGAGCGGTTTGTAGAACTGGGTGTGGCGGAACAAAATATGGCCGGGGTGGCGTCGGGAATGGCCGCGATGGGCAAGGTCCCGTTTATTTCTTCCTATGCTGTTTTTTCGCCGGGGCGGAATTGGGAACACATTCGCACTACTATTTGTTACAACAATGCTAATGTAAAAATTGCCGGACATCATACCGGACTTTCGGTTGGGCCAGACGGCGGATCGCATCAGGCACTCGAGGATATTGCCTTAACCCGTGTTTTGCCGAATATGACGGTCGTTGCGCCCTGCGATGCCGTAGAAGCCTTAAAGGCCACTTTAGCCTTGGCGAAGACTGTGGGTCCCGCCTATTTGAGGCTAACGCGAGAAAAGACGCCGGTGATAACAACTGATGATTCGCCGTTTGAAATAGGGAAAGCGAACTTACTTTTGGATGCCGATAAACCACAAGTGGGGATAGTTGCCTGTGGCCCTATTATTTACCAGGCCTTGAGAGCGGCAAAGAAATTGGCTGATGAGCATATCTCGGTGGTAGTTTTAAATATGCATACGATCAAACCGCTGGATAAAAAATCTCTAATAGATCTCGCAAAAAGAACTGGAGCCTTAGTTACTGTTGAAGAACACCAGCAGGCTGGGGGATTGGGCAGTGCCGTGGCTGAATGTTTGGCGGAAGAATTGCCGACTCCGATCGAGTTTGTCGCGGTAGATGATCGCTTCGGTCAATCCGGCGAACCGATGGAATTGATCGAGCACTATGGTCTGGGTACAGATTCGATTATTGAAAAAGTTAAGTTGGTGTTGGCAAGGAAGAATAGGATTGGGCATTTTAATAAATAATTTTCTGTATTGTCATTCCTGGCTTGGCCAGGAATCTTGTCTGCATTTGTATTCTGTATTTATCCCCGCCTAAGTTAGGCGGGGCCGAGACGCAGTCCGGGGGCGGTATGATTCAAATCGGATTTATACCACCCCGGTCTGCGACCACCCCTCCTAAATTAGGAGGGGAAAGAATACAAGATTTCCGTTTGTATGGGAATGATACATACACTACAATAAACTCTATGAATGAAATTAAACCGGGACAGATCTGGAAAAATAACAAGAGGGGCGGAACGTATAAGATAATAGCTATCGCTAAGCATTCGGAAACACTCGAGGATATGGTGATCTATGAAGCTCTGTACGACAATCCGATGGCCAAGATCTGGGCCCGCCCGCTTTCTATGTGGCAGGAAATTGTAGAAATAAATGGCGAGAAAAAACCAAGATTTGAATTGGTTTCATAAAAAAACGGCCCCGGCCGTTTTTTAGTTACATTTTTCTTATCTGAAAATTTTCTGGTGCCTTAGCTAAATATTCTTTGATTTTTTCCGGCGTGAGCAACCCCGCTTGGGCGCCAACTTTCTGAACGACATGCATTGAATTGATCATAGCCCATTTCAGCGATTCATTGATAGAAAGCTCCATGATTGCGCCCGCGGTGATGGTGGCAGAAAATGCATCTCCGGCACCGGTACGGGAAACGGGCGGTTTGGGGTCGGGATAGATCGGCATAAAGAAAAGTTCTCGAGATTTCGCTAGATAGGTGTAGGCACCTGCTGGTCCATCTGTAATGAAAACGGCGCGAGGACCTAAATCAGTAATTCGTTCCGCCAAGTGGCGTATGTCGTTATCTTTGGTGTCTAAGAATTGACGAGCTTCCTCCCTGTTGCAGAAAAAATATTCAGTTCGCTTAAGAATTCGCGCAAGCTTTTGTGGCCCAAACCGGAGCTGAAAAGTACCAGGTTGGAAAGATAGTTTTATATTTGGATGAGATTCTAAATATTCGGCAATTTGTTCGTGGTAGGACCAAGAATGTTCTCCTAGTGAAGAAAGGTAAACCCATTTGGGTGATCCAATGTTGGGCAGGGCATAAGAATAATCTTCGTGCTTGATTAGGATTGTGCGGTCGTCTTTGTACCACAGCACAAAATGATAGTTGGTCTTTTTATTTTTGTGCACGCGAACAAAGCGGGTATCAACGCCATTTTTTTTAAGGGTGGCAAGAGAGATCGCCCCATGTTCGTCTTTGCCTAAGTCGGTTACGAGGGCGGTTTCAAGTCCTAATCTGGCCGAAGCGGTGGCGGCATTGGGACTATTGCCGACGGCTGGCACCAAAAGCTCAGTTTCGTAGGGTAGCTTGTCGCCAAAGGCTAGGCAGAGCTCGGGCCGTTTGCCGTTTCTTGAAGGTTCTACTCGCGCCTCTTTCAGACGAATAAAGTCATCAACGACAATATCGCCAATGGCCACGAGATCAAAATTTTTTTTGCCAAATAAACTCACTTGTGAGTGTCATTCCCGCGGAGGCGGGAATCTAGGTTAATTAAACTAAATCTGGATTCCCGCCTCCGCGGGAATGACAATAGAGATATAAGCTTTTCACTACTTGTGACTATGATACAATATCTATTATATGAGAAAACTAGCGGAAATTATACAAGAAGCAGTGGATAAGAAAGTTGCCATCGGTCATTTTAATATTTCCAACTTGGAAGGCTTGTGGGCGATCTTTCGCGCGGCTAAAGATCTGGATAATCTACCGATTATAATTGGCGTGTCGGAAGGCGAGCGGGATTTTATCGGCATTCCACAGGTGCGCGCCCTAGTCTCATCTTTCCGTGATCAATTCGATTATCCGATCTATCTCAATGCTGATCATACTTATTCGTTCGATCGGGTGAAAGAGGTAGTAGACGCCGGCTTTGATTCGGTCATTTTCGATGGTAGCCAGCTATCTTTTGAAGAAAATGTCAGGATCACCAAACAGTGTGTGGAATATGCTAAAGCCGGAAATGCCGATATTTTGGTGGAGGGGGAGTTGGGCTATATTGGAACTTCGTCGAAATTGCTGGATGAAATTCCTGAAGGGGCGGCGGTTACCGAAGATACGATTACAACAGTTGAGGAAGCTAAACGTTTTGTGGCAGAAACCGGCGTAGATATGTTGGCCCCGGCCATTGGCAATATTCATGGCATGTTGAAAAATTCTTCCGATCCGCGTCTGCATATTGAACGAATCAAGGAAATTAGCGAGGCGACCGGAGTTCCGCTAGTGCTTCATGGGGGTTCGGGCACAGTGGATGAAGATTTTGTATCAGCGATTAAAGCGGGGATGCCGATTGTCCATATAAATACTGAATTGCGGGTGGCCTACAAGAATGGACTGAAACATTCTCTTCAGGAATATCCGGAGGAGATTGCCCCCTATAAAATATTGAAAGAAGCAGTGTTGGAAATGAAAGAGGTGGCGACCAAACGACTCAAGCTTTTTAACGGGTTGGATTAGGACCGCCGAAGGGCGGTTTTTTGACATATTACGAAAAATGTATATAATATCTCCATCATGACTACTAAATTAACTGCAGAAAAACGGGAGATATTTGGTAAAGACCTAGAAGAGGCTCGCAAGGCCGGTAGGTTGCCGATCTCTGTCTATGGCGCCAAGGAGACTGCCGGTTCTTATTTTGTTAATACTAAAGAATTTAAAAAAGTGCTAGCTGAAGCAGGTGAATCAACTATCGTAACGCTCGAGACTCCGTCTGGAAATAAAGACACCCTGATCCATGAAATCGCTACTAATCCCCGTAATGGAGACACAATCCATGCTGATTTTTTGGTTGTTGAGGCTAATAAACCGATCAAGGTTGACGTACCGCTCGAATTTATTGGTGAAGCTCCGGCTGAGAAGGCTGGTTTCATGATTATCAAAGTTTTGCACGAAATTGAAGTGGAAGCTTTGCCGAAAGACTTGCCTCACGAGATTGTTGTTGATATTTCCAGCTTGGTAGACCTTGAAAGCCGGATCACTGTGGCCGATGTTAAATTGCCGACTGGGGTGACCACTGAGCTTGATTCGGAAGAAGTGTTGGTTTCCGTGACCGAAGCAGGTGAGGAAGTGAAGGAAGAAGAAGTCCCAGTTGACCTCTCTGCCATCGAAGTAGAAAAGAAGGGTAAGGAGGAAGAAGGTCAAACCGAAGAGGCTTCGTCTGATGACAAATAAAATAATCTAGTTTTTCAAGAGCGCCCCCTGATCGGGGCGTTTTTGTTTGACCAACTCCAAATGATAAAAAAATCTCGAGATAAAATATTTTTTCGTATTGTCACTCCCGCCTGCGCCGGAATGACAATACGAAGGTTGTTCATTTTGAGCATTGAGTCATTTTTGTTATAATTCCTGTCATATGCGTTTAAGCTTATGCGAATGTTGGAGACCGTCATTTTGGCGGTTATCTGTAATTTTTTCCTTATCTTTTGTTATTTGTTTTTCTCCTCAAAAAGTGGTCGCTTTGTCGGCTAGTGATATTGCCCGGCAAGCCAATCTTCAGGCTCAATTGACCCAGGTTGAAGCTGATATCGCCAAAAATTCTCAGTTATTGGCTTCCAAACAGAAAGAGACGGCCAGCCTCAAGCGTGATGTCGATGTATTGACTTACCAGATTGCTACCGCAAAACTTAAGATCCAAGAAAAACAAATTCAGATTCAGCGCTTAGGGTCGGATATTGGGAAGAAAGTCGCGACAATCGGAAGCCTTGCTATCAAAATGGAAGAGGAGAAGGCCTCACTCGCGGAATTGTTGCGAAAAACTCGGGAATTAGACAACACTACTCTGGCTGAAGCCGCTCTCTCTGATGATAATCTTTCTGATATCTTTGCCGATCTCAATGCGTTTAATTCAGTAGAAAATTCTTTGAAACAGTCATTCAGTGAGATTGTGCAAACAAAATCCAGTACGGAAGTTCAGAAGACTAATCTGGAGACTCAACGGAGCGCGACGCTTGATGCCAAGGCGGCGATTGAAACAGAGACTAGAAAAGTCCAAAGTTTGGAAGCCCAAAAACAGAATCTTCTCAAGGTCAGTAAAAATCAGGAAAGTGGTTATAAAACTATAATTGCCGATCGGCAGAAAAAACGGTCGCAAATTCTTTCGGCTCTCTTCTCTTTGCGTGATACCAAAGCGATTCCCTTTGAACAGGCTTTAGCTTACGCCAAAGAAGCCTCGGCCAAGACAGGAGTTCGCCCGGCCTTTATTTTGGCGATCATGACCCAAGAGACTAATCTGGGTGCGAATGTCGGCAAATGTAATCTCCCCGGACAGTCGGCTTCGAAAATGTGGCAGTCTATTATGAAACCGTCACGTGATGCCGATCCATATTTACGAATAACTAAGGCTTTAGGGATTGCTCCTGATACGATGCCTTTGTCTTGTCCGCAGGGAAATGGTTATGGTGGAGCGATGGGTCCGTCGCAGTTTATTCCTTCGACTTGGGAGCTTTATGAAGAACGAATCTCAAAGGTTACCGGTAACCGCCCGCCGAATCCCTGGAACGCCGAGGACGCTTTCGCTGCCACTAGCCTTTATTTAATGGACTTGGGGGCCGATGCCGGTACTTATACGGCGGAATCCCGGGCGGCCGGGAAATACTACGCTGGGTCCAGATGGGCTACGGCTGGCAAGTCTTATTCCAGTAGTGTAATGAGCATTGCCTCTACAATTCAGGGGAATATTGATTATCTGGCCAACAATTAGCTGGAAAGTGGTTAGTGGAGGTAAACTTGCAAAAGGCCATAATCTTTGGTATATTCTCACTACTATGAAGAAAGAACTACACCCTAAATATTTCGATCAGGCGCAGGTAGTTTGCGCTTGTGGCAATAAGTTTACTGTTGGCTCGACCAAGGAGAAGATCGAAGTGGAAATTTGCAGTGCCTGCCACCCATTCTTCACTGGTCAGGAAAAGGTTATGGATACCGCTGGACGCGTGGAGAAGTTCAAGACCCGCATGGCCAAGGCTACTACTACCAAACCGAAGGCGAAGAAAGCCGCAAAATAGCTATTTTACATTCAGCTCTCCTTACTTAAATCTGGAGAGCTGAGAAAAACCGCCACGGGGCGGTTTTTCTGAACTTACTAAATGCGGTATACTGTGAACTAATATGGACGAACTACAATCGTTTCGCGACAACCCCAAGACTACTTACTTAATGGCCGAATATGATCGGCTGTCTTTGGAGGCGGACAAGAATCGTGAATTGGCTCTAAGTGATCCTGAGATGAAAGAGCTGGCCGAGGAAGAAATGAAAACTTTGGATCTTCAGCGGGAAACTTTGCTTGCCCAGATCAGAACAATCGTGGAAGAAGACAAGGGAAAACCGGAAGAAATTCGCAAAATGGTCCTCGAAGTGCGCGCCGGCGCCGGTGGAGAAGAGTCGGCAATTTTTGCTCTCGACTTGTCGGAGATGTATCGCCTCTATTGTGAGGGTAAAGGCTGGTCCTGGAATCTGACCGATAGTTCGCCATCCGAGATGGGGGGATACAAAGAAGCTCTGTTTGAAATAAACGGTAAGGGGGCTTATGACGATTTGAAATACGAAACGGGAGTGCACCGTGTTCAGCGGGTGCCGGAAACCGAAAAGCAGGGGCGAATTCATACCAGTACGGCCTCGGTGGCGATCTTGCCTTTGCGTGACATAGAAGATATCAAGATTAATCCGTCTGATCTGGAAATCACCACTACTCGGGCGGGCGGGGCGGGCGGGCAAAATGTGAACAAGGTGGAAACGGCCGTGCGCATTGTGCACAAGCCGTCCGGTCTGGTGGTGAAAAGTACAGCTGAACGGAGCCAGCTAAGAAATAAGGAAAAGGCTATGGCGATTTTAGCCGCCAAACTGGCCCAAGCCAAAGAAGACCAGGAGGCTAAAGAATTATCGGCTGAACGAAAGAGCCAAATTGGCACCGGTGACCGGTCCGAGAAAATTCGTACATACAACGTTTTACAGGATCGGGTGACTGATCACCGGATCAAGGAGTCTTGGCATGGCATCGAAAAGATCTTGAAAGGTGGAATCAGTCCGATTATCGAAGAGCTGAAATCTAGAGCTAACTCGGGTGGATTCGAGGAAGGGGGCGGGGAAGAAGAGTAATTGAGGAAGATTAGCAACCTTAGCTCTTAGGAGGGGCTGTTTGGTTGTTGCCAAGCTCCGAATTGTCTGATAAGATACTCCCATATGCAAAAAGACGTGTCTAAGAACAAAGATTCCCAAGTAAAGGACCTCTTCAAGATCGGGGCCCATTTTGGCTATTCGCGAGCTCGCCGCCATCCGTCTACAGGGGAGTTCATTTTTGGTTACAAAAACAAAGCAGCCGTTATCGATCTTTCCAAGTCACTTGATTCGCTTGAGAAGGCCGCGGAGTTTGTCGCTAAGATTGCCAGTGAGGGTAAACAAATTTTGTTCGTTGGGACTAAGAACGAAGCCCGTCCAGTAATCAAAAGCTTTGCTGGTTTTATCGGTCAGCCATTCGTTACCGAGCGTTGGATTGGCGGAACTTTCACCAACTTCAAACAGATCCGCTCCCGTATCAACAAGATGAAAGATTACCGCGATAAGGAGAAGACTGGCGGTTTGGATATTTATACTAAGCGCGAACGCACCATGATTGGTATTGAGCGCATTAAAATGGAGAAGTACTTTTCCGGTATTGAAGACATGGAGAAGATTCCCGGCGCGATGTTTGTCGTTGATTCCGACTTTGAAAAGATCGCCATTGCTGAAGCTAAGCAAATGGGAGTCCCGGTCATTGCCTTATCTGGTTCTGACTGTGATATCCGTTTGATCGACTATCCGATTATTGCCAATGATGCTTCCAAAGCCTCGGCAGAATTCTTTATTGCCGCCCTCACCGAAGCCTACAAGGAAGGCAAGACTCTCGCTCAGACCGCCGCTACTAAAAAAATCGAAGAGGCGAAGATTGAAACAAAATAAATAATTATTTCTTAGGCTCCTTAAAAACAATGGTTACAACCGAACAAATCAAAGAATTACGAGAGCGCACCGGTATTTCTATTGGGCAGTGCAAAAAAGCCTTGGAAGAAGTCGGTGGTGATATGGATAAAGCCCTAGAGTCACTCAAGGCTCAAGGGGCGGCTATCGCGGAAAAAAAATCCGGCCGGTCTCTAGGTGCCGGAGTAGTGAGTGCTTATATTCATGGCAATGGTAAAATTGGCGCTTTGGTGGAGATTTCAACTGAAACCGATTTTGTGGCCAAGAATCCTGAATTCCATGCGTTGGCCGACGACCTTTCCATGCAAGTGGCGGCTATGCCCCCGGCAGATCTAGAAGAATTATTGGCCCAGCCTTTCATCAAAGATCCTTCCTTGACGATCAAAGATCTGGTCCAGAATTACGTGCAAAAATTTGGCGAACGGATTGAAATTGTCCGCTTCGTCCGGTTCGATACTTCAGTCTCAGCTTAAGAGGTGAGACCTCGTTCCGCTCTTGCGGATATAAACCATGATTTTTTTAATTTGGTTTGCTCTCCTGTCCGGCCTGGCCATTTCTGTAATGGTTGGGGTGCGGGTGGCTTCCATACGAGTCGGGCGCGTGACTGTTTTTGAACAGCCTCCATTGTTGTCGATGCTTGAACAAAAGATCGACTGGCTGGCGGTTTTTCTAGTCTTGCTTTGTCGTGAGGGGGCTCGCTATGTCTCCCTCCATGTACTTTTGGGAATTAGAAAACTCGGTTCTTATCTGAAAATTGCCGGGTTCAAGATTGAAAAGCGCTTCTCTCGGGTGATTGATATGGTTCATGGCAAAGGGGCCGTCAGTAAAAAGGGTGCCGTTTCGTTCTTCTTGCGTGAGATGTCTGAACACAAAACTTCCAGGAAATCTAAGACGCTGAAGTAACAACTTTTGCCTATTTAGGCCTAATTTGTTAAACTTTCTCCATTGTTTGCCGATGTAGCTCAGTTGGTAGAGCGGCACTTTTGTAAAGTGCATGTCCGGGGTTCGATTCCTCGCATCGGCTCAGAAGAGACGTGAGCAAGTGAACTGCTTCACTTGCGTCGAGGAATCGAAAAGCTTCTCCCATATTTTTGAGCTGTCAAGCGAAAAAATGGGAAAGCTATACTGTTCATGTAATGAAAGATTCCTCGCATCGGCTCCAAAACGAACGAAGTGAGTTTGCCGATGAGCGACTGGGCTGCTCCAGTCGCGTCGAGGAATCGAACGCCGGAGCCATGTTTCGCTACCAAGCGAAACGGGCGAGGCGGTGCCCGACTTATTTTTATTCATAAAAATAGAAGTGCCCCAGTGGTACAACCCGAGCCGAGTGTCGACGAGGCGAGAGGTGCGGGAGATTCCGGATGTCCAACTGCTTCACTTGCGTCGAGGAATCAAAAAGGCTGAATATGTCGCAACGAGCCTTGAGTCCACGAAAGGCGAAGTGAGATATGAAGTCTGTACCGTTCCCGTAGGGAAAGATTCCTCGCATTGTTACTGTTTAACTCATGTGGTATAATTCTGTGGCCTAATATTAGGCTTTTTGTCTCTTATGAAAACTAACACCAAAAAAACATACAAAATATATTGGCAGCATGGCCGGCGCTATCCATGGTTGGCTTTTTCGACCTTTTTGTTTGTTGGTTTGACTGCGGTTATCAATGCGATTTACCCTCTATTTCTTAAGGACTTCATTAACTTGTTGTCTGATCAAAATGTCGATCGATCGGCCACATTGGTCGGTTTGCGCCATACGCTGTTTATAATCGCTTCGCTCTATATTCTGAATTGGTTTTTCTATCGCATTCAACAGGTGTCAGCTGCGGTATTCGAGGCTCGGGTAATCAAGGATTTGTCGGATACTTGCTTCGGTTATTTGCACAAGCACTCGTTCTCTTTTTTTAGCAACAATTTTGCTGGTTCCCTGGTGAAGAAAGTTAAATGGTTTACCGGGGCATTTGAAGCTATTACCGATCAGATTATTTGGAATCTGGAACCTTTGGTGATCCAGATGGTAATCACTTTGATCATTTTATTCCGAGTAAACGCTTGGATCGGTTTTGCCATGATGGTTTGGACGGTCATTTTTATAATCTTCAATTGGGTGTTTACCAAATATAAATTAAGGTACGACCTGGCGCGGAATGAAAAAGAGACCGAATCATCTGGGCTATTGGCCGATACGATCGCAAACCACAATACGGTGAGGCTTTTTGGAGGCTATGTTCGAGAAAAGGACGCTTTTTCGGCGATCAACGAAAGACTGCGCCGTTTGCGAATAATCACGTGGAACTATTTGTCGAATACCATGGATGGTATTCAGGCTCTTTTGTCGATTATTCTTGAAATCGGTATTTTTTACTACGGTATTTATCTCTGGAATTTGGGGCAGATCACGGTAGGCGATTTTGTATTGATCCAAACTTTATTGATTGCGACAGTCGAACGTATTTGGAATGTTGGGCGAATCGTCAGAACCGTCTATGAACGAATGTCCGATGCGGAAGAGATGACTGTCATTTTGGAAACTCCGCATGAGATCAAAGACATTCCGAACGCAAAAAAATTAAAGGTGAAGGATGGCCGGATTGAATTCAAAAAAGTTACCTTCAATTACAACGAAACCCGTTCTATTTTGAAAAACTTTGACCTGACAATCAATCCGTCTGAACGCTTGGCTTTTATCGGCACTTCCGGCGCTGGTAAAACAACGATCATTCGCTTGATCTTGCGCTTGCATGAATTGACGGGAGGCAAGATCTTGATCGATGGCCAAGATATTTCGAAAGTGACTTTGGATAGTCTCTGGCAAGCGGTCTCACTCGTCCCGCAGGATCCGGATCTCTTCCACCGCTCTTTGCTTGAAAATATCCGCTATGGCCGGCCGGAAGCGACTGACGAGGAAGTTTATGCCGCCGCTAAAGCTGCCAACTGTCACGAGTTCATTTCCGGTCTGCAGGATGGCTACGCCACATTAGTTGGCGAGCGGGGAATCAAACTTTCGGGTGGTGAACGCCAACGGGTAGCGATTGCTAGGGCACTTCTCCGCAATTCGCCGATCCTTGTTCTTGATGAGGCGACTTCCAGTTTAGATTCTGAATCAGAAAAATTGATCCAGGAAGCTTTGGTGACCCTAATGAAAGATAAAACAGTAATCGTGATTGCTCACCGTCTCTCGACCATCCGCCAGATGGATCGGATCATCGTAATTGACAAGGGACAAATCGCCGAAGAGGGCAGTCATGAATCCTTGCTCGAGAAAAAGGAAGGCGTTTATAGCCGTCTGTGGCTACTCCAAGCCGGCGGATTCATCCAGTAAAAACCCTATTTTAGGCGCGCTTCTTCGTTGCTTCGTTCCGGTGCTCCCTCAATGTACTGTCACGTACATCTCGGTTTGCTCCTCACTTGCGCCTCGAATCGCATCCTAAAATAGGATTTTTCTTAAGCAAAATAGACCGCCTTTGAAAGGGGGTTTTGATTGCCTATTGCTTTTTATGACGAGTATGGTATAATAAGAAAGTAGATTTTAACGGTCTACAACCGATCTTTTTTGAGAGGTGTCTTATGAACTCGATGGGTTTAACGCCGAAACAGGAACGCGACATTCTGCGCGCGTTCGCCAAAGAATTCCTTCGAAATAAAGGAATCAATCGCTTCGACCATAGCGGGGTCCGTCGCGATGTCGGCAATCTTGCCAAGACCTCAGGTTTCTCCAAGGATGAGGTTTACTCCGTTTTGCAGCCAATCACTCAAGAGCTTTTTGACGAGACTTTCCCGTCTCCGGCACTCTTTCCTTTTGTTAAGGAATCGGAGGGCGATACCCCGGCGGCTGATGGAGGGACGTCATAAGACTGTCGAACAGGTGGGGCTACAAGCTCCCTAAAAGGGTAATTTTCTCTCCCAGCTTGCTGGATTAGAGGAAGAACAAGAACCTAGCCTCTCGGCGGTTAGCCGGTACTGCGTTTAGTTACGTAGTACCGGCTTTTTCTTTGAATAAGGCTATTTTTTATGTATAATTTCCAGCATGATAGAAGAAGCTAAAAAAGGACACTTGCACCCGTTGACCCAAGTAATTTGGGAAGTCTGCGAGGCTTTTCGGGGGATGGGTTTTGAGGTGGCTGAGGGGCCGGAAGTGGAAGATGAATTTCACAATTTTGATGCCCTCAATGTTCCAGCGGACCACCCGGCCAGAGATATGCAGGACACTTTTTGGCTAAAAGATATCCCGCTGATTTTGCGTACTCAAACAAGTGCGGTGCAGGTTCGATTCATGGAGGAAAATAAACCACCATTAAGAGTGGTTTCACCGGGTAAGACTTTTCGGTCAGAAGCTACAGACGCGCGTCATGAAGCGCAATTCCACCAGATTGAAGGATTACTGGTGGATAAGAACGTGTCGGTGGCTCACATGAAGGGTTATATTGAAGAGTTATTCAAAAAACTTTTTGGACCGGATGTCACTTCCCGTTTGCGCCCGTCTTTTTTCCCATTCGTTGAACCGGGGTTCGAAGTGGATATGAAATGTTTTAACTGTGAAAATACAGGAATGATAGATGGAAAGCAGTGTTCGATTTGCTCCGGCACCGGCTGGGTGGAAGTTTTTGCCTCTGGAATGGTCCATCCAAATGTTTTCAGATCGGTTGGCATTGATCCTGAAATTTGGAGTGGGTTTGCTTTTGCCGTCGGTGTTGAACGGATGGCGATGATGAAATATGGAGTTGAAAATATCCGCAAATTCTTTGATGGTGATCTGCGTCTAATCAATCAACTATAATGGCATACTCCTATAACTGGCTTAAAACCTATTTTGATAAAGAAATTCCTTCGCCCGAAGATGTGGGGAAGGGAATCATTTTTCATTCTTTTGAAGTGGAAGGAATGGAAACGAAAGCGGGCGACACGATCTTGGATATTAAGATCTTGCCCGACCGAGCTCATGATTGTCTGTGTCACACTGGAATTGCCGGCGAGATTTGTGCTATTTTTGACCTGCCGAAACGAACTATTCCATCTGACTATGGTGACTTGAAAAAAGAATTTACCGGCGAAGAACCATCCCGTAATTTGGAGGTAAAAATCGACTGCCCCGATCTCTGTCGGCGGTATATCGGTCGGATGGTGGAAAATGTAACTGTTGGTTCGTCGCCCGCTTGGCTCAAAGAACGACTGGAAAGCATTGGTCAGCGGTCTATTTCCAATATTGTTGATGCGACCAATTTTGTTCTGTTTGATCTTGGCCAGCCGATGCATGCCTTTGATGCTGATAAGGTTAAAGGCAGTATCACTGTCCGGAGGGCCACTGACGGCGAAAAAATGACTACTCTCGATGGTAAGGAACTTTGTCTGACCGCTGATAATATGGTAATTGCCGACGATCAAGGTCCGCTGGCACTAGCCGGTATTAAGGGTGGAAATCGGGCCGAAGTAGATGTGAATACTAAGAATATTATTTTAGAATCGGCCAATTTTGACCCGGTAAATATTCGCCGGACAAGTGCCTTTGTCGGAATTCGGACAGATGCCTCCAAGCGTTACGAGAATGACTTCTCCCCAGAAGTGGCGGATGAGGCGATGGACCGGCTTTCCTCTTTGCTTTATGAGATATCTGGGAGAGAAGCCCTTAAAATGGGTGAAAAAATTGATGTTTATCCGAAACGGGTGGAGCAAAGATTAATTGAAATCAAATCGGCCGAAGTTAGTTTAATGTTGGGGATAGATGTTCCAGAAGAAGAGATTGTCACAGTTCTCAAGAACCTGGATTTAGTTGTGGAAAAAATCGGCGAGACGTTAAAGCTGACTATTCCTTTTCGGCGAGTTGATCTGGAGGCGAAAGAAAATATTGTCGAGGAGATTGGCCGTATTTACGGTTATGATAAAATTCCGCCGAAGTTGCTGGATTCAAAGATCATACAAGGGGAAGAGCGGGAAGCCAACAAAAGATTTCGTGTGGCGAATAAGGTTCGCGAGACTTTGATTCGGCAGGGGTTCTCTGAAGTTTATGGCTATGCGTTTACTCCGAAAGGTGAAGTGGAGATAGCCAATCCTTTGGCTCTCGACCGTCCGTATTTACGCACCAACCTTTCTGACTGGATCAAGGAAAAATTACAGTCTAATTTGTTGAATGTCTTGTTCGATGCCGAGGCAGTGAAAATTTTCGAATTGGGCCGGGTGTTTAATAAGATTGGGAATGGGGCGAAAGAGTCAACTTTGCTTTGTCTTGGCATTGCCCGGAGGGGAGTGAAACAAAAGATACAGGAAAGTTTAAGAGGGGAAATGGTCGAAGCAAAGAATAGTCTCAAGTCTGAGCTCTTTGCCCCAGATCTTCCTGTTGGCGAAGAAATGTCCGAAACCGACAACGTGAATAACTTGTCCTTCACGGTATGGGAAGGATCTTTTGATGAGCTGGCGAAGAACACCGGAGTCTTCGTCGATGCCGATCTTACCCCATTTATTTCGCTGGCTCACGAATACAAAAAAGTTTCTGCCTATCCGCGCATTATCCGTGATATTGCTTTGTTTGTGCCAGAAGAAGTAAATGAGGAAGAGGTGGCGGGAACAATCGAGGAGACAGCAGGATTATTGTTAGCCCAAGAACCGGCTTTATTTGATGTCTTCGTGAAAGGGGGCAAAAAATCTTTGGCTTTCCGTTTGGTGTTTCAATCCTACGAAAAAACTCTTTCCGATGAAGAAGTAAACGGAATAATGAATCAGGTAGTGGCGGTGGTGAGTGAACTTGGTTGGGTGGTGAGGTAATCAATTACAGATTACAAATTTAAAATTAAAAATGAGACTCAAAAAAGCGCCTGTGGCGCTTTTGTTGTGACTATTGAAATAAAAAAATCGCCAGTCGTTCCTTGTCTGCCTAAAGCAGGGGAACGACTGGCGGTAGGGAGCTACAGATTGACCGACTTGAGATAGCTGAGGATAGACAATACCATCTTGCCCTCAAGAGGTAATAGGGTAGGGGCTTCCTTCTTCAGCCTTTCCTTCAGTTTGGGACTAAGTTGATAATACTCCTCGATGCCTGGAGAATCCGCAATCTCCTGTCTAATGGCGTCCGAAAGTTTCATTTGCCGTATCCCTTCTTTAATACTTAAAGCCAAGGCTCACATGTGGCTTATTTACTTTACCTCAATGTCCAGACTTGAACGCTTTTTAAATCATAGCACACCCTAATTTGTTCGTCAAATTTTAGGCTTGGGTTATGCACAGAAAAACCTATAAAATAGGCTGGTAATTTAAGCCTAAAAATGGTAAAATAGGAACAATATTTTGGGCTGAAAAGGCTTAATTTTAGGTTCAAAAATGGGGTTTTAACTCTTTTATTCTATCTTCTATTTTCTAAATTATACCTAGCATGGCTAAAGAACAGAAACAACGCAAATACGGAGCAGATGAGATCGTCGTCTTGGAAGGCTTGGAACCGGTGCGCAAGCGCCCAGGTATGTATATTGGATCGACTGGCCCGGACGGCTTGAACCATCTAATGGTGGAGATTTTCGACAACTCGCGTGATGAAGCGATGAATGGTTATTGTGATGAAATAGAGGTGGCAATCTTGCCTGGTAACGCAATCCGCGTAGTCGACAATGGGTCGGGTATTCCGGTAGAAATTCATAAAAAAACCAAAGTTTCAACATTAGAAACCGTTCTGACTGTTCTTCATGCGGGCGGTAAGTTTGAAGGCGACAGCTACAAGATTTCCGGCGGGTTGCATGGTGTGGGCGCGTCGGTCGTAAACGCTCTTTCTACTTGGCTCAAGGCTGAGGTCCACAAGGATGGCGGAAAATATGTCCAGGAATACAAAATTGGTAAAAAACAATATTCCGTCAAAAAGGTTGGAGCTTCCAAACTGCACGGTACGATTATTACCTTTCAGCCGGACGCCACCATTTTTTCCGAGACGGTTTACGATTGGGAGCGGATGGTCAATCATCTGCGTGGTCAGGCTTATCTCGTGAAAGATGTGCGTATCCGAGCAATCGATGCCCGCAGTTATGACGGTAAGATAGATACTGATAAAATTTTCTGGTTGTCAGAATTGGGCCTGGAAGTACCGTCACAGACTTTCTATTTTGAAGGTGGGTTGGTATCGCTCATTAAATTCTACAACCAACACGATAAGCCGATTCAAAAAGAAGTTTTCTTTGTGGAGAAAGAGGTAAACAACATCCATGTGGAGGTGGCTTTACAGTATATCGATGACATTGATGCGAAAGAAGTCAGCTACACCAACAATACAATCACGCCAGAAGGAGGTATGCATGTCACTGGTTTCCGCACCGCGCTTACTCGCACCCTGAATAATTATGCTAAAAAGAACGGTTACGTAAAAGACGGCGAAGACAATTTCTCCGCCGATGATGTACGTGAGGGTATGACGGCCGTGATCTCAGTCAAGATGCGCGACCCGCAATTCGAAGGCCAGACGAAAGGCAAGCTCGGTTCGGTGGATGCCCGAGGAGCGGTGGAAACGGCCTTTGGCGAAGGTTTTGCCCTATATCTGGAAGAGCACCCGGACGACGCCAAAGCCATCATCAATAAGTCTATTTTGGCCCAGAAAGCTCGTAAGGCGGCCAAAGCGGCCAAGGATAGTATCTTACGTAAGGGCGCGCTGGAAGGCATGACTTTGCCGGGAAAGTTAGCTGATTGTCAGTCTCGCAATGCTGAGGAGGCGGAAGTCTTCATTGTAGAGGGAGATTCGGCCGGTGGTTCAGCCAAACAAGGTCGTGACAGAAGGACGCAAGCCATTCTTCCTTTGAAAGGTAAAATTTTGAATGTAGAAAAAGCTCGGCTCGATAAGATGTTAGCTTTTGCGGAAATCAAAGCGTTAATTATTGCGATGGGGGTGGGGATTGGTGACCAACTCGATATGTCGAAACTACGCTACTATAAAATTATCATCGCGACCGATGCCGACGTAGACGGCGCGCACATCCGCACCTTGCTTTTGACTTTCTTTTTCCGCTACTATCCGCAGTTGATCGACGATGGCCGTATTTTTATCGCTCAACCGCCACTCTATAAATTGAAGAAGGGGAAAGAAATGCACTATGCCTACAGTGATGAAGAGAAAAATAAGTTTGTAAAAGAAATGGGTGGGGAAGCGGTTGAAGGGGAAGATGATGAGGCAACAGAGGGTGAAGAGGTGAGTGAAGAAGTGGTTGCCAAACGGGCTTCGAAGATTTCCATCCAGCGTTATAAAGGTTTGGGAGAAATGAACCCAGATGAATTGTGGGAGACGACGATGAGGCCAGAAACTCGTGTGCTTAAACAAGTTCATGTGGATGATACAGATAAAGCCGATAAGACTTTCGGCATTCTAATGGGTCATGAAGTGGAACCGAGAAAAATATTTATCCAAACTCACGCGAAGTTGGCTAATTTAGATGTGTAAAAAAGTGACGAGTGTCAAATGACGAATGACGAAGCAAAAAAGCCCTAGAAATGGGGCTTTCTTGCTGAATTGATTGACATTTTGGCTAGATATGCTATAATAGGAGAAGGTTAGATTTTTGTCATTGTTTGGCGATGCTCATAGAGCTCGTCTACTACTCGGCCAATAAGGCCAATCCTGCGGAGGATACGAAGATGAAAAGAATGTTGAACAAGATTTGGAACTGGCTAAGTACGCAGTTTTCTATGACTGCGAAATGGATCGAAGATCGTATTAAGTCGGTTGTCTGGTTTCTGTTTCGCAAGACCACGAAGATCTGTGTTCCAGCGATCATTCTGGTCGGGCTCTTGGGCTATGCGGCATACACTGGCTCTCTCTCGCGGTTGGTCTTGCCGACCGAAAAAACGACAGTGCGTGGATACGAACACCATGTCCGCACCTTCTTGGGTTTCCATTTGAAGGATGCTGACTATCTCGTTGTCCTATCCAAGACTGGGTGGGAGAAGAGCGTCAGAATCTATCCTTCAGCACCTGGGTTCAAGGCTTTTGAGCCGGGAGATCGAATCGTTCGTGATTGGAACTTTAAGTTCGAGAAACTTGCTCAGAGTGCGGATCGGGAAAAGATTTTGGTGGGCAATAGGCTGTTGCCTGCGCCACCCCTTGCTCGGCCTGCCGATCTCCCGAATCTCCCGCAAGATGTTTCATCCGAAAATTTAAAAGTTTGGGCGAAGAATCTGGTGGAAGAGAGCCAGACTCGCGGTGAGCGTTTCGATGATCTGGTGTCTCGGGTCAAGGATGCTCTTCGCTTGGCTTCTGCTCGGGAAGTTCCGGATGAACAGACGACGACAGACATCTTGTATGGGGGGTTGCCGTCGCCCCCGAAAACGTTCACCGTCAAACGTTGAACCCGTTCCTGTGTATGGAACGGTCGGCCGTAGCTATGGGATTCAACTCCTGTGGCTACGGTCTTTCTTTTTGATCCCATTAGAGGTCATCATTTCCAATTTCAGTGTAAGATTTTATTTTACCGAGATGAGTGATTGTGTGGCTACTGTTGTTAATGACAGCTTGCCTCTAAGGGGGTTTTGACAGATTGTCGGACTTTACATATATTTGGAACGGCCGATCTTTTTAGAAAGGAGATTACAAGGTGAAAACGGGCATACCTCTTTGGCCGATACTGGTGGTTGTTTGTTTTGCGTTTGCGGTTTGCTTGATCGCTGTGCGATCAACCCATCAGTCTGGTCAGTCTACACACTGGCCACCGGCACCGAAAAAGCCGGTGAATCTGCAATTTCGCAAAAAATTGCAGGCAATCAAGAATTTTCTCCTTAACCTATTGTAAAACCCCCACACTGCATAAATACAGTCTGGGGGTTTCTCTTTTTTACTCAATAGGGTGAAGATTTTTAACTTCTATCCACGATCTCTTTTTTGAGTTTAGTTGAGAATTCTTCAATACTCATTTGTTCCGACCCGCCCTCGCGACGTTCGGCGGTGATATTTTTGGCCTCTTCTTCTTTGGCGCCGATCACGAGAATATACGGCGGTTTCTGCATTTTGGCATTGCGGATCTTTTTGCCGAGTGTTTCGTTGGATTCGTCAAGTATGGCGCGAATTCCCGACACCTTCAATTTGTCGGCCACTTCTTTGGCATAGGTGAGCTGTTTTTCACCGACCGGCAAAACCATTACTTGCACGGGAGAAAGCCACGCTGGGAAAGCGCCGGCATAGTGCTCAATCATAATACCCATAAAGCGTTCCAATGACCCGGAGATAGCGCGGTGAATAACAACCGGCCGTTCTTTTTCTCCGGCTTCGTTGATGAATGACAAATCAAAGCGTTCCGGTAAATTGAAGTCGCACTGGATCGTGGCTAATTGCCATTCTCGGCCGATAGCGTCTTTAAACATGAAGTCCAGTTTTGGCCCGTAGAAAGCGGCTTCCCCTTCGATTCGCTTATATGGCAGGTCGTTTTGTTTGGCCGCTTCTTCCAAAGCACTTTCGGCGGAATTCCATGAAGCATCTTCGCCTAGATATTTACTTCGATCTTCTCCTCGTACAGATAGACTGACCCAGTAATCTTTCATTAAGCCGATCGTGGTGTAGAAAGTTTTGATGACATCGGTAATCGCTTTGACCTCGTCTTTAATTTGCGATACCCGACAGAACAAGTGACCGTCGTCTTGAGTAATGGCTCGGACGCGAGTCAAACCTGAAAGTTGGCCGGACTTTTCATCACGATACACCGTGGCCGGTTCGAAATAGCGGATCGGCATATCGCGATAACTGAATTGGTTGTCCGCAAAAATTTGCATATGATGCGGGCAGTTCATCGGCTTTAGAATAAATTTTTCTTCCTTGCCCGAGACGCGAAATAGCTCGTCGCCGAACTTGGCGGCGTGGCCAGAGGTTTCATATAAAGCTTCGTGGGCAATATGGGGAGTCCAAACGCGGAGGTAGCCTTTGTCTTTATGCAGTTCCCATAAATAATCCTCAATTTCTTTGCGGATAGTCATTCCGTTCGGTTGCATGAGAGGTAAACCGGCTCCGACAAGGGGAGAGATGGTAAAGATCTTCAACTGTTTACCCAGAATGCGGTGGTCGCGCTTCTTGGCTTCTTCTTGCTGGGTTTCATAAGCCGATAGCTCTTCCTTGGTGGCAAAAGCTAGCCCATAAATGCGGGTCAGCATTTTATTATCGGAACTGCCTTTCCAATACGCACCAGCCAAGCGCTCTAGTTTAAAAGAACCCATGGGGATCTCGCTGGTGTTTCCGATATGCGGTCCGGCGCAAAGATCGAGAAAGTCATCGTTGCGGTAGAAGGTCAGTTTTTCTCCGGCTAATTCCAATTCTTCAATCAATTCCAGTTTGTACGGTTCTTCTTTGAAATAATTCTTGGCTTCTGGAGTGGAAAGGTCCTCCAGATTAAAAGCCACTTTTTTATTTACCAGACTGAACATACCTTTTTCTAGCGCCACCAAATCGTCGGGGGTCGGCGCCGGACCGTCCGAGAAATCGAAATCGTAATAAAAACCATTGTCTACAGCCGGGCCGATGCCCAGCTTCGCGCGCGGATATTGTTTCTTGACCACCGCTGCCAAAATGTGGGCGAGCGAGTGGCGAATTTGTTCGATGTTTGCCATAAAGATTATTTTAAATGTTAAATAGTAAAGAGTAAAAACAAAAATCCGCCCAAGCAAATACGCAATAATTGTGTATTTGCCAGGACGGGTGATCTTGCGATCCTCGCGGTTCCACCTAGCTTTCGGCTTGGGCCGACACTTTAAATTTTGCAGATTAGTTTCTAGGAAGCCCAATATTCGGGCCTATGGTTGGTGGCCATAGCAATCTCTGTTATTCACATAATATGGCGCTTTGCCATAGCTGTCAAGGATATTTTATGTTAGATTAAGGTTAATTATTATATCTAATAAAGGATGAAAAAATATCTCATTGCGCTGGTTGTTATTATCATCATTATTGCGGGTGTATTTTTGGTAAAAAATAAAGTTGTTGGTCCTACGGCTCCAATCGGTGGCGGAGTCGCTTGCACAATGGAAGCTAAACAATGTCCGGATGGTTCGTATGTTGGACGTACTGGTCCGAAGTGTGAGTTTGTGGCGTGTCCAAGTGTGGTGAGTTCGACTGCTACGACCGGTTGGCAAACTTATAAAAATGAGCAGTATGATTTTGAAATAAAATATCCTAAAGAATGGGAGTTGAATAAGGGTTCTTGGAATGGAGTTGGAGAAAACAGTTTTTCATTTATCAGACGGGGTGCTAATCCTGGAACCCCTGGCGATTATTGGGTAGATGTAATAGTGGGGATGGATACCTCGGCTTCAAGAATAAACAAATATATAAAAGCAGAAAAGGAAACTGATCAATCTTTCCTCTCTGAGTCGAAAGATTCTATCGACGGAGTTCAATCAATAAAACTTGAGTTTAAGTCAGATTCTCAAAGTCCAGCACGAAATGAATACTATTTGGAAAATAATGGTGTTGGTTATCAATTAAATACTCTCTTTGCTAATCCGCGTGACGGAATTGGGGATAAAATATTATCTACCTTTAAATTCACTAAGTAGCCTAAAAAGCGGAGCCTGGCTCCGCTTTTTAGGCTACAGTTCCTTAACTGCCTCAACTAATACTGATGGTTCGCCGTTGCGGATAGACATATTGCCTTTGATCGCTAGACACTGATCGGCGACGATGAGTGAGCGGAATTTGGCGAAAGTTTTGGGGAAGAAAACCGTTTCCATTGTGTCGCCGAAATCGGAGACTTTAACGAAGGCCATTTTGTCGCCTTTTTTGGTGAGAATTTCACGCACTTCTTCCACAATTCCGCCGAAGACCGCGAGCTTGCCGTCGTCTAAAGTTTTAATTTTCTTGATGTCCATTTCCGCTTTGGCGAATTTGTCTTTGTAGGCTTCGAGCGGATGGCCAGACACATACAGGCCAAGCAGTTCTTTTTCCCAAGCCAATTTTTCTTTGTCGGTGATCGGGTCGCATTTTTTGAGTGCCAGTTTTGGCGCGGTCGCTGGATCGGCGAGCAGACCAAAGATAGAAGTCTGATTTTGATTGGCATCCCGGCCTTCTTTGTTGTAGGCCAGGGCTTCTTCCATATTGCCCAACATTGTCCCGCGATCTTCGCCTAAAGAATCCAAGGCACCGGCTTTGATGAGCGACTCGAGCGATTTCTTGTTCATATTCTTGTGCTTGCTTCGTTCGAGGAAGTCGGCAAAAGATTTGTATGGGCCGTGCTCTTTACGTTCGTGTTCGATGAAGTCGCTGATTTCTGTCCCAAGGTTCTTGATCGTATATAGGCCGAAACGGATCGTATCGTGGTCACGGTTTTGGCGGCGGGCCATTTCGGCAGCGAGCGGAGTAAGTTTTGTCAGATCGCCAGTGCCGGCCTTAATACAAGCAAAATCGCCGAATGACTCGTTTACATCCGGGGCGAGTACGGGGATGCTCATCTTCTTGCATTCACCGATCACTTCGGCAATCGTTTCCGTGTTGCCGGATTCGGCTGAAAGAACAGCCGTCATATATTCAGCCGGGAAGTTGGCTTTCATATAGGACGTCTGGTAGGCGACTCGGCCGTATGAAGCGGCGTGTGCTTTGTTGAATCCGTAGGCGGCAAATGGTTCGATCAGCGACCAGAGTTGCTGAGCCTTCTTTTCGGTCAATCCATTTTTCACGAAGCCTTCCAGTAGTTTTCCTTTTTGCGCTTCCATTTCTGCCGGAATTTTCTTGCCCATTGCTTTGCGCAACTTGTCGGCTTCGAGCCAAGAATAACCGGCCAGCTTGATGGAGATCATCATAACGTCGTCTTGGTAAGTAATGACTCCGTAGGACTGGTCGAGAATATCTTTCATCCGTGGGTCGATGTATTTGATGAGCGACGAATCGTATTTGCGCGCGATGTAGTCGGGGATGGATTCCATTGGACCCGGGCGGTAGAGGGCGACCATGGCGTTGATATCAAAAATGCTAGTTGGTTTTAGTTCTTTTAGCCATTTGGTCATACCTGAGCCATTCAACTGAAAGAGGCCGATGGTAATGCCTTTGGCCAGCATTTCAAAAGTTGTTTTGTCGTCGAGGGGAATTTTTTGGATATCGATAATTTCACCAGTGATCTTTTTGACGATCTTAATCGCGTCTTCCAAAATCGACAGGTTACGAATACCCAGGAAGTCGTATTTCAACAGGCCCACATCCTCCACGGCATGCATTTCATATTGCGAAATCACCTTACCGCCTTTCGGGTCGTATTGGATCGGCGTGAAATCGGTCAGTGGAGTCGGTGAAATAACCGTGCCGGCGGCGTGAACGGAAATGTGGCGCGCGCAACCCTCGATCTTTTTGGCTAGGTCGATGATCTCTTTTACTGTGGCGTCTTTTTGGTAGAGCGCTTTCAGTTCTGGCTCATCTTCTAGAGCGCGGTTGATTGTCATGGGAAAGCCCTGGGAACCCATCGGAATGAGTTTGGAGATCTGGTCGCCAATAGCGTAGGGATGCCCCAGGGCGCGTGCGACATCGCGTACAGCTCCACGAGCCAACATCTTACCGAAAGTACCGATCTGGGCCACATGGTCGGTGCCGTATTTTCGCCGGGCGTAGTCGAGCACCTCGTCCCGTCGTTTGTCGGCGTAGTCCATGTCGATATCGGGCGGGGAGGGGCGTTCGGGATTGAGAAAACGTTCAAAAGGCAGTTTGTAATATAGCGGATCAACATCGGTGATATGGATGAGAAAAGAGACGAGCGAGCCGGCCGCTGAGCCTCGAGTATTAGTGAAAATACCGTTGTTTTTGGCAAAACCAATAAAATCGGACACTACTAAAAAGTACACGTCGTAGCCTTTTTTAACGATGATGTCGAGCTCGTATTCAGTGCGGATTTTAGCTTCCTCGGCGCGTTCCGGATAGAGTTGGCAGTATTCGGCGAGCCCCGCTTTCGATCGTTCGCGCAAAGTTTGTTCGTAACTTTTATCGCCGTCGTGCGGGAAGTTTGGGAAAGTCCACTTACCCAAATCTAATTCGACATTACACATCTCGGCGATCTTGACGGTGTTGGTGACTGATTCCGGCGCATCGCTGTAATATTCCTCGGCCTCTTTTGGTCCGATGAATGAAAAGTCGTCTACCGTATTGCCCAGGCGCTTAGCATCTTCAATATCGGTTTGCGACTGAATGGCGATCAGAGTCTGATGGGCTTTTTGGTCGTCTCTATTTATATAGTGAGAATCGTAGGTGGCAACAAGCGGAATATTTAATTCATGCGCCAATTTGATCAGTTCGGCCTTGATCTCGGACTGTCGTTCGAGTTTCGGGTGGTGCATTATCTCAATGTAGTAATTGTCTTCGCCGAATAGATCGCGGTATTTGGTGGCGAGCACTTTGGCCCCGTCGTAATCTTTGGCCCACAGGAGGCGGGACAGTTCTCCGCCCAAACAACCGGACAGGCAGATCACACCTTCGTGATGTTCGGTGAGCAGGTCCCAGTCCATACGCGGTTTGTAATAATAGCCTTCGAGGTTGGCCTTGGTGACCATTTTGAGCAGATTTTTGTAGCCTTCGTTGTTTTTGGCGAGCAAAGTGAGGTGGTAGCGTTTGGCGTCGGTGCGCGGTTCTTTGTCGAAACGAGTGCGGGTAGCCATATAGGCCTCCACGCCCAAGATCGGTTTGATCTCCGCATCTTTACATTTTTTGTAGAACTCGACGATGCCGTACATGTTGCCATGGTCAGTGAGGGCGATAGCCGGCATTTCAAATTCCTTGGCCTTTTTGACCAAGTCTTTAATCTTGGACAATCCGTCGAGCAGAGAATAGTGGCTGTGGGTGTGTAGGTGAACGAAATTGGAGGGCATAATATTGGGTAAATTATATCAAAAACTCTAAAGAGTTACTCGATTGATTTATTATTCTTTGTGTTGTACATTTAGCGCAGATTAAAGGAGAGGAGGTGATTTTATGGAAAGTGTGCATCCCAATACTGCGAAATTTCTTGATTATGTTGAGCAGATGAAGGATAACTATTTAACAAGGCCGAAGATAATACTTCTTTTGGGAAGGGGTCGGCCGGTGCGACGAGACGTTTCGGAAGAGGCTTGTCGGTGTTTGGCAGCGGTTTATGGCGAGTGGCAGATATTCACTACACCCGATGAGGCTCTTGATGGGCTGTTAAAACTCGCTCGAACCTTGAACAAGCGTCGCAAAAGGGCTCTGGTCGAATTGGCCGATCAATACTTTTGGGATCATGATTGGGTGAAAATTGGTCCACGCGTCACTTCACATCTTGATTATAATGTGAATGAATCCGTCCGTGAGACCAGGGAAATACACCTGAAAACTATGGGTCTTGCTCGCCCGGAATTCCCGCAGAAAGTATTGGCTGAACTTCGGTCCTTAGTATCAACGTGACAGAAGACGTCGTCTTAATTTTGGCCGCGGTCGGTTCGAGAACAAAAGTCTCGGATCACACCGCGGCTTTTGTTTTTTGAATCGCTAAAACCACAAATATCCTTATTGTAATAACTTCGCGGTCGCGAAGTTATTACAATAAAGATATTTGATGATACAATAAATAACGAAGTTTAGACTAATTTTTATATGAGGTATAACATCATCGAGAAGCGAGTTCGTGGGGAAAAGGAAGAAGCTGTTTTGGCAGTCATAAAGATCGCCGGATTGCTTACTTTGGCGGCTGTTGCGCCTAATGCGGCGCAATATCTATTAAAGAAAAATAAAAAACTGAATAAATTTGATAAATATTATGTAAGTAAGGTGGCGAGGCGTTTAATCGACCGTGGACTGCTGTCGCTTGATGGAATGGGGCAAGTTAGTTTGACTGATCGGGGACAGAAAAGGTTTGATGAACTTGAAATGAGAGATATTGTCAGGCCTAAAAAGTGGGACGGAAAATATCGAGTGGTAATTTTTGACATAGAGGAAAAACGTAAAAAGGATCGTGATCTTGTTCGGAATAATTTAATATCTTTGGGTTTTGCCAGGTTGCAGAATAGTGTTTGGGTATGTCCGTTTGAATGTGAAGAGTTTATTACCCTAATGAAAACAAACAGTCGTCTTAGTGGTAGTATTATATATATGACGGTAGAGTCGATAGAAAATGATCAGTGGTTGAAACAAAGATTTAATTTAGTCGAAGTAGAATAATTGTAATAACTTCGCGACCGCGAAGTTATTACAATTATTCTAAAATTTAGAGATGATAAAATACATAATTGGAATTGACGAGGTGGGACGTGGGCCACTTTTGGGGGCGGTAGCGGTGGGGATCGTGATGATCGAGAGGAAGAAGTATCAGAAGCTTATCGAAGAGGGTATTTTTCAACCCGGCAAAGATTCGAAAAAATTGACGCCGAAGAAGCGGACAGAATATTTTGCGAAAATAAATGAATTAAAGGAACAGGAAGTCTTGAACTACGGCGTGTTTTTTGAGTCGAATATGATCATTGATAAGTTTGGAATTGTGGGGGCGATCAAAATGGCGGTTCGGAAGGGGTTGGAAAATCTAAAATGCGATCCGGAGGAAACCGAAATCTTGCTCGACGGCTGGCTCAAAGCGCCTCAGGAATATCTCAATCAAAAAAGTATTGTACGGGGAGATGAATCGGAATTGGTGATCGCGTTGGCCTCGATCGTGGCGAAAGTGACGCGAGATGCGAAAATGGAAAAGCTGGCGGAATCAATCCCGCGCTATGATCTTAAAAGTAACAAGGGCTATGGCACGGCCAAACATATTGCCGATTTGAAACAATACGGTCCACATGAATTGCACCGCAAGAGTTTCATCAAGCACTTCGTCGGCTGATAGGGTTGACAGTGGGCAATAATAGGTTAACAATGTCAAATAGAGAGCATTTTTTTGCTCAGTTGAATCTTTTAGAGGAGTGAAAATGATGGCGGTACCTTCCAATCAAGAAATGGCCGATCATTTTATTTCATCGGCAAAGAGTCTCAAGGCTTTTCGTTACGGCCTCAAGCATCATCCACGGCTGGCGGAAAGCTTCCGGCAAAGCGACAAGTACTTCGCCCTGATCACGGCCGAGCTGGAAAAACATCTGCGTCTGCTCGACCCGGCCAATCCGATTGATTTGACCGAAGAAGAACTGGTCTTTGCACTCAATGATCCGCGTTCGCTCAAGGAGGTTCAAGATCCGGCCGGCTGTCAGAACTTGCGCGATGTGGCCGGCTGGCTGATCGTGGCATCTTCTCCGTCGTTCGAGCTGTTGTCTCAGGTGGCCGAACTCTGCAGTTCGGTGGTGGAACAGCGTGCGATCAAATTGGCGCACTCTCTCTATCCGAATAATCAGGAACTGGCCAGTCGCTCGCTGACGGTTTAATCTCCAATGTTCCTGTTTGGAAATGTCGGTTTCTGGCCGCACCCCGCTTGCTCGGGTGCGGCCTTTCTTTTTTAGTCGTTAAGTATATTATCTGTTAAAGGGAGGAGTTCTTTATGTTATCTTCAAGAGACGGAACGATGCCCGGTGTTGAAAGACAAGAGGGTAGAGGAATACAGTTTTTATCTATTAGAGAGATTGATACTCTCTTGATGGAGAAGATCGATCCAGTGCATCGGGCCTGCCTGCTTTTTTGGAGGATTTTGTCGCCTGACGATCGAATGGATGGAGGATATATCTTCAGTAATCCATATATGTTGGACGTGGAGATATCCGCGAGTTTGATTGAAATCGAGGGTCTTTCGGAAGAAGATTCTTAGCCTTCCCCTTGGAAATGACGGGGCGGGCTTTTTTCTTGCTATTTTTGACAAATTAAGTATAATATTCCCATTATGGTAGTACGAATGAGACATACGAGAGCTACGACCGGCGACCGCCGTTCGCACCACGCTCTCACCGGACCCCGGCTGTCCAAATGCGTGAAGTGCAGTGAAATGCATCAGCGTCATCATGCTTGCGCTAATTGCGGTACTTACAAGGGCAAAGAAGTAATCGATGTCCTCGCCAAAGTAAAAAAGCAGGAAAAAAAGGCTAAAGCCAAGTCCGCAAAATAAAAGATTAGTAGGTTTTGATCTTGGGTCGTTTCAAATTGATAAACGTAATATATGGCTAATCGACATTTATCCCGAAGTCTAGCAATGCAATCCCTTTTCGAATGGGATATGAGTGGCTATGAAGAGAAGGATATGGACGAGGTGATCAGTCGGAACGCGGAGGAATTCGCGCCCGGCTTGGATGATGTGGCGTTTGTCAAGAATCTTGTCATTGGCGTTATCAAGCATAAAGATAAGCTGGATAACATCATTGAGAAGGCCGCGCCCGATTGGCCTATCAGCCAAATTGCTAATGTCGACAGGAACATTCTTAGAATGGGCCTTTTTGAACTTTTATTCGGCGACAAACTGGAAGTGCCGGCGCGAGTAGCGATCAATGAAGCGATCGAACTGGCCAAAACCTTCGGCGGAGAAAATTCCGGACGCTTTGTGAATGGTGTTCTTGGTGCTGTGTATAAAGAAATGGGTGAGCCGGGTAAAGATGATGTGTCGGCCAAGAAAAAGCGGATCAAAGATATCCCCTACGAACAAATGCCGATCGATAAATTGGGTGGAGCAGTGGTCTATGCCACTATGAGCGATACAATGTCATTGGCCTTGGTGCATGACGTGTTCGGGTACTGGACGCTGTCCAAGGGACATATCCAGGAAGGCGAGGATAATGCTCAGGGTACGAAGCGGGAGATCAAAGAAGAAATGAATTTGGAGATCGAGCCGAAAGAAGAGCTCGGGTTTAACGAGTACATTGCTTCTGATCCGGAGCGGGGCAAATTGCGCAAGCAAGTCACTTACTTTTTGGCGGAGGCGCAAAATCCGGCGGATATTCATCTGGAGAAAAAAGGAGGACTGACGGAAGTAAAATGGTTTGCTCTTTCGGAAATTCCCGATCTGAAAATTTACGATGATATTTTGCCCATTATCACCAAGGCCATTAAAATCATACTGAAGTAAGTTAAGCATTGTTATTGCGAGGGTAATCCCGAAGCAATCTGAATTCAGATTGCCGTGTCGGGCGAGTACACCCTCCTCGCAATGATAAATACGAATAATATGGATTTAAACAAATTCGAGAAAAAAATAAACATCAGTTTTAATAATAAGAACCTGCTCAAACAGGCGTTTTTGCATCGATCGTATTTGAATGAACACAAAGATCTGGAGATGGAGCATAATGAACGCTTGGAATTTCTGGGTGATGCGGTGGTAGAAATTGTCGTTACTGATTTTCTATATCACAAATATCCGAAGACGCCGGAAGGGGAGTTGACTTCCTATCGGGCCGCCTTGGTCAATGCCATCACAATGTCCGAAGTGGCTTCTGGCCTGGGGATGAACGATTATATGCTTTTGTCCAAGGGTGAAGCTAAAGATACTGGCCGGGCGCGACAGATTATCTTGGCCAACGCTTTCGAAGCCTTGGTGGGAGCGATCTATTTGGATCAAGGGCAGGACGTGGCGCAGAAATTCATTGCTGATAATCTGTTTGCGATGACCGAAAAGATCGTGAATGAAAAACTGTGGCTGGATGCCAAGAGCTTCTTCCAGGAGAAAGCGCAGGAAATTTCTGGTGTGACCCCGAATTATAAAATATTGTCTGAGGCCGGTCCCGACCATAATAAAAAATTCACCGTGGGCCTATTTATCGACGCTGAACTAGTTGCTGAAGGCACCGGCCACTCCAAGCAAGAAGCTGAACAAGAAGCGGCGAGGAAGGGGTTGGAAATTAAGAAGTGGAACAATTAACTTTATGCCAATCCCATCGTATTCGTGGTTTAAGAAGGAGTCATCTTCTCTGTGTTTGGCATATAAAAATAAAGAATGGAAAACTTTGATACCCTATGCTCTAATTGTTATTTTGATAATTATTATCGGTCTCGCAAACCTATTTTTTATAGGAAGATCGATCGTGATAAATCCAAGATATTCTCCTCCTGCTTTAACTCTTACTTACAATAAGAATTCCGAGAGAAAACTTGAAAGTGGTATTTATGAGACGGTATTTAATATTACTGTGTCCCAACCACCCGGAAATTTTGACACAGGATTTAGTATTGGCAATCGAGTTTCTGGTTCTGAATGTTCAAAAGGGGAATATGTAAGTAGCGAACAAATGACAAGTGGGGGAATTTCTTCCTCTACCTCGAAGTATGATATAAAGTGTCTCTCAGATAAACCTATAATTGATACGAAAAATTTATTCTTTCTTGGTAAAACTAATTAACTTTTGCGCTTTGAGATTTGGGCTTTGCGCTATATAATTTAACGAATGCTCAAACGGCTGGAATTGTCGGGGTTTAAATCGTTTGCTCGGAAGACCGAGCTCGTTTTCGATGCTCCGATCACTGCTATCGTGGGGCCAAACGGCTCCGGCAAGAGTAATATTGCCGAAAGCTTCCGCTGGGGCTTAGGCGAGCAATCGCTCAAATCGTTGCGCGGGAAAAGGGGAGAAGATCTTATCTTTAACGGGGCGGCGCAGGCTTCGCGCTTGTCGCGGGCGGCAGTTTCTATTTCCTTTGATAATTCGGAGAAGAAATTTCCGGTGGACTATGACGAAGTAACGGTAACTCGTGAAGTCTTTCGCGACGGCTCAAATGAATATTCGATCAATGGCACGAAAGTGCGTTTGAAAGATATCTATGAATTACTGTCGGCCGTCTCACTTGGTTCGACTGGCCACCACATCATCAACCAGGGCGAAGCCGATCGTATTTTGAATGCCAATATCTATGAACGGCGTGGAATGATCGAGGAGGCGCTGGGATTGCGTTTGTATCAGTGGAAGATCGAAGAAAGTGAGAGGAAGTTGGAGAAGACAGAAGACAATATCAAGCAAGTAGAATCTCTGCGTCGAGAAATTGCGCCCCATTTGAAATTCCTGAAAAAGCAGGTGGAGAAGATTGAGAAGGCTGATGAGATGCGGAAAGAATTGAAGGGGCTATATTTGGAATACTTGAAAAAAGAGGAAGCGTATTTGCAGGATTTTCGCGCGCGGATCAAAAATGAAAAAGACGGACCGGCGGGAGAATTGGCGGGCGTGGAAGAAAAGTTGCGAGAGGCGGAAGCGGCTATTGCGCATGTGATCAGTCCCGACGGGACGCGTGAATTGGGCGAGCTGGAAAATAAATTACGGCAGAACCGAAATAGTAAGGATGAATTGGCTCGTGGTTTGGGCCGGTTGGAAGGAATGATCGAGATCAAGGGTGAGAAGCTAGCCAACCCGGAAGAAGTTGCTTCCCATATGATCGACTACGGCCAGGTGGAACATTTGCTCGGCAGTTTGGATACTTTTTTGAATGAAGCCGATCAGGGTGAAAATCTAGAAGCGGTAAAAACAGTTGTTGGGCAGATCAAAAATCTGTTAGGCAAATTTCGCACGGAACATCACGCGCCGACGGGAACTTCCTTGGAAGACATTGAAGCGGAAGTAAATAAACTGCGGGCGGAAAAAGACCGCATTGAAGATGAAATAAAACGTCTTGATCGAGAAGAAAACGAATTGCGTCAGACGCTGAATGATCGCAAACAAGAGATCGATAGACAAAAAGAGACAACCCGCGGAGCGGAGCGGGAAGTGTTTGAGTTGCGGAGCAGACGAAGTGAACTGCGTTCGCGCCTAGAAACCATTCGGGCACGGGAAGAACGTTTGATAATGGAAGAGGAAGGATTTAAAACGGAGATCCGCGAAGGATTGGTGTTGGTGAACCAGGAGATCAAACTTTATGAAAATTTTGTACTTGAAGCCGGTTATGAACCTTCCGCCGATCGTGCGAGTCAGGAAGAAAAGCGCCGGCTGATCGAGCGCCTGAAGATCCGTTTGGAGGATATGGGGATGGAAGGGGGAGATGTTTTGACTGAATACAAAGAAACGGCCGAACGTGATGCTTATCTTGAACGCGAGCATAATGATCTACTAAAGAGCAAAGACGACCTGAAGGTGATCGTTAAAGATCTGAAAGAACGGCTGGATACTGATTTTAAAGAAGGGATAATAAAGATCAATCGCGAGTTCAAGAAATTCTTTATGTTGATGTTTGATGGCGGAGACGCGGAATTGAATGTGGTGGCTCCTGAAAAGAAAAAGAGAGAAGTTGGAGAAGAAGGAGAAGATGGCGTACCAGCTGCCTTCGCTCAAGGTTTCGGTGTGCCGATGGAAGCTGTGAAAGAGGGAATTGATATCTCGGTTAGTCTGCCACGCAAGAAGATCAAAGGTTTGCAGATGCTTTCCGGTGGAGAGCGGGCTCTGACTTCGATCGCGCTTCTGTTTGCGATGTCGCAAGTTAACCCCCCGCCATTTTTGATTCTCGATGAAACTGATGCCGCCCTCGATGAAGCCAATTCTCGTAAGTACGGCGATATGATCGAAAATCTTTCTAAGTATTCTCAGTTAATTTTGATCACGCATAATCGCGAAACAATGTCACGTGCCGGAATTATTTACGGCATCACAATGGGTGGGGACGGTATTTCCAAACTGCTTTCGATCAAGTTCGACGAAGCGGAGGCTTGGGCGAAATAACTCAAAAAGCTTTTTGTATTGTCATTCCCGTCTTCACGGGAATGACAAAATGCAGATATTCTCAGTCATTCATGTGCTTAATTCTTGTTGACGAATGTCTCAAATCAGAGTATAAATAATAACGGAGTTATTGTAGATCTCCGATGGGTATACCTCGCAGGAGGAAGGATTATGTCGTTTGCGAATTATCGTTCGACACAAGGGGTAATGGGACAATCCTGTCCCAGATTGAGGAGTCACCCGGATGGTACGGTGTTGGGCATGCCGCTTAAACCGTTATCCAGTTCGGGGGCATCATCCTCGTCATCTCCGCCACCAAAGTGGGAGGCTTGGGAAAGGGGGAAAGAGAAAAAAGATTAGGGTGGGGAATAAGTTCATTTCCCGCTCGATCGAAAAAAGCCACCCTGCTTCGCACAGAGGGTGGCTTATTTATTTTTACGTTTTTTAGAAATGTGTCATTCCTGCGAAGGCAGGAATCTTAGAATTTTTGAGAACAAGATTCCTGCCTTCGCAGGAATGACACAAAGAGAAGGATTTTACACCGGGACGAAATCTAGGATCTTGCGATTGAGATCAGCTTTTTTTACTTTTATCGTTAGTACATCTCCCAGGCGGTAGCGCTTCTTGGTCTTTTCGCCCACGACGGCGAAATTTTTCTGGTCCAAAACATAGTAGTCGCCGGGCAGATCGGCGAGGCGAATCATGCCATCGGCTTTGGTTTCCAATTCTTCCACGTAAATACCCCATTCGGTTACGCCAGAGATAACCCCCTGGAAAATTTGACCAATTTTATCCTGCATATATTCCACCTGTTTGTATTTGACGGAATCGCGTTCAGCTTCGGCAGCCAGTTTTTCCATTTCAGAGCAGTGGATCGCGAGTGAAGAATAGTCGGCCAGCATTTCAAATGATGGTTGTTTGCCGGATAGATAAATTTCCAAGAGGCGGTGAACCATCAAGTCGGGATAGCGCCGGATCGGGGAAGTGAAATGAGTATAGTGTTCAAAAGCCAAGCCGTAGTGGCCGACATTGATCATCGAGTAGATTGCTTTTTGCATGGTGCGAACGGTGGCGCGCTGGATGATATTTTCTTCTGGTTGGCCGACTGAGGACTCGAGTAAACGATTCAACTCGGCTGAGCTGATCCGTTTGCCTTTTACTTCGATATTGTAGCCAAGTGGTTTCAAGAATTCTTGCAGAGCCAAAATCTTTTCCGGATCGGGTGATTCATGAATACGATAGACGAAAGTGTTGGCGCGATTTTTGTTTTTCTTCGAGGCGAATTCGGCGACGCGCTTGTTAGCTAGAAGCATAAAGTCTTCCACCAACTTATGCGAATCAGTGCGCTCTTTTTTATTCACTTCAATCGGCTTGCCGGTTTCGTCGAGCTTGAATTTTACCTCTTCGTCTTCAAATGACAGGGCGCCGGCCTCGATTTTTTTGGCGCGCAGAGCGTAGGCTAATTTATTTAGCGTGTCGAGTTCGGCAAAATATTGGCCGTTTTTGGTGTCCAGTATTTCCTGGACTTTTTCGTAGGAAAAACGCTTGTTGGAATTGATTACGGATTTCCCGAACCAGTCATTTTTAATTTCCCCGTCGGCAGTCAATTCAAACACCGCGGAAAAGGCAAAGCGATCTATTCCTTCTACCAAACTGCATTGGTCGTTTGATAGCACTTCCGGCAACATGGGAATAGTGCGGTCGACTAAATAAATAGAAGTGGCGCGATGTCGGGCTTCTTCATCGAGTGCGGTACCGGGACGAACAAAGAAAGAGACATCGGCGATATGGACGCCGACCTCGAAGTTGCCATTCGGGAGGGTTTGAAAAGACAGGGCGTCGTCGTAGTCCTTGGCGTCGACTGGGTCGATCGTGAAGGTCGGCACACTACGGAAATCTCGACGTTTAGCTAGCTCTTCGTCGAAATGGGTAAAAGCGCGATTCTTGGCTTCGGAGGCTTCTCTTTCCACTTCATCAGTAAAGGGGGGACGGAAGCCTTTTTCCAACACAATGCCCATCATCTCGGTTTCATTGTCGCCTGGTCGGCCAATCACTTGAACTATTTCACCCAACGGATCTTTTTTAGGATCGTCGAAACGGGTAATTTTCACCAGTACCTTATCACCATCACTGGCTCCGCCAATTTTATCTGGCATGACTAAAATATCCACGTACATTCGCCGATCATCAGGGGTAACAAAATATGCCCCTTCGATTTTTTCCAGTAGACCGACAAATTCACTTCGCTTACGCTGTAAAATTTTTTCGACTTGAGCTTTAGGCTCTTTACCGCGTGAGATGACGACAATTTCCACTGTGTCACCATCGAGGGCGGTATTTAGATCTACCGTTTCGATTTTAGCCATTTTGCCGTCGGGTAAAACAAAACTGCCTTCTCCGCGAGTGTTAACGCGAATGAGGCCGGACAATTTATTTTCTATTTTTGGTTTCTGATTTTTCATTCTAAATTTGTCATTGCGAGGGTACTCCCGAAGCAATCTGGATTGCTTCGTCGGATGAGTACATCCTTCTCGCAATGACAGCCGAAGAGTAATTTTTCTTATACTAGCATAATCTTTACATATTTTCCAGTGCGTGATATAAAAGCTGAGGAAAGAGAGGTGATAAAAATGTCAGATCGGCATATGGACGCTGATTGCGACCTGGCTTTGACTAGACTGAATGATGCTTTGTGCACATTCGAACGGGACACTGGCCGGCAGTATCTCCTGGTTTTGATTCCCGAACAACCCGATGAAGAAGTGCACGTTTCGCAGAGTGGCAAACCGGTGGATATGAAGTCGGTAACTTACCAGGAGGTTAAAATGTTCGTGGGGAACGCTTTGGATCGAAGAGGATAAATCGATCCATCTGAGGTCATATTTTAAGGGGCTCCTTCGGGAGCCTTTTTCTTTGGATGAAAACCTGGATTCCGTGTCTCCTTGATCAGGTCGAGGGCAGGCCCCGCCGGAGTATCGGTATCCGAGACAGGACAAAATTTTGACTTTTTTAGATAATCTGATAGTATTTCCCTTATCATGTTAATAATTCGCTTGCAACGAGTAGGCAGAACGAATGACCCGTCTTTTCGGGTGATTGTTACTGACTCCAAGAATTCCGCCAAAACTGGCAACTTTTTAGAGATCGTCGGTTCCTATGACGCTCGTCAGGGGAAGCCCCAGTTGAATGCCGAACGGATTCAACACTGGATCAAGAATGGCGCTCAGGTTTCTGACACTGTGCACAATCTGTTGGTGAAGGCCAAGATTATTGAGGGAAAGATTATCGTTCAGATTCCCGAGAAGGCCGCGGAAAAAGCTGCCGAAGTACTGACCGCCACTCCAGCTAAAGAGACTCCAGCTCCGACAGAAGAGAAGGCTGAAACTGAGGTCAAGAAAGAAGAGGTTCCTGCTGAACCGGTAGTAGAGGAAACCCCGGCCGAGCCCGTAGCTGAAACATCCGCAGAATCTGCTGAATAAGATATCCACAGGGGAATAGAATTTAGAACATAGAATATAGAATATAGAACTAAAAAAGCCAGGTTTTACCTGGCTTTTTTAGTGAGTTAACTTGACACCCGCCATTTGTCATTCGACACTGGTGTTTTGACCCTAATTGTGCTATTATCTTAAGTAGTCTGGTAGTCCAAGAGAGGCTTAACTGACCGCTGGACGATATATCTATGAAAAATAAATTAGTCTTGTTTTTGTTCGCTTTATTGCTGGTTTCTCCGATCTCTGCTCAAGCTTCGATTTTCGACGATCTTTTTGGTGCGGTCAGGGGTCTACAAAAACAGGTGACCGACCTGGTAACAATTAAGATCGATGTTACGACTACTGGAAAGGCAACGAGTACGGCCACTGAAAACTGGAAAGCTTTCAATGACTCCGAATTGGGTTTTTCGGTTAAGTATCCTACAGACTGGAGCACCTCGACGATTTTTTCTGTAACGCCGACATATAAAGATGCCGATGCTTTTGTGCGAAATTCGCGAGCCAGCTTTTTGAGCAAGATAGTTCGTCCGAGTTCGACCAATGTGGAATTGGCGATCCAAGATTCCGTAATCTTTTTCAGGCTGGCTAGTTCCGACGATATGGTGGCTAATCTTGATAAGTACACCAAGGTTGTGAGCACTTCTTCCAAACAGATCGGCTCATCGACCGCTTTGTATATATTGCATTCTTCTAAAACTGATGCCAATAAGTTTGGCGGGGGATCGACTGAAAAATATGTTTTTCAAAATGACGAGGCATCAATCGTGGCTGAAGCTAATTATGGCACCGATGAGCCTTCTGGTCTGGTTAAGACTGTTTTTGATAGCATGCTTACTACCTTTAAATTTACCCCCGGAGTGGCGACTGCCACAAGCACTCTTTCGGCCAGTACGACTTTGGCAACTACCTCTACCAGTACTGGTGCGACCGGCAGTTCCACGAGCCAAGTGGCGGGTGTGAAGATGAGTAAGTAGTTTACAAACCTTCCCAATTGCATTACCATACCAAGTATTCGGTAAGGTCGAAATGAAAGAATTATAAGGACTTATTCCTACGAAAGAAATGGACTTTAAGGATCAGGAATTTTTGGAAAATCTCGTTAAGGCATTGGTTGATAATCCTCAGGATGTCAAAGTCGATCGTAAGGTCGATGAGATGGGCGTCTTGATGACTCTCGACGTCAATCCGGCTGACATGGGCAAGATCATTGGTCGCCAAGGCAATACTGCCAAGGCCATTCGGACTCTTCTCCGCGTTGTCGGCATGAAGAACAATGCTCGTGTCAACTTGAAGATCAACGAACCGGAAGGCAGTACGCACGTGCGTGCCCCGATGGTTGGAAGTGCTAGTGCATCGGTTGATGCGGCTATGCAAGACCTCATCAGCTAGGGCTTTCATCTTGGGCGCGCTTCTTCGTTGCTCGGTCGTTTTGATCCCGCGCAGTACTCGAATGTACAGCTTGGTCGCAAAACTCCCTCGCGCCTCGGACTGCATCCAAATCTGAAACTCCTAAAATTGAATTTTTTTGAAAAAGCCCCGATGGGGCTTTTTCGTTGTGGGGTTTTCTTTTTGCTAAAAATGTGTTATGGTTGGAAAATGATAACTTTCCATTTGCTGACAATTTTTCCGGAGATATTCGACTCATATTTGAATGAGTCGATCTTGAAGCGGGCCCAGGAGAAAAAACTGGTGAAATTTAATGTGGTGAACATTCGTGAGTTTACGCTGGATAAGCATTGCCGGACTGACTACCGGCCATATGCCGGGGGACCGGGGCTGGTAATGTTTGCCGAACCAATTCTCCGTGCTGTCGATTCAATTCAGAAAAAGCTAAAAGCTAAAAGCAAAAAGCTAAAAGCTGGGGTGTTCATCATGTCACCAGGCGGGAAGCAGTTTGATAATCCGACGGCCATAAAATGGGGGAAGAAATATACCGACATTATTTTGATTTCTGGACGGTACGAAGGGATCGATGCTAGGGTCAAAAAAATATTGCGGGCCGAAGAAATTTCAGTGGGCCCTTATGTGTTGACGGGTGGGGAATTGCCAGCGATGATTATTGTGGATTCCGTTACTCGCCAATTACCGGGGGTGCTTGGCAACTGCGATTCACCGGAAGAGAAACGAGTGTCCTCGCATGAAGTCTACACCCGACCGGAAGTGTTGGAATATAAAGGTAAAAAATATAAAGTGCCGAAAGTTCTGCTTTCGGGTCATGCGGCCAAGATTGAAGAATGGAAGAATTCGCGTTAATAATTTTTGGAACACGCATAATTCCTTGCTAGGAATTTGCTCACTCTCGCCGACGTCTCGGCTCCGAGAGTTTCCAAAATTTTTTAACGCTCGCTCACTGAGAAATACAAAATTCGAGGAGGCTGGACAAAATAGATATAATCTGGTATAAATACGGCAGGCTTCTTAATCTGTTAACGAGCTAAATCAAAACATAAGGAGAAAGTACCTTGAAGAAGACAATTACTACCCCCGATGACCATGTTGCAAAAATCGGGCTGTGCCATGAGGCGTTCGTTAAAAATCTCGTAACTCGCCGAAATTTCCTGTGGACGATCCCGTGTTGGGTGGTGTACCGCGTTCGGCTGGGCTATCTTTTTGACGAGTTGAACCGGTTACTCCCCGGGGACATCGCGACCCAAGCTCCCAACTTGTCGGCCGGCAGTCTTTATATCTTGTCCGAGGCATGCGGTTGTTTGTTGTCACACAAAAAGGACAAGAACCTCTACTTGCACTGGTCTAAGAATCGTAATGTGCAGGAGACCATTATCCGGGGAAAACGTCTCCAGGCGAGTCCGGAGGAAGTAAAATGATCGAATATGAACGGGCTCTGACCCCGGTAACCAACGCTTTTGGCGGAGGTGACCGGGGTCTTTTTTTGTATTGTCATTCCTGTCTGCGTAGGGATGGCACCTATTCGAGAGGGCTGTCTTCTACGGGTTGACAGACCTCCAAATTAGTTTATACTATTCCCATTAAGCAAGCTTGAGTTACGGCTGACCTCTTGCCCCTATTTTTCACACTTTTTGAAACCTTCGTTTCCCAAAAGGGGACGCAGGATGGTTTTTTGTGTCTGCCTGCCGGCAGGCAGGTTCAAATTTTTTTATTAATATTACTAATTTATAAATTCGCGCCATGAAGCAGAAACATTTCGCCCGCTACAAAAAGCCTCTCGCCGATTTCCCAAACTTGGTGGAGATCCAGACAGAGTCTTTTCGCTGGCTCATCAAGGATGGTCTAAAAGAACTCTTTCATGAGTTTTCGCCGATCAGAGATTACTCGGAGAAGAAATTCGATTTGGAGTTCGTCGGTTTTCAGTTGGACGAGCCGAAGTACGATGAGTACCACGCCAAGAACAACAAACTGACCTACGAAGCGGCTCTCCGCATCAAGGTCAAGTTGAAGAACAAGACTCTTGATCAGGAAAAGGAACAGGAGATCTTTTTGGCGGACTTCCCACTGATGACTTCCCACGGTACCTTCATCATTTCCGGTAACGAACGTGTGCTGGTGCCTCAACTGGCCCGTTCCTTCGGAGTTTTCTTCACGGCGAATGAACTGCGCGGACGAAAATATTTTGGCGCGAAAATAATCCCAGCCAAGGGCGCCTGGATCGAGATCGAATCGGAAACCGATGGCGCGGTTTACGTTCGTATTGATCGCAAGCGCAAATTCCCGATTTCATCTCTGTTCCGCGTGTTTGCCAGTATGGAGGGTGAGAAATTGACCGACGAGGAGATCGTCAAGGAAATGGAGAAGTTGGATGTTGATCTGACCCCGGTTAAAGTCTCGATCGAAAAGGATCACGCTAAAACTTCGGAAGATGCTTACTTGGAAATCTATCGTCGGTTGCGTGATAGTGACTTGGCGACCGCGGCTAACTCTAAAGAATATATTGATACTTTATTCTCGCGCGAAAAGTACGATCTTTCGACGGTTGGACGCGTGCGTTTCAACAAACGCTTCGGCAAAGATGAGAGCGACAAGTCCAAGGATGATCGAACTGTCCACTTGAATGACCTGTACGAGATTGTTGCCCACATCATTAAATTAAATAACGACAAGACAGCCAAGGAGGATGACATCGATCACTTGGGTCTCAGGCGTGTCCGTTCGGTTGGTGAAATGCTTCAAGCTAAACTCAAAATGGGGATGACCCAGATGAAGCGCAATATTCAGGACCGGATGTCGACGATCGACACCGCTACCATTTTGCCGATTCAGTTTGTTTCTCCTCGACCGCTCCAGGCTCGATTGAAGGAATTTTTCACGACCAACCAGCTGTCTCAGTTTATGAACCAGGAGAATACTTTGGCCGAAGTGGAACACTTGCGCACTTTGTCGGCTCTAGGACCAGGCGGTCTGACTCGTGAGCGCGCCGGCTTGGAAGTCCGCGACGTGCACACTTCTCATTATGGTCGTGTTTGCCCAATCCACACACCAGAAGGTCCGAACATCGGTCTCATTTTGCACTTGTCTACTTACGCCCGAGTGAATGATTTTGGTATTATTGAGGCGCCTTACTGTAAAGTGAAAGATGGCAAGATCACCAACGAGCTGGTCTATATGAATGCTCTAGATGAAGAAAACTATATTATTGCTCACGCCGGGGTGCCATACGATGCGGAAGGTCGCTTGCTAGACGAAATGGTAGAGGTGCGTAAGAATGCCAATCCGACATTGATTGCTCGCGAGGAAGTTCAGTTTATTGATGTTGCTCCAAACGAAGCTTACTCGATTGCTACCTCAATGATCCCGTTTCTTGAACACGATGATGCCAACCGGGCACTGATGGGTTCGAATATGCAGAAACAGGCGGTACCGCTTGTTTTGCCGGAGGCCCCTTTGGTGGCAACTGGTATGGAAGAGCGCGCTGCTTTAGACTCTGGCCGTTTGATTTTGGCTCGTCGGGCGGGAATAGTGAAAGTCGTGGATGGCAAGAAAATTGTCATTGAAACCGATGATGGCGAACGAGACGCTTACGAACTCGTCAATTTCAGTCGGACCAATGACAACACAATTTTCCATCAGCGCCCGGTGGTTTTGCCGGGGCAGAAAGTAAAGAAACATGATCTCTTGGCCGACAACAGTTCGTCGGTGGGCGGTCAAATGTCACTAGGTCAGAATGCGCTGGTAGCTTTTATGTCTTGGGAAGGCGCGAACTATGAAGATGCTATCATTATGTCCGAGCGTTTGGTCAAACAGAGCAAGTTTACCAGTCTTTATATTGAAGAGCATGAGGTGAACGTGCGCGATACCAAACTTGGTCCGGAAATTACCACTCATGATATCCCGAATGTTGGAGAAGTAAAACTTAAAAACCTCGATGAAGAGGGTATTGTTCGCATTGGCGCCGAAGTGGATGCCGGCGACATTTTGGTGGGTAAGATCACCCCGAAAGGCGAAACGGAATTGACTCCGGAAGAACGCTTGTTACGTTCGATCTTTGGTGAAAAAGCCCGCGACGTGAAAGATTCGTCTTTGCGGATGCCTCACGGCAAGAAAGGGCGCGTGATTGGGGTGAAGGTTTTCTCGCGCGAACAGGGCGATAAACTGGAATCCGGTATCATCAAGAAAGTTTATATTCAAGTGGCCGAAGTTCGTAATATTTCGGTTGGTGATAAGCTTGCTGGCCGTCACGGTAACAAGGGTGTTATTTCCCGTATTTTGCCGGAAGAAGATATGCCGTATATGGCCGATGGCCGTCCGGTAGATGTTATTCTTACTCCGCTGGGCGTCCCGTCTCGTATGAACTTAGGGCAAATTTTCGAAATGCACCTTGGTTTGGCGGCTAATACTTTGAATTATCAAGCGATTACTCCGGTCTTTATGGGCGTTGGTTCTGAGGAGATTGGTAAAGAGTTGATTGAGGCCGGTTATCGCGAAGATGGCAAAGTGAAACTTTACGACGGCCAGACTGGAGATGCTTTTGAACAGGATGTCGCTATTGGTTATATGTATATCATCAAACTTGCGCACATGGTGGAAGACAAGATCCACATGCGCTCGATTGGTCCTTACTCGCTCATTACTCAGCAACCGCTTGGCGGACGTTCACAGGGGGGCGGTCAGCGCTTTGGAGAAATGGAAGTCTGGGCTCTGGAAGGTTATGGCGCAGCTTATACTTTACGCGAAATGCTAACTATTAAATCTGACGATATCATGGGTCGGTCGTCGGCATTCGATTCTATTGTTAAGGGTGAAATGATCAAGCAACCGAACATCCCCGCATCATTTAATGTTATGTTGAATGAATTGCGAGGATTAGCCCTAGACGTAGAATTGAAAAAAATCTAAAAGTAGTAAAAGTTGTAAGTTTTAAGTTGTAGGGTTTCAAAATTCTACAAAGCTGAAATTCTTACAACTTACAACTTTACAACTTACAACTTATTGTCATGAACAACAACCCAATCTTAAACAAAAAAACTGACCGGATCGTGGACTTCAACGCAATCTCGCTCAAACTCGCCTCACCGGAGAAGATCCTAGAGTGGTCTTATGGAGAGGTGACTAAGCCGGAAACGATCAACTACCGTACCAGCCGTTCTGAACGCAATGGTTTATTTGACGAACGGATCTTCGGTCCGGAAAAAGATTACGAATGTTACTGTGGAAAATACAAACGTATTCGTTATAAGGATATTGTCTGCGAAAAGTGTGGTGTAGAAGTTACGCGTAGTATTGTTCGTCGCGAACGTATGGGCCATATTACCTTGGCTACTCCGGTTGCTCATATCTGGTTTTTGCGCAATATTCCGTCTCGGATGGGTTTGGTCCTCGATCTCTCGATTGGTGATCTGGAAAAAGTTATCTATTTTGCCGGTTATATTGTGACTAAGGTTAATGACGAAGAAAAAGCTCGTATTTTGCGCGAGATTGATAGTGAATTCAAACAAAAAGCCAAAGGTCTGACCGATGAAGTGGAGCGCGAGCGTTTGAAGAATGCGGTGTTGGAAGCCAAGCGCCAAGTCGAATCATTGGAGCCGTGGAAGGTTTTGGATGAGATGGTTTACCACCGCTTGTCACTTAAATATGGTACGGCTTTTGAGGCGGGAATTGGAGCGGAGGCAATTGAATCGATTTTTAAGGAACTTGACCTCGATGATCTTTTGTCTCGTCTTGAAGCCCGTTTGGAAAAGGCTTCGTCTTTGGAACGCGCTAAATTGCAGAAACGCTTTAACTTGGTTAAGTCTTTGAAACGCGCCGGTGTTCGCCCGGAGTGGATGTTCTTGCGTAATATTCCTGTTATCCCGCCAGCTCTTCGTCCGATGGTGGCGCTTGACGGTGGACGTCATGCGACCTCCGACGTGAACGATCTTTACCGCCGGGTCATCAATCGTAATAATCGTTTGAAGAAACTGCTCGAGCTTTCCGCGCCGGAAGTCATTTTACGCAACGAAAAGCGTATTTTGCAGGAAGCGGTAGATTCGTTGATCGACAACTCGATTCGCAAGGGTGGAGGTTCGGAAGGGGCCATGAATCAAACTCAGCGCCGTCCGCTCAAATCACTGGCAGATTCTTTACGTGGCAAGCAAGGGCGTTTTCGACAGAACCTCTTGGGTAAGCGCGTGGATTATTCTGGCCGATCGGTGATTGTTGTTGGTCCAGAACTCAAGATTTCTCAGTGCGGTCTTCCGAAGCATATGGCTTTGGAGCTTTTCCGCCCATTTATTATCTCTAAAATTTTAAGTCAGGAATTAGCCTATAACATTCGCGGGGCTGGCCGTTTAATCGATGAAGGTATCCCGGAAGTTTGGGCAATCCTTGAAGAAGTGATTCAAGACAAGTATGTGATGTTGAACCGCGCTCCGACTTTGCACCGTTTGGGTATTCAGGCTTTCCAGCCAGTTCTGATTGAAGGTAATGCTATTCAATTACATCCGCTTGTTTGTACCGCGTTCAACGCCGACTTCGACGGCGACCAAATGGCCGTCCATGTTCCGTTGGGTAATTCGGCTCAACGCGAAGCGCGCGAATTCATCGCGGCCAACAAGAACTTGTTGAAGCCTGGTTCCGGCGATCCGATCGTTGGTATGCGTATGGATATTGTTTTGGGTATTTATTGGGTAACCAAGATCATTGAAGGAGCGAAGGGTGAAGATAAATACTTTGCTTCACCGAATTCGGCGATTATGGCTTACGATTTTGATGGTATTGATCTGCGAGCCAAAGTCAAAATGATGGGTGGCCGAGTAGAGAAATATGGCGAATTGTCAGGCCAGGTTTTTGAAACTTCTGTTGGCCGGGTAATGTTCAATAATTGTTTGCCGTCCGATCTTCCGTTTATTAATAAAGAATTAAACGGTAAAGAAATTGGCAAGCTGGTGGAAGATATGATGAATCACTACGGCGTGGAGCGGATGCCTGATATTCTCGACAAAATGAAGTCGTTCGGCTTCAAGTTCGCTACTCGTTCCGGTATTTCCTGGGGGCTTGAGGATGTTCAGGTGCCGAAACAGAAGCCGGGGATTATTGCCGCCGCCCGAATAGAAGAAGCTAAGCTTAAAGAACAGTTTGCCGACGGTTTGTTATCCGAAGCGGAACGCTATCGCATGACGATTGAATTATGGTATGGCGTTAAGAGTCAGATTGAAAAAGCTTTGCCGGATTCACTTGACCCGAAAGGGCCGGTCTCCTACATGCTAAAGTCCGGTGCGCGCGGTTCTATTTCTCAGGTCTCGCAGATGGCCGGTATGAAGGGAATGATCATTAACCCAGCCGGGCGTTTGATCGACTTCCCAATTCTCCCATCTTACAAAGAAGGTCTTTCGCCGTTGGAATATTTCATCACTACTCACGGTTCGCGCAAAACCTTGGCGGATACGGCGCTTAATACAGCCAAGGCTGGTTATTTAACGCGTAAGCTTGTTGATGTATCGCAGGATGTCATCATTACCGAAGAGGATTGTGGTGATAAGGAAGGTAAAAATATCAACAAAAATCATATCCTTGGGTTTGATGCCGGTATCGGTAACAGTATCAAGGGCCGAATCTTAGCTAAGGATGTTTTAGACGCTTCCGGCAAGGTTTTGTTTGCCAAGGGTCATCTTATTTCTCGCGATGAAGCTAAAGAAGTAGAGGCAGCTGGCATTACTGAAGTCTATGTCCGTTCTCCTCTGGCTTGTAAGGCTTTGAAGGGTCTTTGTCAAAAATGTTATGGCGAGGATCCAGGTCGTGGCGGTCTGATTAAGATTGGCGAACCAGTCGGTATTGTGGCGGCACAAGCCATCGGCGAACCAGGAACCCAGCTCACTATGCGTACCAAGCACTCTGGAGGTATTGGAGGCGGTAGCGCTGGCGACATCGTCGGTGGTTTGCCTCGAGTTGAAGAAATCTTTGAACGCCGTACCCCGAAGAACCCGGCAATCTTGTCGCAGGTTCCCGGTTTGGTTTCAGAAGTTAAGGCTGATGGGCGCGATGTGATAATTTCGATCTTGCCGGATCCGGAACATCGTAAGAAGACGGCCAAAGCGGGTGAAGAAGTGAGTTATACTATTTCCGCGACTCGCAGTATTTTGGTAGCGAAGGGTGATAAGGTGGAGAAAGGTCAACCGCTCACAGAGGGTTCGATTGACTTATCGGAACTCTATAAATTGGCCGGCAAAACTAAGACCGAAGACTATATCATCAAAGAAACAAACGCGATTTACGAATTGCAGGGGGTATCGATTGCGCGCAAGCATATAGAAATCATCATCCGCCAAATGATGGCGCGCCGGAAAGTTAAACATGCCGGTACGACTAAATTCACAGTGGGTGAGATTATCGAAGCATTGGAATTGCACGAAGAAAATGAACTAGTAGAAACTGGTGATGATGACTTGGCGACCAGCGATTCGATCATTTTGGGTATTTCCGAAGTGGCTTTGTCTACGGCTTCCTTCTTGTCGGCTGTTTCCTTCCAGCACACTACTCGTGTTCTGATTGATACCGCAATCAAGGGCGGACTCGACAAACTGCGGGGCCTGAAGGAGAATGTGATCATTGGGCGCTTAATTCCAGCCGGGACGGGTCTTTTGAAGGGTTATGACCGAGATATTGAAAGCACTCCGGCTGAACCCATCTATAAACCGGAAGAGGCTGGAGCAACGACGGAATAACTGAGTTTCGAGTGTCGAGTTTCGAGTGTCAAATAAAAAGACATTTATTTGAGTTTAACTTGACTCTTGACTCTCGACACTTGTAACTAATATGTCTTCACAAACCGAACAAATCAAATCCAAATTAGGGATCGTGGATGTTGTCGGTTCGTATATTAAACTGGAAAAATCCGGCGGTAATTGGAAGGCCCGCTGTCCATTTCACAATGAAAAGACGCCGTCGTTCTATGTTTCGCCAGCGCGCGACAGCTATCATTGTTTTGGCTGTAATCGGGGCGGAGACATCTTTTCTTTTGTAGAAGAGATTGAGGGGCTGGATTTTCTCGGTGCTCTTGAAGTCTTGGCTGGCCGGGCCGGGGTGGAACTTAAACCTGTTGATATGAAGGCGCGTTCAGAGAACGAGCGACTATTCGCTATTCTCGAAGAGGCGACCAGAGTTTACCATACCAATCTCCTTCAAAGTGAGGTTGCGAAAGATTATCTGAAGAAGCGTAAAATTTCGGAAGAAACAGTGCGTCGGTTCCGCTTGGGTTTTGCCAAACCGGAATGGAACACTTTATATGATCATTTGATTCGTAAGGGATTTAAAGATGACGAGATTGAAAAAGCCGGTTTAACAATCAAGACAAGTCAGTCTGTGCGTCATGCCGGTGGTCGCTACTATGATCGTTTTCGTGGACGGGTAATGTTTCCACTGGCCGATGGATCTGGTCGCACTGTCGGTTTTTCCGGCCGGATCGTAATTGCCAATGGAGAGCGGGAGGAAGCTAAATATATCAATTCTCCGCAGACGGCTTTATATGATAAATCTAGGGTTCTCTATGGTTACGACAAAGCTAAACAGGAGATTCGTAAGCAGGATGCTTGTGTGTTAGTGGAAGGACAAATGGACTTGATTTCGTCGCATCAGGCGGGAGTAGAGAACTGCGTGGCGGTGTCGGGAACGGCGCTGACCGAATTCCATTTGAATTTAATCAAACGTCTGAGTGATAATTTGGTGATGGCTTTTGATGGTGATACTGCCGGCATCTCAGCCGCCCGCCGGGGGATAAATATTGCGCTGGGGTTGGGGATGGAGGTTAAGATTGCCCTTTTGCCGGACGGACTTGACCCGGCCGATCTCGTGGCGCAAGATGGGGATAGTTGGGGGACCGCTGTGGCAGGGGCGACTAATGTCATCGACTTCTATTTGGAAGCGTTGGCGCGTAAGAATTACGACAGCCGGACACTCAATAAAAAGATTGTAGAGGAGGTTTTGCCTTATGTGGCCAGATTGTCCAATGTGATCGACCAGGCTCATTTTGTGGGTAAAATTGCGTCATTCGCGGGAACTAAAGACGAGCCGATCTGGGAGGAGTTAAAGAAAGTTAAACTAGATTCCGAACCCGTGATAGTTTCTTCTCCCAATGAAACTCCGGCAAAAAATTCTCGCCAGGCTACGATTGAACGCAAGTTGTTTGGCTTAGTTTACTGGTTGACTGGGAAAAAAGGCGAAGTAGACAGTGATGATCTGAGAAAAAAATTGGAAGAGGCTCTTGGCTCGGAAAGTTTTGTGAAAGATAGCGCTCTATATGAAATGGTAAAAGACGAACTTTTACTTGAGGCGGAACTGTCGTTTGATGGCAATGAATTTTTGAAAAACGAGGTGGAGGATCTTCTGTTCAATTTACAGGAAGAGATCTGGCGCGATGAATTGGGAACTTTGTTAAAGAAAATAAAATTAGCGGAGGCGAGCGGAAAAGAGGAAGAATTGCCGGTCTTGATGGCGCGTTGTCAGGAGATCAATAAAAATATTAATAATTTAAAAAGGGGAATTTAATAAGAATCTAATTTTAATAATATGGCAAAAAAAACGGTAAAAAAGACAAAAGTGGCAAAAAAGAAAGCGGTGAAGAAGCCGACTAAAAAAATGGTCAGAAAAACAGTAAAGAAGGTTGTGAAAAAATCGGTCAAAAAGCTCGCTAAAAAATCTGTCAAAAAAGCCGTTCGTTCGGTTGCCAAAAAAACAGTCAAGGTTGTTTCTAAAAAGAAAGCGAAGGCTGTCGGTTCCCCTAAGCAGACGGCTGATCAGTTGGAGACAAAGGCGGCTAGCCTTGTCGCTCGTGGTCGTCAGCGCGGTTTCGTTACTTTTTCTGAGATTCTGAAAGAGTTTCCGAATGTGGAAACTGATATCGAATTTTTAGAGGATCTCTATGCGCGTTTCGAAGAGGCTCATGTCGATGTGATTGAAGAAGGCGGTCTGTTGGAAGATGACACAGAAATACTTGAGAAGATCAAACTGCCTGGTCGGGAAGCTTCGCTTGATTCCGTCCAGATCTATCTTAAAGAGATTGGCAAGCATAAGCTGTTGAATGGTTATGAGGAGAAAGATTTGGCCAAACGAATCTTGGAAGGGGATGATGAGGCGCGCAAAACTTTGGCTTCCGCCAATCTTCGTCTGGTTGTTTCCATCGCCAAGAAATATATCGGCCGGAGCCAAGACCTGACCTTACTCGACTTGATTCAAGAAGGAAACCTCGGCCTCTTTAAAGCGGTTGAAAAATTCGACTGGCGCAAGGGTTATAAGTTTTCGACCTATGCCACTTGGTGGATTCGTCAGGCGGTTACGCGCGCTCTCGCCGATCAATCCCGTACAATTCGTATTCCAGTGCACATGGTCGAAACGATTGCCAAGTACAAGCAAGTCGTCCGTCGCTTGTCGCAGGATTTGGGGCGAGAGCCATTGCCACAGGAGATTGCGACTGAAATGGGGGTGGAAGTAGATAAAATTCACAATATCGAAAAGATCGATCAAAGCACGGCCTCACTTGATAAGCCGACCGATGACGATGATGACAAGTCCACCTTGGGCGAGTTCATTGCCGATGACAAGATTGCTCCACCTGATCAGGATGTTTCGCGTCGAATCTTGCGCGACCAGATCAATGAGATCCTCTCCGACTTGTCTCCAAAAGAACGACAAATTCTTGAGATGCGTCACGGTCTTTCCGACGGTGTCCAACGTACCCTGGAAGAAGTAGGGAAGGAGTTTGGCGTTACACGCGAGCGTATTCGTCAGATCGAAGCCAAAGCCCACGAAAAAATTCGCCAGCACGATAAGGCGAAGAGGTTGTTGGGATATTAAGAATCTCGGTTAAAACTCCCGCTTGCAATTTTTCGGGTCGCTGTCTAGTCCTGCTGGACTAGCGCTGCCTCTCGCGCCGTCGCGCTGTGAGACACCCAAAAATTGCAAGCGGGAGTTTTGCGTGCCGCTGGGGGAGTGAAGCTCAAAGGTCACTCCGCGTCTATTTAAGGTCATTTTGAAAAATGACTCAGGGATATATAGGAATGACACACAGCACGATTGGCTTGACGGGAATTTTGTTAGTGCTACGATAGATTTATATGATTAAGTGTTCGAATTTGTTGCTAAACCTTCTTCTCATCTGCCCCTAGGGTGGAGGTTTGGCTGGATGTGAGATTTCTCTCGAAAAAACAGGCCGACCCCACTCCGGGGTCGGTTTTCGTTTGTTTACTCAATGGGGTGAAATTTGGTCTTTAAATTTTATTACAGGAGGAAAGTGAAATGTTGATCCAAAAAGGTTTGGACGTTCCCGATTCTTTGGTCAGCGAAGATTGTCTATTCGCTCCCCATATTCAACATGCTGATCCTTGGCCAGAAGACGATTCACGTCTTTTGAAGAGCCAGAAGGATCAGGATTCGATAGGGATTCGGAATATTCTCGAATTTGAACCTGTAGATTGATTGACTTGGATCCTCGCTTTCCAAGTTCAAAAAAGCCCCGGTGTGAAATCGGGGCTTCTTCTTGGGTAGGTTTTTTAGCTCTCTTTACCAGAGATCACTTGGTCCACCATCTTCTTAAGTTGGTCAGCCGGCAAGGCACCCGGTAAAGCCCCCTTAACTTCGTCGTTTAACATTACAATCGGGTAGGGTGTACCCTGAGCACCGGCTTCTTGGGCATTTTTCTCTTGGTCAATAACTTTCTGGGCGACGGCCTTGTCGGTTAAACAAGAAGTAAAGGCGGTTTTGTCCAAGCCAATCTCGGTGGCAAAGGTAGGTAGGAGATTTAGATCTAGTCCATCGTTTGATGGAGTAGAAGCGAAGATTTTGTCGACATAAGCCCAATACTTGTCATTCCCGCCCAATTTAGCGGCGCACTCAGAAGCGATTGCCTCTGGCCGGGCTTTGCTGTGAAGTTGGTCCAAAGGCATATTGCGGTAAATCACGGCAATCTTGCCGTCTTTAATATAATTATCCTTTAGTTCCATCACTGAATTATGAAATACTTTGCAGTAAGGGCATTCGAGATCGGTATAAATAATGAGTTTAACTGGAGCCTTGAGACTGCCGAGTAGGTGATCGGCGGAAGTGACGGGGGCAGTTTTGGACGGATCGGGATTCATATCCTGAATTGCTTTCTTTACCAAGGCTGGCATATTTTTTTCAACATAATGATTTTGCCAGACAAATGATCCTCCAATAGTGACCGCAACTATTATTGCGCCATAAACCAGGGCTTTACCGACTGATATTCCTTCTTGATTATCCATATTCCTATTCTTAAAATTTTAACTAAAAAAAGGCTTTTAATAGAGCCATTTTACCACAATCTGATTTGCTTTAACAACCTCCGAAAAATACGGTTTAGGTCAAAGATTAGGCTAAAAATCCCCTGAATTTACCGGGTATTTAGCCAGATATGAAAATTATGCCTTATGGCTGTGGCCGTGCAAGCATCGGCAATTGATCTCGGCTTCCCCGCAGTTGGCGCATTTCTCCATACAGTACTCATTTCCGCAAAGGTGAGTCCGTTCGCGGATGTCGCACTCTCTTCCGCAGAGAATGCATTTATAGTCGTAGGTTTTGCCGTCACGGATCTCGAAGGCATTTTGCGATTTTGGTAACACTATCATTGTGGTTTTGCTAAATTATTTTCTAATAAAATATTATCGGCCGGAAAATTAATTCCTGAATGGGGGGCGGAAGCGGGTAGGCTCTCCGCCACCGATCAGGGATCTATTTTCTTACAAAATTCCCAACTACGAATATTAAATATAAAGCTGACAGACCGATGATGGCATACAAAATGCGAGCGATTGCTCCAGTAATCCCACCAAAGATGAGAGCGACTAGGTCATAAGACGGGTTTAGAGCGACCAGACCCCAATTTAAACCACCAACGATCACTAGGACTAAAGTAGTCCAATCCCAACCAGTTAAGCTTCTCATAGGATATTAGGTTATAGCTGATAAGATGCGACTTCAATTACAAGGAATGGGGTAGCTTCTTACTTGTAGCCGTTCATCGATCAAATAGATTACATCCTCTAATTGTAAAAACAAATCTTGGAAAACACCAAAAGCTCGAAAAAGGTCGTTCGAGACTGGGGGAGGAGATAATATAAAAGACTTATTTCAGAGAAGCTCCAGGATTGACCTCGCGGTCAGGCGAGAGGACGATCGGTCCTTGCTCGTCAGAGGCCGCTAGTACCATACCCTGGCTTTCAAGCCCCATTATGGTCCGTGGTTCCAGATTGGCGATAAAAAGCAGTTCTCGGCCAATAAGAGCCTCAGGCTCGTAGGTCTTGCCAATCCCGGCAATGATCTGGCGGGGCGTTCCCTCACCCAGATCAACCTGCATTTTCAGCAATTTCTCAGAGTCCTCCACTCGGATGGCCTCCAATATCTTGCCTATTTTCAACTCTATTTTTTGAAAAAACTCAAAATCAACAGTCATTTACTGTTTTATTAACTAATATTGATTCCGGCAGTGCCGAAGTCCTATTTCCTTTATATTCCTTTCTTCTCGACATGACAAGACTTGACGAACGACACTTACTGAGAGGTAATTAGTCATCATTTTTAACGACATATTCGCCCTGTCTTAAGATTTCGATTTTTCCATTTTCTATTTTTGCCAAGGTTGAGGGTGATCCCATTATCGTTCCTCCATCAACATAGAAATTTACTTTGCCAGAGAAACAATCCCTTGCTTCATTGATTGTCGTGATTACTAGCTGGCCGGAAAGGTTGACACTAGTAGCAATGATCGGACCCGTGTTTGAGATAAGATCGTTTAAATTCTCATTGTTTGGCCAACGAACTGCCAGAGTGTTTTTTCCACGATGTAAATAAGTAAACTTTTTGTCCGGACAAGGGAGAATGAAACTCACTGAATCCGGCCAATTTTTCTCTAAGATCTCTCGATCTGCCGGGGTAATTTCTACCCCTAATTTATTCAAGTCGTTCCAGTCCGATATTAAAACAATAAACGGCATATCGGCTGGACGTTGTTTCATTTCATAAATTTTTTCCACGACGGCGGGAGACAGAGCACTTCCCACCAATCCATAAATAGTATCGGTCGGCATTATGCCTACGGCACCATCCTTGATCTTATTAGTAAGATTCGCATACATTTTGTGGACCCAGCGAGAATCGGACTCGCGCCTGTACAATGCGAATGTACCGTCGTACCACTAGACTATGGGCCCAAATATAGGCCTATTTATAGCATAAAATGTCCCTGAAAGGAAGCTGTTTTTAGCTGTTTTTCTTCTGAGATAAACGCAGGAGATAAGAAGAAACAATTACAATCCCAATCGTCACAATAATAGCGTAAATGAATTTTGCTCCTAGTCCGCCACCATTGGTCGAAGGATAGATGCTGTCAATAAGACCTTTGATGGCTTCATTCCAGGCCAAGCCCGCTACTAGACCCAAGGCGGTAGCGATATATCCGATAGTTTGTTCACGAACCCTTTGCTTCAGATTTTCTTTTTCTAGTTTTGTTTCCATATGATTTAAATTATCAAACTTTGTAATTTAATTTTTTGGCCAATTGTTCAGCTTGTTTCATTTCTGAATCGATCTGTGTAAGCCCGTCTTCCCAGAATTTTTTGTCAGTAATATCAATTCCCATTTTGGAAAAAATATCTTTTGGTGATGCAGATGATCCGGCGGACAAGAATTCTTTTACTTCAGTGATAAAAGAATGATCGTCTCGTACTTTTGCTTGTAGAGCCTTGGAGATCAACAAACCGGAGGCGTAGGAATAGACATAAAAGAAGTAGCGGAAGTGCGATACATATATCCACCAGTTAATTTGCTCCAATACTTTGCTCTACAGCTCGGCCCATGTAACTTTTACTATGTCCTTGGAAGATCTTGCCGATTTCGTTTTTGGATAAATACCCTCGCTGGCGGAAGGTTTCGTGCAATTCTTGTTCAAAACGATAAAAAGAAACCTGGCGGAAAATAGCGGATATGTCGCTATCTAATCTCAGCATTGCAATAGACAGTCGAGTTCGGTCGCTTTTTTCGGTTCGTAAGATTTCCTCTAGAACAAAATCTTCCATAAAAGTACTGGCGACTTCGGCGACGGCTGTTGAGGTGCCGAAATTTAGAGCATTTTGGTTTTTTTTCTGTAACTCAGCGTTAATGCCATGACCAACTTCATGCGCGATCGTTAAAGCGTCATTCAGCCGATTGGTGTAGTTGAGCATGATATAGGTTGGCAAAGAAAGCAAAGTGTGGGCACAAAAAGCTCCTCCTGCTTTACCTTTATGCGGAAAAACATCGAAATGGCCATCTTTGATAAAACGGTCGAAAATGGCTTGGAATTCTGGATCAAGTCCGACAAACACTCGACGGACAAGATCGATGCTTGCGGCATAGGTCATTTCTTTGTCGGACTGGCCAATTGGGACACTGCGCTCGTGATAGGCTAATTTTTGCTGGTGGAGTAATTTGGCTTTTAGCTTATAGTAACGGGCGGAAATATCGTAGCGAGTTGATACGGCATTAAGTATGGTATCGACAACCTTCGGATCGATGTCATCGGAAAGATGACGACTGGCATCTGGTCGGTCGTATCCGCGCAATTCGTCGTCGGTTTTTTTATCACTCAAAATAGCATTCATTTCCGCTTCAGCGGTGTCGGAGTGTTTTTCAATAATATCATTGAAAGCGATGGACGCTTGGTCGCGGACTTTTTTATCCGGATTGCTCATTTGAGCAATTAGTGCCGGATAGCTTAGTTTTTGTTTGACACCTTTAATCTTGATCTCGCGTTCTTCTTTGGCCAAGAATCCTTGTGTCATTCTTACCCAATGTCCATGCGCCGGTTCGCTTTTTAACGTTAAGATCTTTTCTTCTGCTTCAGAGAGTGTGTGTTTAGCTTCCTTAAATAAATTCTCCAGGAAGTGGTGATAACCCTTTAGAATGGGACTGTCCAAAAACTTTTCCTGCTTCTCGTTTGAAATTTTGCCTAATCGTAAGGTGAAGAAATTGATATTATTCATCGCACGTTGGCCAATTTCGGTTGCTTGATCGAGTTTGGCTTTGGTGGTTGTGTTACTCTGATCTTGTTCCAGACGGAGTCCTAAGTAAAATTCCTCTATTGTATTGGGGCCATAAAACCGCGCCCAGTTTTCATACTCATCGAGAGCCTCTTTTAAGACAGCTGGATCTTCGAGCCAATCGGTTCGCTCCTTCCATTTTTTAACGAATTTCTCGGTTTCGGCTATGGCCTCGGCTCTTAGCTCAGGTAGCCCTATCTCACCCCTGCTTCCCAGTAAAAGCTCGAAATTCCAACTTGCCCGGTCAAAGCCCTGCTTTGATTTAGGGGTGTTTTTCTTATTTTTAGTTGCTTTCATATGGAAAATATAGCATATTTCGGCCTTATTTCCATGACTCATTTGTCATTCCCGCAATTCAAAAAGACTGACCTTAAATCCTCAAAAAGGTCGGTTCTTGGGTTTTTCCGGTAATTTTTGATACAGTCCTGGACCCCGGTGATTCCCTTTGCTTTTTAACAGATTTTTGATAGTATGTTGGGTGAAGAATCAGTGTTACGCTCCGCGGTAGCTCAGTGGTAGAGCGGTCGCCTGTTAAGCGATTGGTCGTAGGTTCGAATCCTACCCGCGGAGCGAAGCACTGATTTTTTGTTTAAGAGAAAAGATCATAATGAAGATTTACAGAAAAAATGGTGATTGAACCCTCCCCATTATCCATTATTTCAACGTTTGATAATCCGAGGTTCTGAACAGGAGTGTGGAGTCAGTTAGGATAAAAAGACACGAAAGTGTCTTTTTATATTTGTGACGGTTGGCACGGGGATAGAAAACAAAAACTGTTTTTTCTGGGGTGATGGTTATTTTTGATGAAGACTACTATGGATATCCTTGTGATTTACTAGATTTTATCTCGTCGGAGACCGCCTCTAACAGCTTATGGCCGTGCCTTTTTTGTGGTGCTATAATAAGGATAGTTTTTACTCATATCCATATCCGCAGTAACGGTTTTTTTCCGTTGCGGAAAATAATTACCAAAAACATGGCAAAAAAATGAATCCGGTTGTGCATTTCGAAATGCCGTATGAAGATTATGAAAGATTGATGCGTTTTTACTCTGAGACATTTGGCTGGCAAATGAACAAATTGTCTGGAGAAATGGGAGGCTATGTGCTGGCAGCTACGGCAGAAACTGGTGAGAATATGATGCTTAAAAAACCAGGGGCAATTAATGGCGGTTTTTTTCCACGGAAGGATTGGCCGGAGCAATATCCTTCGGTCGTAATTGCTGTTGAAGATATTAATGCATCCATGAAACAGGTCGTTGAAAATGGTGGCAAAATCCTGGGCGAGCCGAATGAGATACCTGGAATCGGACATTATGTGTCTTTTTAGGACACTGAGGGTAGTCGTGTTGGAATGCTGCAGTCGAAAAATTAATCATAACTTTCACATCTATGAAAAAATTAAATTTTTCTGTCTCTGTTGATGCGCCAAAGGAGAAAGTTTGGGAAACAATGCTTCAAGACAGTACCTATCGAGAGTGGACGAAAGTTTTTAATCCCAAAGGGAGTTCTTATTATAAAGGAGATTGGAGCAAAGGATCCAAGATGCTTTTTCTGGGACCTGATCCTGATACCGGTGAAGAAGGGGGAATGGTGAGCCGGGTTGTGGAGAATATTCCTTATGAATTTATTTCCATTGAACATTTAGGAATAATTCATAATGGAGAGGAAGATATTTCTAGTCCGGAAGCAAAGGAATGGTCTCCAGCAATCGAAAGCTATGCACTTAAGGAACAGAACGGTGTCACTGAAGTAGTGGTGGATCTTGATATGAAAGAGGAGTATTTGAAGATGTTTAAAGATGCTTGGCCAAAAGCCTTGCAAAAACTTAAGGAGATAGCGGAAAAATAAACAAGTGTTGCCCTTGGTATTTATCGGAGTGTTCATCCTACCTGGAAGTAATTTTGGGTCGGATTAAATAGGTGTATACCGAGGCTAACACTCCTGAAATCCCGAATAAAATCCACGCTGTGCGAAGTGGTCCGGACCCGAGATTGTGGCCGAGAAAAAGAGAATGAAAAAAGATTACGTAGAAGCCAGCTGTGCTTAAAAACTGGATCGCTCCCCAGTGTCGCTTGAAAAAAATCTGGTTACTGAAAGCTTTTCGAATGTCATAAGTTATGAGCATTAGCCAACCGAGGATACCCAACCAGATGAAGCTTCCCGATCCAAAATTAAAAATACCGGAAAATTGCGGAAATCCGAAATTGACGATGAAGATAAGAGGATGCAAAATCAATAACCCTAAAACGATATAAGATGACCAATAGAGAAAATAATCGAAATCGATATAACGATTTAATTTTGTTTCGAATGCTCCTCCAATGATGTGTAGCCACATAATCATATAGGCTATTAGCCCGAGAACAGGGAAAATTGTTCGCAGTAGGGAGGAATCTAGATTAATAGTTACTGTTTGTTTCCATACCAGTACGGGAAAAAAGACAGCTACAAGAGCAAACATTGTGAGGATAAATTTAACTAATGATTTGGGCATACTTTAATTATATCGTTTTGAAGCTCCGGTGTCTGCTGGGTATTGTAAGTGTCTAAGGTAATTGGGGTTTCCCTCCGACTGGTGGTGATTTTCTAAAATAATCTCATGAAAAATAAACTCGCTACCGGTACAGTGCATAACGTCCCGAATGATCTGCGAAAGACTCTGATTTCTGATAAGGTGGCTTTAGTTATGTGGGAGGATATTACGCCACTGGCCCGCAATGAATGGATCTGTTGGATTGTGTCGGCCAAGAAGGCAGAAACGAGAAGTCATAGGATTGAAAGGACTCTCGTGGAGCTTACTCTAGGTAAGCGCCGGCCTTGTTGTTGGGCTGGTTGCCCTCATCGCTAAAAGTGATATTTTTAAATGAAATAGGGCTTAATGTTCTTTACTCATTGAAGATTATCTAGAAAAGAAGCGACGAAAGTTGCTTCTTTAAGACAAGGGGGATGGTAGTTGCATAAATATAGGTTTGTGGTACTTTGAAGTATATGAATATGGAGACGAAGCTTAGGCTTACGACCACTCAAGGCTCAAGCGCCTTTGATTCTAAAAAAGCGGCTAAAGAGGTGGTAAATCTCGTTGGTTTCGGACTGGGGAATCTTATTTGGCGTATCTTTCGCGGGAACTTTAAGATAGAAGGTTATTCTGAACAGGATATCAAAAAATACAAGGGGACGAGGTATTTTGTCCTTGGTGGCTCGATCGGTGCCAATGGCTATACTAAGGTACTTCTTCCTATTTTGGCTAAAAAACAGATCAAGAAGCTGGCTCTGGGAAATAAAGAGGATGTTCCAGAAATCCTAACCACAAATCTAAATTCAGCCAACGCCGGCTCCCTGGGAACCTTTCATGCCTTTAACGTTGATGCAAAAGAGAAGATCAGCGACAATGCTGCAAAGGCGTACCACGACAAGAAAATACCGGTTTTGGTATTGATCGACATTGGCGGGACAAAAATTAATGTAGTTTTGGCTTGTGTTGATGGGGACGGCCAATTGAACAATCAAATATTGCAGAGTCACTGCTTTCCGACTCGACGCTGTAATTCTCCTGAAGAATTTTATCTTCAGCTTTTATCATACATCCGCCCAGTTTTGGAAACTTTTAAGCAAGGGGTATATAAAATTTTGCCACAGATGGCGATCGGCCAGCCGGGACGAATCCTGGACCCCAAAGGAATTATTGATGACGGTGGCAATGATCTAGGTACTGTTGAGGGAGTTTTCTATCAGAGCAATCCTTCAATGATCTGTCAGAGACTGTTTAATGATATTGGGTATAAAATGGACGTGTATGTTTGTAATGATGGTATTGCACAATTTAATGGGCTGTTGAACGATATAAAAATGAACAACCCTCTGCTTTGGGAGAAGATGTGCAGTCGCACCGACACAAAGATCATGTATCTTGGCATCGGGACAGGTATCGGTTCTGGCTGTGGTGTCATCCACTCAGATGGAAGCTATACGATTGGTAATTTTCGAGAGGCGTACAAGATCAAGGCTGATAAGCCTTGGGAACAGGTTAATTATAGATTAGGCAATGTTGGTAAATATTCAAAGATCATTAATTTACCTCGACAAAATTACCGTTATGACGATCTGATCTCTAGTAAGTTTTTTCGTCGATATATGCACGCGATCGAGCTGGATCGGATAACAAATAAACAGCCTGCTTACTTTATTCCCTATACCAGTCTCGTGGCAGTACCGAAGAATTCCATTCTTGCGTTATTGAAAAACTCGGATGATACCAATTCACCATTAAATGCGATCATTATAAATAAGATTTTAAACGATGAGATTATTTCTGCCAAGGCAGAGGCTACCGTCGACCTAAATAAAGATGAGATTGCTTGCAACCTCAAGAAAATCCTTGTGACCTATTCTCAGGAATTGAGAGGGACGTTAGCAGATAATATTAAGCAGAGCCATTATTCGGAGGTGGTGCAAAAAGTTGTTCAGGTTAAAAAAACAGGGAACACAGTTTTTTTTGTTGGTATTGGTAAGTCTCACTCCATCGCTAGTAATCTTTCGGAACGATACCGAAATCTTGGGATCCATAGTTCCTGTTTGGAACTCACCGGGGCTAATTCGGAGAATCTGACCAATATCAAAGAAGGCGATCTGGTTTTTATGATATCGAATAGTGGCAAAGCGTGGGAGTTGCTTAATTTGATTGAGTACATAAAGAATAAAGGTTGCTACTCTGTTGCAATTACGGGTGACACGGATTCGCGCCTGGGTCGCGATTGTGATTATGTCATTTCGAGCAGGGTTCGAGACGTGACAAATGATATCGTACGCTTACCTGAAGCACCAACGACCACTACTACAGCGGCTTTGGCGGCTGGGACAGCTATTGGAGTTGTGGTGTGTCATTTTTTTGATTACAGTAAAGAACAGTTCTACCTTGATCATCCTAATCTTATTTATGATCATAAAATAAAATTTGATGGAGCATTGGCCGACTCCCGTTTTGATATCGAAGTGAAAATCAAGGACATTTTTACTCAGTTTGCTGAAACTATCAGTGGTCTGGATAAGAGCGATTTCTATGAGGAAATCGTTTCGTTGCTCAAAAAGGTTTTGGTTTCGCACTATAATAATCGCACCGTTTTTATTACTGGCGCTGGTTCTTCGTTGCATGTGGCTGAGAAAATGGCTGCAACGATGACAAGTATTGGTATTGATGCGACAGCGGTCAATCCTGCCCACTTGCCTCATGGGGATTTTGCCCATGTTACTTGTGGAGATTTGCTTATAATTATTTCGTATAGTGGTGAGACGAACCACCTTAGATATATTTATGAATTGGCGCGCGATAAGGGTGTGGATGTGGTGGTCATTACAAGCAATAAGAACTCTACACTAGCTCGTGCGGTTAACCCGGATTATATAATTGCCGATTCAGGTATTGGTGATGAAAAATTGGTACCCATTCCAGACCAAAAGATCTTCTCTTCGTTTGTCGATCTGGCTGCAGGGGATGCTATTGCGGTGCTCTTGGCCTGGTTGATCAAAACAACACATACACAGTTTGCCACCTTAGGACACCCAGGCGGAGCGGTTGCACGTACTGAGAATACGTATCAAAAATATTTAAAAGAGGCAGACCTGGGCGACATTGTTGCACTTCGGAAAGAAGAAGAACCTCATCCAACCCGTCGGCACTTTAGGAATATTTTTCTTAAACATCTTTGTCAGATCAACGAGAGTATAATTACTTCTGCATATTCGGAAGAGCGTATTTCTCATCTGATCAATCAAGAGCTCGATCATTATATTTGTCGCCTAAAAAAGAGGAAGCAAAAAATTATGGTTTTCGGTATGGGGTCGATCGGTCTTGCCTATGTGGGTCGTATCCTTACACTGAACAATTGGGAAATGGTATTCGTGGACAGTGACAGTAAAAAGATTTCTAGTTTAGAAAAAAATAAAAGTATCCGTCTTTCTTCCAGTAAGAACAAAGAACTCGTCGTACCGATAAAGGAATCGATTCTTAGTTCAGATATTGAGAGAATTGCAGTCAATGCGATTGATATAGATTGTGTTTTTGTCGCTATCCGACTGAGTAATATTAAACAGCTTATCAACACGATTCTTTTTGTTGTGTTGCGTCGCTATGCTTATGGTATTCAGGAGCCGATAAATTTTGTGTTCGATGAGAACTTTCAGGTGTATGATAATACTTTGGAATTGTTGCAGTATGAGATCTACCGCAAGATGGACGACCCCAATATAAAGAGCTATTTTGATGAGTTCGTGGGTTTGGTTCCATCGATAAACGAAACGATTGTACCCGAGGTTACTTTGGAGAAATCAAACATGATAAAGGTTGAAGATTATATTGCACCGCTCTACGTTAATGAGGCGAAATGGAAGAAAAAGAAGAATGAAAGTCTGCCGAATTTTGGCAAAAAGATAGTCTTCGAAAATAATTTTACGGCTGTTCATATGCGGAAACTGTGGATGCATAACCTGGCCCATTCCCTGATTGGCTATTTGGGGCATGCTCTTGGTTATAAAATGATTCACGAGGCGGTTCGCGATAAAAAGATCGAATCTAGAGTTAGGACGGCCATGCATTCGATCGGCGATGTACTTTACCGTCGTTGGAATTACGGCAAGACGGAACTTCCAGACCCAGACTCGTATATTGATTGGTGTATAAATAAGTATAAAAATAAATATATTGCAGATACCGTAGAACGTATTTGTCGGGATCCTGAGCGGAAGTTGCGCATTAATGATCGGATGATCGGTCCATTGAATTATGTGTGGCAATATGACAAAAGTGTAGCTAAAGATATCCTAATGGGGCTAGTAGCAGCTATCAGGTATGATCAGAAAAAATATAGGCAATTGCGCAATGATGTCGTTCAAAGGATCAAGGTTGATCCAAGGGAACTAAATAGGGCGACAGATGAATTTGAAGAATTTATTCGGTGATTTTATAAGATAGAGGTTCTCATTTGAGAATTTAAAGTAATATTTTTGATTCATTAGAACCACTATGTCAAAACATAAAATCATAAAGGTTAGCGACAAGATGCAGAACGGTTATCAATATGAATTGACTGAGCCAGAGGGTAAGCATTTTTATCCTGATTTTAAACCAGATCTTTCGCCCAAACAAATGTTGGCCATTGGAGTTTTCGGAGGAAAATATATGACGGATTGTAAAAAAGAGTTTCCGGCTGATTGGTTTGCCAAGGCTAAACTTTGTTCCGAAAAACACGACGCCAAGCTTAATTATTTTAGGGTGAATGCCTCACAACCCCTTTCGGTTTGGAGAAAAAAGGGGTGGATCAATGAAGAGCATGATCCTCGGGGATGGTTTCAATGGTACTGTCGCTACTATTTAGGCCGGCGCTTGCCGGAAGAAGATGAGAAGCAAATCAAGAGATGGAAACAGATTGTTCGTCATCTTACTCAAATTAAAAAGAATTGCGGAAAAGGGGACTTGGATTGCCGACCAAAGCAACGGCAAGCGGTATTACACTGGGCCTATGATAGTCGGAAGATTTGAGGTTGAAACGATATATATTTATTGTAATACGATAAATATCATGTTAAGCTTAAGATATTAAATCTTAAGTATTATTTATGAAAAAAGGATCAACGTTGTTTTTGAGGGGAGTTATTTATCTTATCGGAATTGCCGTGCTAGTTTTTTATATTATCGCCGTGCCTCGAGTCATTGGTTCGTTTGACTTGGGGGGCTATGATCCTCTCTTGTTGGGAATGTATCTACCGGCAATACCATTCTTTATTGCCCTACATCAATCATTGTTGCTTTTAAGATATATAGATAAGAATAATGCTTTTTCGGAATTATCCGTCATTGCCTTAAAGAAAATAAAATATTGTGCCCTTGTGATTAGTGGTTTGTATACGGCGGGCATGCCATACATATTCTATTTAGCGGATCAAGACGACGCTCCGGGGGTAGTAGGAATTGCGTTCGTCATCATTTTTGCTTCAGGGGTTATTGCAATCTTCGCTGGTCTGCTCCAGAAATTATTAAAGAGTGCCATTGATATAAAATCAGAGAATGATTTAACTGTTTAAATATATTATGGCAATAATAACTAATATAGATGTGATGCTGGCTAAACGGAAAATGAGCGTTACGGAACTAACCGAAAAAGTTGGAATAACAATGGCCAATCTCTCCATTTTGAAAAATGGTAAGGCAAAAGCGGTTAGGCTCTCAACCCTGGAGGCAATTTGTAAGGCTTTGGAATGTCAGCCCGGAGACATTTTGGAATACAAAGGTGAGTAAAATAAATTATCAATTGATTATATTAAAAATATGCAAAAAATAGCTACCCGTATATTTATCTATGCTTCGATCGCCTTCGGCGTTGTCGGGTTGCTCATAGTTTTTACGAGTTCTGGACCAGACCACATGGACGCACCATGGGACAAGATACTCGCTAAGTTTTTGTTCACTTGCATCTTCGTTATCCTCCCGTCTTTTGCGTTAAGTGTCGCTGGTAAGTATTTAAACAGTAAATCTTAGCCATAAAAATAGTCTTAGGAATAAGGCTATTTTTTGTATCGGAGACAAACCGTTGACAGGATCTTACCTCTGGTATATCATTCAAATATGCATTTGAATAAATTAGCAAAATTAATGCGGACGGCGGGGGATGAGAGTCGTCTTAAAATTCTGTGTGTGATTTTTCGCGAGCGGAAAATTTGCGTGTCAGATATCGCCAAGAATCTTAAAATGAGCGTCGCGATAGTTTCTCACCACTTGCAGGTAATGGCTCAAGAAGGGCTCTTGTATCCGGAGCAGGATGGAAAGTGTACTTTCTATTATTTGCCGAAAGAACCTTTTGTGGCGGATCTTAAAAAATTTATTTGTAAGTATAAAGATTAATAATTTAAGCGAAAAATATGGAAAATCACAAAGTCATCGTTTATTCGACCCCCACTTGCCCGTACTGTGTAATGGCTAAGGACTGGTTTAAGGAGAAGGGGGTTGTTTATGAAGACAAAAATGTCGGTATAGACCGTGTGGCTGGTCAGGAGATGATTACCAAGAGTGGTCAGATGGGGGTGCCGGTGATCGATATTGACGGGGAAATTATCTTAGGGTTTCAGCCTAATGTTTTTGAGCAATTACTAGCCTAGTGTCTCCTAATGAATAAAGATAAAAAAGTTAAGGAGATTGTTAAGGATTTTTATAGTCAGGTTGTTACGAAGGGGGGCTGTGGTTGCCGTTGTAAAAACAAAATGATCAACGAGCAAATCGCAAAAAGTATAGGCTATTCTAATGAAGAAATAAAAAAAGTTGGAGGATCCAACTTGGGCTTGGGGTGTGGTAATCCGGTAGCTCTAGCCCACATAAAAGAGGGGGATACGGTTCTTGACCTTGGTTCCGGGGCTGGACTCGATTGTTTTTTGGCGGCCGACAAGACCGGCAAATCCGGCCGAGTGATTGGGGTGGATATGACCAAAGAGATGATTGAAATGGCGAAAAATAATGCGGAAAAGCAGGGCTATAAAAATGTGGAGTTCAGACTGGGGGATATTGAGGATCTGCCAATCGATGACAACTCGATTGATGTGATAATTAGTAATTGTGTTGTAAATCTTGCTCCAGACAAGATCAAAGTCTTTGGGGAGGCTTATCGGGTATTAAAAGAAGGAGGGCGTATTTATCTTTCCGATATTGTTCTTTTGGGTGACCTAACAGACGAACAGAGGCAGAACGAAGAATTAATTGCCGGTTGTGTTTCGGGAGCTCTGCCTAAAGATGATTATCTTAAAATAATTGAGTCCATAGGTTTTACAGTAAATATCTTGAGCGAAGATAAAGAAATAAGTAAAAGGCAATATGAGGGAATTCCTCTGGAAAGTTTAAAAATAGAGGCCAAAAAATAGAGTAAGATAGCTCATTTTTTCACTTTCTTTAATGTATATTCGTCACGTTTTGCCCTGGGGGGTCAGATAAGAAAAGCCGAGTTTTTCCCGGTTTTTCTTGTGTCTATGTTGGCTACGTCTGCGGATTGTTGATACTACGATGACAGATTTTTGTTCGATGATTACTTTGGCTGACAGATAAAATTTTCTTCGCAATCATTACGCAGTTCGCAATTGTAGGGGGTGATACTATTTACCAATATCGGAAGTTCAACTTTGTCTTCTGGTTTGTGGTAAGCAGACATTGATATAACGGGTTTGTATTTCCTTATTGTTTCCACTGCTCCCCTCAATATATTTGCTTCATAACCTTCAGTGTCCATTTTCAAAAAGTCCATCGGTATGTTTAGAGAGTCAATGGTCTTCATTTCGACAGGAATTCCGCCGTCTCCAATATAATTACGTCCATTATTAAGATCACCTAAGTCAATGATGTTGGCCATTCCATTTTGATCTCCTAGGGCGCAGTTAAAGCATTTTATGTTCGGATATTTTGCGGTGTTCTCCTGTAATTTTTGGAAAGTTGATGGTGTCGGTTCAAATGCGTAGATTACCGCGTCGGGGTGTTTCTGTGCCGCGAAAATGGAAAATACTCCAATGTTTGCTCCGGCGTCTACAACAATTGCCCCCTCTTTTATCAGCTCAACATGATATTGATTATAAATTACGATACTTCTTTCAAACTCCGTAAATGTTCTCAGATAATTCGGCAACATAAGCTGAATCATTACCCAAAAAGATATTTTCCTGGAGAGAAAATCTTTTATCGCCTTTATCCGCACTTTAATATGTCCCATCATCTAAATTTTATTATATTTTTATATTTCGTCTTCCAACTATATATCTCCTTCAGTCATCTTGCAACTTTCTTTAATAGATAAAACAATTTCTAGTCTACCTTATCCAAGGAGCAGACATTCTTTTAGAAGTAGTGTATAATCATCTTTATGGCAAAAAGAGCAAGTCAAGACATTAAAAGGCGGGCATCGCGCTCCAAGAAGACCTCGAAGCGTCTTTTGGCGAAGAAGGTAATGCTAGATGCCAAGCGGGCTAAGGCCGCCAAGACCAAGAAAAAGTAATTTTTTCTGGAGTTTAAAATGGGGCACGGAGATGTCCCTTTTTGCGTGTCTCATGATATACTTTTGTCATATCATTAAATAAAAGGTAAATAACATGAGTATCCACACGCCAAACCCGCGGATTAAAGAGAGGTCTACCGCCGGGCCCCATTTTACAACCCACGAACATCTGGGATTTAATGGTCGTCTGGCTATACTGATCACCAATAGTGTCGGTACAATGTGGTGTGCTTATCTATTTGCGATTATCGCGCTAATCAGTCTACCGGCGGCGATCAGCGGAGGAAAGGCGACGCTTATCTCTTGGATCGCGCAAACATTTCTACAGCTCGTACTTCTGTCGGTTATTATGGTGGGTCAGAAAGTGGCGGCTCGAGCCAGTGACAAACAAGCGGCACAAACCTTTCAGGATACCGAGGCTTTGTTAAAAATTCAGGATGAAGTTCACCGACTGATAAAGATCAATAATGAACTGACTCAAGAAATCCACGACTTAATGGTAAAAAGGGGCGAATAAGCCCTTTTATATCGGGGATCTTGGCCGGTGCTATACTGGTAGTATGCAACGTCTCTGGAATTACATTAAGGAATACAGGGGGCTCCTCCTTTTGGCTTTGAGCCTAGCCACAATCAACCAGGTCTTTTCTTTGCTTGATCCGCAGATTGCCAGGATCATTGTTGATCAATTTGCCACTCATCCCAAGAACTATACTCAATCACAATTTGTGACGGGGATTGTTATTTTGTTGTTATTGTCAGTTCTGGTAGCACTTATCTCTCGCATCGCTAAGAATTTTCAGGATTACTATGTGAACGTGGTTACCCAGCGTGTTTCGGCCAAGCTTTACGAATTTAGCGTATCGCACTCTTTTTCTTTGCCCTATGCTGTATTCGAAGATCAGCGCTCTGGCGAATTACTGCAAAAACTACAGAAAGCGCGAACAGATATCCAAATACTATTCATTAGTTTTGTGACTTCGATCTTTCTGCCGATCGTAGGAATTTTGTTTGTGGTCGTTTATGCTTTCACTGTTCATTGGTTGATTGGCTTGGTCTATATTTTATTGATTCCGGTTTTAGGTTTGTTCAACCTCTATATTAGTCGTCGGATCAGGACAATCCAAAGAAATATCGTAGCCCAAACCGCTGACATGGCCGGCTCGACTACTGAAACTTTGAGAAATGTTGAGTTGGTAAAAAGTTTGGGGCTGGAAGATCAGGAAGTGTTGCGTTTGAATGAGGTTAATGAAAAGATTCTCAATTTAGAATTACAGAAAATCAAGTTGATCCGCTTCTTGGGATTTTTCCAGGGGACATTTATCAATGCGATGAGAATTCTGTTATTGCTTTTAATGCTCATCCTGATTTTTCGTGGAGACGTAACCATTGGCCAATATTTTACTCTGCTCATTTATTCCTTCTTTATTTTTTCGCCCTTGTCTGACTTTGGTACGGTGGCGGCGCAATATCAAGAAACAAAAGCAAGTCTTGATCAGCTCGAAGTAATTTTGTCTCTGCCTCCCGATCTTAAACCGACGAACCCCAAAGAACTTCCTCCGCTTCAGTTTATCGAATTCAAGAATGTGACTTTTCAGTATGGTACGGCTGACTTGCCGTCGGCGGATAACATTGACTTAAAGATCTCTCGCGGGGAAACGGTGGCTTTTGTCGGTCCGTCGGGCGCTGGGAAATCGACCCTGATTAAATTACTGGTCGGGCTTTATGATCCGACATCGGGAGAACTGGAAATAAACGGGATAAATATGATGGAACTCGATCGAGCGGAGATGCGCAAACGGATCGGACTAGTCGCGCAGGAAACGCAATTATTTGCCGGTACGATTCGTGAAAATTTACTGTTTGTCAGCCCTGAAGCTACTGATGCCGACTGCCTTCTAGCAATCAAACAAGCTTCGGCTCTTACTATCGTCGAGCGTGGAGGAAAAGGTCTCGATACTAAAATCGGGGAAGGTGGAATCAAAATTTCCGGTGGTGAACGTCAGCGTTTGGCAATCGCCCGTGCCCTTTTACGGAAACCAGAGTTGATAATTTTTGATGAAGCCACCTCGAGTTTGGACTCGATTACCGAAAAAGCCATTACGGGTACGATCAGGGAAATTATTGAGGCGAGGCCCGATACAATCTCAGTTTTGATTGCCCATCGCTTGTCGACGATATCCCATGCGAAAAGAATTTATGTTCTAGAGCGGGGACGAATAATAGAATCCGGCACACATGGCGAGTTGCTCAAGAAGGGCGGACTATATTCCGCCCTCTGGCGCGAACAAAGCGCGTCTTCATAATGGGTGGACATTTTTATATCTTTGTGTTATTCTTACTGCTAACCAGTGATTAGACGTAATAACAAATAAATAGATTTATGGGTGATTTTAAGAAACGTGGTGGATTTGGAGGGGGAAAGCCTAGCTTTGGCGGGCCGAAGAGGGACTTTGGAGGCCGGCCTTCGTTTGGTGGTCGCTCTGATTTTAAACGGGATGATCGCGGTGGTGATCGGGCACAAATGTTTTCCGCGACCTGCGCTACCTGCAACAAACAGTGCGAGGTGCCATTCAGACCGAACGGTGAGAAGCCGGTGTATTGCCGAGATTGTTTCCGTAATCAGAGTGATGCCCCCGCTAGCGATCGTTTTGCCAAGAAAGAGTTCTCGCGCGAATCAAGACGGGAGTTTTCCAAGCCGAGTTTTTCAGATAGGCCAGTTGCCGATAAGCGGATCGACGACCTGAAACGCCAGTTAGATCTAATGTCCACTAAATTGGACAATCTAATCGCCCTCGTTTCTCCAGTGCTGATCGAAGAAGAAGCTAAGCCGGTATCTCTCAAGAAAGTTATTGCTAAAGCCGTTAAGGCTCCAGCCAAGAAAAAGCTGGTCAAGGCTAAAAAATAAGAGAACAAAAAATGGCCCTTGGGCCATTTTTTTGATTGGGTGATTTTTCCGATATAATAGAATTATGAAAGACAGTAAAACAGTTCAGTTTATTGTATTAGCTGGAGGAAAAGGGACGCGAATGGGGAGTGACTTACCGAAAGTTTTGGTACCTCTTCTGGGAAAGCCGATGATCTCTCATTTGTTGGATGCCGTGGTTAAGTCCGGCCTTTCGGTTGATCCGGTCATTGTGACGGGGCATCGAGCTGATTTGGTTCAGGAAACTTTGGGAGACAAATATATTTACGCCAACCAAAAAGAACAAAAAGGGACGGCTCACGCCGTTCTTTCGGCTAAAGCTATGGTTGTTGAAACAGATGCGGTCATTGTTCTCTATGGAGATCATCCTAATGTTTCGGCCGAGATGATTCATCATCTATGGGAAAACCATCAGTCCTCCGACAGGGTGATGACGATGGGAACGGCCAGGGTTACGGACTTTCAAGATTGGAGATCTATCTTTCATGATTTTGGCCGGGTCGTGCGTAGTGCAGACGGTAAGGTCCAAAAGATCGTGGAGAAAAAAGATGCCAACCCCGATGAATTAAATATTTGCGAAGTCAGTCCTTCGTATTTTTGTTTTTCTTCTTCGTGGTTGTGGGAAGCTTTGGATATGGTTGGAAATAATAATGCGAAAGGGGAGTATTATCTGACCGATTTAGTGGGTTTGGCTATTGAGCAAAAACTGGAGGTGAATACCTTTCCGCTCATACCAGAGGAAGCCTTGGGGGCTAATACTCCTGAGCATTTGAAACTATTGGAAGAAATTATGGCCACTCAGTATCCGTTATTGACAAAAGCAGTAACATAATATATACTTAAAGAGTAAGAAATATCTCAGGAGTTTCATCTCAGGTAGTAACCTGAATCTCAATATAGGGCCTTATTGCGCTGTATACCGGAACTTACGAGAACTCGTCTACTTACGATTATTTTTAAAGACGAGGTATACGCAAGAGGTTTTTTGCGTTTGAAAAAAATGTTTAAAGGAAATTATGGCTCCCGGTCAAGTTCGGGGGCAGGTTCTAAATCAAAAGCGAGCTCAGGTGGAGCCAGTCGGGGCGGTCGCTCCGGTAAATCGGCTTTTCATGGAAAGCCGTCTTTTCATGCCAAGCCTTCTCATGGAGGAAGCTTTGGCCGTAAAGGCGGAGGATTTAAGGGGAAGTATATCGATCCTAATCGTTTTATCTGCAAAGCCGAACCGATTGCCGATGTCGTTGTTTATGAATCAAAAAATGCTTTCAGTGATTTTAATTTGGATGCCCGTATTAAGGCAAACGTGATCGCTCATGGTTACATTACGCCAACTCCAATCCAAGATCAGGCTATTCCGCACGTTCTGAAAGGTATCGACGTGGTTGGTATTGCTAATACCGGAACCGGTAAGACGGCGGCCTTTTTGTTGCCGTTGTTAAATAAGGTATTGATCGACGCAGGTCAAAAAGTGTTGGTCATCGTACCAACGCGTGAATTGGCGATGCAGATCAATGAAGAGTTTATTAAATTCCGCGGGGGGCTGCCATTGTTTTCGGTGGCTTGCGTCGGTGGAATGTCGATCAGCGCTCAGATCAGCAACTTGCGCCGTCGGCACAATTTTGTATTTGGTACGCCTGGCCGTTTGAAAGATCTCATTGAACGTGGGATGATCCGTCCGGCGGATTTTAGTACGATCGTGTTGGATGAAGCCGATCGGATGCTTGATATGGGTTTCATCAACGATATGCGTTTCATTATGAACAAAATGCCAAAAGAACGGCAGACGCTATTCTTCTCGGCCACTACCACGCGCGAAGTCGATGGCTTGATCAAGGAATTCTTGAAACAGCCGATCACGATCTCTGTCAAAACCGGAGACACCTCTAAAAACGTTGACCAGGATATTGTACGTTTAGGTCGTGGACAAGATAAGGTTGAAGCCTTGCATGACCTGTTGAATCAAGCAGAATTCAGTAAGGTACTGATCTTCGGCCGGACCAAACACGGGGTGGAAAAATTATCCCAAACTTTGTCCGTTCGCGGTTTTAAGGCTGGTTCGATTCATGGCAATCAAAATCAGAGCAAGCGCCAAAAATCATTGCAATCTTTTAAGAGCAATCAAACAAATATTCTAGTGGCGACAGATGTGGCTGCTCGCGGTTTAGATATTCCGGCCGTCAGTCACGTGATCAACTTTGATGTACCGGATACCTACGAAGATTATGTGCACCGCATTGGCCGAACTGGCCGCGCAGGCCTTCCAGGGGTTGCCCTAACCTTCATAGAGTAAGCTTCCATTTTTGGCGCATTCCTTCGTTATCGGGCTCGTTTGTTCCCGCGCAGTACTCGCATGTACAGCTTGGTCTCAAGCCTCGCCCGATGCCTCGGACTGCATCCAAAAAGTGAAAACTTTGAATACAAACCTCACTCATAAAAAAACACCCTTGCGGGTGTTTTTTTATGAGTCGAATTAAGCAGCGACTTCTTCGGCTGGGGTTTCGGTTTCGGCTTCTTCCGCGCCCTCCTCTTTCTTTTCTTCAGTTTCAGTTTCGTCGGCTACGATAGCGCCGTCGTCTTTTACTTCGTCCATATTGTTTATTATGATTTTATGCGATCGCTAGTAAAATACGACCTACGTACCGGACCAAATCTAATAGCCAATATCTTAAGATAAGGGCGATTAGATTTGAGCTAGGCTTAGTGTCTCCACTATAACCTATTTAATTGGAAATAGCCAGTGTTTACCTTGCACAGAATGACGGGGAGCTGTTAAGATGTTAGGAGATTAAATCCATGCAAAAAGGAGACGATCATGGATAAAGTTTTACGGCACATTAAGGAAGTGGCACTGGCCGCTACCAAAAGCTACTTTCGGCCGATGGTCTGGGTTTGGGCTCGGAGATGGATCCGAAAAGCCCGCTGATGACGAAAACCTGCTTTTGTATCATTTGAAGCCTCAGTAATGGGGCTTTCGTCTTTACCTATTCAAATTAGTTAAATTGTGTTAGAATAACACGGCATCAATCATCGCCCGAGGGTGGGCGTTTTTGTTTGAGTTGCGGGTGTCATCCCTGCGAAGGCAGGGATCTTGTCGGGGGAGTGAGGTTTAAGATTCCTGCCTCCGCAGGAATGACACAAAAAGAGGGGAGATTGCCGCGTCGCTATGCTCCTCGCAATGACAATACAATGGCAAATGAAACAATCGTAAAATTTGATGAAGTCTCCTTTGGCTACGGCCATAATCACCCCATTTTGGATGAGGTGGATTTTTCATTGCGTCAGGGGTCAAAGTTTACCCTGATGGGCCAAAATGGCGCCGGCAAGAGTACTATCTTCAATTTGTTGACCGGAGTATCGAAGCCGGATTCTGGCAAAATTATGGTCTCGGAGAAGATCACAGTGGCCACCGCCAAGCAGGTCATTCCACTTGACCAACTCGAATTGACCATTCGGGAATATTTTCAAAATTGTTTTAAGCAGAAGATTTATGATATCGATCCGCGGATTGATGAAGTTTTTGAAGCAGTTAACTTTAAAGCTGATCATGATCGGATCGTTAAGAATTTTTCCGGTGGTCAACAGGCGCGGTTGCTTTTGGCCAGCGCTCTGATTCAGGATCCGGACCTGTTGCTATTGGATGAGCCGACAAATAATTTGGATAAAGAGGGGATTGCTCATCTGACAAAATTCTTGAAGGAATATGACAAAACCGTCATCGTTATTTCCCACGATGCTGATTTCTTGAACTCGTTTACTGAGGGTGTTTTGTATTTGGATATCTTTACCCGCAAGATTGAGCAGTATGTGGGAAATTATTTTGATGTGCGCGAACAGATTACGGCCCGACTGGAAAAGGAAAATGCCAAGAATGCCCAGTTATCAAAAATAATTCAGGAGAAAAAAGATAAGGCCAACTTCTTTGCCAACAAGGGAGGTAAAATGCGTATTTTGGCCAAGCGGATGAGGACATTGGCCGATGAGATGGAAGAGGCGAAGGTGGACGTTAGACGGGAGGATAAAACCATCCGCCCATTTATTATTCCGTGCCAGCCGGAAATTCAGGGTGATGTCATCAATATTTCTGCGGTTAGTGTGATGAAAAATCACAAGGGTTCGACTAAGAGTGTGAAAGTTGTTTTAAGAAAAAATCAGCATCTGCTCCTGTCCGGCCCGAATGGAATCGGCAAGAGTACCTTGCTCGAGGCGCTGGCCTCTGGTAAGTCTAAGGGGGCAACAATCGCATCAGGAATCAAGGTGGGCTATTATCGTCAGGATTTTTCCACCCTCAATTTCGAACATACAGTGCTCGAGTCGCTTTTTTCCGTGATGGATGAACACATTGAAGAAAAATTGCGCGCGACAGCTGCGAGTTTCCTGATTACTGGCGATCTGGTTTACAAGAAGATTGGCAGTCTCTCCGAAGGCCAGAAAGGTTTGGTGGCTTTCGCTCGTTTGGTATTGCAAAAGCCTGGTCTTTTGATATTAGATGAGCCGACTAATCATATAAACTTCAGGCACCTACCAGTGATTGCACAGGCTTTAAATAAATACGAAGGCGCGATGATCTTAGTTTCCCATGTGCCGGAATTTGTCTCTCAGATCCGAATCGACGACGTGCTTGATTTGGAGAAATAGTCCACTCGCCATAGCCACTCAAATAAGCTACGATTAGAGGGTTGCTGAGTGTGAGGACAAATGCTCAGGCGTTATTTTATGGATAATACAAATCTTTTTCCGAGTTTAACTCAGGCCGAGGCAGATCACTTGTTAAAGAAGAACGGTTTCAATGAATTGCCTTCGCAAAAAAAGCAAAGTGCTTTTTTGTTCTTGTTAAAAGTGCTTTCAGAACCGATGCTGTTGCTTCTGCTAGTAATCGGTATCATCTACTATTTCATGGGAGAATTGCAGGATACCCTAATGCTGTTAGGGGCGGTTTTTATTGTGATTGGGATTACTTATTATCAAGGCAGAAAAACCGAGAAAACATTACAGGCCTTGCGCGATCTGTCGAGTCCCCGCGCCCTGGTTATTCGCAATGGAAAACAGAAGAGAATTGCCGGCCGGGAAGTGGTGGTTGGCGATATTATCGTAATTCGCGAAGGAGATAGAATCCCAGCCGATTCCACTATTTTGTCTTGTGAAAATTTAACATTAGACGAGTCCCTATTAACGGGAGAATCGATGCCGGTGCGAAAAATGGAAGGTAGTGAAAAGTCAAAATTCGAACGCCCCGGCGGAGACGATTTACCGTTCGTTTATTCCGGATGTCTTGTTACCAGCGGGCGGGGAGTGTGTAAGGTGAATTATACCGGTCTTGAGACTGAGATTGGGAAGATTGGGAAAAGCCTCGATACAATCGTTGAGGAAGACACTTTGTTGCATAAAGAAACGACTAAAATCGTGCGGGTTGTTGGTGGAGTCGGACTCATTCTCTGTGTTTTGGTGGTTGCTCTATATGTATTTATGAAAGGTGATCTGACTGGTGGTTTTTTGGCTGGATTGACTTTGAGTATGGCTATTTTACCGGAAGAGTTTCCTATTGTTCTTATTATCTTTATGACTTTGGGAGCTTGGCGGATCTCTAAACGAAGAGTTTTGACTCGTCGGCCAGCCACGATTGAGACCTTAGGAGCGGCCACGGTTCTGTGCACTGATAAGACGGGAACACTGACTCTAAATAAAATGGAACTGAGCAGTCTATATTCGGCTGGATCGTTCTATGAATTAAGTGATGACGCTTCGGCCGATCTCCCCGAACAATTTAAAGTCCTACTTGGTTGCGGAGTTTTGGCTAGTCAAAAAGATCCGTTTGATCCGATAGAAACAGAGTTGAATAAAGTAGGAGCTGTATACCTTAAGGGAAAGGAGAATCCGACTGTCGGTTGGGAGCTGATCAAAGAATATCCCTTATCAAAGAAACTTTTAGCTTTATCTCACGTTTGGCAGTCAAAAGATCTCCGCGATCTGCATATTGCCGCTAAGGGCGCCCCGGAATCAATTTTAGATCTTTGTCATATTAATAATGAAGAGAAGAAGAAAGAAATATTACAGATAGTTGGAAAAATGTCTGAGAGGGGATTGCGGGTTCTGGGAGTAGCCAGAGCACTTTTTGTTGGTGAGAATTTGCCAAATGATCAACATGACTTCGAGTTTGAATTTGCCGGATTGCTAGGGTTTGTGGATCCGGTGCGCCCTTCGGCGCCTGGAGCGGTTCAGGAAGCCTATGAGGCTGGAATGAGGGTTATTATGATCACGGGAGATTACCCGGGAACGGCCCAGTTTATCGCGGAAAAGATTGGGATAAGGGAGTCGGAGAAATTTCTGACTGGACGAGATCTTGAAAAAATGAGTGACCTGGAATTGCGTGAAAAAATAAAGACAGTCAATATTTTTGCCAGAATTGTTCCAGAACAAAAATTACAAATTGTGAATGCCTTAAAAGCTAATGATGAAGTGGTCGCGATGACCGGGGATGGTGTTAATGATGCCCCCGCTCTCAAGTCAGCTAATATCGGAATTGCGATGGGAGAACGCGGGACTGATGTCGCGCGGGAGGCCTCATCTTTAGTCTTGCTTAACGACGATTTTTCCTCGATTGTGGCTTCGGTGCGTTTGGGCCGGCGGATCTATGAAAATTTAAAGCGGGCGATGGGTTATCTTTTGGCTGTACATGTTCCGATTGCTGGTATGTCTGTTCTACCACTTGTTTTCGGAATGCCTCCGGTCTTGCTTCCCGCCCACGTTGCCTTTTTGGAGTTGATAATCGATCCGGCTTGCTCAACTGTTTTTGAATCAGTAAAAGAAGAGCGCGGGATTATGAAACGGCCACCGAGAGCTCTCCGACAATCACTTTTTGGCCGGCGGATGGTTTCCATTAGTCTGATTCAAGGTCTGGTTGTCTTGTTGGGAACTTTTGTCCTGTTTTACCTTACAATCAAGTCTGGAGGAAGTGAATCTGAGGCGCGCTCCGTTGCTTTTGCTTCATTGGTTTTATCTAATTTGATGCTAATTACCGTGAACCTTTCTTGGGATAAGAATATCGATCGCATCCTTCTTTCTGCTGGTAAGATCTTTTATTTTGTTGTCGGCGGAGCAATTTTGAGTCTGATGGCAGTTCTGTATGTGCCGACCATGGCTGACCTATTCCACTTGGCCCCTCTTAGTTTGAGAAATCTGGTCCTAGTTGTTTTAGTGGTCCTAGCGAGTATTATTTGGTTTGAAGCCTTGAAATTTATTAAGTTGAATCGATTAAAGATGTCTTAAAATTTGCCCACCGTTTCTTGCTAGAAAGAAGGTCTGCAGACCGGAAGACTGGACTTGCTTTGGTTTTGACCGTTAGTGTGGTATGCTATTACCAGGTTATCAATTTAGTCGTTTTAATAATATTAATAATTAAGGACCTGGATATTTGGATGCAGTGAGAGGTGAGGAGCGAGCTAGCGCAGCTCCGCAAGACCTTTTGAGATAGAATCGAGCTTGTCGAGATTATATCCAAAAGGTGTACTGTTCCTGTAAGGAACGAGTGAGGAGTACATCACCAAACAATGCGCCAAATAAACAGTCTTAGGTTAAGTAGACAAATATATGGCAAATTCTGCTTTTATGAAACCCATGACCATCAGCGCTGAGCTGGCGGAAGTCGTGGGCAAGGGCCCAATGCCCCGCTCTGAAGTGGTTAAGAAGCTTTGGGAGTACATTAAGAAGAACGATCTTCAGGATCCTAAGAATAAGCGCGATATTGTTGCTGATGATAAACTCAAGGAAGTTTTCGGCGGCAAGGCTGTTGTGAATATGTTTGAGATGACGAAACTCGTCTCCAAGCACCTCTCCTAAATAAGTCCCACCTCTGGCGCATTTCATCGTTACTGCGTTCGTTTATGGTCAAGCAGTACTTATTGTACAGCTTGGCCATAAGCCTCTCTGGCGCCTCGAACTGCATCCAGACCTGAGACTTATTTTAAGAATTTGCTTTTGGCATTTTGAATTTCGAATCAAAAACAAAAAGAAAAATCCCGTTTCGGCGGGTTTTTCTTTTTCCGTTATATTTTATATACTATTACTATGAAAGATGCTCAATTTTTAGACAAAATTGCAGAGTTTCTATTGGAGGCTAATGAACATGGCTATGCAGCTGACGTCCGAGATACAAAAGGACCAGATGACTCTAATACCATTGAATACTCATCGGGCGATTGGCGATATCATGATAATTATTTTGGCGGTGAGCCATACGGCGGGCGGGAGGTAGTGTTTTTTAAAGGCAAGCCGGTTTATATGATGGTTTATTATGGTTCGGTTAACCAAAATATTGGAACTTACAAAGTTTATCCATTTTTACGCAAAGCCTTGCTGGTCAGACAAAAGGAGAACCCGTATCGTGGCCCAAAGTTATTCGAAGAGGATAATTTAAAATATGTGAATGATTGGGTTGGTGAAATTGATAATTTTAACGGCGAAGAAAAGATCTTTGACGTAGATTCCTGTATCTATTCAGCCAAGTATATTGGGGGTTTAGTAGATCAACGTTAATTTAATAAAAATATGGAAAATTGCGAAAAAAAGAAGTGCGGAACAAGTGGCGCGGCGAGCGGGGCGTACGGCTTGGGATTTGTCGGTGCTCTTATTTACTATATTCAGCATGCGGATACTTTTTGGGTGGGGGTTGTCGGCCTATTGAAAGCCTTGGTCTGGCCGGCATTTTTGGTCTATAAATTGCTGGAATTCCTGGGGTTGTAAACAAAAAACCGCCTAGGCGGTTTTTTGTTTAGAGGAGCATTTTACACAACGACAGCCGTAAGGTTTGATGTGCTCATTAATGTATTCTTCGCCGTAGTCGTAGGTGATCTCTTCGCCGGCTTTGATATTTTTGATCGCCATAATATAAATATGACCTTTCCGAATTTCCGGGTCCGCATTGGGCTTGCAGGAGTGATTGATATAGCGAGCCGTGTTGGATCGGGCTTGGCCGTCGATTGTGGTCTTGGAATTGACCTGGAATAGGTACTTGCTCCGGCTGGTATATTCTTCCTCGGGCGAGATTACTCGTCCGACATACTCGATAATACAGGCACCCTTTGGGATATCTTCGCCGGCAAAAAGGCCTAAGCCAGCCGAGGAACGCTTGGGGAGTAATTTAAACCCGCCCGGTGTGAATTTTGATTTTGCCATAAGTTTGTAATTTAACATATTACTGGATATTTTGTCGAGAAAGATTTTTGTCATTCCTGCGCAGGCAGGAATCTTGTCCAATTACAAATGCGGAGAAATAAGATTCCTGCCTGCGCAGGAATGACACGGGTAGCGGGAGTCTTTTTCCTTATGTCCGTACCTGCTAGAATAGGGGAATGTTCGGTTTGACTAAGGAGGAATTGGCGGTGTTTAAAAAATTGACCACGCCGGCCAAGATCCAGGATTTCTTGGATTCCTTTCCACGCAACATGGAAAAGAAAGGGATGACCTGTATGTCGCCCCGGCGAGTTTTGCGTGAGAAGAAGATGCATTGTTATGAAGGGGCGCTCACGGCGGCGCTTGCTTTCTGGCTTTTGGGTGAGGAACCACTGCTTCTTGATCTGCGTGCTAATAAAACTGACTTTGATCATGTCTTGGCGCTTTACAAACGAAATGGCTACTGGGGAGCGATTAGCAAGACTAATTACGCTACCTTGCGATTTCGCGACCCGGTCTATAAAACGATTCGCGAGCTGGCGTTGTCTTATTTCCATGAATATTTTGTCAACGAGACTGGCCGAAAATCTTTGCGTGAATGTTCACTTCGCCCGCTTGACCTGAGAAAATTTGGCACCGATTGGCCGACGGCGGAAGAAGAACTTTACGATATTGCCACGGCCCTAGACGATGCCCCGCATCAGTTGTTGTTGCCGGTTATCAATCGGCGGTTTATTCGGCCGGCTGATAAAATGGAACGTCGGGCCGGGCGCCTGATCGAATGGAAAAAGTCCGACCCGCGAACTTAAAAATGCGGTTTAGGAGCCCGCTTTTCGTTATATTTTGTCCGTGATAAGATATCGAGAATGAAAGACATTTCATTTGGTTTTATCTCTCGGCGTGGGCTAGCCGTAATTACGGTATCTTCACTGTTTATTCTAAGTATTACCGCTGGTGGTTACGGATACTACCGGCTCTATCGACAGAATGTTCGCAATGAACAAAGAATCGTGGAACTTTCCCGCGATTTGGGGATGGCTACTACCAGTTTAGCTAGTACGACAGTTGCTCTGCAGTACGAGAAGTCTGTTGTGGAAGCTTTTACTGGTCAGATCGGGCAAATTCAAGGAACAGTCAGGGTTCTTGATAAATTAGCCAAGACCGATCCGGAGCTTTTGCGTAAATATTCCCAGGTCTATTTTTTGAGTGATAATTATGTGCCGGCTAGTTTGACGGCGATTGATCTTGTCTATGTAAATAATAAAAAAAGGCCGGAGCAGATTTCGTCCGCAGTCTGGCCTCATCTCAAAAAGATGCTAGACGGAGCTTCTTCCTCAGCCAATTCTTTGGAAGTTATTTCAGCTTATCGTTCTTTTTCTGAACAAAAATCATTAAAGACTGGCTATACTTTTATTTATGGTACGGGAGCGAATAAGTTCTCTGCCGACCAGGGATATTCAGAACATCAGCTGGGGACAACGATTGATCTAACTACGCCAGTTTTGGGTTCCGGATTTTCTAAGTTCGAAAAAACGCTGGCCTATAAATGGCTTTCCGATAATGCTTACAAGTATGGTTTCATTCTGTCTTATCCCGCCGGAAATGGTTACTACCAGTTTGAACCTTGGCACTGGCGTTTTGTGGGAGTCGCTTTGGCGACTAGGCTTCACGATGAAGGCAAATTTTTCTATAATTATAGTCAACGGGAGATTAATATCTACTTAGTGAATATTTTTGACTAGACCCGTATTCTTCCCCTCCTAACTTAGGAGGGGTGCCCGCTAGGGCGGGGTGGTATTGTCCCGTATTTAGATCTAATCCGAACTGTACCGCCCCCCCCGGACTTCGTCTCGACCCCTCCTAGCCTAGGAGGGGATTAATACGGAACTTTACTATTAATAAAATTCGTACTATAATTTTCTCATGACAATATTGATCGCTTTGGCCACTTTTGTCTCCACTCTGTTGGGGGGATTGTTCGCTTTACGCTTCAAAGATCGTCTGCATCTTATCCTGGGCTTTTCCGCTGGGGCAGTAATTGGAGTGGCTTTTTTTGATTTGATTCCGGAAGCGATCGAATTAGGATCTTCTCTCTATGATGTTTCTTCGATTATGACCGTTGTGGCGGTGGGTTTTGTGGGGTATATGATTCTTGATCGCTCAGTTGTTTTTCATCGTCATTCGCATGAAGAAGATGAGCCAGGTCATGGTAATCAAGGGAGGGGAGCCCTTGGCGCGGGGAGCCTCTCTGTCCACAGTTTTCTTGATGGGGTTGCCATTGGTTTAGCTTTTCAGGTTTCCTCGGCGGTGGGGGCGGTAGTGGCCGTGGCGGTATTGGTACATGATTTTTCCGATGGGATTAATACGGTAAATTTGATTTTAAAGAATCAGGGGAATAAAAAGAGTGCTTACCGCTGGCTTATCGTTGATTCTTTGGCTCCAGTGGCAGGAGTATCTTCAACCTTATTTTTTAGTTTACCGGAGGGGTCGCTGGGGATTATTTTGGCGCTTTTCTCCGGTTTTTTCTTATATATCGGGGCCAGCGATCTTTTACCCGAAAGCCATCACGAACATCCGACGGTGTGGACAACTGTTGTCACGGTAATCGGAGTAGCGGTGCTTTATTTAGCCATCAAACTGGCAGGAGTTTAACTAAAAGTTGTAAGCGGAGATCGGGTAGTTTTTGAATTTAACTTACAACTTTACAACTTAGAACTTACTACTCTTGCTTTGTGGGCTGTGGATAACTTTCTAGGATAAATAGGGGGCTAGTAATATAATGGACAACAATAACTGTCTCGTTATTTTTTTATTAAGTTTTGTCTAATTTTATTAAAGATGTCTTATTTTAATTGTAAGCGCGGGGCATTACGATTTTTCGTTGTGGCTCTCGTTGTTTTTGGTATTGCCCTAGCGGTGCCGGTACAAGCCGCTACTTCTTCGTTAACCGCTTCTGAAACGGTGGCAAATGTGGCAAAGGCTACAAATAGCACCTATGCCTCAATTAGTACGACGACCGCCAATGTAGCGGAAGTAAAAGCCACTACGACCTTGACGGTAGTCGCGGTTCCGGCGGCTGCTGAAACTCTAACAATCGGTACTTGTGTCATTACTTTCCAGGTAGCCGCTTCTTCAACTGCGGGGGTGAGATGTATTGGGGGAACAATGAACCTTGATATCGGCGCTGGAGATAATGCTACCACTACGGCGGGTTTGGCGGCTACGTTGTCGGTCTTGAGTCATGTCACTGCCACTTCCGGGGCTACTACGACCAGCCTTAGTTTTTCTCGTGGTTCGACTACTCTAGCGGTGGCGATCCAAACTTCCGCTTCCACGACGGAAATTGGGGGACGGATAAAGATTACTGATGGGACAACCGGCGACATTATTGTTTCCAACTCACGCGCGGGGGTTGCACCAGTGGCGCAGATTGATGAAATAACTCTATCTGGCTCGCCTGATGAGGATGATACTTATACCATAGCAACTACGACTGGATCATATTCCACTACTACGACTGCTACTGATACTACTTTACGCCTGATTACTGATCGCATTTGGCAGACGATTTCGGAAGAACCGAATTATGCGACGGCAGGCTTTACTGTTTCGACAACGACTGGCAATAAGGTGGTTTTGACCGCCAGTGTGTCTGGTACGGCTTTTAGTGCTTCCGCTTCGACTAATGCCGGAATTGCTCAACAAATTACTTTTACTCCGGCGACGATCACTTCGGGAGAGGTCTTTAAAATCTCCATCAATAGTCGGGATTATTCCTATACCGCGGCGGGCAGTGATGGGGTGGCACAGGTTGTCGCCGGCCTGGTTACAGGGAATGCCGATGCTGATCCTATTGCTACTTGTGTTAATACTGCTAATACGACTGTGACTTGTACGGCTAAAACTGCCGGCACTGCTTTTACGTCCTATGCATCTTCTGTTACAGGAGTTACGGTTATTTCCTCCGGTTCTGGCGGGTCGGCTGTATTCGCTAGTAGCCCGGTTGTAAAGGCTCCGACCGTTGTTTTTACTCCGACCAATGCCAATACCTTCAAATTCACTCAGTCTATGGACCTTGGTTCACGCGGATCCCAGGTGAGAGCTTTGCAAGATAAGTTGATTGCGGAAGGATTTCTCTCTGCTAAGGCTACGGGTTACTTTGGGCAAGCTACCGTAGCGGCAGTGAAAGCTTACCAAAAAGCTCATGGTATTAGAGCGATTGGAATGGTTGGTCCGGCCACGCGGGCCGAACTTAATAAGCCGTCTGATGACGCCCGCAATCAGTTGATTATGCAGATTCAGTCCTTGATGCAACAGATCAAAGACTTACAGGCACAGATGAAAAAATAGAGTAAGAAATAAGAAGAACGCAAAAAACAGCCCCCGAGTGGAGGCTGTTTTTAATTACTACTTTATTTTGTTTTCAGATAATCCGTAATTGAAGATTTTTTTTCTATCTAAAAAAGATGGCGAACGAAATAGTAGATAGTATCTGTGGGTAACGAACAAGATCAAATCTGTTTGTCTAAATATATTTTATCTTTTTACTGGCCTTTTACCATGGTAATAGAGGAAGTTTTTAGCTTATGCTACGATTAAGTTGAGGAAGGTTTACTACTCTTATCTGGCAATACTAGGTCGATAGTATTGAACTTTGGTAGTTTGCTATAGATTATCAGTATAATTACCAAAACTATGAAGATGCTTGAATGCCCTGAGGATGATTTCTCTGCTAAAGGAGAAAACGAAAAAGAAGTTATGGATAAAATGTGGGATCATGTAAAAATGTCCCACCCGCAAGATTTTCAGAAAATGATGAGTTTGGGTGACGATGGCCGGGACAAGTTTATGTCCGACCATAAAGCGATGATCAAGGATGTTTAGTCCTGTTTTGGAAGATCATTCTTCCAAAAATCCCAGACTGATGTGTGGAGTCTTGAGTCGAAGAAAAAACCGCCTAGGCGGTTTTTTCTTTCTCCAACTGATTGAGTATTTTTTTGACTGCTTCCAGACTAGCGTCATCGTACATGGAAATTCCAATGGCGTTTTTGTTTAATTTTTTTGCTTCGACTAATTTTGTTTTAATGTCGCCGTCTGCTATTTCGTCGGTCTTGGTTAAAATTAAATATTCATTTTTTTGCGCCAATAGAGGATTGTAAGCGGAAAGTTCGGAACGGATAGTTTTATAATCATTAGAAAGATCCGGTGAATTGGCTGAGATGAAGTGGAATAAAACCTTTGTCCGTTCGATGTGGCGCAGAAATTTAATACCCAAACCTTTACCCTCCGAAGCCCCCTCGATCAGACCAGGAATGTCGGCTAGGATTAAGCCGTAATAAACGCCTAAATTCGGCTCGAGAGTGGTGAATTCGTAGTTGGCTACTTTGGCCTTAGCTTTGGTGAGCAGGTTTAGGAGGGTGGATTTGCCGACATTCGGCAGTCCGACAAAACCGACATCGGCGATCAGTTTTAGCTCTAATCGCAATTCGTACTCTTCCCCGGGAAGTCCCGGTTGGAATTCTTTAGGCGAGGTATTTTTGGCCGAGCGAAACTTGTAATTGCCCTTACCTCCTTGTCCTCCGCGGGCCACGATCACTTGCTGGCCGACACTGACAATCTCGCGTTCGAAACCAGTAGACAGATTATGAATAACGGTACCGACAGGTAATTTTAAAACGAGATCGTTGCCGTCTTCGCCGTCGACAAATTGCCCACGCCCGTCACCGCCTTTTTTGGCGTCCAGATCTTTTTGAAAACGAAAATGCTCCAAGGCAGCCAGGTCGGAAATACCTTCAAAGATTACGCTTCCGCCCCGCCCGCCGTTTCCTCCACAAGGTCCGATCGCTCCTTTGTTCTTATCAAAAGCAACCGCCCCCTTACCTCCGTGGCCGGCTGAAACTTTAATTTGTACTTCGTCGATTAGCATAATAGGGCTATTCTAACTCATTTATGCTCAAAAAGCGACATTTTTTCGTGAATTTGTAAAATCACAAAAAAAATACCCAGCTTTTGACGGGCGGGCATTTTTTTCTTGGTTAAGCTTTTTTCATTTTTACCGCTGTAATGAAGGCGGCAACTAAGGCTACCCCATTAAGAGCTACGGCGGGGGTGATTCCCGCTGGGTAGCTGTCAGCGATTAAGAGTACTATTCCTATTACATACAACCAAACAAAAGAGACACTCATGCTCGCTCGTTTTTTATTTGAAGCGGCGATAATCCAGGCTATGGCAATCAGAGTCAAACCATAATTTGTCATCATAAATATTTTTTTAGGTACTAATTTCTTAATTATAGATCTTAAAAGCAATTAGATAAAATGAAAACTGTTCATAACTTTGTGGCTCGCAATGATATTTAGTAGTAGAATGTACTCATTAGTAATTTATTTTTTTAAAATGGTCAAAAAAATTCTTTTATTGGTAATTGGTTTCTTGTTGGTTATCGGTTATTGGTATAATTTTTATAATACTGGCAAGCAAAAACAGATCGTTGCTGATAGTATTATTAAAGTCCAAACAGAACAAGCGGTAAGTTTATTGCAAGGACTTCAGGATAAGGTAGTGAGCGGGGAAATGGGACGGGTTGAAGCGGAAGTTTTGGGGGCTGACCTTCTGCGCAGTCTGCGTTATGGAAAGGATGGTTACTTTTTTGCCGACACTTTGAATGGTGTAAATGTAGTTTTGTATGGTTCGGCTGTTGAAGGAACCAATCGGCTAGACGATACTGTGAATGGCGTTTCTTATGTAAAGAATATCATTGCTTCGTCGAAAGCTGGCGGGGGATATACCGATTACTATTACACTCGCCAAGGTGGAACTGTCGCAGAAGCCAAACGAGCCTATAGCTTGGAATTTAAACCCTGGGGTTGGAGTGTAGGGACTGGTTATTATCTAAAAGACGTTCAGTAGAACTCCAAAAAAATGCCCCTTGGGGGCATTTTTTTGGAGTTGACAATTTTTGGTGTTAAGAGCAATGTTAGGTTAGAGGGCTTTAGCCCGAACTAATTTATTGTCCGTCCCTGCCAAGTGCAGGTCAAGACGGATATTTGGCGTTCTGCCTGGGAGGGATGAGAAATGAGAACAGGAATCTTGCTCTTGTTGTTTGTGAGTTTGGCGATGTTTATTATTTGGCCGGAGCGAGCTCGCGCAGGTAATAATATCCTGCCGAATGGCGATTTTGAAACAGTCGACACGGCTAATAAGGGGCTAGCTTCGGGTTGGGCGCTTTATGGGAACGGCTACAAGCGTGTTGTCGATCCGGTTAATTCTTGGGGCGGGTCGGCGTATATCGTGATTGCCCAGACTGGTAAACCAACTGCTAATGCCGGGGCTCGGCAAAGGGCAACGCTCAATCAAAAAGTTGCTCGGCCAGTGCGTATTAGCAGTATGCTCTTGGGAACAAATATCACCAGTACCACGCAGGATAATTTCGGCGCTTGTCTTTATGCCGAGATACATTTGGTGAATGGACAGACCGTTTATTCCAAGAACACAGCCAAGACTAAGAATGTCGGTACTTTCGATTGGCGTCCGATTGGGTTTAATACAGCCTCAATCGGTGTTGACCAACCGATTGCGTACATCGATGTTTTTGCGTTCATGGGTAAGGTAGCGGGCACAGCTTGGTTCGACAATATCTTCGTTGAGGAATATTTTACTGAAATCGGTAAACCGGCCGTGACGATTATGTTTGACGATGGATATAAGTCGGTGAAGTCGATAGCCTTGCCAGCGATGAACGTTTATGGCTGGAAGGGGTCGATTGCGGTGATAAGTTCCGCGGTTGTTTCGGGCGACCCGCTTTATATGAACTTGGCAGACATCAAAGGTCTTTACTCACAGAAGTGGACGGTTGCTTCTCATGGAGTTACCCATCGGAGCCTGCCCAGTTTGTCACCCATCGATATGGAAAATGAGCTTCATGACAGCCTCGCCTATTTAACTGCGAACGGCATCCAATCCAAGCATTTTGTTCTGCCTTTCGGGGACTATAATGCGAACATTTGGGGAGTCTGCCAGTGGTACTATCAATCGATGCGCGTCGTGGAGAGAGGGGATAATCCGTACGGCTTAGTTCCGTGGAGAGTTCTAATTCAAGAGGCCGATTTTTCAAATACGCAGGCCGATATTACAGCATGGCTGGCGCATGCCAAGGCCAATAATCGCTGGCTCATTTTGCTCTTTCATAATCTGACGCCGACCGCCAGTGTTACGGATAAGTACTCGGTGACTCCTGATTTTTTCAAACAGGCGCTCTTACAGGTGAAGGCTTCGGGGATGAGAGTAATGACCTACGATGACGCTTTTCGGGAGTTTATTATTAATCCGAAACCCAAAGCCACAGTGGGGGCGACATCTTGGATTTATTACGAGTGACATAAACAGCTTTTGTCTAAAGGGCCTCCGCGTGCGGAGGCCCTTAATTATATTCATTTACTTGCCGACGGGTACTTTGAGGCGTACAATCTAATTAGAGGGCTTTCGCCCGAACTAAATTGCCAATCCGCTTTTTTTGCGGATGTTTGGCTTGGAGGTGCGATATGAATCGCTGGATAATGGTCTTTTTGGTGATGATCTGCGGGTTGTTAATTTTTTCCGTCTCGGCGGAGAATCTTACTCCTCCGCTCAACTTGATGCCGAACGGAAATTTCGAAACGGCAAAACCGGCAGACCCGAAACAGGCTTCGGGATGGTTGCCAGTTTGGAATGGTTACAGTTATATTAACGATCCGGTAAATTCTTGGAGCGGGTCGATGTATATCTCTCTAACCCAAACGGGAACACCGACGTCTTATGCCGCCGCCCGGCAGAGAGTAACTCTCAACCAAAAGATCGCTCGTCCAGTCCGCGTGACTGCGATGATGTTGGGAGTCGACATTATTGATAATCCGAATGATAAGTTCGGCGCTTGTCTCTATGGCGAAATTCATCTCGTGAACGGGCAAATTGTTTATACTGAAAACACGGCAAAGACCAAGAGTGTCGGATCTTTCGACTGGAAAGAGACTGGCTGGAACACCGCCAGCATGAGGATCGACAGCCCCATCGCTTACATCGATGTCTTTCCGTTCTTAGGAAAAACGGCTGGCCGTGTTTGGTTCGACGACGTATTTGTCGAAGATCTGGCCTCGGAGTTGGGGACGTCGGCGGTCACGATAATGTTCGACGATGGGTATAAGTCTGTCAGTACCGTGGCCTTGCCGGAGATGGACAAATACGGCTGGAAGGGCACGGCTGCGATAGTTTCCGGCCGGTTTGCAGCGAGGGATCCCAATTATCTGACACTGGCGGAGGTTAAGAATCTTTATCTTCAGTCTGGCTGGACAATAGCTTCCCATGGGGTGAATCATATGGGTTTAGCTACTTTATCTCCCACTCAGATGGAGGATGAGCTCTACGACAGTTTGGTTTTTTTCCACGCCAATGGAATAGAGACGAGTCATTTTGTCTTGCCCTTCGGTGATTACAATGCCAGCATTTGGGCAGTGGCCCAATGGTATTACGACTCAATGCGCGGAACAGACCGGGCCGACAATCCTTATGGTTTCGTGTCTTGGGATGTGCGGATTCAAGAAGCGCAATATTCGACCACTTCGGCGGATATTTCTCTCTGGCTGACACACGCCAAAGCCAACAATCGCTGGCTGATTTTGCTCTTTCATGACATATCTACATCTGCTGGAACGGTGAATCGGTACGCTGTCACGCCGACCTTCTTTAGACAGACGATGTCTTTGGTTAAGGACTCGGGAATTCAGGTAATGACTTACGATGATGCGTTTGCCAAATATAGTCTTGACCCAAGGCCTTGATTCCATGATCAGGTAGTAAGTAAGGCATTCTCTTGGGGGGGGTTCACCACCACCCCCTTTTTTTTGACAAAAGTAGTCGTGGGGGTGTAGAGTAAGAATAGCGATTTATTAGGGATTTCTAAATAACAGCACCACCTTGGGGCTTAATTCATTTTTTCATATGTATACTTTAATGTGCAAAGATCTGGGCTTGTCTAATTGTTCGTATATTGCTAAGGGTCACACGGAAGAGGAAGTTATTTCTATGATGATGGAACATGCAATGTTTACCCATCCGGAAAAGATCAAAGAGATGATGCTCTCAATGACTGAAGAAGATATTGCAAAACTGATGGGTGATAAGATTCGACGAGAGATCTAGTCTGAGAGTTGTTTAGATTTATATACAAAAAACCCGCTTAAGCGGGTTTTTTGTAAGGGAGTTTTAGATAGGTGTAAATTGATAATTGGTGAACTGGACATCAGCGAAGTCGGTGCGAATTCCGCCAAACCCCGATCCTTTAAGGGGATTACTTTTATCGGTGGCTGAGGCGATTAGAAGCCAATTACCATTATTTGCTTTGTCCAAGTAGACCTTGATCGAGACCGAACCGTCGGCATTATCGGTTACGATGCTCTTAAGTCCCATCCATGAACCAGTCGGTATTAACGGGTTCATGGAACTGTACGTTCCCGCTAGAACTTTTTCTTGATCTAAGGTGGTATATACTCCGCCGACCTTCTTTTTAATGATTGAGGTGCCGTCTACACGAATACCGGTGTAGTAGACGTTGTTCTGATCCTTATAACGATTGAAGAACAAAACCCCGTTTGATGAGTTGCGATTAGGGCTCGAACTCATATTGTACCTATCGATCTTGAATGATATCTGTTGACTTATATTCTGGGCTGATGATTTTGTTACCAGACGGAAGATGTTTTGCGGATGAGCCCCGCCATCGGTATCGAGGGGGTTACTTTGCGCAAAAGCTTGATACCATTTATCTGATGATGGCAAATTTCCCGAGATCGTTTTACCTATGCCGTTTTGAGCGTAGAAGTAAGCTCCGGAAGATAACCACCAATTTGTATTACTGCTTCCAGACATTGATCCGGCTTCCTGAATAGTCACATTCTGACTTAGTCCGTAAGACTGGCCGGAACCTATTACCGGGACTTCGGGCAGAGTAATAACGGGGCTTGTAGTTGCCACTGGACTTGTCGGGGTCGGTGCCGAGGCAGAGCCTGAAGGAGTAATCTCCCGGACACTCATTTTCTTGTAGATAAGACCATTTGTACCAACATCATCACTGCGGAAGTAGACAGTGGCATTAGGCTTACTTGTTTCTGAACCGGTACGGCTAGTGCCGGCGGTTAATTTAAGTCCCGGGTTTACGCCCGATTTACAGGTCGTTCCATTTGTTCCGAAATTTGAACCGGTGTCGGTAAATTCGTTGACCTTTTTCCAATCACCGCCGTTCTTCCCGTCGGTTTCGTCGAGCCACAACTCGACCTTCACGTCGCCGTTAGGCTGGTCGTAGACGACATATTTGTAACCAATCCAGACATTCTTCGGCAAACCGCCTGACCAGATAGTCTTGTTGGCAATAGGCACAGAGCTTGGATGGCTAGTCTCCTTTTCGAAGTCGATATGTCCATCGTAACGCATTCGGGCTCCAATTCCACGGGTATCGCAGAGATTTTGAGTTTCTGAGCCAATCGTTCCGTGGTTGGTGCGGGCAATACCAACGATTCCTCCCCAAGGAGTACCGGAATCAGTTATTCGTTTGGCGTAGACAGTCATTTCAACATTGCCCCAGCCCTGTTGATGGCTGGGATCGTGGATATACATTCGGGGGACCGAACCAGTAATCTTGAATTCACCATTTCCATCGACACTATAAGTGGCATCGCCATGGCCGGCATCGAACCAGGGATCCTTCGGGTCTATTCCCGAAAAATTTCTGGCTGATCCATTTGCCCAAGTTGAAAACCATTCTTTACCTTGGGAGGCATAAAGTTGCTTAACGCCGAATTTGTCGGTGCCGGCCACAACCACTGGAGGAATGATTGGTGGGGTGGTAGTAGCTGGCACAACGACTGGAGTTGTCGTTGGTTTGGAGGATACGATAGGTGTAGTTGTCGCTGTCGGTGTTGTGGCGCTGTTTTCTGTTAGGGTATAATCTTTCCAGCGAACGTCGGCGAAATCAGTGCGGATTCCGGCATAACCAGGCACTTTAATTGTGTTGCTCCGGTCGGTAGCTGACGAGACCAGTTGCCAGTTGTTGTTATTTTCTTTGTCGAGATAGACCTTGATCGAAACCGAACCGTCGGCATTGTCGGTCACAACACTCCGGAGTCCGATCCATTTGTCTAACGGGATCAAGTTGGGGTTGTTTGCTCGGTCGTAAGAACCGGAGAAGACTTTATCTTGGTCTAGAGTTTGATAGGTGCCGTCTATTTGTTTCTTGATTACTGAGGTGCCGTCTACGCGGATACCGGTGTAGTAGGCCGTGTTGCTACCGTTATACCGGTTGAAGAAGATGATACCGTTCCAGGCACCACGATTGGAACTCTGGTCGGCATCGTAGGCGGTCATTTTTACTTTTGCCTCTTGGGTGAAATTGTTCCATTGGGACTTGGTGACCAATTGGAAAGTATTTTGCGGTCGGTAGCCGTTGTCTGTATCAAGGGGATTTGTTTTAGAATAAGTTTGGCGCCAAGGGACATCGGATTTTAGATTTCCCATAATTGTGCGTCCAATTCCATTTTGAACATAATAATAAGCTCCCGACGATAGCCACCAAAATTGATTGGGACTTTGAGACATTGATTCTGTCTCCTGCAAACTTAGATCTGAATCTAATCCGTAAGGTCCGTTGGTGGCTGCAAAGCTCGTCACTAATGGAGTAATAAGGCTCAGAGTTCCAATCAGAGTGAAGAAAACGAAACGGGCGGATAAATGATATTTCATAAATTATTTAGGAGTTAATTAATTTGATTAATGTGTGGAAAAGTAGGGAAGTCATCTAAAAATATATTTTTTTATGCTCGCTACTTTTTTTTGCTCACATTAACGACAAGTTTAAGGTATCGGTCGGTATGTCGGCAATAGCTAAAATAATTTCATTGAAAAAGCTCGGCCAGTTACCGCGCGTTTTTAGCCGTTTTTGACGACAATACTTTATTGTGGGTTGATTCCGTGTTTAAGCTTGGCGGTATTTTCCTTACACGGTTGATATAATAAGGTAAAATAACAGTTTTTTATTAACTATATAGTGTCTTTTTGAGATGTTGACTTCATTTTTTTCTGCTATAATGATAATGAATTACTTCTCCAATAAGCGACCCGGATATTGATCCGGGAGGTTGTCGTTTCTGGAGATTAGTAACTTGGGTCCTTGAATGCTTGCGAATTGGGTCATTTATCAATTAACTATTGAAAGATATGCCAAACGATAAGCAGAAGAGTGGTGGCAAGATGTCATCAGAGGACAAAAATAAGGATCGCTCCAGCTGGTCCCGGCGGGGAGCGGATCATTCGAATAAAATGGAGGAAGAAGGTACTCCAGATTCAGAGGAAAAGTTGATTGATAACGATGATGAACCCTTGGAAGACGAGTACGATTAGTCGACTTCTTTTAGTCTTGTTGAAGGCTAGTTTATGTAGTAGCAACTGTGAGCGGCCTTTGCTCGTATTAACGGTATGAAAAACCGTTCAATAAAAAAGAGGCAGACCCTAAAGGGGAGGTCGATTTACCAAGGTAATCCTAAACGTCTTATGCCAGGCACATCAAAACGAGGTTTTGCCGCAATGGACCCGGAGAAACAGCGCGAGATCGCCAGTAAAGGTGGACGCTCTTCTCATATGAAGGGGTTTGCGACAATGGACCCAGAGAAACAGCGCGAGATTGCCCGTAAAGGCGGCCTTTCCTCCCATGGTGGAGGTCGCAAAAGCAAAAGCGGGGACAGTCAGTAGAAAGAATCAAATTAACCGCACTCGCCGATGAACCGTTTGTATTAGAAACGGTTTGGTTTCGGCGGGCGGTTTTGGTTCTAAAAAAATGAAAAAACGCGCCATAACTCCAATCGATATTCAACGCTATTTGGGCGGGATGAAGTATCCAGCTACCCGTCGTTTTCTTGTCGACCATGCTCAATTTAAGGGCGCCGACGAGGGAATTATTAGTTTACTCAAAAAGTTACCTAATCGGGATATTTATAGTCCAGCTGATTTGAGTCATGTGATGGCGGTTTTGCTGGCTGGGAAATCTGGGGAATTAGATTAAGTTGTGGTAGATTATGGTCAATGAAGTCTGACCCCAAGATTATTGATTGGTTGATTCGTGATAAATATGCCGGAGATAAGACAGCTGATATCTCGAAAGACCTGGAGAGGATAAAAAAAGGCGAGCCAGTCGACTACGTGATCGGCTGGTCGGATTTTTGCGGTTGCCGGATCGGCTTGGATTCCCGTCCGCTCATCCCGCGTTCGGAAACAGAGTTCTGGACTGCCAAGGCAATAGAGAAAATTTCCGATAACTGCTCACGTGAGCAGTTATCGGAAAAAAAGATTCACTGTCTGGATATTTTTTCCGGTTCGGGTTGTGTGGGAATAGCGATTTTGAAACATGTTCCTAGCGCTTATGTCGTGTTTGCTGAAAAGAGTACTAAATTTTGCCGGCAAATTAAAAAGAACCTGGAATTAAATGGGATTAGTAAGGACCGTTATCAGATTGTAAGGGCTAATATTTTCCGTCCACTCGACGAAGAAAAAATTGCTGAAAAATTTGATTACATTTTAGCCAATCCTCCCTATATTCCGGAAGAGCGGAAAGACAAGCTAGATAAGGGTGTAATTGAATGGGAACCACAGGAAGCTTTGTTTGCTAAAGATGGCGGATTACAGATTATAAAAAGGTTTTTGGGTGAAGTGAAAGAATATTTGAATCCGGGTGGTCAGGTGTGGTTGGAATTTGATATCAGCCAGAATTTGATCATTAAAGATTTATTGTCAACCGGAGGATTTAGCGATATTGTTTTTCATAAAGATCAATATTCTCGTTGGAGATTTGTCACTTTTTCAGTTTGATTTTTAAGCAGTAATTTCAGTGAAACCCTGGAGTGGAATAAAATTAGACCAAATTTGATGACCGTCAGATTTGGTCTAATTTTATTCCACTTTCTTTTGCAGGAGTAGGAGTTAAAATACAAGTATAATAGTTAATTCAATTAAATTATGAAATTCATCCTCAACTGGCTTCTTTCTACATTGGCGATTGTGATTGCCGCTTACATTATCAATGGCTTCTCGGCCGGAGCGGTAGTGATCAGTTCATTTTGGGCCGCGATCATCGCCGCTCTTGTATTGGGAATTGTGAACGCACTAATCAAGCCGGTCTTGACCGTGCTAACTTTGCCGATCACTTTACTGACGCTTGGTTTGTTTGCTCTGGTCATTAACGCCTTGATGGTTCTGCTGGTATCTTGGTTAGTTCCCGGCTTTGCGATTGCCAGTTTTTGGGTGGCGGTGGTTTTCAGTATTGTTTTGTCTCTTATTAGTTGGGCGTTGCACAAGATTGCTTAGCAACTTTGAATTACGAAAAGCAAAAATTCCTGTATTTTGTCATCCCGGGCTTGACCCGGGATCCAGGTTTGGTCTCTAGAAAGTGTGATTGAAATGGATCCCGGGCCAAGCCCGGGACGACACGAAGTGGCATTTCATAATTCAAAGTAATAAATAGAAAAGCCCCACATAGAATGGCCTTGGGGCTTTTCTATGTGGGGCGTGAGGACTACATTTCTACTTCGGAAGCCCAGATGAAATACGAAAGATCTTCCTTTATACATTTGTCTTTCGCGACCATTTTGACAAGAAGGGGAAGACCCTCATAGACCTCCTGGACCACCTCTTTGCCGAGAGAAGGGAATTCCCCATCGTTAGTTGTTGAAAATATCAGTGGCCATCCTGAACTTCTTAATACCCGGCACTCGCAAGTAAACCTTTTTCTGTTTTTGTTCAGTTGGATGTTCCATTGGATGTCTTTTTTGTAACTCTTGACTTCATCCGCGCCATCTGACTGCCAGTGCATAGATTTGATTCTTTTATCAAGCAGGCCTAGGCATGTTTTAACAACCAAGCTGATTCTTCGCTTCATTTCATCGAGATTGCTCGATCCATTGACGATTGATGACACAACCTTGGTGGCAAAAGCATCGTCAACAGTTAGATAACCGTCTTCATCTTGCGGCCAACAGCTAGTCCAAAACCTATTCATCTCTGGACTCCTTTCTCCCGTCCCCGGGATCCCTCTCGGGCATAAATTTGAGCATAGGCTCTTGTTAAGTCTGATTTAATTATAGCATATAGCAATAAAAAGTCAAATATTTTTCACTACGAAAAAGCGCCTTAAATTAAGCTTTTTCTGTCTTAATGATATAATTGCTCTATGAATGTGAAGAAACTTGGACAGTTGCGGGAGTGGCGCGATCGGCAAATTTAGTCATTGGAACGAATTGAATGGAAAGATAATGTGGTTCATCGTACTTTCCGGTGTGGCCGGGGCATTGTCTTGGCTATTCTACTTTTTCGCACTAAAAACTGGTCCGGCTGGCGGAGTGGTAGCGCTAGATCGCAATAGTGTGATTTTTGTTATTATTCTGGCCGCGCTATTTTTGGGTGAGGGTCTGACTTGGAATTCCGTCTTGGGTGGAATTCTGATTGCCTGTGGGGCTATCTTTATAGTCATATAAAAAGTCAAAATAGTTTTTATTGACATTCATTAAGATATTAAGTATAAATAAGATAGGATAGTATCAATCCATAAGGTTTGAAAAAATATAGGTGTTGAGAGGAGTAACAAATGGTCTTTAAACTGCAGTTGGAAACAGTCTTGACGATGATTGCGATGCTAATAATATCGCCGATTTTTTTGTTGGGAACATTATTTTCTGCGATTGTTGGGGAAACTTTGGCGAAACAATCTCCTAAGGTTCCAGGGTGGCAGGTACTTTTGGTGGGGATGGAACTATTGTTGGTTCCTATTGTCGTATGGTTCCACTTCTCTTCAGTGGAGTTAATACATTTCGCTGGAGTAGCGTCAGGTGTGGCAAATCTTGTGTTATTTGCTTTTTCTAACTCGTGGACGGAAATGATTCAAGAAAAAAGACCACCAAATGGATAATTATGGATTATCTAAAATCCCTTGGGCTGGGCGTGCTCGGGGATTTTTTTATGCTAAAATATCTTCATGAATGTGAAGAAACTTGGACAGTTGCGGGAGTGGCGCGATCGGCAGGCCCGCAAGGAAGGCGTCGAAGTGTTCCGGGTCTTGTCTAATCAAACGATCGAAGAGATTGTTTTAAATGACATTAAAACTGAAGAAGGATTGCTTGGAGTAAAAGGTATTGCGGAAAAGAAACTAGCCAAATACGGCCGAGAGATTTTGACGATCATGAATTCCACCGCTGATGTCGTGTTGGATAGGGATCAAGGCGGGCGGGCCTCACAAGAAATTATTGAGCAGGGCGGTAGCGAAGAAAAAATATTCTCAGTCTCGGTATTTCTTGATCTAGTGAATACCGGTTTGCGGACCTTTGAGGTAAAGATAAAAGGCGAGGTGTCTTCTGTCGACGAGCGGGGCGGGAATTATTATTTTGGCCTGAAAGATAAAGAAGACGGCAGTACTATTTCCTGCCTGATCTGGAAAACTAATTATCGTTTAGCTGGAGTGGAATTAAAAGAGGGAATGGAAGTAATGATCCACGGTTTTCCAAGCATCTACAAACCTAACGGCCGGATATCGTTTCAGGCTGATTCGATCGAGTTGGTGGGCGAGGGGGCGCTTAAAAAACAGTATGAGGAGTTAAAAAAGAAATTGGAACAGGAGGGTTTGTTTTTGGCAGAAAGAAAAAAACCGATTCCGTTGTTTCCGCACAAGATTGGATTGATCACTTCCCGGCAGGGTGAGGCGATTTTTGACTTCAGAACCAATTTAGGCAAATTTGGTTTTCAAATCGAGTTTTTTGATTCACGGGTGGAGGGGGTGCAGGCGGTGCCATCACTCTTGAAAGCGGTGAGATATTTTAAAAATAAAGATATCGATGTTTTGGTTCTGGTACGTGGGGGAGGTTCGCTGGAGTCTCTATTGTCATTTAATAATGAAATGCTGGTGAGAGAAATAGCTAATTTTGGAAAGCCGGTTGTTTCCGGTATTGGTCATGAACAGGATGTGTCATTGGTGGATTTAGTAGCTGATCGCTCTTGTTCTACTCCGACCGGCGCGGCCAAACTATTGTCTTATAGTTGGGAACAGGCGCTGGCCAGGGTTAATTTATATGAAAAGGATCTGTTTGGCCGTTACCTTAAGATCTTGTCGGATTGCCGTTATGAATTGGAAAATTTGGCGTCCCGCTTGCGTCGCAGTTTTTCCGCCATCTTCGAGCATTTTCGGCAGTTAGAAGTTCGGTTGAAGGAAAAATATCTGGCGATTGGGACGGGACTCGAAAGTTCGGCGCAGTATCTGATCCAGGCGGGACGGACAATCTCTTTGCGTTTTGCTAGTCTAATGGTTCAGGCTGGGGAACGGATAGATCGGGCGGAGGCGGCGATTAAGACTAACGATCCGGCTCGTCAATTAGCCTTAGGCTTTAGTCTAGTCCGGCTGGATGGGAAGATTGTTAAGAGTGTGTCCCAAGTTAGCCTAGACGCGCAAATTAAGGTAGAATTGCAAGACGGGGAAATATTAAGCAGAATTGAAGAAATTAAAAGAGTAAAGAGTAAAGAGTAAAATGGTTACAAAAATCGACTTAAGTGATTCTTTAAAGAATCTGGCAGAATTAGTTTCTTGGTTTGAAAATCAAAAAGAAGTTGATGTGGAACAAGGACTCTTAAAAGTAAAAGAAGGGGCGGAATTGATCAAAAAAAGCCGGGAGCGTTTAAAAGAAATTGAGAACGAGTTTGAAGAGGTTGGCAAGGCTTTGGAAAAATAATTTATTCTGCCAGACTATGCATAAAGGATCAGCTAATACCGGTACTATAATTTTTATTGTTTTATTTTTTCTGATGCTTGGCGGGGCCGGGTATTTGTATTTGTTTGGAGGGCGTATTTCCAATGTAACTGCCCCAGTCTCGCGTTTGGCCGATTCTGGTGTTCGGGTCACTTTTGTCCACCCTGTTTACGGGTATACTTTGACTTTTCCGTATGATTGGAAGGGCAAGTATCGGGTAGTCGAGGAAAAAGAAGAAACACAGTTTATTTACCAGGATCAAACTTTGCCGGAAGAGTTACTCTTCTCTATCAAGAGATTAGTAACCGGAACAGTTGCTTCTACTAGTGATATTAAGCGACTGGGAGAAAGGCGCGGTTTTTCCTATTTAATGCTCGTTCCGCCTATTACGACGGAAACCTCGTCGGCTCAGAATGCCAAGATGCGTCGCGATATTTATGAAGTGGCCAATTCTTTTGTTTTGCCGAGTAATGATCCGGAAGTGTTAATTACCGAAAAATTAGCAGAAGGACTTTTTGGTACGAGTACTTTTCCAGGCCTTACTTTTGTCGCTTTTAAATCTTTAGCGACAGAAGAGCGTTCTACTTCGACTGCTTATTTTGTCTGGATGCTTGCCCGCCGTTTTTCTTGGGACGGTAATCTCTTGCGTGATTTTTCGATGATAGACCAGCCGGCCGCGGTGATTATTGCCAAGGATTCTGGTGAAATTGATTCAGTGAAGACTCTCTCTCCAGGAAAAAATTTCACGAGAGATCAAAAAAAGATCTTTCCGGCTTCAGTTTTAGGGAGTCCGGTGTTTTCAGCAACAACCACGGAACATGCGTCATTGATGGATAAATTGGCGGACGAACTGGAACAGGAGGTGGCAGATTATTTTGGCAATGAACCCGTGTTAACCCGGGTGGGAATTGTCTCTGGAGTGGTCGGTAGTAATTCGCCAGAAATTCTGGTGAGGTTGGCGGAAAATGTAACGACTTCGGCAAATCTTAAGGTCGGCAATGTCCCCAAGACATTTTTTATAGCTGATGATATGAAACCACTTATTTTACCGGCCGTGGCGGATTCTAAGAAATTGGCGACAAGTACCACCCCCAGCACAACCATCACGATTATGCCCAAGGATTTGGCCTCGGTTTTCAGTAAGAACGCTACTTCAACCTGGAAGAAAAAACCATTTTGGTTTGAAACGCAGGGTGGGCAGATTTTACGGATGTATCCTCTTTAAAAAAAGATGCCAGCTATTTAAATCCAAATAGCTGGCAGACTAAGAGGGCTTAACCTCCTTTAGCGCAGATAAGATTGCAGGAATCATCTCCTTTTTGAGCCGGAACTGCCCAGTAGTGGCAAAGTAATACAGCGCAGTCTCGAGATCTTCGGGTGAGTGATCGAAGTACTCTTTGGCGTAGTGGAGATTGTCATTCGACCTGATGTGGTCCCAGTTGTCGAAGAAAACTTGCCGATATCTGTCTCGAAACAGCGTCGCGGCGTCTTCGTCCCATAGTCCACAGAAATGTTCCATTAGCTCGTGGGGATTGCAGTTTTCCCTCCCCTCCAGTTTTAGGTGGTCCAGATGTTCCGGAGAGGCGATCGCTATGGCCACCTGAAGCTGTAAGTAAAGCCGAAGCATCTGGCGGTCCATGAGCAAATTTGTGGCAGTCATTTTCTTATCCTCCAATCGATGTAAGGATCGTTTGCCAGTATTGTAACAGCCCTTTTTATTTTGGCTGTGGATAACTTCGGTCTGTTGAGTTACAAAACGGCAACTAAAACTTGGCAAGCTAAAATTTTTTGGAAAATTTGATACAATTACACAATGAAAAATAAGTATCTAGCAAGCAGATTGCTCGTCGTACTTTCTTTTATTGTCGGTTTTATCTCATTTCCAGCTCTACCGCAAATGGTAGCTTCGCATTGGGGGTTGGCTGGCCAGGTTAATGGTTATCAAAGCCGGACTTTTGCCGTCTTATTTTTACCTCTTTTGATGACCGGCTTAATAGCTTTATTTTTTGTCTTACCGAAGATCGATCCGCTGGGAAAGAATATCCGGTCATTTCAAAAGCCGTACGATAATTTTGTTCTTTTTCTCATCGGTTTTTTGACTTACGTTCATCTATTAATCTTGATTTGGAATTTGGGCTGGAAATTTGATGTTGTCCGCCTTTTGATCCCTGCTTTCGGTTTTTTTATTTTTGGATTAGGACAAACTTTGCCATTGGCCAGACCAAATTGGTTTTTTGGTATTCGTACCCCTTGGACGATGTCTAGTGGACGGGTGTGGTATCATACCCATGAATTAGCAGGCAAATTATATAAGCTAGCCGGGGTGCTTGCTTTAGGTGGTTTTTTTTGGCCATCTCTAGCGATTTATTTCATGGTAGTGCCGATTGTCGCGGTATCCCTTTATCTGATAATCTTTTCCTACTTTGACTGGCGAAAAGAAACTTTATCCTAGTAATTCTATATTTTAAATTCTATCTTCTATTTCATGACTCTCACCACCCATACTATTATCGGAGCTAGTGTCGCTCAATTTTTCCCGCAGAATCCGGTAATTGGATTAGTCGCCGCGATTGCTTCCCATTATGTCGTGGATACGATTCCACACTTTAATTTAGGAGATTGTTTGAAATCTTTAAAGAGAGAAGAGAGTGGTCGCAAACATTCTCTCACTGGCTTTGTTTTTGGCTGGCGGTTAATATTGGATGGATTTATCGTGTCGGCAGATTTATTTTTGGGTTTTATGCTCGCCCTGCTTTTTTGGCATAATTCAGCAGGATTGTTGATCCTTTTGGTGGGGGCTTTTGGTGGAGCCTTGCCGGACCTGTTCCAAATCCTTTACGGTCTGTGGCGGAATAACAAGACTTTGGCTGTACTACAAAAAATTCATGATTTTATGCATTCGCCACGACGATTGGATGTTAAAACTATTCCGTTTGGAATCCTAACGGAAGTCGCGGTAATCACTTTTACCATAATTGTTTGCAAACTATTTTCTTAAAAAGGAAAACCGCCGCTCCACATGGCTGTGGAAGATATGGCAGCGGTTTTTTGAGCGCAGGCTCTTTTAGCGGAATTTAAGGTGCCTAGAAACAACGGCATTGTAGAATGGTCATCCGGAGGCCTCATGATATCTAAGAAAAGGTGGGAGAAGCATCCTTCCATTCAGAGAGTAACAAACTTAAGGCTGTTTGTAAAATATACTTACTGCTAATCGAGCAAACTGTTTTCCATTTGGGCTGGTTTGGGTAATCCCATTAGTTCTAAGACTGTTGGGGCAAGATTGGCTAGTGTCCCATCTTTTATTTTATCTCTAGTTGTCAAAATACAGGGGACCGGATTGGTAGTATGGGCGGTATGTCTGGCTCCCGTGACTGGATCAATATTTAATTCGGCGTTACCATGGTCGGCTGTGATTAGCACCGCGCCTCTTACCTCGTTAGTTTTTTCTATAATCCGCTTAAGTTGGACGTCTAAAGTTTCCACTGCGGTAATGATCGCGGGAACATTAGCCGTGTGTCCAACCATATCGGCGTTGGCAAAATTGATGAAAATTAGATTGGTCCCGGCCTCAATTTTGAGAATAGCCGCGTCAGCGATCTCCTTGGCTTTCATTTCCGGTGCCTGGTCATGAGTGGCAATATCTTTTCGACTCTCGATCAGAATTTGTTCTTCGCCGGGATAGGCTTGTTCAATTCCGCCGTTCAAAAAATAAGTGGCGTGGGCAAATTTTTCCGTTTCCGCAATATGAGCCTGGGTCAAGCCGGCCTGGGAAACTTCTTTAGCTAGGGTCGATTCAATATTTACCGGCGGAAAGGCCACCAGTAGGCCAGAGTTCTGCTCGTACTCGGTCATACTACCGATGAGCCAGTTCATTTCACCCGCTTGTTCTCTTAATTTGCGGGAAATCATGCGGACGCGGTCGGCGCGGAAGTTGAAAATGAACAGGCTGTCGTTTTTGGTGAGATGGTCGGCGGAAAAGATTAACGGTTTGATATGTTCATCGACTTCGCCCAGCGCGTATTTTTCTCGTACCGCTTCGGATGGTTTTTTATTCTCGATCATTTCTCCTTCGCCCTTTTGGATGGCGTTCAAAGCTAGTTCAACTCGATTCCAGTTGTTATCCCGATCCATAGCGAAGTAACGGCCGGTAACGGTAGTAATTTGACCCACGCCGAGCTTATCCAATTCACTTTTCAGTTCCGCCAAGTAATCGGCGCCCGACTGTGGTGGAAGATCGCGCCCGTCAAGAAAAGCATGGATGGCAATTTTAGCTACGCCGGCCTCTTTTGCTGCCTGTAAAAAAGCAATCAAATGTTCTTGGTAGCTATGCACTCCGCCCGGACCAACTAAGCCCATGATTTGGAGGGTGGAGTTATTTTCTTTGGCATGAGCAAACAGTTGCTCGAAAACCGGATTATTTTTGAATTCGCCCGAGGTGATCGTTTTGGAGATGCGCACCAGGTCGGTATCAATAATTTTTCCCGCGCCAATTGTCATATGGCCAACTTCACTGTTGCCGATCTGTCCCTCCGGCAGGCCGACCGCCAAACCCGAGGCCTCAAGCAGGGAGTGGGGGCAAGTTTGCCATAGGTGATCGAAAAAGGGCGTATTGGCCGTGGCGATAGCGTTGTCTTTGGTCTCTTCGCGATAACCCCAGCCGTCTAAGATAATCAAAACTACCGGTTTGTATTTTTTATCCATATTAAAGGTAATTCTAACCCAAAAATTTCTATTTACAAAAAATGGCAAAAGAAAAACCGGACAGGGCGAGGGTGAGTCGCGCTGTCCGGTTTGAGTATTGTGTGGCCCTCCTGGCCTAGATCACTGAGTACTTCAATGGGCGCTGTCTTTCCAGTGGGTCAAAAATCCCCTGGAAGACCCGCCACTTATTGAAGGGCTTAATGCCGGCCTTGAGAATTTCTTCCCTTTTGACGAACACTGGAAACCATCCACCCCTGTCTTGACTGCTGGCGTCGGTAATTTCTCCTTGACCGTTGCAGACAAGGGTGCCCTTGCGTGCAGTCTTCCAGCAACATTTGCCTGTTCCTGACATCATATTTGTCAGTGTCCACATATTGTTAAGGAACACTTCGTCTGGGGCTGCTTCGGGGTGGGGTTTGTTTTTGAGGATCTGTGGGACAGATCCAGACCTCCTCCAGATTTCCCAAAATCTCTGATCTTTTTGTTTCGAGCATCCTTGAAAAGCCATGATTCCGTATCCTTTCGCTTTTAGAGTCTCTGCTGACTGGATTTGATGTTCGAATTTGTTGAATGTTTTTTAATGACCAGGTTTTATCTTTTATCATCCCTCTTTGCTTCTCTTTCTATCCTAGCATATATTTTTACAAAAGTCAAGTTTTTTTCTCACTCTATCAAAAAAGCCCTTAATTGTAGGGCCTTTTTGATAGAACTTGATTTATTAAATTTTTAACGCCGATTTGCCAGGAAATTTTGCATTGGCGCCTAGTTCTTCTTCAATGCGGAGAAGCTGGTTGTATTTGGCAATGCGTTCGGAACGGCAGAGGGAGCCAGTCTTAATTTGACCGGTACCCAAACCGACAACTAAGTCGGAGATAGTGGTATCCTCGGTTTCGCCAGAGCGGTGGGAAATGACTGCGGTGTAACCGGCCGATTTGGCCAGTCTGATTGCTTCGATTGTCTCGGTGACGGTTCCGATTTGATTCAGTTTGATCAAGATAGAATTACAAGCCTTTTTCTCAATCCCGGTTTGCAAACGTTTTACGTTGGTGACAAAAAGATCGTCACCGACCAGTTGGGTTCGTCCGCTGATTTTTTCGGTCAGCAATTGGTAACCAGTCCAATCGTCTTCGGCTAAACCATCTTCAATGGAGACAATCGGATATTTGTTTACCCATTCTTCGTAAAAGGCGACCATTTCTCCAGAAGACAAAACTCGATTTTCGGTTTTTAGATTGTATTTACCGTCGGCGTAAAATTCGGAAGCGGCGCCATCGATAGCGATGGCAATATCTTGCCCCGGGGTGTAGCCGGCTTTTTGGATGGCTTCTAAAATAACATCAATTGCCGCTGAATTACTTGGTAGCGATGGGGCATAACCGCCTTCGTCGCCAACAGAAGTGTTCAGCCCTTTAGCTTTCAGAATTTTTTTCAAAGCGTGGAAAGTTTCCGAACCATAACGCAAGGCTTCGCGGAAAGAATTGGCCCCGATCGGCATGATCATAAATTCTTGGATGTCGGTAGAGTTTTCGGCGTGTTGGCCACCATTTAGAACATTCATCATTGGAACTGGTAGGCGCATTTCATCACCCAAGTCAGCAATGTCATGGAAATATTGATAGAGCGGTTTTCCTTCGGCTTTGGCCGAGGCGTGGGCAAAAGCCATAGAAATGCCCAAAATAGCATTGGCACCCAAACGGCCCTTATTGTCGGTTCCGTCTATCTCAATCATTTTTTGATCTAAAGATTTCTGGTCAAATTCTTGACCAATCAGAGCCCCGGCCAATTCGTTGTTTACATTGTTGACGGCCTTGGATACTCCTTTACCTCCGTAACGGGCCTCGTCGCCATCACGCAGTTCGACGGCTTCATAACTGCCGGTGGAAGCGCCGGAGGGCACGGCCGAACGACCAAAAGAGCCGTCGGCCAGGGTTAAGTCTACTTCTACAGTTGGATTGCCCCGGGAATCCAGGATCTCGCGCCCTAAAATGTTGGTTATTTTATGCATTGTTTCTTCAGAATTATTCATAATGCCTTTGATTATAGCGGAAAATGCAGTTTTAAGGAATTAATGATTATTTTTGAGAATAATTTTTTCATTTTACTCTCATTTTGAGGTATAATATTGGGCAATATGGCAGACAGAATTATTAAGAATTTTGACGTGCTTGCGACGACGCCATTGCGTCGTGATGGTTTAGAGATTTTGGAAGCGGGCTATGAAGCGGTGATGCCGGCAAAAGTAATCTCAGAGACCGTAACACGGAACGGCGATATTTTAAATATTAAAGACGTCCCGCCGGGATCAATGGCGGGATCTGTGGACGAAACAATAAATTTGGCGGATTTTGAACGAGTGTTTTTTGTGGCGGTGGGGAAGTGCGCGGTGGCGGTGGCGACAGTGCTCGAACCGCTGATTGCCGATAAACTGACTGCCGGAATTGTGCTAGATGTGGTGTCTGGTAATTTTACGAAAATTAAGAGTTTGGTTGGGACTCATCCGCTAGTGTCGGAACAGAATGTGACAGCTACCAAAGAGATTGTGGCAATGCTTACAGGTCTCACTGAAAAAGATTTGGTGCTGATTTCTGTTTCTGGTGGTGGCTCGGCCCTTCTGACAATGCCGTTTGCCTTAACCTTAGATCAAATAAAAGAACTGACTGAACTGGCTTTTTCCAAAGGTACAACAATCGAAGATTTGAATATTGTCCGCCGGCATTTGTCGCAAGTGAAGGGTGGGGGATTGGCAAAGATAATTTATCCAGCTCATGCTGTGGCGCTGATCTTTTCCGATGTGCCCGGTAATGAACTTTCATCTGTCGCTTCTGGTCCGACCGTGTTTGATAAGACAATGGTCGCCGACGCGCAGGCGGTGATTGCTAAATATGGAGTGTTCGATGTTTTGTCTTGGCCGGGGTTTGAATTGACGGAAACGCCGAAAGACGAAAAATATTTCAAGAATGTTAAGAATATTTTATTGTTGACGAATGAAACTGGTCTCTTAGCGATGAAAGCAAAAGCGGAAGCGCTGGGCTATGCGGCCTTTTTGGAAGACGAAGCGATTCAAGGGGTTGCCGGTGAAGTGGGGTGGAATTTGGTAAAAACAAGTTTGCCGGATAAATCCTGTTTTATTTATGGGGGTGAGACAACTGTTGAAGTAAAAGGCGAGGGCAAGGGCGGACGCTGTCAGGAGCTGGCCTTATCGGCTCTGGTAGGAATGCGCGAGGGGGAGCTTTTGATCTCTGCCACGTCAGACGGCTGGGATAATACGGAAGCATCGGGCGCGCTGGCGGATCGTGACCTTTTGAATTCTGTCATTCCTGCGGAGGCAGGAATCTTGTCTGATGTCGAAAAAATAATTAATGAACACCTCGCCAACAATTCCTCCTACGATTTTTTCCAGAAATTCGGCGGGCAGATCGTCACCGGCCGAACGGGCGCGAATGTGAGTGATTTTTATATTGTAATTAAAAAATAAAATGACTGAAAAATCAAATTTTGACGAAGGAAGGCAATCCGAAGACGAAGCACGGCAAGAAGCCGATCAAGTTACGGAACAACTGAAGCAACAATTTCCTGAACAGGAAGGAAGATTTACTAGTGAACAATATGAGAAGGCTGGGAAAGAAGAGTCTGAAAATAAATATTATCAAAATCTCATCTGGCGGAGACCAACGGATGAGGAGGTTGAAAAAATAAGTAGCAATTTAAGAGTCCAAACAGGTACTGATACTAAATATAAATCAACATATCTGCTTCAAAATTATAAATTTACTAAATTGATGGAAAAAACCAGTTCAAGACGTTTGATTGATCTTGGTTCGGCTAATAGGACGTTAAGAGATGTTGAAAATCAGATTTTATTAGAAAGAGCTGGAATCAAGGAGTATATTGCCGTGGATTATGATCTCAGTGATCGATATGTTGACCTAGTGACATCACCAAAAATGGAGGATTATGAGCAATATATAAAAAACAGACAATCCGCTGACCCATTAAAGAAAACAGAAATTTCAGAACCGGAGCAGCGAATAAAAAGTAAAGGTTTGCGTATGGAAATACTTCAGGCTCTTCATTCTTTCCCCGAAAATTATGGTAATGTATGGATGACGGGATTAGACAGTATGGTTTTTAGTTTAAACGGAGACTGGAAATTTGCTGTCGTTGCAGAATTAAAAAGAGTTGTTCCGGAAAACGGTTTTATTTTTACTGATGGTGGTTTCATTGATGACGTACTGGCGGAAAGTATTCCGTCGTTTAAGAAAGCAATGGAAATTTTGATGTCAGGTGATAGATATGGTAGTAAGGTAACACAAGAGGAAGTAGATAAACAATTATTAAAATATGTCTGCCGACCAGACGACTTGTATAATTGGGATAAAGAAACTGTTGTTCCTTCTGATTCCAACGGCCCTCCCCCGCGTACAAAATTAGGGAAATATGTTATCGATGCTCCTGAAGTCGGTCTTCGTATTTATTTTGACAAAATTGATTTGATGTATCCGATGATCATTATAAACACGAGCAAAAGTCCTTCTTAATAAAAAATTAATTAACAGAGTAAACAAAAAATGATGGATACCAACAATCCTCAGACACCCATTGCCAGTCCGTCGGTCGCTAAGGAAGCTCTTCGGTTAGATAAAACCAAAAGCAATATTATCTGGTTTAAGGATCTATCGTCCGACGATGTTGGATTGGTGGGCGGGAAGAATGCTAGTTTGGGGGAAATGTATAATACTCTTGTCCCTAAGGGCGTAAATATCCCGAACGGGTTCGCAATCACGGCGCAGGCTTATCGAAAGTTTATGAAAGATACCGGTTTGATGGAAATGGTGAAGTACGAATTGAAGGATCTGAATACCAATAACATCAAACAGCTTCAACAGAAAGGTAAAAAGTTGCGTGAGGCGATTATTAAGAAAGAATTGCCGGCCGATTTGGTGGCGGAAATTAAAACTGCTTACGCCGAATTATCTAGCCACTATAAAGTGAAAGCAGTGGATGTGGCGGTGCGTTCTTCGGCGACCACGGAAGATTCGGCGGGGGCGTCGTTTGCCGGTGAGCACGAGACCTATTTGAATATCAAGAGTAATAAAGAATTAATGTTGGCGATCAGAAAAGATATTGCTTCACTCTTTACCGACCGGGCTATTTCCTATCGTGTGGACAAGGGCTTCAATCATACCGACGTGGCGCTTTCGATCGGCGTGCAGAAAATGGTACGCTCGGACAAGGGCTGTTCCGGGGTGATGTTTACCCTTGATACGGAATCTGGTTTCCGTGATGTGGTGGAAATTTCCAGTTCTTATGGTTTGGGCGAAATGGTAGTGCAGGGGCAGGTAACGCCCGATGAATTTATGGTCTTCAAACCAATGTTGAAAGAAGGCTTCCCGGCGATCATCAAGAAAAATATCGGCGAGAAAAAGAATATGATGATCTATACGGCGGTGCCGTCCAAACCGGTCAAAGTGATTGCCACGCCTGAGAAAATGCGTAACACCTTTACTATTACCGATCAGGAAGTTTTACAGTTGGCCACTTGGGGTTGTTTGGTAGAAGACCATTATTCCGAACGGGCCGGACATCCGATGCCGATGGATATGGAATGGGCCAAGGATGGTGTAACCGGTGAATTATTTATCGTTCAAGCTCGGCCGGAAACCGTTCAGGCGGGTAAGAATATCCTGGAGGTGACAGAATATAAGCTGAAAGATGAGAGTAAAGCCAAGTTGGTGGTGGACGGTATTTGTGTCGGCACCAAGATTGTTTCCGGCAAAGCGCGGGTGATCTTGGATACTAAGAAACTGAATACCTTTAAAGACGGCGAGATTCTGGTGACGGAAATTACCGATCCGGATTGGGAACCGATCATGAAAAAATCGGCCGGTATTATTACGGCCAAGGGCGGACGAACTTCGCATGCGGCAATCGTCTCGCGTGAACTGGGTATTCCGGCGGTGATCGGCGTGGAGGGTGTGCTGTCAAAGATAAAGACAGGTGATATTTTGACGATCGATACTTCTTCCGGCTCGGTGGGTCACGTTTGGAAAGGCAAGTTGGAGTGGGATGAGAAGAAATACAATCTCTCCGAGGTACCAAAGACGACGACCAAAGTGTGTTTGAACATTGGTAATCCGGAAAGTGCTTTTGTTCATTCGTTCCTGCCGAACAAGGGCGTGGGCTTGGCGCGTGAGGAGTTTATCATCGCTTCGCATATCAAGATCCATCAGAACGCTCTGCTCGACTACAAAAAGCTGAAAGACGCGAAGTTGAAAAAGAAGATCGATGACCTGACTTTGGGTTATCCGGATAAGGTGGAATTCTATGTGCAGAAATTGGCGGAAGGGATCGCCCAGATCGCCTCGGCTTTCTATCCTAACGATGTGATTGTTCGTTTTTCCGATTTTAAAACGAATGAATACTCAACCTTGATTGGTGGTGCGGCTTACGAACCGCACGAGGAAAATCCGATGTTAGGCTGGCGCGGAGCCTCACGTTATTATGATCCGAAGTTTAAAGAAGCTTTTCGTTTGGAATGTTTGGCAGTGAAGCGGGTGCGCGAAACTTGGGGCCTCAAGAACTTACAGACAATGATCCCGTTCTGTCGGACGCCGGAAGAAGGCAAGAAATGTTTGGATGTAATGAAAGAATTCGGCCTTCAGCGCGGAGTGGAGGATTTGAAAGTAATGGTGATGTGCGAGATTCCGGCCAATGTTTTGCGAGCCGAAGAATTTTTGGATATCTTTGATGGCTTTTCGATCGGCAGTAATGACCTAACTCAACTCACGGTCGGTTCCGATCGCGATTCGGGGATTGTCGCTGGAATAACAAACGAAAAAGATCCAGCGGTAAAAATTCTCATTTCCGAGGCGATCCGCGCCTGCCGGCATCGTGGTAAATATATTGGTATTTGTGGACAAGCGCCGTCTGATTATCCTGATTTCTTGCGCTTTCTAATTGCTGAGGGGATTGAGGCGGTTTCGCTTAATCCAGATACGGTGGTGCCGATGATCTTCGAGGTAGCCAAAGAAGAAGCGGTCCAGCGGGAAAAAGTAGAGAAACATAACGTGGCGATACCGCAAAAATAATTACAAATTACAAATTACGAATGAAATGCAGGATTTAGATTCTGCATTTTGTTTTTTTGTCATTCCTGCGCTGACAGAAATCTTATTGAGTTGCATTTGGCCTGCGCCAAGACCTTTGGCGAGCACGCGTTAAACACTGGTGCGTTTCCTGCTCCGCTCGGCGCCGACCGCGCCTGCGCAAGTCTCGCCAAAGGTCTTGGCTTCGGCCTCATACATTGAACGGGGGGGAGGGTGTAAGTTGAAGGTCGTTCCACGCCTATCTATCGTCATCCGCGACCTGGCGGATGACGAAAATTTCTTTTTGTTTGAAAATAGAATGGTATAATGTGCTTTATATTTATACTAATTACGAAACTACAATGAAAATTATTTATTTTTACAACGAAGAGTGGGAGCAGGAATATGTGAAGTCGCGTCTGTCGGGGGAGGAGATAATTTTTAAGGCGGGCTACCTTGGTCAGTATCCGGATTTTCGCGATGGAGAAGCGGAAGCCTTGTCTATTTTTGTGACGTCTCATGTCGGTGTGGAAGAATTGGATCGTTTTCCGAAATTAAAATTTATTGCCACTCGCTCGACCGGCTTTGATCATATCGATCTGGCAGAATGTGCCAAACGGGGGATCAAGGTTTCTAACGTACCATCCTACGGTGAGAACACGGTGGCGGAAATGGCTTTTGCTTTATTGCTTTGTTTGTCGCGAAAAATTTATGAGTCATACAAACAAATCGAACAGGGTGGAAAATTTTCTCCCGACGGGCTGAAAGGTTTTGATTTAAAAGGTAAGACGATCGGTATTGTGGGACTAGGACGGATTGGTGTGCATGCGGCGCGGATCGCCAAGGGATTTGAAATGAATATTTTGGCTTACGATAAATTTCCTAATGAACAGGCGATTAAAGATTATGGCGTAAAATATGTGGCACTAGACGAGCTCTTGGCCCAGTCGGATGTTATTTCTCTTCATGCGCCATATATGCCAGAGACACATCATCTGATTAATTTGGACAATGTCGGCAAGATTAAAAAGGGTGCATTTCTGATCAACACGGCTCGTGGTGGTTTGGTGGATACGGCGGCGCTCATTAAGGGTTTGCAGGATGGAAATTTGGCCGGGGCCGGCTTAGATGTCTTGGAAGAAGAGAATTTTATGTTGGATGAACTTTCTTTATTGACCGATCCACATCCAAATGAAAATAGTTTGAAGACGATTTTGGAAAATCATTATTTAATTGACCATCCGCGGGTGATCATTACCCCGCACAATGCTTTCAATACTCAAGAGGCGATAGAACGGATTGTAAATACGACGGTTGAAGATATTAAGGGGTTTGTAGCTGGGGCGGTGATTAACCCTGTTGGGTAAAAATTGTTCCGCAATTTTAAAAATCTATGATTTTTTACCCAACAGGGTAAATGAGGTAGTAGCTAAATGATCATGACTATTTTACATTCAATAATTTTAGGCATTGTCGAAGGTATCACGGAATTTCTCCCCATTTCATCGACCGGGCATTTGATCCTGGCTTCGCAACTGCTTAAGATCCAGGATTCTGATTTTGTAAAAAGTTTTGAGATCATTATTCAGCTAGGAGCGATTTTGTCGGTGCTAGTTTTGTATTGGAAAACTATTTGGAATTGGGAAATGCTAAAGAAACTTTTTGTGGCTTTTCTGCCGACGGCGGTAATCGGTTTGGCGCTGTATAAAATTGTAAAAACCTATTTACTCGGTAATACGACTGTCGTACTTTGGTCCTTGTTTCTGGGCGGTATCGTGTTGATAGTTTTTGAGCTTTGGCACGAACGGCAGGGGTCAGGAGCATTGCTTTCAAATGGGGGAGAGTTTAATGCAAAAGATCTGAGCTATAAAAAAGCTCTTGCCTTAGGCTTTTTCCAGTCGATTGCGATTGTTCCCGGCGTGTCCCGTTCGGCCGCGACCATCGTGGGCGGGTTATGGCTGGGAATGAAACGCCGATCGATCGTGGAATTTTCTTTCCTGCTGGCCATACCAACCATGCTAGCAGCAACCGGTCTGGACCTAATTAAAAACTACCAGACTTTCTCGACTGGTCAATTTGGGTCGTTAGCGGTCGGCTTTGCCGTGTCTTTTATTGTAGCCCTTGTTGCGATCAAATTCCTGCTTAGTTTTATTCGTCGGCATAATTTTGTTCCATTCGGCGCTTACCGGATCATTATGGCCCTGGTTTTTTGGTTGATTATTCTATAGAATGAACTTATGACCTCTTCCCCTAGATACCTTTTTAGTTATATTCTGCGCGAATTGCCTGTATTTTGGAAATATACAGCTATGGTTGTTGTTGTCTATTTAGTTATTTTTTTTCTTTTTTCTTTTTCATTGCTTTTGTATGCATTGGATTTTTTGATGCCTCTCATTATTGCCGGAGGACTGATCTTTGTCTTCAGGGCAATGATTGGCTGGCGTAAATGGCAACGGAATAAACATTCAATTCGGCGGATCTAAATATTTTTTAATTAAAAAGCGCGCGGAGAGGACTGGGTCCTTCCGCGCGTTTGTTATTTGGGCCAGTCCGGGCAGTGTTTGGAATAGAACTCGGCTAGCTCTGATGTTGTGTGCCACCAGTATATACTCATACATGAGGGGCATTGGACGACGATTGCTATATTTTCCCGTTGGTCTGTTGATATCCATGGTGGATTTCTTGAAAAACCCACGATCCGATCGCATCGTTCAGGCCTCTCCTCGGTAGGAGTGAGAGGAATCAAAGTTCTTCCTCCTTGGTGTTGTGGACAAAGAGAGCTCAAGCACCGCCACCCAGCTTTGGAATCGGCTTCTTGGGGGGGGGATTCCCCAATCTCGGTTATTGAATTTTGGCATAGATCACCTCCTGGCTTATTTCTACCATAACCATTGTATTTGTAAAGTCTAGCGGTTGGGGACCGATTGTAATATAATGCGGACGTTTGGGCTATTCGCCTGGACAACACCTGACAAAGGCGTTTTTCTTTTTTTAATTACCACTTAAATCACGAAGGTTCTGGGACTCCACCTCCCCTGGCCCCTCCTTCGTGAAGGAGGGGAACCTATGCCTGAAATTTCGATAAAAGCTGAACCAATATTGATTCTGGGACATTTCGTACTCACGAACTCTTATTTGCTGTCTTTGGTGACTCTGGTTTTGCTTTTAGCGACTGCTTTTACCCTCAGGGGTAAGATTTTGCTCATCCCCGGAAAACTACAGAGTGTGTTTGAAATTCTGACGGAACAATTTTTGGGTTTAATGGACGGACTTCTGGGCGATCGACGCAAATCGGAGAAATATTTTCCGGTGGTGGCGACAGTTTTTTTGTTTATTTTAGTTTCGAATTGGCTGGGGCTTTTACCCGGGGTGGGTTCTCTCATGATCCAGGAAGCCTCGGAACATGCGGGAGAGGCCAAGATGATACCGCTTTTCCGCGCTCCTGGCGCCGATCTTAATTTCACCATTGCCCTTGCCCTAGTGGCGCAACTGGCGGTTCAGCTCTTCGGGATTCTGGCTCTGGGTTTTAAAAAATATTCAAATAAGTTTTTCACCTTGAAAAATCCGATCTATACCTTTGTCGGCTTACTGGAACTTTTGTCGGAATTTGTGAAGGTTGTGTCTTTTTCTTTCCGCTTATTTGGAAATGTGTTTGCGGGCGAGGTTTTGCTGGGTATTGTCGGATTTCTGGCCCCCTACTTTATTCCCTTGCCATTCCTCTTTTTGGAAACCTTTGTCGGCTTCATTCAAGCTTTTATTTTCAGCATGCTGACGCTGGTATTCATTGCTATGTCTGTTACGGATCACGAGGAACATGAAGCGCACGAATTAGCGCATTAAAATTATTTATAAGTTATTAGTTTAAGTAAGAAAAGTTATGGATATCAACAGTATTAAATTGATCGCGATCGCTGTTATTATGGCTATCGGTACAATTGCCCCGGCGATTGCTATTGCGAAGATCGGTTCGCAGAGCGCCGATGCCATCGGACGCAATCCGGAAGCGTCATCTAAAGTTCAGACAGCGATGATCTTGGCTTTGGCTTTCGCCGAAGCAATCGCCATCTACGCTTTGGTTGTTTCTTTGATTATCAAATTCGTCTAATCCGACCGTGTCTGACCTATTTGGACAATTAGGAATAAATCTGCCGATGCTTCTCGCGCAAGCGGTTAACTTTGCGGTGCTTTTGATAGTCTTAACCGTCTTTGTCTATAAGCCGATGATAAAGATGTTTGAGGAGAGGCGGAAGAAGATCGAACTGGGTATCAAGGGGGCGGAGTTGGCCGAGGCGAAATTGGCCGAGGCTGAGCAGACGAAGAAAGATAAATTGACCGAGGCCGACAAAGAGGCGGTGAAGATCATTGGCTTGGCTCAGAGTCAGGCCGGATTAGAAGGCCAGAAGATTGTTGCTGTTGCTGAAGCAAAGAGTGAAAATATTTTGGCCGAAGCGGCTCTTACCGCGGAACGCAAGAAAGTGGAAGAAATGGAGAAACTTTCTGTCGAAGCTTCGCGTTTGGTGCGAGCGGCTATCGTTAAGGCGGTTGAACTAGACCCGTCGCAGGTGGATGAAAAATTGGTAGCGGAGGCCGTTAAATTAGTGAAACAAGGATAATGAAATACCGACCAGCTGATTATGCGGAAGCTTTGAACGCAACACTCTCCGGCCTTAAGGCCGGAGAGGAAGCGTCTGTATTTAAGAATTTCATTCAGTTGGTCGAAAAGAACGGAGATCGATCGTCTTTGCCGAAGATCCTGACAGAGATGGAAAGTTTGATCGCAAAAAAAGAGGGCGGGCGAGTGGTGACTTTGGAATTTGCCCGCGAACCGCAGAATGCAATTCTGGCCAAAATGAAAAAAGAATTCGGCGCGAAGGATATTGTTAATGTCCGAACTAATGCCACGTTGGTGGCCGGGGTGCGGATAACCATTGACGGAGAACAAGAGTTAGACTTATCGCTTAATAGAAGATTGAGAGGAATGTTTAAAAATTAAGTGTCGAATGTCGAATGCCAAGTGTCGAGTTAGAATTCATTGCTTTTCAACTTGACTCTTGACACTTGACACTTGAAACTAAAAAAATGTCTTACGAAATAATCGAAAAACTAAAAAAGGAAATAGTTGGCTTCAAAGCCAGTGACAAACTCGAGCAGATCGGCATTGTGACTGAGTATGGCGACGGTATTGCCAAGGTCTCCGGTTTGGCCGGCGCGTTATCTCAGGAGTTGCTCTTGATTGAAACTTCGGCGGGAGAAGCGGCGGCCCTAGTTTTTAATCTCGAAGAGAACTTTATTGGCGCGGTCATTTTGGATGAAGCTCCGGCTCTGAAAGTGGGCGACCGGGTCAAGAAAACCGGCCGAGTTATGTCTTTACCAGTCGGGGAAGCGGTGATTGGCCGAGTTGTCAGTCCCTTGGGCGAACCCTTGGACGGTAAAGGAGCTATTTACGGTCCGAAAGATGTGACAAAAGATTATCTCTTGGAAAAGATTGCCCCCTCGGTAGTTGCGCGTGAGGCGGTACGCACTCCTCTCCATACCGGCATTAAAGCGATCGACGCAATGATCCCGATTGGCCGTGGCCAGCGCGAATTGATCATTGGTGATCGCCAGACGGGGAAGACCGCAATCGCATTGGACGCCATCATCAACCAGAAAAATGATACTGAACGAAATCCGGTTGTTTGTATCTATGTCGCCATTGGCCAGAAAAATTCCAAAGTTGCCCAGTTTGTCCGCACCTTGGAAAAAAATGACGCGCTCGAATATACGATTGTCGTGAATGCTCCGGCTTCTGCTCCGGCCTCTTTGCAATACCTCGCTCCGTTTGCCGGGGTGGCGATCGGGGAATATTTTATGGATCAAGGACGTGACGTGCTGGTGATCTACGATGACTTGTCGAAGCATGCGAATTCCTATCGTCAGTTGTCTCTTCTTTTGCGCCGTCCGCCGGGCCGTGAAGCTTATCCGGGCGATGTCTTTTATTTGCATTCCCGTTTGCTGGAACGTGCCGCTAAACTATCGAAAGAATTCGGCGGGGGATCGCTGACCGCTTTGCCTATCATTGAAACTCAATTGGGCGACGTATCTGCCTACATTCCGACCAATGTTATTTCCATCACCGATGGTCAGATCTATTTGGAGTCTAACCTGTTCTTCCAAGGTTTCCGTCCGGCGGTCAACGTCGGTCTTTCCGTGTCACGCGTCGGGTCATCGGCGCAGACTAAAGCCATGAAAAAGGTGGCCTCTCAGCTTCGTTTGGAATTGGCTCAATTCCGTGAGTTGCAGGCTTTCGTACAATTTGCCTCTGATCTGGACGAAACAACTAAGAAAAAGATCGAGCGAGGGCAAATGTTGATGGAAGTTTTGAAACAGATGGATCAAGATCCAATTGGTTTTGAAAAACAAGTAATTGTTCTTTATGCAGCAATTAAGGGACACCTCGACGATATTGATCGCAGTCGTTTGGGACAGTTTGAAAAAGAGTTTGTCGGCTATGCTGAAAGGATGCACGGTGATCTGATTGAAACTATTCGCAGGGAAGGGGACATTTCGGCCGAGACGGAAGAGAAATTAAAGAAAATGATCGCTGAGTTCAAAGCTGTTTTTGCTGATAGTAAATAAATTACATGGAGTCGTTACAAACCACAAAAACCAGATTAAAGGCGGTTAAGAACGTTGGTCAGATCACCAAGGCGATGGAAGTGGTGGCGGCGACCAAAATGCGCCGAGCACAGGAGGCGGCATTAAACACTCGTCCATATGCCTATGAAGCGCTAAAAATTTTAGCGCGGGTCATTGGCAGTTCGGCGTTGGCGATACCGTTGTCGGCTGATAGACCAGTTAAGAAAACTTTGGTTATGATACTTGCCTCAGATAAGGGGTTGGCAGGATCATTCAATGGTCAGGTTTTCAAATTGGCCGATCATTTTTTGGCGACCGATGAAAAAGTTCTAGATGAGAAGCATGAATATTTGTTGGCTGTCGTCGGGAAGAAGGCGCAAAATTACGCTTCCAAGAAATCTTATCGTTCAGTTGGCAGTTTTGATAACAATCTCGATATTAACGATCCGTCAGAAGTTGGTGATATTGCCGAACTTTTAGTGGGCGGATTTTTGCGGGGGGAGTGGGATCGGGTAGTGACCATTTCTACTCATTTTCGTACGGCGCTAAAACAGGAACCTTTGGTTCGTCAAATCTTACCGATCTCGATCGACAAAATCAAAGAGACGATCAGAGAGATCGTGCCAGAGCATGGCCGTTATTCCGAAGAGAAGATAGAAATTAATGGCAATGGTAAAAAGGAAGAGATTGAATACATTTTTGAACCGTCACCGCTCGCAGTCTTAGAAGCTCTGATGCCGCACTTAGTAGGAATGCAGATTTACCACTTATTTCTGGAAGCTAAAGCCTCGGAACATTCAGCCAGGCGGGTGGCGATGAAGACGGCTTCCGATAACGCAATAGAATTGGGAGATGCTCTGACTATGGAATACAACAAGGCTCGGCAGGTTGGAATTACCAGGGAGCTAGCCGAGATCACTACAACGATCATGACCCTTGAATAAAATTAACATTAAAATTATAAATAAAAAATTATTATGGAAAAGCGCACAGGTAAAATAATTCAGGTGATTGGTCCGGTAGTCGACGTGGAATTCAGCGAAGAGACTGGTTTGCCAGCCATCAATAATGCCCTGACTGTTAAAATGGAATCGGGTGAATTGGTGCTGGAAGTGGCCAAACACTTGGAACCGGGAAAACTGCGCGCGATTTCTTTGGGGACGACTGATGGTCTAGCCCGCGGAACGGAAGTTGTCGACACTGGCGCGCCGATCTCGGTGCCAGTCGGTGCGGCTGTTTTGGGAAAAATTTTCAATGTGCTGGGTCAACCGCTCGATAAGAAAGACGCGAACGTGAAATTTGAGAAACGCTGGCCGATTCATCGTCCAGCTCCGCGATTAGAAGACCAAGCGACCGCGGTAGAAGTTTTTGTGACAGGGATTAAAGTTATCGACCTACTAGCCCCATTCATTAAGGGCGGTAAGATTGGATTATTTGGCGGAGCGGGTGTCGGCAAGACGGTGCTTTTGCAAGAATTAATCCGCAACGTGGCGGAGGAATCTGGTGGTTACTCAGTCTTTGCTGGTGTGGGCGAGCGCTCACGCGAGGGTAATGATCTCTACAATGAAATGATCGAATCGGGCGTTATCGACAAAACGGCGCTGGTGTTTGGACAAATGAACGAAGTGCCGGGTGTGCGTCTGCGGGTCGCTCTCTCGGCGCTTACGATGGCCGAATATTTCCGTGATGAGGAGCATAAGGATACTTTGCTTTTCATCGACAATATTTTCCGTTTTTCGCAGGCCGGTTCGGAAGTTTCTACCTTGCTCGGACGCGTACCGTCGGCGGTGGGTTACCAGCCAACCTTGGCTTCGGAAATGGGATTGCTTCAGGAGCGCATCACTTCGACCAAAGATGGCTCGGTGACCTCGGTACAGGCAATCTATGTGCCGGCTGACGACATCACCGACCCGGCCCCGGCCGCGACCTTTGCGCACCTTGATTCTACTATCGTGCTTTCCCGCGCTATTTCTGAAATGGGTATTTATCCGGCGGTCGATCCGCTGGCCTCGTCTTCGACCGCGCTTGATCCGAAAGTGGTCGGACAAAAGCATTACGAGGTGGCTCGTCGGGTTCAGCAGATCCTCCAACGCTACAAAGAATTGCAAGACATCATTGCTATTTTGGGTATGGAAGAATTATCTGATGCCGACAAGCAGACCGTGAACCGCGCGCGCAAAATGCAGAAGTTCTTGTCTCAACCTTTCCATGTGGCTGAAACCTTTACTGGCCGGCCGGGCGCGTTCGTTCCGTTGGAAAAGACAGTGCAGGATTTCGAAGACATTCTTGACGGCAAGTATGACGACAAGGAAGAAGATTTCTTCTATATGTGCGGGTCTCTTCAGGATATCAAATAAAAATGAAATTACAGGTATTCAATTTAAAAGGGGTAGCCTATGACGGGGAGGTGATTTCACTGAACGCCAAAACGGCTTCCGGAGAAATCACCGTACTCGAACATCACCGACCCTTGATAACAATTCTCAAAAAAGGGGAACTAAGAATTGTGACAAAGGACGGTAGTAAACAAACGATTCCGGCTGATAGTGGATTTTTAGAGGTGCGTCAGGGCGGGGAGGCGAGTGTGATTGTTGGATAGCATTGATTTTATTAGGTTTATCAGATACTATTCTCCATGGATAGCAAAATGTCATCTATTTCAAAAAATGAGGAGGTCCCTATGACAGAGAAAATTGTCCTGATCAAACGCGAGATTTTGGAAAGTAACCAACGTGCCAGAGAAGTCTTTTTGGGTAACATCGGCGCTCGCCGACGTTATCGGGAGATTCATCCGACTGAGATCATGGTAACTAAATGTATGGATGGCCGGATCGACATCAATGCGATTACGGGCCTTCCCTTCGGTTTAGTTTACCCATTTCGTAACATTGGCGGGGACTATTGTGTCGGCTGGCCTCTTATGAGGGAGACTCTGAATGACCGTGTTGAGTATGCCCATTCGCGTCATCGCTTGTCCATGCTTCTGGCAACCTATCATTTTTCAGAAAAGGAAAGACATCATGGTTGCGCTGGTTTTAATTACGACAAGAAAGCGGCGATGGATAGTGTCAGAGTTTTTCGAGATGATGTGAATAATGTTTTTTCTGACCTTATATATCCCTTTATGATCGGAATTGAGACCGACAGTGACGGGATGATTGTTCATGGAGAAACTGGCAAAATTCTTGATATCAGGGAATTGGCAAGCAAGAACCTTACTTTGGACGAAGCCTCCATGGTTGGATTATTGAGGGGAATCTCTTCTTACCCCGATAGAATAATTGAAGATCTGGCCCCTCTCCTGGTTGGCAATTTGCAACACGTCAAAGATCTTCTTAAAAAGCCAAAGGAACATGAGTCCCTAGATCATCAGGAGGGGATCTTGGCTCTTGGTCAGGGTTTTGATTGGTTAAAGTTCACCCAACGGGAGCGAGCCATCATCATTGGTCCGTGCGACCCGGCCCTATCGGTGGCGATCGTCAAGGCTGCCGGAATCATCAAAAAGAATGTAGAGTCCGGACGTTTTAAAGGGAAACATGGCATTCTGTTGATCTCTACCCCGTATTACGCTTCTATTGATGGGAGCGGGTCCTTGCGTCGCGGAGCGATTGAGCAATCAAAGTATCTGGCCTCTTTTGCTCTGGACTGTCTAAGAAGGGAAATGCCTGAAATGGCTGAATTCTTGATTCCCATGGTTGGAGTGACTAGTCTTGATAGTCGGGAATTTATCGAAGTATAAAGAGAAGGGTTCAATTGGTTTGATTCAATAGGCTAGCGGCGAACAAGTGTTTGCGCTGGCCTATTTTTTTATCTCCAAAAACGTGCTAAAATATGGTTGCTTTAACCGCTGTTCAATAGAACTATATTTACAGCCATGAAAAAGAAACTTTTACTGCCATTTGAGAGTCCTAGGGAGCATTATAAGGCTGAGGCAACGGTTGTTTGGTGTTCTGATGACCGCTTCTCGCTCGCCCTCCAGGTTTTTAGAGAGAGGATGGGCTGGCGCTGGATGGACCTCATTCGGATGGCTGGCGGGGCGCGAGACTTGGGTACTTTGGCTAGTCAGGCTGATGCAGACTCACTACTTAGTCATATTGGTAAATCGGTAAAGGGAAATCATTCGCCGGAAGTTTTTCTGATGGCTCATTATAACTGTGGAGCTTTCTCTAGAGAGCAAATGGATCCGACAGATGAGGAAGATCACTTTTTTGCGGAGGAACTGCACAGAGGAAAACAGGCGGTGGAAGAATATCTTTCAGTGAATGCTTTGTCGGCGAAAGTATGGATGATTTTGTGCGACTTTAAAAATATTTATGAGGTTGAGGCCTAATTTATTCACAATAAATAACTAAATTTTTATGGAACAAAATAAAGTTAAAAATTATCTCTACTTGGCGGGAGTATTGTTTTTAGTAATTGCTTCTTATTCGGTCTGGGCCTTCGCCAATCATTATGGTCAGTCTATCCAGCCGGGGTCATATCGTTCCTTTGCAGTAGCTGGCGAGGGTAAAATAACCGCCAAGAATGACATCGCGCAATTTACTTATAGTGTGACAATTGAAGGCGGTAAGGATATTACCGTAATCAAGAAGGAAAGTGATACTAAAACTGGCCAAATCCAGTCCTTCCTTAAGGCTCAGGGGATTGATGATAAGGATGTAACAACGGTAACTTATAGCTTGTCTCCGAGATATCAGTATACGCCATGTCCAGTATCCTCTGTAGGAATGGGAGTCCCAGTTCGCCCTTGTCAGCCTCAAGAGATTGTCGGTTATACTTTGAGTCAGACAGATTCGGTAAAGATCCGCGACCTAGCTAAGACCGATAAGATCGTTTCAGGGGTAGTGTCCGCTGGTGCTAACAATGTTTCTCAATTGAATTTCACTGTAGATGATCCGAGTTCGTTGCAAACTCAGGCTAAGGGGCTAGCAATCAAACAGGCTATCGCGCGGGCAGAGATAATGGCAGAAACCGCTGGTTTCAAAGTGGGTAAAATTATTTCGATCGATGAGTTCGGTAGTTCTCCTGTTCCGATGTATTCAACGGGGTTTGGAGGCGAGGCGAAGACTCTGTCTGCCCCAGTTTTAGATGCCAATTTGAATCCCGGTTCGAATGATATTGTATCGAATGTTAATGTTCGCTTCGAAATAAAATAAAATTAGTCCATTATGAATCATTCGTCGATTCTCAATTAGCCACATTAACTAAATCTTGTAATCCTCAATGGTAAAAAATTTCTTTACACGGAATAGATTGATTGCAATAGTGGTGGTGATACTTGCACTGTTGCTTGTCTGGTGGTTTTGGCCGTCAGAAGATAAGAATAGTGATACCATTACTGTTACTAAGGGAACCATAACCCAGGAAGTAGTGGTAACCGGCCAAACAAAGCCCGGGAAAAATGTCGAAATGTCATTTGACCGGTCCGGCCGAATTTCTGTTGTGGGGGCGGAAGTCGGAGACCGAGTTTATGCCGGCCAGCTTTTGGCTTCCCTAGATTCAAGAGATCTTGAAGCTCAGCTCGACCAAGGTTTGGCGGAGTTGGAATCCTTGAAAAAAGGGGCCCGCGCGGAAGACATCAGTGTATCGGAGGTGGCGGTTAATAGTGCGTTGGATTCTTTTGTTCAAGCAATGAAAGATTCTTACAGCCAAGCAGATGATGCGGTGCGAAATCGTACCGACCAGCTTTTTAGCAGTCCGCGTTCTTTGGATGCCCTGTTTAATTTGGATGGTATCGATTATAACGATAAACTCGATATTACTTTAAGACACAGACAAATTGAAATTGATTTTGTGGAATGGGAACTAATGTCTCGTAATCCGACTTCAAAATACGATCTTTCAACTGCTTACGATAAAATCTACAACAATCTAACCTATATTAGAAATTACCTGGACAGATTGTCTTTTTTGGTTAATTCTTACGTTCCAAATGCGACATATTCTGCGTCGGTGTTGAGTGGTTATCGTGCAGACATTGCCACTGGCCGTTCGGAAGTGACTAGCGCCATGGCTAATCTTAATACGACTAAACAAGCGTATCAGACCGCCCACAAACAACTTGCTCTCAAACGGGCACCAGCGACAACCGAGGCTTTGGTGGGAAAAGAAGCTCAGCTTGATGGTATACGCGCTCAGATTGCAAAAAATACGATTACTTCGCCGATTGACGGCTTAGTGACAAGACAAGATGCCAAAGTCGGCGAAAGCGCATCTCCTGGGGTGAATATTGTGACGGTGATGTCTGCCAGTGGATTTTTGATCGAGGCCAATGTTCCCGAGGTGGATATTGGTAAATTATTAGTGGGAAATCAAGTAAACTTTACTCTCGATGCTTTTCCGGGAGAAGATTGGGTTGGAAAAGTTATCTATATCGAACCGTCGGAAACGATTGTTGATGGAGTGGTGGAGTATAAGATTAGAGCCAGTATTGACCAGAATAATCCGCGGATGAAGAGTGGGCTTACAGCTAATCTAACGATTATCACTGCTAAGAAAGAGAATGTTTTAATTTTGCCGCAGTATGCGATTATTGAAAACGACCTCGGTTCTTTTGTGGAAAAAATCGGCGGACAGAATGCGACACAGACTCCGATAACCTTGGGGATAAGAAGTCAGGATGGTAATGTGGAAATATTAGCGGGAGTTATGGAGGGGGATAAGGTGAGGAATATCGGATTGAAGAAGAAATAAACGAATAGCTTTTAGCTGGTAGCTGTTAGCTTTCAGCTTAAAATCCAATCCAAATTCGTTTTTAAAGCTAAAAGCTAAAACCTGAAAGCTACAAGCTATTAAAATGATTGAAGTTACCAACCTAAAAAAAATCTACGCGGACAATCAGACCGAAACTGTTGCTCTTAATGGAGTATCGTTTCGGATTGGAAAAGGGGAGTTTGTGGCAATTATGGGTCCTTCCGGTTCTGGTAAATCAACACTGATGCATATCTTAAGTTTTCTTGATCGGCCGACTTCCGGATCATTTTCTTTTTTGGGCCGGCATATTGATGATTTAAACGATTTAGAGTTAGCTCATATTCGTAACGAAAATATGGGTTTTGTATTTCAGGCCTTTAATCTTCTCCCCGGCTCGTCGGTCTATGAAAATGTCGAATTGCCCCTCTTATATTCAACGGTTTCTCCGGCGGGTCGTCGAGAGAAGGTGCTGACAGCTGTTGAAGCGGTAGGCCTTTCGGATAAGATCAGTATACCTGCAGGAAAACTCTCTGGGGGACAGAAACAGCGGGTGGCGATTGCCCGAGCGTTAGTTAATGATCCCGATATTGTGTTTGCCGATGAACCAACTGGGAATCTAGATTCAGTTTCCGGGGCTCAAGTAATGGAGATATTCGAAAATCTAAATAAGGCCGGCCGAACAGTAATCTTGGTAACTCATGAAACTTATACGGCCCAATTCGCCAATCGATTGATTCGCTTGCGCGATGGCCAGGTGGAAGTAGACGAACCAATTGCGAATAAACGAAATGGCAGGGGAGAGTTTATTAAATAGCTTTTAGCTGTTAGCTTTCAGCTAAAAATTCAATCTAAATTCGTCTTTAAAGCTAAAAGCTAAAACCTGAAAGCAATAAGCTATTAAATTATGCGATTTAAAGATTCATTCAAGACGGCAGTTTCCGGCTTACGCCATTCTAAGACGCGGTCGCTTTTAACGATGCTGGGAATTGTAATCGGCATCGCTTCTGTTATCTTGCTAATGTCAATCGGTAGTTCGGCTCAGTCGCTGATTCTTGATCTTGTAAAAGGGGTCGGTTCTAATCTAATCTTCGTTATCCCGGGCGGTGATGGTGGGTCGCGGACAGCCGCGCCGGCTAGTTCGATGGGGGTGGTGGTCAAGACCTTGGTGGCTAGCGATATTAAGGCTTTAAATCGAGATGTTTCTTTTGAAGCCTCGTCTCCAGAAGTGCGGGGTTTGGCTAAAGTTGTTACTGATATAAATGATAAGACGATTACCTACGAGGGGGTGGATAGCAACTTTTTTAATATTCGGAATTTAAAACCCGCTGAAGGTTATGTTTTTACTAAGAACGATGTTGATGCATATAATCGAGTTGCGGTGATTGGAGAGAAAATTGCTTCGGATCTTTTTGGACAAAGAAATCCTTTGGGGAAGACTTTTAAATTAAAAGATGTCAGTTTTCGCGTGGTAGGAGTTCTTGGTAAAGAAGGTTTAGGGCCGATGGGGATAGACCAGGATAACGCCATCTTTGTGCCAGTTACTGTGGCCCAAAAAATATTGCTTGGCGTAAATTATTACAATATGATTACTGTCCAGGTAAAAGACGCCTATAATATTGAATTTGCGAAAGATCGAGTTCAGACAATTTTAAGGCAGAATCATAAAATTACCGACCCGCTCAAAGATGATTTTACGGTTAGGACGCAAGAGGATGCTCTAACTCTGCTAACTAGTATTACAACGGTAATGACCCTATTTTTAACGGCAATTGCCTCAATTTCTTTGATAGTTGGCGGGATAGGGATTATGAATATTATGCTGGTGTCTGTTGTTGAGCGGACCAAAGAGATCGGTTTGAGAAAGGCAATCGGAGCCTCGAATCGCGATATTATGGAGCAATTTTTAATCGAATCAGTCCTCCTAACTTTCTTAGGCGGAATAATCGGCATTGTCATTGGAGCAACCTTAACGGGAATCACTTATTTGGCTATTGTTAATTTTACAACCATTGATTGGGTCTTTTCCTTACCATTATCTTCAATCTTATTGGCAGCCGGAGTTTCAACGGCAACCGGAGTTGCCTTTGGGATTTATCCAGCGCGACAGGCAGCGATTAAGAATCCAATCGATTCTCTCCGCTACGAATAATATTTAATGAAGAAACGCCGATAATTATGCTTTATACAACCGCTGGTTTAGTCAGATATCTAAGTCATTTTTCTTACCCCTGGATTGTTGCCTATTTCGGCTTTTTTGGTTATTTTTTGCCGATTCCAGATGAGGGAGTTTTTTTAGTTTTTGGCTATCTATCTGGTCTGGGTAAGTTTAATTTTTGGTTGGTGTTTTTTGCTGCTATTTTAGGCGGATTAGTCAGCGATAATATTTTTTACTGGCTAAGTGTGAGAGAAAGCCGTCATCTCCATAAATTTAAAAAAAAGATCAACCTGGAGGCCTTGATAAAGTATGAACAATTGATGGAACGAAATATCGGTAAGACGATGATCCTCTTGAGATTTTTCATTGGTTTTCGTTTTTTGGGTCCGGTGCTTGCCGGTTCTTTGAAAATAAAATGGCGTAAGTTTTTTATGTACGATGTCCTCATTTCTTGCGGATACGCGGGTCTTTTTATGTATCTCGGGTTTTTCTTTCGTCATCGATTACCGCAAGTGATTTCTTTTGTGGAGAAATTTCATAGCCTCCTCCTATCTGCCATTGGTGTTATTTTAATCTTTTTCTTACTAAGAATAATTTTGAAAAAAACTTAATGACCTTACGACTAAGATTTACTATTGACAAATGGTCTAATCTTGTGATAGAATAGGAAGGTTAAACTACTGTTTTTACCTTCGTTCGCGAAGGCCTTTTTAATAATTTTATTATAATCGTCAACTAATTCTCTTATGAACAGTAAAAAAACCAAAATTGTCGCAACTGTCGGACCAGCTACTTCGAGTGAAGAAATGCTGGAAAAATTGTTTGTTGCGGGCGTAAATATGGTCCGATTGAATTTTTCTCATGGTGATTTTGCTGAGCATCAGCCTAAAATCGATTACACTAGAAAAATTTCTAAAAAGCTTGGAATGCCAATTGCTGTTCTGCAGGATTTGGCCGGCCCCAAGATCCGCATCGGTGATTTCTATCAGGAACGAGTTGAACTTACTGTCGGCGAGAAATTTGTCTTGACGACCGAGACGGTCATAGGTGATGAACATAAGGCTTCGATAAATTATCCTAAACTTCCGCAGGAAGTAAAAGAAGGAAGCGTGATCTTCTTAGACGATGGCAAGAAGAAGCTGATTGTGAAGTCGATAGTTGGTAATGAAATTCATTGCGAGATCATGGTGGGTGGAAACACCAAAGGCCGTCGCGGGGTGAATGTTCCTGGTGCCTACCTGTCAATCGACTCCTTAACTGAGAAAGATCGGGAGGATCTTTTGTTCGGGATCAAGAATCAGGTGGATTTCATGGCTATTTCTTTTGTCCGCCGGGCTGAGGATATTAATGAGCTACGAGAAATACTAAAAAAACATAAGGCTGGCGATATCAAGATCATCGCTAAGATCGAAACGGAAGAGGCTTTGGAAAATTTGGATGAAATAATTATGGCTTCCGATGGAATAATGGTAGCTCGTGGAGACTTGGCGATCGAGATTCCGGCCGAAGATGTTCCGGTTGCACAGAAGGATATTATTAGAAAATGTAATGAGGTGGGCAAGCCGGTTATCACGGCGACTCAGATGCTTGAATCGATGATCAAATCTCCAGTCCCGACCCGCGCTGAAGTTGGCGATATTGCCAATGCCATTTTTGACGGGACCGATGCGGTTATGCTGTCCGAAGAAACGACCCTTGGGGAATTTCCGATTCAGGCTGTCGAGGTGATGACGAGGGTGGCGGTACGGGTAGAGCAAGAAATTGATCATGCCAGCGTGTTGCAAAATTCCCACTTAACTAGAAAATCGATCACTGATTCCTTCAGTTATGCGGCGGTCAACCGTGCTCATGAAATCGGCGCCTCGGCGATTGTAGCCCTGTCTAAGAGTGGTGATACTGCTCGCATGGTCTCCCGTTACCGTCCCCATAAGCCGTTTATTGCTCTGACTCCCGATGAAAAAACCTATAATCAACTAGCTTTGTCCTACGGCGTCCGACCGGTACTGACCGAACAGTTCTCATCTCTGCCAAGTATGGTCAAGAAAGCTAAGGAGATTTTGTTGGCCCAAGGTTTGGTGGGGCCAGCGGATACCTTTGTAATTGTGGCCGGTTTGCCATTTGGTCAATCGGGCAGTACTAACCTACTATTAGCGGAAAGGGTTTAATAGGTAAAACCTATAAAAAAGTTGAATTGGTGGCTTTCTGGCGTCTGCGGTATAATATAAGTATGTACGTTAAGGTGATAGTAACGCCGGGAGCCAAAAAAGAAAAGATCGAGAAGCAAAAAGACGATCATTTTACGATTGCTGTTAAAGAAAAAGCCGAGCGGAACTTGGCCAATACCCGCGTATTGGAAGTTCTCTCGGCTTTTTTGGCGGTCCCTAAAAATCACCTGAAAATAGTCACGGGGCATCAGAGTCGGAGCAAAATTATTAGCATTAGTGATTAGTGTTTCATTAATAGTTTAAGAGAAATAGTTATGAACATCTCTATCAAAGCCACTGGCATTGAATTAACAGACGCCTTGCGCGATTACGTTAATGACAAAGTCGGGATGTTGGAACGGTTCATGTCTTGCGATCGGGAGGCGGTGATGGCAGTCGTGGAAATCGGCAAGACGACCAATCATCATAAGTTGGGCGATTTCTTTCGAGCCGAGATCAATATGAATATGCCGGGTCAGAACCTGCGGACAGAAACAGAAGAAAGCGACCTGTACGCTGCCATCGACGTTGCCAAGGACCATATGGCCGAGGAACTTAAAACTAAGAACAAAAAGAAAGCGACCTTGCTTAAAAGAGGTGGTCGTCTGATTAAGACGTTATTGAGGTTTGGACGCCAATAAGTTAATATATACAAATTACTAAGTAATTTGCCAATTATGGATATGGATGGACAAAAGAAGGGCCCATGGCCGATGGTAGTTTTAATCGTTGTTATTGCAGTCGCTATTATTGCCGGATTCTCTTTGTATCCGCGCGAGCAAAAGATTGTGTCAGATACGACTGGAATCGATCAATCTCTGTTTGCCACTACTAGTTCTAATAACACCAATACAGAGTCTATGAGCACTTCTACTCAAGCCGTTGTGGCTACAATGCATACCAACCAGGGAGACATCACACTTGAACTTTATCCTAATCAGGCTCCGAAGGCAGTAGCTAATTTTGAAAAACTGGCTAAAGCCGGATTCTATAATGGGACATTATTTCATCGAGTAATCAAGAGTTTTATGATCCAGGGTGGTGATCCTTTGACTAAGTCAGATCCAAAGAACTGGACCGTTCATGGCACGGGAGGTCCCGGTTACGCTTTTGAGGATGAACAGAATAATATCAAACTGGAGCGGGGAGTGTTAGCCATGGCCAACTCCGGTCCGAACACTAACGGCTCGCAATTCTTCATTATGACCGCCAAGACGCCGATGCAATTAGCGGGCTACTACACCGCTTTCGGGCGAGTCCTGGGCAGTTTTGACACGGTGGACAAAATTGAGGCAACTAAGGTAAACGAAAACGATCATCCGCTCTCGGATATTGTAATCAACTCGATCGAGATAAAATAGTCAGAGGCAAAGAGTAAAGAAAAAATGCGGAGCTTCGGTTCCGCATTTTTTTGTATTGTCATTCCCGCGTAGGCGGGAATCTAGGCCCGTATTTGGTATTGTCATTGCGAGGTACTCCGAAGCAATCTAGTATGGTCTCTGCCTTCACCAAGACCTTTGGCGAGCACAGATATTTTTCTGCTGGAAAATTCTTCACTCTCGCTGTCTTCACAGCTCCGAGAGTCTCGCCAAAGGTCTTGGCTTCGTCTCCCTTTCGTTATGTTTGGGGGAAAATAAACTAAGCGGTCGCTCTGCGCCTATTTACAGTCATCCACGTCCTGGCGGATGACAAAAAATGCTTATTTGTAGGTCTTTTATTGCGCTACTATTGCAATTTAAATATATTTATGGTATACTAAAGAAAGTCAGCTCCTTGAGAGCTCAAGAGTGGAAGTGTCTCTTTATCGGATTGTCTCCATAAAGAGATGAGGATTGTCTCCTCCCACCTAATACGAACGAAGGAGGTGCACTCATGTGTACCGAACGTGAACGCGGCGAAGAAGATGTCAGCAGTAGTTGCAATTGTTTGACTCCTTGCGATGACTATTGCGGGAGTGAAAATCATTTGTCGAGGGAAAAGAAATTAGCCCTCATTAAATGGTTGGTGATTTTAGTCACAACAGGAAGATTCATCCCGGAGTTTTTCTTCCTGGTTTGGTCCAAGGCTGGCAACGATGATCCCCGACCACGTGCTGGAAAGATAAAAAGAATGATCGGTATTGTCGAGTGGCTTAATTCCACAAGAGGGATGTTGATTTTTTTCGGTACTGTTATGGTTATTGTGGTTGCGAGCTTGTTTGCGGTGACTGAGCTCTTTCCGCCACAGTCGATCAGTTCAGGCCTTGGGGTGATTTCATTGTATGCATTGACTTTTGTTTGTGGAATTGTGTATGCGAAATTATTTGCTCAGTTCATCCGCCATCCTTCCAATAAAAACATCCTCGCTTTCGTTGTGTGGATGTGGAAGCTTTCTCGGCTCGGCGGTCTTTCCCTGGATCAATTGGTCCAGTTGAGTGAGGCTGGTTTTCACCAAGTGGCTGAATCGGTGATGAGCCAGTTGGTGAGGGGCGCTCAGGAGAAGCAAAGGATAATGTGGAACTTGGGCGAGATGGCGGAAGATGGTCAGGTCTATGTCCAGGCTGGCACCGCTGTCATCAATGCTTGGGAGTTTGCCGTGAATGCTTATGTATTGCTTAAACCATTTGGCATCAGGGAACAGGCCTTACTGGAAAGGAAAATTGCTCTTAAGAATGAATCAACGTTATCCAGGACGTAAAAATCTGGAGACCCCGTGTAAACAAAAAGCCCCGTGCTTTGCGTTTGCACGGGGCTTTTTGTTTGTTTACAGTATTTTACTTTATTGTAATAACTTCGCGACCGCGAAGTTATTACAATAAAGTAACTAAGATTTTAGATAGCCTCGTTGGAAACTATCCCAATCCATTTCGGATTTGCCTTCAGGGATGACGGATTCAATGATCGGTTCGCCATTTTCTAGTCGGGCTTTTTTAATTAGAACGCGGAAATCGCGATCGTCTTTTTTAATGAAAAAGTAAGCGCCGGGCCAGGGGGTGAAAGCGCGGATTTTGCGGTAGTTTAATCCCGGGTTGCCGTCTAGATCAATGAGGCCGTCGGCTTTCTCAATCTTTTTGGTGAAGGTGGCCTGTGAATGATCTTGTTCGGTGGGAACCAGTTCTCCGGAAAGATATTTAGGTAAAACGTCAGCCAATAAATTGGCGCCCATTTCGGCTAATTCGTCACGCAGTTTTTCGTAATACGGCAGATCAGAAATATCGAGCTCGGTTTGAGCGACGATCGGCCCGTGATCCATCTCGGCGTCCAGTTTCATTATCGTGACACCGGTTTTGTCGTCGCCAGCCAGAATAGCTGATTCAAGCGGAGTGGCTCCGCGATACTTCGGCAACAAAGATGGATGAATGTTCAGTGAGCCATGAGTTGGTAGATCGAGAATGTTCTGGGGAATAATTTTGCCGTAGGAAGCAACGAGAAAAAATGTCGAGTGTCGAGTGTCGAGTGTCGAATAAAAGGCGGGGTCATTCAAAGACTCAGGTTGGGCAAAGTCGATTTTATTTTCAAGAGCCCAGAGTTTGACCGGCGGGGGGGTGAGAACGAGTTTTCGCCCTTTGGGCTGATCGGGGACAGTTACAATCAAAGACGGCAGTAAACCCCTATCCTTAAGGGTTTCTAAGACTTTTACTGACAGTTCGTCGGTGCCGAAGAAGGCGAATTTCGAATTGTTATTCATCGTCGTTGCCCATATCTTCCGGATGGACTTCGTGCAATTTTCTAGCGATGTCGGTAAAGAGGACCCCGTTTAGGTGATCGGTTTCATGCTGGAAAATTTGGGCTAAAAGTCCGGAACCTTGGCGGGCGAATTTGTGGCCATTTTCATTGTATGCCTCCACTTGGGCGGTGTCGGCGCGTTTGGTTTCGCCATAGATCCAGCGGACTGACAAACAGCCTTCCTCCACATTTGATTTTTTGGCCGAAAGTTTTTTAATAATTGGATTGATGTAAATTTGGTTTTCTTGTTCAACCCCGCCCTTTTTCGGTAAAGCCTTTCGAGAGACGATAAAAATGCGCAAAGCCACGCCAATCTGCGGGGCGGCAATGGCTACGCCGTCGTCCTGCGAGTCGAGCGCCTCATTCATGTCGGCGAGGATCTTTTTTAGTTTGGCACTGCCAATATCCGCCAAGGGAACTTCCTTCGCGGTCTCGCGCAATACTTTTTCTCCTGTTTGGACGATTTCATTCATGAGTTTTAGCATAGCATATAAACACAGTAAAGGCCAAATGTAAAATTCTTAGGATTGACATGCAGGCAATTTTTTGGCATAGTAACAGCGGTTTTGTACATTTAAAACCAAGAGAAAAACTGATTAAAAAGGAGAATGCCAGTGGCTACAGCGCAATTGGTAGAAAATGATGCCGTGGCGACAATCTCGCAACTGGCATCCCTGCGACTAAAACCCATGGCTGGGGAAATTCTGACTCGGGCTAAGGGTCGGCAAGGAATTACCCTGTCTGAATTCAATGCTCTTATTCCGACTGGCTTGATGCGAGACACGGCGAAGCTTCGGGAAACCATCGGCGAACTTCATACTATGCTCGCTTCGCTCAACATTGAGATCGTGAGCGGTAAGAAGGAAAAATTGCTCCGCGCTAATTACTCGCCAGAAGAATTCATTCTTCCGCAGAAAAAGCGCAAAGAGCTAAAAGTATCTCGTCGACCGCGGAAATCCCGATTTTGGTCCGACTGGTCTTCAAATCAAGACGATGATTCTGGTGAAGATGGAGGTGTTGATGGTAAAGCTGATTACGCCTCGATTCTTGAAGAGGGAAGATTTACCAAGAACATCGAGGTGGGTGAATATCTCGATAGTGAGAGGCTGGAGATTGATACTATCCCCGACGAGGATTGGATCTATCTTGGTAGTAAGGGTGATCCGCTTGCTCTCTACCATCGCGAGCTTAAATATTGGCCAGTACTCAAACCTGGCGAAGAACTTAAATTGGCGAAGATGTTGGCGGAAGGCAGTTTTGAAGCTCGCAACAGAATGATCCAACACAATCTCCGTCTCGTATTGAGCGTTGCCAAGCGTTATCACTGCGACGGTATGGAGTTTGCTGATTTGGTTCAGGAAGGCAACATCGGCTTGATGATCGCGGTGGAAAAATTTGATTATACGAAAGGATTCAGATTTTCCACTTACGCTGTTTGGTGGATTCGCCAAGCCATCGCTCGGGCCGTTATGGATAAGTCTGAAACTATCCGAGTGCCGGTTCATATGTGCGAGTTGCGGAATAAAGTCCTCAGGGTGGCGGCCGAATTGGCGTCCGATCTGGGGGCGATACCGGAAATGGAATTGATCGCGGAGCGATTGGGGATTCCTGTTTCGCAAGTTGAAAAAGCCATGCATGTGGCGGGTCTAAGGAATCCGCTATTTCTCGAAGAGTCGTACTCAAACGGGTCTGCTTTTGGTGGAGAAAGTTCCTGTTTAGGGGATATCATCGCCGACAAGGGAGTTATGAATGCCCGTACGATGGTGACAGCGAAGGAAGAAATTGAATCGTCTCTGGATAATCTTCACGAGCTACTTTACATCCTTGATCGCCTTGGAAATGTAAGCCAGCGCGATAAGAAGATCTTCCGCAAACGCTATGGTCTCGATGGCTCGTTTAATAGGATGACTTACGATCGAATTAGTCTGGATTATGGAGTAACAAGGCAGGCAATCGATCAGGTAATGAAAAGAGCTTGGGAGAAAATTGTCCCCTTCCTCCCATCCATGGACCACGGCAAGCTGATCGGTGAAGTGAATCGGATTGTGGCGCTGGAAAAGCTGATCGGCGAGAAAGCCGTTCTTGTTCAGCCTGAGGCTGACAGTGTCTTTAGGGCTCTGACCCTTAGGTCGCGGTGAGAAGGAGTCATTTTTCTTGGTCTATTTGATTTGTGCCCCGACGAGTGTAAAAGCTTGTTGGGGCACTTTTTTGAATCTAAAAGGTTAAATTAATTTGACAATTATGTCTTAAAATGTTAGAAATTGACCAGAGGCTATTCAATTTAGCTATTAAATATATAGGTGTTTGAAATCCGAAAAACCATATTGATATTCAAGCAATTATCTCAAGGAGGGTAATCATGTTTGAGCCTTATCCCTATCAAGTCGCGTGTCTGGATGCCATTGAAGAAGCTCGCCAGCTTGGGCGTGATCGCGCTTTGGCGGTCATGGCGAGCGGACTGGGTAAAACAGTGACATCAGCCAGTGATGCCCATCGATGGCTCTTAGCCCACCCGGGCAAACGGTTGCTCTTCCTGTGCCACCAAAATTATATTTTGGAACAGGCAAGGGCAACCTTCGAGGCGATCATGGGTGATTCTTTCTCCTACGGAATGTTTACGGGTGAAGAGAAAAACTTTCACGGAGTCAGTTGTCTTTTTGCCTCGTTTCAGACGATGGTGATCTACAAAGAATATTTCACCCCCGACGAATTCGGTTATGTTGTGGTGGACGAAAGTCATCATAGTCATGCTGAAAGCTGGCGCGAAGTAGTTCGCTATTTCACACCGGATTTCATTCTTGGCATTACCGCTACACCGAATCGTCTGGACGAACAAAACATCCGCGAATTTTTCGGGCCGGAAGTGTTCTTGCTTCCGCTCGAAGAAGCGCTGGTGCGTGGCTATCTGACGCCGGTGGACTATCGCTTGTTGGCTGATGAGATCAGTCGAGAGAAGATGATAGAAACGCCGGCCGGAAAGTTGTCGATCAAATATCTCAATCGGACGATTTTTATTCCCAAACGGGATGAAGAGATCGCCGAGATTATCGCCAAACATTGCGAAGATATCGATAATCCGAGAATCATGATCTTCTGCAAGTCCATTGCCCACTGTAATCATTTCGCGGAATTTATGCCCAGTTGCATGGCAATTCACTCGAGGATCACTCCCAAAGAACGGGCGGTTCGTCTGGAACTCTTTCGAGCCGGAATCGTTAAGGTTGTTGCCACTGTTGATTGTTTCAACGAAGGCATTGATGTTCCGCAGGCCAACGTTATCGTTTTCTTGCGGTCCACCGATTCGCCGACAATCTTCTTTCAACAGCTTGGTCGCGGTTTGCGTTTATCGGATGGCAAAAACAAAGTACTGATCCTAGACTTTGCCGGTAACTGCGAACGAGTGGAGATGGTGTACAAGCTCTGGCAGAAGATCAAGGAGAAGGGGCAAGCTCTCGGCAAAGTGCGAGAATTCGGCGATCTAAAAGAGCCGACCGATCTGCCACCAAACGGACCGTTCATGATCGATGTCAACCAGGTTAGTTTCAGCCAAACGATCATCGAGATTCTTGATGTGGTGAACCGTATTCGAATGGGGGTTACTAAGGAAAATCTGATTGAACAATTGCGCCAAGAGGCGGAAAGGTTGGGGAGAAGTCCCAAAACGAGAGATCTCCAAGAAGGAATGAGGGTGGGAAGGATAGCCGGTATAACCGCTTTCAGAAGTCTTTTTGGGTCTTATAACAAGGCCCTTCATGCTGCCGGTTTGGAGGTTAATAGGCACTCGGATCTCTCTAAGGAGGAGATGATTGAGTTGTTAGAGCGATTGGCGAAAGAACTGGGCCGGACCCCGGTCAAATCAGACCTTATCGCTTGCTCTTATTGTCCCACCTTCAAGACCTACATCAGGACTTTCGGTTCCTATACTAAAGCTCTGAGGATGGCTGGTCTGCAATCCCACCGCAAGGCCCCGGAAGAAAATTCGATGGAGAATCTTACTGCCTCTCTAAAGAAGCTGTTCAATATCCTCCAGCGTACACCTCAAAAAGGAGATATCGAAGCGGCCTCCAAAGAAGGGATTTGCCCTTGCTTCAAAACTTTTACAAGAGCATTTGGGTCTTACAACAAAGCTCTCGAGGTGGCGGGACTGCAGTCTTGCCGTAAGGTCGGGGAAGAAACTTCTCGAGAGAATCTCGTTGTGTTTTTGAAGAAACTCACCGAAATCCTCGGGCGTACTCCTCTACAAAAGGATATCGATAACGCTTCGAAAAAAGGACTCTGTCCCAGTTACAAAACATTTCAACGGGTTTTTGGGACTCTGTCCAATGCTCTGGAAGAAGCTTGTTGTCTGGAGTCTGTTTGATCGAGTTGCGATCGGAATCAATGGTTTTTTGAATTTATCACCGCGGAGCGTCCTATCTTGGGTGCCCCGCGGTTTTTTTATTTTCTACAATTGAATTATAAAATACTATCCGGTTCGATCTGGATCAGCCATTCGGGGGGCAGGGACTTGAGCCGGGCGAGCAGATCAGCGCTTACACCGGAGCCAGTCGGTAATTTGATAATGGCGTGCATTTTAGTTTGCCCGCGGGCTTCGTCGTTGGCTCCCGGATAGATAAGCGGAGAGTAGTCAGCCAAGAGGTCTACGAGACTCTGGATATTGTTGTCATCGCCGGCACGCTCGAGGTGGGAAATTTTGACCAAGATCTTGAACGGCGGATAACCGAATTTCATTCGTTCCTCAATTTCTTCGCGGTAAAAGTCGATCAAGTTTCCGGCCGTGGCATAGCGGAATACTTTTTCTTCGGGGTTGCGAGTTTGGATCATGAAGCGTTTGCCGGCCCATTGGCGCAGAGACAGAAGCAGGCCCAAGATCTTTTCGCTAATTCTAAAATCGGGCATAGAAAATAACGCATCAATTGCGACAACCGCAATGTTGGCGGTTTTTTCGGACAGAAGAGGCAACATGATTTCCGTGCCAATCAAAATAGCCGGACCCTTTGTTTCGTAGAATCTTTTTACCGTTTCGGCACGTGTAGTCGGTTTAGTGTTTCCGCTATCAAGCCGGAAAAGGGGGATAGTTGGAAAAAGTTCTCCTAGTTCCTGTTCGACTTTTTCAATTCCCGCGCCGAGCAGAGACAGACGCCAGCTGTCGCAGTGGGCGCACTTGTCCTGAGGCTCTTCGCGATTTCCGCATTTGTGGCAAAGATAATAATATTTTTTCTCCAAATTATTTTTATGCAAGACGAAAGGACTGTGACAGTTTGGGCAGTTTGCCACCAAACCGCAATCGTTGCAGATCGTAACTGGGGAAAGACCCTTTCTACCGCTATAAATAACGATTTTTTCGCGATTTGTCACCGCTTCTGCGAGGTGTTCGCGAAGAGCATCGCTTATCGCATAAGCATTCTTGTCACCCGTATCGCGGTTTTTTGTGTCGAGAATAAATTGTTCGGCCGTGGAAACTGAGCGATACTTCATACTCGATAGGTGGGCTAGTTCGCCGCGTTCCGCCCTAAAAATAGTTTCGGCGCGCAAGACCAAGTCGCCCAAGATCAGTCGGGCTGAAAGTTCGGTGGCTAGATGCTCGGCTAGAACGCGAAAATCAATGAAGGGCCGAGAAATATTTTTGTAGGAGCTATGGCTCTCTTTTTCCAATATTATCGTCTTGATATCTGACCGGGGCAGAGCTAAAAAACCTGGCGTGGCAATAATAAGCAGGGGGTGAGTTTCGGTGATCGCGCGATTCCAATTTTGCCAGAGAGTTTTTTTTGCCAGGTCGGCTTCTAGAATTATCGTGTAGTCGCGAATTCCGGCGCCGAATGAATCAGTGAATCTTAAGACGTCACCTTTGGTTGGCAGACATAGGAGAACTGAGCTTTTTTGGGCGAAGGATTCTCTGATCAGAGCCTTGTAATAAGATAGGCGTTCCTCGGCTGAATCTTGAAGGATGAATTTATTTTGCTTGACCGTGCCGTCGTCCGGCTCTAGCTTTGGAGAGGCTATTTTTTCTACTGGTTTGCGGGAAAGCTCGAGATGAGCCAGGATCGTTTCCGGAACGGCAGTTTTTATCGTTTGACCAAAGGTTCCGGCAAAATAATCGGCAGTCTTCTGGCAGGCTCGCAAAAACTCCGGTAAGAATATGCCGTGATTTTTTATCGCTGTTACTTTTTTTAAAGCAAAACCGGAAGACTTTAGCTCGGATTTGAGATCGGTCACGGATCTGACCTCGGTGACCAGTCCGGTGATCGCCCGGCCTCTGACTGGGACTGTCACAAGCGACCCTATTTGGGCGCCGGGCGGGCAAAAATAGGTCAATTGATCTTTAAAAACACCCTTGGCGATGGGAATTACTGTGACGATATTCATCTCGCTATCAGTATACAAAATTCAGGCCGATTATCCACTTAATTAGGCTGTTTTGAGCCGACAGAACAAGGTATAATTATCAGGAACTATAATATGGATTTAATGCCTGAAAATTTGCCGTTGAAGACAGGCGGAGGATCCCAATTGCCAGATTCGCCCCCTATCATTTCCGAGGGGGAGTGCCCTGGTTTGGGAATTATAGCAATCACTTCTCCGCCCATTTCGGACAATAAAAAACTTCATCATTCGATAGCTAGCCTAACTCACTTTGGTTGGGGGGTTTTGTGTTTGGTGGCAGTTTTGATTGGCAGTCAATCTTTTTCTTTTGGACGATTTCATGAACAGGTTGATGCTTTTGTTCAGGCAACTAAACGGGGGTCTGTTATCGCTGGTCAAAATATTACTTTGGGGGCGAAGATTTGTCTCCAGAGTTTGAGTCAATCCGGCGGACCGCTGAAGAAGGTGGTTGCCTCACGCTGGGAAAAGTTTATTTTAACTGAAAAAAAGATGGCCGTAAGACAGTTCAGTTATTTTGATGTTGGTTTTTCGGAATTAACTCACAAAACAAAAGAATCGGTTGCAGTGATAGTTGGCGACCTCGATTTTGCTACTGGCCGGGCAATTAATTTTGCAGACGGGACAATGGCTAGCCTGTCGCAGATATTGCCGGATAGCGGGATAATTCTTAAGAAACTTGTCATAAAAAGTGGAGAGGACATTTATCTTGCGACGAAATTACTATCCGACCAGACGGCTTTTTTATTGCATCGAACGGGCTTGGCGATGTTGACCGGTTTTTCCGAACTTGAGCGGGGAATAGTGCTAGGAGAAGATAAACTTATTAAAACCGCTTTGAAAGGTAGTCAGGCCGGCTGGCATAAAACAGGTATTGTTGTTTCCAATTTTAAACAAGGAGTTGAAGTTTCGATAAAAAGTATGGCGCGTCAGGCCGAAGCTCTTTCTAGTCAAGGCCAATCTTTAGCTGTTAATTTGGATAAGAGTATCTACTTTGGATCGCAGGCCATATCGGACGCCACCCTATCAGCGGTAACCATTCCGGGTTTAGTGATTTTGGATGGTTTTACTAAGACAGAACAGTTGGTTAGCGCGGGGGGAGCGGTCCTTGTTTCCAATTCCTCTGAACTTGGACACCGTCTTGAGTTGGTTGCTCGAAGCGGTCAGAAAAAAATCACAGCCGGGTTAAGCCAATTGAAGCAAGTTGAGACGGGTCTGTCGTTTGAAAACATCGGACAAATTCCTAAAATCAGCCTGAAAAAAATAGAGGGGATCGGCGAAACTTCCCAATCGATGATTATCTTGGTGGAGACACAAACTGGTGAGATGTCGAACCGTGCGGGTGAGAAAATCACCCTGATTGCCAGAACCGCATTAAGTTTGGCTGATTGGCAGACAAAACTCGTACTGAATAATTATGTGAATTTCGGCCGGGGGACGCTTGCGATTTTGGTTTACGCGCAAGATAAAATGGCGGGAATTTACAATGGGGCCGAAACCGGGGTTACCTTGGGTTTGGAAAAAATAAAACACTTGTCGCTGACTTTAGACAAGGAGTCTCTCTCAGCGGTTACCCTTGAGACAAAAAAGACAATTGGCGGATTGGCCCAGGTCGGCCAGTCGGCCGTAACTGGAGTCTCTTCCGGTGGAAAAGCAGTTGTTCAAACTGTCGCTGGAACGGGGGAAACCGGGCGAGAATTTGTTTTAGGGGCTGGTGCTGGTGTCCAGTTGGCCGAACAGAATCTCTTAGCTTCGTTCGAGGCCAGCCAGAACTTTATTTTTAGAGGTTATAATTCAGCCAGAATATCTATTGTTAGCGTTTTTAGTCAGGCAAATCGAGAATTTATTGCCCTTCATCGATCTATCTCCGGACGTTTTGCTTCTCGTCCGAGAAATTTGATTCCCGGCCGTTTAACAAAAACAGTTGTCCCTAAGTCAATCATGTCCAAATTGGCAGAAAAAGATAAAAACAAAAATAGGGTAGCGCAGACGGCATTAGTGACGAATACTGTTACCGAAAAAATTGAAAAGGGACTGCCGGCTTCTTCCTCCAGTAGTCTAAAGTTTTTAGCTGGTCATCTTCTAAATTCCAATCTACTGATCTTTCCTGTTTTAGCTTACGATAATAATATCCTGTCCCTGCGAACTCCTCTTAATCGAGCGATTTTTTCTGTTACCGATACCGGTTCGAGTGTTGGAGAAAGCGTTGCTTTGGCTTGGGATAATTTCTTCGGTGGGTTTACGGGAGATAATCTTTCTAATACTGCCCTGCGCGAACAATTGAAGAATGAAATTTTACAAGAACTTTCTCAAAATGGAGGAGCGACGGTTGAAGACAGCAATGCTTCTTCGATGTTTAGCAGTAGCGGTATTGTGGTTATGAAGCCGACAGGTTCGTCGACAGTTGATTTGGCTAATGTCAAAAAATTGCAGGATGCTTTCTCTGACCGAGTGATCGTCAACTTTGATAAAGACGGACAGACGGGAGTCGTGCAACCGATCTTTCGTAATAATAAAATCGGCCCGAAGTTTCAATTTGTCCTAACTCCGATAAAGCAATAATCTTTGAAGCAAAAATGGTCAGTCAGCAAAAAATAATCATAATATTTCTTATCGCCCTGATTTGGTTCTTGAGGCCAGGATTTGTTTCGGCCCAGTATGATCAAATCAACAATGCTTTTATTGTTTCACCGGCCAAACAGGAGATAGTGTTAGCTAGGGGGGAGAGGACCATCAGGAATATTTATATTACGAATAAGTTAGGACACGATTCAGATTTCCAGATCAGTGTCGAGGACATTTCTGGCGGAACAGATCAAACAGAGATTATCAAATTTTATGGTAAAGGTCTCGGACCCTATTCAATTCGCAAATATGTTGTAGTGAATAATGATCGGGTGCATATCTTGGCCGGTGAAACCAGGGTAGTACCGGTTATGATCACCCTGCCAAATACCCAAAAACCGGGCGGACTCTACGGAGGAATTTTTGTCTCTGCGATTGGTGAGGTCAAATCAACTGGGACTAATATTTCGACCCGAATCGGATCGTTAATTTTTTTACGGGTTAAGGGAAGCCTGATAGAACAGGGTGAAGTTAAAGAATTCGGGACTCTTAGTGATCGTCCAATCTTTGGTAATAGTTTTCCGCTTGATTTTGCCGTATCTTTTTCCAATACCGGTAATGTTTACCTTAATCCTTACGGAATGATTGAGATCAAAGATTACCGCGGGCGGGTAATCGACCGTTTACCCATCGAACCATGGTTTGTTTTTCCGGACTCGGTGCGCAGTAGGATTTTAACTTGGGAAAAACCTCCGTTGGCGGGATTTTTTACGGCCACCATATATTTAAATCATGGTTACACTTTACCGCACGCGACCATTAAGACTATTCACTTCGTGATCGTCCCTCTTTTACTGGTAGGCTCCTTATTAGCTGGTCTGGTGATTTTGTTCGTTATTTATAAGCTAAGATGGAAAATTAAAAAATGGCAAATTTAATGCGCCAGTCAGGTAAGAATAGCGGTCTTAAATTTACCTTGACCGTGTCAGTGATTTTTGTGGCCGGTTTGGCAGTTTTAGTTCAGGGTTATACGGCTTCAAGCACCAATTATATTCTCCAAAGTGATAGTGTGAATTTTGGTGGAGGTTTTTCTACCTCAACAAGTTATAGTTTGCAGGATACGTTGGGTGAAATTGGCACGGGTATCCTTGCTAGTTCGACGGCGATTCTTTCTGGAGGTTATCAGGCCATGTTTTCGGATGTGTATATTTCAATGACTGCTCCGGCTTCGGTCGCGATGTCTCCGGCCATCAGCGGTATAGCTGGAGGGGTGTCTAATGGTTCGTCGACATGGGAGGTGCATACAGATAACCCAGTCGGTTACGAAATGTCTATCCATGCTACTGGTAGCCCGGCACTTTCCTCTGGGTCAAATAGTTTTGCCGATTATGTTCCAAGTTATCCGGAGCCGGATTATAATTGGACGACTGGGACAAGCGAATCGCGCTTTGGTTTTACTCCCGAAGGGAGCGATATTGTTTCGGGATTTCTTGATGATGGAGTTAGTTGCGGTACGGGGGTTCTCAACACCACCGATAAATGCTGGACCGGGTTTTCTTTGACTGACAAACTTGTTTCTCGTTCAAATAGCGCGAATAGCCCAGTTGGGGCAAGTACGACGATCAAGTTTCGGGCAGAAGCCGGGGCAACCAAGGCCCAACCGGAAGGGAATTATAGCGCGACGGTAGTAGTGACGGCAGTGACTCTTTAATATGTCAGACTTTTCAAAAAAAATTTTCAAATTTATTTTGCTGGCTTTATTTGCAGTGGGGCTTATTTTACCAGCTACCAGCTTGGCTGTTTTGTCGGAGGTTGGCGATACAGTAGTTACTCTGGAGGTTTCTTGCCCTGGAGGTACTTGTGTAGTTCTGGGATGTACGAATCCGGAAGCGACAAATTATAGTCCAACAGCAACTTCCGACGACGGAACTTGTGTTTTTTCGTCAGACCCCGAGCGAAATATTTTGGGGTGTATGGATCGCGAGGCCACAAATTATAATCCCAATGCGACAGTTGACGATGATAGTTGTCGTTATGCCGAACCGGATGTTCCCAACGTTCTTAATTTTACCGCGACGAAAAGCGGGGGTGGAACTAGATTATCATGGAGGTTGCCGGTCTACAATAAGTTTGCTTCGGTCGTGATCATTAAAGGGGTTGGCCGCATTCCGGCTGGTCTTTTCGATGGAGAGGAAATTTATAATGGTGGAGGTACGTCTGTTTCTGATGCCAATGTTTCTCCGGGAACGACGTATTATTACTTGGCGGTGGTGAAGGGAACCAACGGAAAAACATCATCTGGAGCAGTCACTTCTTATCGACCAGAAAGCGATACGGAACCGATTATTGTGGTCGGGCCGATAACCGACCCTGGGGGGAGAGGCGGAGGTAGTTTTATCCCTGGTCCATTTGATCAATTACCTGTTGGGTTGATTGCTACTGATACTGAACAGCAATTGGCACAGATACCGGAGTTATTCGTTTTGATCCAGCCAGGAGAAAAGATCAAGCCTTTTTTTGATGGAGGTTATGTCAAAATCAAAGGCAATAAACCTTTTACCGTTTCGGTTGATTACTACAAGATGCCAGAAGTTTTAAAGACGATTGGGATGACTTTGTATGATATCAATGATCCATCGCAAAGTTTTTCCTTTTTACTTAAACTAAATGACGAAAAGACAGCTTATGAAGCAACGATTGGTCCGTTGCCAGAAGATGGAACATACGGGGCTTCGATTTATTTGATAAATTACCAGGATCAAACAATCAAAAAATATACCGGTCAGATCGCGGTGGTTGGTTCACTGGGAATCTTGGGTGTCGGCACTGAGAGATTCGTTAAGCAGGTGGCCGGACCGGTAGCGGTAACGGGTGGAGTGGCAGCGGGTTTCTTCCAATTGCTATTTGCCTCAGGGGGGGCGGGAACTTGGACAGAAGTCTATTTATTATTATTGCGCCAGCTGGGGGCTATCTTAGGCTTTCTTGGGGTAAAGAAAAAAAATAAGCCGTGGGGGACTGTTTATGATTCCATTACCAAGCGTCCAATCGACCCGGCCTATGTTTCGGTATCGATCGGAAGAGAACAAGTGGCAACAGCGATTACTGATATTGATGGTCGTTATGGGTTCTCTTTGCTCGACGGTAATTATTCATTAACCGCCAGCAAGACCCATTATCGTTTTCCTTCGGTCCAACTAGTGGGCCGGAATAGCGATGAGGTTTATAGTGACCTCTATTTCGGCGAGCCTTTCCATGTCGGAGCGGGAGAGGTGATTAGTAAAAACATCCCGCTTGACCCTGTGGATTTTGATTGGAACGAGTTCGTAAAAAGCAACGGAAAATTCTCGGAACTTTTTGTTAAGCATGAAGTGACAAGGGCCAAGGTTATTAGGATTATTTATGATGCCGGACTGACTGCTTCAATTTTTTACCTGATTTTCTACCCCAGTATCTTTAATATTTTGGTACCGGTTCTTTATCTGGCAATCTATTTGTCTGGGCGATACTATCGCGGTCGGCATAAAGTGGTGACCGTTAAGAATGCTATAACCGGCGAACCGATGCCTTTTGCTATCATCAGAGTCTTTTACGCCGGTTTGGATCAAGAAGTAAAGAAGGTGGTGACGGACATGGTGGGAAGATTTTATCTTTTGGTCCGTCCGGGCACATATTCGTTGGCTGTCGATCACAAACAGCCCGACGGTTCTTATGCTCGCATCTATGTTTCACCCGATACGGAATTGAAGAAGGGGGTGTGGGAGAAAGATATTTTGGTTTAGTGACGAATGACGAGTGTCGAGTGTCGAGTGACGAACAGAAAATTTATATTTCCGTCCTGTTTTCTTGATTGTCATTCCTGCGCAGGCAGGAATCCTAGTATCTATCTTTTTAAATTTTTCTATTTTTAAATCTTTAAATTTGTATCGTCATTGCGAGCTCAGCGAAGCAATCTCATCTTTGTGTGATTGCGAGAGTAACCCATTGGCGGACACAGGTAATTTTTTGCTAAAAATTCCTTCACTCTCACCGTCTTCACGGCTCCGAGAGTTCCGCCAATGGGTTACTCTCGCTCATCCCGTCCATACCACAGGTGGGGAGAGAAGTTTGAAGGTCGCCCTGCGTCTATTTATGATCCCGCCGGGGCGGGATATTTTTGACAAAAGAAAAACCGGAATAGTGTTCAATCGCGCAGGGCGAAAGAAGACTGTTCCGGTTCAATGTCCAATCATCAGTTGGAGGAGTTTGGGAAGGAACTTCTGTGGCTGAAAGCCGAACTTAAACATCTTGCCACAGAAGAGTTCTCCTTTGAGGCAGCCATTGCGATGCAAAAAGCGCGTTCTGGTTCTTTCTTTGCGAGTCCCAATAATCCGTCGATAATCGGGTAGGCATACTGTCCCTCTCCGCAACCACTTTTTAGGGAGCTTGTCACGAGGGTTACTATTGTCTTGGCTTGCAACTCTTCCCAAAAACGTAATCTCCAGAAGACTGGGGGTATGGTAAGCCGAGATTTTGAATCATCGGGATCCAAGTTGAACCCTGCATCTTCTAACCTTTTGCGCGCATCGCAAAGTTTTTCGTGGGAGGCGTTAATTAACTCCAGGACAAGCATCTCTCTTTGTGCCTTCTTTTTCTTCCCCCTTTTCTTTAAATGCGAATTAATCAAGATAAGGAGAAAAGGAATTCCAAACACTAAAGCCATAGTCATTATCCACCGTCTCTCTGTGTCCTCGGGGGACACTCATGACTGATCTCTGCCGGGGCAGACTGGAGGGAAGTAACCCCTTAATCAGTTGATAGCTATTCTTAAGCGTAGCACCAATATATTAAAGCGTCAAGTTTACACTCCTGGCTGGGTGTGGCGGAGGATGGGTAATATTGTAAAATAAGGCGAAAAAGGCTAAAATACGTTCAAATTTAACTATTTTTAAACTATATTTAACATGGAAACACAAGAGTCGTTCATTATTGAGGGGTTGGCAGGGGAGCGAAAATTGACTGGCGAGATTAAGGTGGGCGGAGCCAAGAATGCGGTGTTAAAAACATTGGCTGGGTCAGTCTTGTTTGCCGATGAGGTGTCGCTAGAACGTGTGCCAGGGATCGAGGATGTTTCGCGTATGTGTGAAGCGTTGGAAGATCTAGGGGCCAAGATCGAGAAGGGGGAAACGGGGAAATATAAAATAAAAACTGATGGAATAAATAGTTCGGTAATAACGCCGGCGATTGCCAAGAAAATGCGTTCTTCTATCGTGTTGACTGGGCCATTGATTGCCCGTTTCGGTTCGGTATCATTTCCGTTTCCAGGTGGATGCGTGATCGGAAAAAGACCAATCGATATTTTCTTGGATGCGTTTAAAAAAATGGGCGCCGAGGTTAAAGAAGAAGATAATAATTTTACTGTCACCGCGTCCGGCGGCAAATTGCATGGCGCGGAAATATTTTTGCGTTTGCCTAGTGTAACTGCGACTGAAACTTTGATGATGGCTGGAGTTTTGGCGACCGGTACTACTGTTTTGAAAAATGTAGCGCTGGAACCGGAAATTGCGAGCTTGGGAGAATTTTTAAATTCCTGTGGAGCTAAAATTGAAGGGTTGGGAACTCCGGTTATTACGATCGAGGGTGGAGAACTGTTGTCGGGTAGCGAGAAAACCTATCTTACTCCGCCAGATCGGATTGAAGCAGGCAGTTTTGTCATTATGGCGGCTCTTACTGCAAAAGATCTGAAAATTTCTGATTGCGATCCTTCGCAGATGGACGCTTTGTTGGAGTCGCTTATTTCGGCCGGGGTAAATATGGAAATAGGCAAAGATTATGTCCGGGTGTTTGATAATGAAAATAAAACTTTCTCGCCGGTGGAGATTAAGACTCATGAGTATCCTGGCTTTGTTACCGATTTGCAGGCGCCAATGTCGATTTTTCTGACCCAGGCAACTGGTCAAAGTTATATCTTCGAAACGATTTATGAAAATCGTTTGAATTATTTGGAAACGATCAGTCGATTTGGGGCAAGAGTGCGAGTGTTGGATTCTCATCGGGCTCTTATTGATGGCCCGGAAGTGCTTTCCGGCAAAGAGGTAGAAAGCCCGGACTTGCGGGCTGGTCTGGCATATGTTATAGCTGGCTTAATTGCTTCTGGTCAGACAATTGTACATAATGTCTATTATATCGACCGCGGTTACGAAAAGCTGGATGAGAGGCTGCGGGCGATTGGGGCAAAAATCAAAAGAGCTCCACGAGAAGCTTAAAAAATAGGGGCCTGCGCGTTACTGGCTTTAATTAAGAGCTAGGGAATTTGAATGCAGACCGAGGCGCAAGCGAGTTTTGCGACTAACCTGCCTGCCGGCAGGCAGGACTGTACAAATGGTACAGTGCAGAAGCAAAGCGAGAGAGGCAACAATGGTATGCGTCAAATTCGCAGCTAAACTAAATGTCATTTTTCATAACCAAATTAGGAATAGATTTAGGGACGGCGAACACGCTAGTTTTTGTGCCCGGGAAGGGAATTGTTTTGAATGAGCCATCGGTTGTAGCGGTATCGGAAGTGGATAATAAGGTGGTGGCTGTCGGGGCGGAAGCAAAAGCGATGGTTGGTAAAACTCCGGATAATATTATCGCTTACCGGCCCATGAAAGATGGAGTGATAGCTGATTATCGCATTACGGAAGCAATGCTCAAATATTATATTGGCAAAGCTCTAGGCCCGTGGAATTTTATTAAGCCGGATGTAATGGTTTCAGTGCCGGCAGGTGTTACCTCTACCGAAAGACGGGCGGTAATAGAAGCCGCCATGAAGGCTGGGGCGAAGAATGCTTACGTGGTAAAAGAGCCGATCTTGGCTGCTATCGGCGCCGGTATCCCTATTTATGAACCGCGCGGTTATATGGTGGTAGATATTGGAGGAGGAACGACGGATGTAGCCGTTATCTCACTCGGTGGAATTGTAGCGTCGACTTCGGTCAAACATGCCGGAAATAAGATCGATCAAGCAATCGCCGATTATATTAAGAAAACTTTTAATTTAGGCATAGGTGATCGAACGGCGGAAGAAGTAAAAATTGCGATTGGATCGGCGGTACCAATGGAAGACGAATTGTCTTTTATGATCAAAGGACGTGATTTTATGACCGGCCTGCCCCGCTCGGTTGAAGTTAAGACAAATGAGATTGTGAAGGCGATTGACAATGAATTGCGCGAAATTGTAAAAGCGGTCAAGGTGGTATTTCAAGAGACTCCGCCAGAATTAGCGGCTGATATTATCGATCAAGGGATTGTGATGACTGGCGGTTCCTCGCAGTTGCGCAATCTGCCAGAACTGGTTTTCCGCCGAACCGGAGTAAAAGCGACCTTAGCCAATGAAGCTTTGTATTGTGTGGCTAAGGGGACGGGAGTTGCCTTAAATCATCTCGAATCGTATAAGAAAAGTATTATCACGAAACAATAACGAGCCGAGCAGTAAGCAATAAGCAGTAAAGCGAATCTAATTAAATTTCGGCTTATTGCTTACCGCTTATTTCTGATTAATATGAACAAACTTTCGGACAATTTGCCATTAAGTTCTTCTCTTCATCATGCGTATATTTTGACGGGTGAGTCATCTTTACTTGTTCCCAAGATTAAAGAATATTTGAATGAGCGTTTTGGTTCTAATTACGCGGTCTCGAATAATCCGGATTTTTGGTTGGCCGATTTGCCAACTTGGGGGGTGGAGGAAAGTCGAACCCTAAAAGAGGTAGCTGGTCGGCGGGCCGTCAATTTTCCAGCTAAAGTTTTTATTATCTCTGCTCACCTGATAACTTTGGAGGCGCAAAATTCGTTACTGAAGACCCTGGAAGAACCGGCTCCCGACACCCATTTTTTTATTGTCGCCAAACAAATTGGACTTTTTTTGCCGACTGTTCTATCCCGCTGCCAATTATTGGACCTCTCCAGTTTTACTAGGTCAGACCTGATAAAATCTGTTGAAAGGATTCAAACCTTTTTGAAGGCGGATATCTCTGAACGGCTTAAAATTGTGAAGGATATTTTGAAAGAACAAGAAGATGATCAATCGTCTGGTGTTAATTTTCTGAATGACCTTACTTCTTCCTATTGGCAGAAAATTCAGTCAGATCTGTTACCGGAAAAACTAAAAGGAGCGGAGGCTCTCAGGGACGCTTCCGGTTTGGCTGAGCAACGTGGCTCGTCACTAAGACTTTTACTGGAATATGTCGCAGGCGTTGTTCCGATGGTTTAATTGTGTTATCGTATAGATGAATTTGATGATGAATTTTTTCATTCTTAATCCTCGATTTCTAATTCTTAATTAAAAAAGATGGCATATAATTTAGCGCCGATGAAGGGTAAGGTGGGGGAGATTGCCGACTGGCTGGCGAAGGAGTTTTCCAGTGTCCGAACAGGCAAGGCTTCGCCGATTTTACTGGATAATGTAATGGTAGAAAATTACGGCAGTAAAACGCCGGTCAAATTTATTTCCTCGATTACAGTAGAAGATGCTAAAACTTTGCGGATTACGCCGTGGGATAAGGCGGTAGTAGGGGAGATTGAGAAAGCAATTGCCGCGGCCAATTTAGGGCTCTCGACCGCCCCCGACCAGACGGGAATCCGGGTAATTTTTCCTGACCTTACGGCTGAACGCCGACAGACCCTAATGAAGGTGGTAAATGAAAAGATGGAAGAGGCTCGGATTTCTTTACGTAAAGAGCGGGAAAGGGTGTGGAATGATATTCAAGACAAAGAGAAGGCTAAAGAGATTTCGGAAGACGAAAAATTCCGGTTGAAGGATGAAATGCAAAAGATTGTTGATGAAGGGAATGCCTCATTCGACACCTTAGTAGATAAAAAGAAGATTGAGATCGAAGGCTAGAAACAGTGTCAAGAGTCGAATGTCTAGAGTCAAGTAAAAACGCATTTTAATTTTGAATTTTACTTGGAAATTGACCATCGACACTCGCAACTATTATGTTATACGCTCTGTTTGGGATATTGTTAATATTTTTTCTCTTTAAAGTAAAATGGTAAAATGACCATCCTTATTTTTTTCATTGTTCTCGCTGTCTTGGTGATTACCCATGAGCTCGGGCATTTTTTGGTAGCCAAATGGAATGGGGTGAAGGTGGAAGAATTTGGCTTCGGTTTTCCTCCTCGGATCTGGGGTTGGAAAAAAGGAGAAACTCTTTATTCGATCAACTGGATTCCTTTTGGTGGGTTTGTGAAGATTTTGGGTGAACAAGCTGGAGTGGAAGTGGCTGACTCAAAAGATAAGGATCGAAGCCTCTCCAGCAAACCGCGTCATATTCAAGCCCTTGTCCTGTTAGCTGGCGTAGCTTTTAATTTCCTGCTGGCCTGGATTATTCTCTCGACCGGTCTGTGGGTTGGTTTGCCAACTTCGCGTGCCGGGGTACCGGAGGGATATAATCTGTCTGGTTCACAACTGATAGTTGTCGATGTGCTGAAGGATTCACCAGCTGATCTGGCAGGTCTTAAGGCTGGAGAAGTTATTACTTCAGTTAGTGATGGAGTAGAAAAGGTTGTTAATCCATCGATCAGCCAGGTTAAAGATTTCTTTAGTGTTCGAGCCGGAGTTCCGGTCTCCCTTCGTTATCATGGTGAAATAACAGCTGAAGGCCAAACTTCTGTCGCTTCGGGGAAAGTTACGGTTATTCCTAAGGCGGGAATTGCAGAGGGGAAAGCCGGGATAGGAGTATCTCTCGACGAAGTAGGAATTCTAAAAATGCCGTTTTTCCCCGCTATTTACGAAGGACTACGGCTATCTCTGATGGTTTCTTGGGCGATTATCACAACCCTCTGGAACCTATTGCTTGGAGCTTTGCATGGTCAGACCACGGCCTTGTCGTCTGTTACCGGGCCGGTGGGCTTGGTAGGTATTATTGGCACCAGTTTTGCTCTTGGATTTTCTTATCTACTAAATTTGACGGCGATCATCTCCCTCAATTTAGCGGTTATAAACCTCTTGCCTTTTCCGGCTCTTGATGGCGGACGAATCTTTTTTCTTGCTATTGAAGCTATCCGTCGTAAGGCAATAACTCCGAAATTTGTAAATGCGGTTAATTCGGCCGGTTTCCTGATTTTGCTGGCTTTGTTAGCTGTTTTAACTTATCGAGATATTTTACATTTATTGAATCGCTAAGTTCTCCTCCTTCACGAAGGAGGAGAAAGAGGAGGTGAAGCCTATAATCTGTATTTATTCTAGTATTTGAGGTCTGAAAGACCCCTGACTCCACCCCACCCGGCCTGCTGGCCTTCCTCCCCTTCGTGAAGGGGAGGGGCTTTTGACCCCAGTCCGCTTTTGCTATATGATTAGGCGAATATGTTGCAATCTAAATTATTTACAAAAACTCGCCGGGAAGATCCTAAAGACGAAACATCCAAAAATGCTAAACTGTTGATTCGGGCAGGGTTTATTTATAAGGAAATGGCTGGCGTGTATGCTCTTTTACCGCTCGGCTTGCGTGTTGTCGAAAAAATAAAATCCATTATTCGGGAGGAAATGAATAAAATCGGCGGACAAGAGATCATTATGACCGCTCTCCAAAGAAAAGAGGTTTGGGAAAAAACCGGCCGTTGGGATGATAAAGCGGTTGATGTTTGGTTCAAGTCGGTTTTGCAAGTTGGAGGTGAAGTCGGTTTTGGCTGGTCACATGAAGAGCCTATCGCCGATATGATGACCAATTATATCTCGAGTTTTCGCGATCTACCGATTTATGTGTATCAATTCCAGACGAAATTGCGCAATGAGATCAGAGCAAAGAGCGGAATTATGCGTGGCCGGGAATTTTTGATGAAGGATATGTATTCTTTTTCTCTGGGCAAGGAAAATCATGATCGTTTTTATGAGGCCACCATCGACGCCTATAAAAGAATTTTTGATCGAGTCGGAGTCGGAGAGGATACTTTTGTCACTTTCGCTGCCGGTGGAGCCTTTACCAAGTTTAGCCATGAATTTCAGACTATTACCGAGGGTGGTGAAGATGTGATTTATATCAATCGTGGAAAAAATATTGCAATCAATCAGGAGGTTTTGAATGAAGAGACTCTTTCCAATTTGGGGATAACGCGAGATGAGTTAGAAGAAGTAAAAACGGCTGAAGTAGGAAACATTTTTAATTTTGGCACCGAAAAGTGTGAGACCCTTGGTGTTCAATATAAGAATGAAGCGGGGGAGACTATTCCTGTTTGGCTCGGTTCTTATGGAATCGGAGTTACCCGTTTGATGGGAGTATTGGTTGAAAAGTTTGCCGATGATAAAGGCATTGTCTGGCCTAAGTCGGTTGCGCCGTTTGACGCACATATTATTGTGATTGGTGGAGAAGATAGCGAAGCTATGACCGAAGCGATCAGACTGACGGCAAAACTTGAGTCTTCGGGATTAGAAGTATTGTTGGATGATCGTGACCGGCCGGCGGGCGAGAAATTTGCCGATGCCGATCTTTATGGTATCCCGACCCGTATTGTTATTAGTCCAAAAACACTGGAAGAAGGAAAGTTGGAGGTGAAAGATCGGAAGACGGGCGAGGTGAAGAAAATGTCCGAAGCTGAACTGGTCTCTGAATTGGGTTTTAATAAATAAATTTTGGGCGGGAGTTCACTGGTCCAGCTAACAAGACTGGACGGTGGTTAATGTGGAATATTCACTATGTTTGATTGGATCAATAAATTATTTTCTTCGGATATTGGCATCGATTTGGGCACGTCTAATACTCTGATTTATGTAAAGGGTCAGGGGATTGTATTGAGCGAACCATCGATTGTAGCCGTCAATCAAAAAACCGGGCGAGTGGTAGCGGTCGGTTCCGATGCCAAGTTGATGGTCGGTCGGACCCCTGCCCACATTGAGGCGATCAAACCGCTTTCTGGTAGTGTGATTTCAAATTTTGAAGTGGCGGAAGAAATGATCGCTTATTTTATCCGCCGGGCCGGCGAAGTATCTGGTAAGCGTTTGTTTCGCCCGCGAGTGGTCGTGTCTGTACCGACCGGCATTACGAATGTGGAACGGCGAGCGGTTCGCGATGCAATAAAAAACGCTGGCGCGCGTTTTGCGCATATAGTAGAAGTGCCAATGGCTGCCGCTCTCGGTATTCGTTTGCCAGTGCATGACCCAGTTGGTTCAATGATTATCGATATCGGCGGAGGAACGACTGATATCGCTGTGGTGTCTTTAGGGGGGATCGTCAAATCAAAGATTTTGCCGACAGCGGGAGATAAATTGAATCAGGATATTATGTCCTATGTCCGCGATGAATTTAAGATCTTACTGGGAGAAAAGACGGCAGAGGATGTGAAGATACAAATTGGTTCAGTTTATAAAAATAGCGATCCGAGAGAGGCGACTATCCGCGGACGAGATTTGGTAACAGGTCTGCCTCGCGAAGTAGTGATTACTGATGCTGATATTCGTGAAGCCATTACCCATTCCATTGCGACTTTGATTGATGCCATCAAGGAAGTCCTTGAATTGACCCCGCCCGAAGTGGTGGCCGATGTAATGCGTCGGGGAATTATTTTGACTGGCGGGGGTTCGTTGATCCAGGGATTGCCGGAACTTTTGGCCAAGGAATTGCAGATGCCCATTCATATCGATGATGAACCCAAGACGGCGGTTATCCGCGGAGCGGGGGTAATCCTGGAAGATATTGAACGATATCGAGAAATTTTGATAGATAACGAAGATGAATTACCGCCACGCTAATGATTATAACTTTGGAAGCGGAAAGGGGACTGGTTGGGGAAAACCGACCTTGGTCGTTTTTGCCGTGGTGGGGTTGTACTTGTGGGGATCAGCCTTGTTTGTCGATCTCTTTTCTTTTGTTACCTATCCTTTTTTGCGGTTGACTGGTGCCGTTAGTGAGAGTTTTGGCGATGCGCTGAAGAATAAAAAACTCCTTTTGGTTGAGAATAAAAGATTACAGGCGGATAATGATAGATTACGGGTTGTTGCCGAACAGATAGGGGAACTAAAAACGGAGAATGAACAATTACGTGGGATTAGACAGGATAGTTTGGCTCTTAAAAACCCAGTGTACTCCAAAGTGTTGGTTAAGCCTGATCATTTGCCTTACGATGAAATAATCATCGATATTGGAAGTGCCGCCGACCCCCTGCTTAAGGTTGGGCAATTAGTATTTGCCGATCCTGGCGTGGTTTTGGGACAAATCGAATCGGTCAGTAGTCATTTTGCAAAAGTAAAATTATATTCTGAAGGGGGTGTTAGTTTGCCAGTGAATGTTGGTATCGAAGCTGTTCCAAGTGTGGCCCTGGGACTGGGCGGGGGTAATTTTTCCCTTACCCTTCCGCGGGGGGTGGTGATTAAAAATGGCGATTCGGTAAAAACTTCGATCATTGGAGATTTTGTCCTTGGTTATGTGGCTAGAATCGACAAAAACCCTAATGATCCATTTCAAAAGATCCAATTCCGCAGTCCGTATAATATCTTTACTCTCCAGAGAGTATTTGTGTCGCACGATTAATTTCTATGTTCAGATTTATTTATTCCGTTCTCTTAATTATCCTTTTGCCAGTTGTCCCTTGGTGGTTTCTCGGTAGCTTTGTTTTACTCGGGATTATTTATTTTAAGCGCTATTTTGAAGCTATTGGTTTGGTGTTTTTTTACGATCTTTTGTTTGGTTTGCCGAACGGAGGCTGGTTTAAAACGCAATTTACTTTTACTATTTTTTTCTTGATTATTTTTTTCTTGGTCGAAGGCTATCGAGACCGTCTAAGATTTCATGGCTAGAAAAATAAAAGATTACCGCATTGCTCCCGACGAGATTTTTCTTGACGACAGCAATCTGCCATCTTTGAATACGCACCAATTTGAGGGGCGGATTGAGAGGCCAATTTCTAAATTTTCTCTTTATCTGACCGGAGTATTTTTTGCAACAGTAGCAATATTTTTTCTTGGGCGGGTAGCTTATTTACAGATTGTTTCTGGTCAGGAGTATGCTGAACGTAGTAAAAATAATAGCTTGCGTCAGACGGTAATTTTACCGTCTCGGGGGATAATCTACGATCGTAATGGAGTGGAATTGGCCTGGAACAAGCCTGAGCGGGCATACATAAATCAGCCCGGGTTTTCTACCCTACTTGGTTACTTGGGTTTTCCCAACGACAATGAAGTTACTGGAACATCTACTTTTGCCGAGAAAGAACATATTGGTCGGGCGGGAATCGAGAAACAGATGAGTGAGGCGCTGACGGGGACTAAGGGCTTGCGGGTGGAAGAGGTAAACGTCAAAGGCGAGGTGGTATCCGAATCGAGTTTAAAACAGGCGGGAAGCGGTCAGGCCGTAACTTTGTCGATTGACTCACGTCTGCAAACTCAATTTTTTACAACTATAAAATCGGTCGTCTTAGATCGAGGTTTTGGCGGCGGATCGGGAATTATTATTAATGTTAAAACGGGAGAACTTTTAGCTCTGACAAGTTTCCCCGAATATGACTCCAATATTATGACTAGTCATTCCGACTCGTCAGCAATCACGGCTTTTTTTACCGATCCACGAAAACCGTTTCTTGATCGCGCTGTAAGTGGTCTTTATGCACCAGGTTCCATTTTTAAACCGATCGTGGCCCTGGGAGCTTTAAATGAGCATACGATTGACCCACTTAAGCAGATTTTTAGTTCCGGTCAATTGGAAATTCCGAATCCTTATAATCCTAAAGAAAAAACAATTTTTAAAGACTGGAAGGCTCATGGCTGGGTTGATATGAGGCAGGCAATCGCTAGATCATCGGATGAATATTTTTATCAGGTGGGCGGGGGGTTTCAGGGACAAAAAGGCCTGGGAATCGCCAATATTGAAAAGTATGCCCGCATGTTTGGTTTGGCCACTACGACGGGGATAGAATTGCCAAATGAGGCGATTGGAGTTATCCCCAGTCCAGAATGGAAGGCCACCGTTTTTAATGGTGAGCCGTGGCGTTTGGGCAATACCTATCATACTGCGATCGGTCAATATGGGGTGCAAGTTACCCCGATTCAGATGGCCCGAGCGGTGGCGACAATTGCCAACAAGGGGACATTACTTAAGCCGACGATTTTAAAATGGACTGGCAGTACGACCCCACCGAGTGAAAAATTACCGATCCCTAGAGAATATTTTGAGATCATTCATGAAGGAATGCGTTTGGGCGTATCTAGTGCAAATGGAACTGGACACGGTCTTGATGTTCCATACGTTAAAATAACTTCCAAGACGGGTACGGCCGAGTTGGGCGTCTCGAAATCGAGAGTCAATTCTTGGGTGATGGGTTTTTGGCCTTATGACAATCCCCAGTACGCCTTTGTTGTTTCTCTGGAAAGTGGTCCACGAACAAATACTATTGGCGGGGTATTCGTGATGCGAACGATGTTTGATTGGATGTGGACCAACTTGCCCGAATATTTGAAGTAAGGGGCAGAACCGAAGACAAATGTTTTATCGAACACACATATTTTTCTGCTGAAAAATTGTTCACTCTCAGCGCCTCCGCGCTTCCGAGAGTTTCGCTAAAACATTTGTCTTCGGACTTCACTATTGGCAAGATTTATTTGGCTCGAATGTCACTCCGCGGCTATCTAAGTGTCTGCCGGAGCAGGCGGGCGCAGTTGACTAATGTTTTGGCGTATGTTACCATGTAAACGGAAAAGCTGGTACAGCATTCAATACGAAGGGAGAAAAACTATGCCGTTAGTAAGGATCCTGGTGGACATTGGTAAGGTTCACCCAGAGAGTCAAACGGTCGCCGATCTATCCAAACTTGTACGCAATTTGATAGCCTCGGCTTTAGACTGCGACAATCCGGATGGTAAACTGAAGCCAACCGATATAGAAGTCGAAGTGGGACAGTTCGCCCCTGGGTTGCTACCCGAACAAGAACATAAGGCCTACACCATCGGCTTTATCATCGAGGCTAATGATTATCCGGAAAGACGGCAGAATCTCAAAGAGAGAGCTCAGGAAATCGCCAGGGGGCTCGAGTTCTTGAAACCGAAGCACAGAGCCTTTGTTTGGGTCAGACTTCTGCCTGCCGAGTTCGTTGATGTTTGATTTTGGACTCATCCGATCTGATATCGCCCGTAGAAAGCCACCTGGCTCTCGCGGGCGGTTTTCTTTTGTTCCTAAAATAAGGCCTATTTTCACTGTTACTGTAGCTATTGCCCGCAATCAGGATTTAGGGTATAATCTCTCCATGGATACTCAAAAAGAATATTTAAGCCAAGAAAAATTTGAAGAAATTAAGGAGGAGCTAAAGCGCCTAAAAACCGTGGATCGCAAGGAGGTCGCGGAGCGTTTGGAGTATGCCAAGTCGTTGGGCGACTTGTCTGAGAATGCCGAATATCACGAGGCGCGCGACCAGCAGGCTGACATTGAAGATCGGATCATGCAGATCGAGGAAATGGTCAAGAATGCCGTCATCGTGACCGAAAAACACGGCCAGATCGTGGAAATTGGTTCTACTGTCGTGGTAAAGAAAGATGGAGGTGTGGAAGGCACTTATGTCATTGTCGGTTCCGAAGAGGCTGACATGCTGTCGGGCAAGATCTCGTTCCAATCACCAATCGGCGGAGCCCTTTTGGGTAAGCGTAAGGGGGAAGAGGTCAATGTGACTACTCCGCGCGGAGAAATAAAATATTCTATTCTGGACGTCAAATAAGCGTGCCAAGTGTCGAGTGCCAAGTGTCAAATATAATGCTAAAATAGGTTTGAAACATTATTCGTCACTCGTCATTCGACATTCGTAACTATTCAATATGGCTTCACTAGACGAAATCAGGCAGGAACGGCTTAGAAAAATAGACATACTAAAAGAACAAGGATTAGATCCCTATCTGGCTAAGACGGAACGGGATTTTTCTGTCTCGGAATTACTCGTTAAATTCGATCAGCTGGAAAAAGAGGCGACGACAGTTCATTTGGCCGGCCGGGTAATATCTTTGCGCGGGCAGGGGGCAATCGTCTTTTTTAATTTCAACGACGGTTCGGCTTCTTTTCAAGGCCTCTTGAAAAAGGACGAAATAACTGAGGCGGATTTTGATCTGTTTCAATCTACGGTAGACATTGGTGATTTTATCGAAGTCGCTGGTCCGGTTTTTACTTCTAACCGAGGAGAAAAGACGCTTAAGGTGGCGAGTTGGAAAATGCTGGCTAAAAGTTTGCGTCCTTTGCCGGAGAAGTGGCACGGGTTGGTAGACGAGGAGGAACGTTTCCGCCGGCGTTATTTAGATATACTAACCAATCCCGAAGTGCGGGAGATGGTGGAAAAACGCTCGAAATTCTGGCAGATAATGCGTGAGTTTTTGTTGGCACGTAATTTCTTGGAAGTAGATACTCCGATCTTAGAGAATACTGCTGGCGGAGCGGAAGCTAAACCGTTTATAACTCACCACAATGCTTTAGACTTGGATGTGTACTTGCGAATCTCTCCGGAACTCTGGCTTAAGCGTTTGATGGTTGCCGGTTTACCGAAAGTTTTCGAGATTGGGCGAGTTTTTCGTAACGAGGGAATGGATGCCGAACATTTGCAGGACTACATGCACATTGAATTTTATTGGGCCTATGCCGATTACGAAATGGGTATGAGTTTGATTGAGGAACTTTACAAAGAAATTGCCGAAAAAGTTTTTGGAACAACCCAATTTAATATCAAAGGTTTTGAAATTGATCTGAATAAAAAGTGGGAGCGTTACGACTATGTAGAGACGATCAAAGCCAAGACGGGGATAGACATCGGTTCCGCCTCACTAGAGGAGATAGAAGCTAAACTTGGTGAATTGGGGGTGGAGTATGACAAAAAGGGTTTCAATTTAAATCGCGCTATCGATACTTTGTGGAAATACTGTCGAAAACAAATCGCGGGTCCGGGCTTTTTGGTGAATGTACCGGTAATGATGGAGCCATTGGCCAAGCGCAGGGCTGACGACCCGGATTTTGTAGAACGCTTCCAGGTGATTTTAGCCGGTTCGGAATTAGGCAAGGGTTTTAGTGAACTGAATGATCCGATTGACCAGGCTGGCCGGTTTGCTGATCAAACCAAACTACGTGAAGCGGGAGATGATGAAGCGCAAATGTTTGATCAAGACTTTGTGGAAGCGCTGGAATATGGTATGCCTCCTACTTGCGGTTTCGGCGTGTCTGAGAGATTGTTTAGCTTTTTGATGGACAAACCGGTTCGCGAAACACAAATCTTTCCATTGATGCGACCAAGGGAATAAAAAGCTTAAAGCTGTCAGCTTTTAGTTTTCAGTAAAAAACAAAATAAAAATCAAAAAAAGCGGGGAGTCCGTTTTTTTTGGCTAAAAATTTTCTTGTGGATAAGTGTTTCACCCTGAATAACCTTTGTAAAATAAGGGTTATTCAGGGTGAAACAGTGGGGGATGATGTTGCTTGGTGGGGCGAAGTGGAATATAATGTTATTGTAGTGGGAAGAAGTGGTAAATCGTAAACAGTGCACAATGAACAGTTGACAGTGAACAATAAAAAGACAAAAGCATTTTGCATTTTTACTGTTCACTGTGCATTGTTAACTGTTAACTAAATATGCTTATAGGCGAATACAGACACTCTATAGATGACAAGAAGCGGGTTGCTATCCCGGCCGCTTTTCGTAAAGAGCTGGGTAAGAAAGTGGTGGTAACGCGCGGACTCGATAACTGTTTGTTTATCTATACAATTTCCTCTTGGCAGAAATTTACTGATAAGCTTGATACTCTTTCGCATGGTCAGGCCGATGCTCGCAGTTTCAATCGTTTTATCTTTGGCGGAGCGGTGGAATCGGAAATTGATGCTTTGGGCCGAATTCTGATCCCAGACTTTCTCAAAGATTTTGCCTGTTTGAAAAGCAAGGTTGTTTTGGTGGGTATTAATGAACGAGTAGAAATTTGGGATGAAAAGCGCTGGAAAGAATATACCGAGCGGATCGAGAAACAAGCCGATTCGCTGGCCGAAAAGTTGGGGGAGATCGGCGCTTTCTAAGTATGTCCCACATACCGGTTCTTTTACATGAGGTAATAGAAAATCTAGATCCGCGGGAAGGCGAGGTCTTTGTAGATGGTACTTTGGGTGATGGCGGACACGCGAAGGAAATAGGCTTGAAGTTGGGTAAGACGGGTCGACTGATAGGAATTGACCAAGATGCGGAGGCTCTGGCGCGCGCTAAGGAAAATCTAGCTGATCTTCCTTGTCAGACCTCCTTTGTTCTCGGCAATTTTCGTAAGATCAAAGAATTATTTAAGGAAGCGGAGGCAATCGAGGCGAATGGTATCTTGTTTGATATTGGATTCAGTTCAGATCAGATTGAAGGTTCGGGCCGGGGCTTCTCATTTTTACGAGACGAACCATTGGATATGCGAATGGGCGACTCGGCAAAGTTTTCGGCAAGAGAAATGGTGAACGACTGGCAGGAAAATAATTTGGCTGATGTGATCTATGCCTATGGTGAGGAAACATTTTCCCGACAGATTGCGGAGGGGATTGTGAATGCTCGGAAGAATGGGCTGATTGAGACGACAAGTCAGTTGGTGGAAGTTATTCGTCAGGCTGTGCCGGTCTGGTATACAAAGAAGCGTCTCCACTTTGCGACCAGGACCTTCCAGGCATTAAGAATTGCTGTAAACGACGAATTGGGGGCTTTGAAGGAGGGTTTGATTGGAGCTTGGGATATTTTGGCGCCGGGTGGACGACTGGGGGTGATTAGTTTCCATAGTTTAGAGGCGCGGATCATCAAAGAATTTTTCAGAGAAAAGAAGGTGTCGGGTGAGGGGAAGATGGTAAAGGGGAACGCCGTCAAGGCGACAAGAGCAGAGGTGTTGGCCAACCCGAGATCGCGCAGTGCTCAATTAAGAATTATTAAAAAAACGACAGGTACTCCTGTCGTCCCGGACAGCCGGTAGTCCGGCGATGATCCGGGATCCAGATTGAAAAATATCGAATTAATATCATTATCAATAAATTTTATAAAAAAATGACCAACTCAAAAGTAAAAGTGGCGACAATAACAAATGTGGAGAAAAACCTGTTCTATATGTTTTTTGTTGTGGCCATTCTTTTGCTTGGGAGTTATCTGTATTTGGTAAATATGTCTGTTTTGAATATTGTCGCCCGAGAAAAAACTCAGGTTGAAATTGGCCGGCTGACAACTTTAGTGGCTAGCCAAGAATCGGAGTATTTGGCGTTAGCTAATCGGGAGGTCACTGTCGACTATGCTCGCTCCCTAGGATTTAAGGAAGTTACGTCCGGACAAGGTTATGCTGTTCCGACGAAGAAGACCGTTACGCTTTCGCTTTTGTCTACAAATGAAATTTAGTGCTAGCGCGCCTGTTTGGCGGATAAGAATATTATCGATACTCATCCTGCTTTTTTGCGGGATTTTATTGTCAAAACTTTTTTTTATTCAGGCGGTCAAGAATCAATATTACTTGGATATGGCCGATCGGCAGTATATGCGCCCGGCTTCCCGGATCTTTGATCGGGGCAATATTTTTTTTACCAGCAAGGATGGTGGATTGGTAGCGGCAGCGACCACCAAACAGGGCTACGTGGTGGCCATCAATCCTAAATTAGTTACGAATGCTTCTTCCACTTTCAATAAATTATCTGCTGTGTTTTTGGCCGGCGGGACGAGTTTGGATGCGACCGATTTTATGTCTAAGGCAAATAAAAAGGAGGATCCCTATGAAGTGCTTGCCGACAGAGTAGATGGAACTTTGGCGAAAAAACTTACCGCTTTGAATATGCGAGAGTTGATGGTTTCCAAGGAACGTTGGCGCTACTATCCGGCCGGGACGTCAGCCTCTCATGTTGTTGGTTTTATGGGTTTTAGGGGTAACGATTATATTGGACGTTACGGACTGGAGAAAGGGTTTGATGATGTTTTGTCTCGAACTAGCGCGCAAACTTTTACCAGTTTTTTTGCGGAGATCTTTCGGGGCTTTAATTCTGTTTCGGCTGATGCGACCAGTACCAATCGGGCCGAGGGAGATATTGTTCTCACTATCGAACCGATTGTCCAGAATTTCTTAGAAAAGTCGTTGGCTGGCGTTTTGGATAAGTATCAGGCCGAAACCGTTGGCGGAATTATTATCGACCCAAAGACGGGCGAAATCGTGGCTATGGCTTTGGCGCCTAATTTTAACCCGGGAGAAAAACAGGCCGACCTGGCTCTTTTGTCGAACCCCTTGGTTGAAGGACGCTATGAAATGGGTTCGATTGTAAAGGCTTTAACCATGGCCTCTGGCCTGGATACTGGCATGGTGACGGCTGGAACCAAGTACAAAGATACGGGTTGTTTGACTTTGAATACTATGAAGATCTGTAATTACGACGGCAAAGCGCGTGGGGTAGTTTCTATGCAGGAAGTTTTGAATCAGTCTCTGAATACGGGAGTGACTTTTGTTCAGACAAAAGTTGGTAAGCCTAAGTTTAAACAATATTTTCAAAATTTTGGCTTGGGCGAAAAAACGGGAATAGATTTGCCGGGAGAGATTTCCGGCTCGCTTTCAACTCTTGATAATAATCAAGACATTGAATTTGCGACGGCTTCATTTGGTCAGGGAATTTCAACTACTCCGATCGAGATAACCCGCGCCCTCTCGTCTCTGGCCAATGGCGGTTATTTGGTCTCCCCGCATGTGGTTAAAGAAATTCGTTATAATACCGGCTTAAAGATGACAGTCGCTCCAGTCGTTGGCCGACAGGTGATTAGTACCACAACTTCTCGCGAGATCACCCGGATGCTTAGTGTAGTTGTTGATACCAAGCTAGCCAACGGCAAGGCTAAACTCGAACATACGACCGTTGCCGCCAAAACGGGTACGGCCCAGTATGTCGATCCGGCCACTCGTAAGTATTATCCTGATCGCTATCTGCACTCGTTCTTCGGCTATTTCCCGGCCTATGATTCTCGTTTCCTAGTATTTCTATATGTAAAACACCCGCAGGGCGTTCAGTATGCTTCTGAGACCCTGACTCAGCCATTTTTGGATATTACCAAGTTTCTGATAAACTATTACAATATTCCACCAGATAGGTAAGTTCTCCTCCTTCACGAAGGAGGTGAGGCGCGAAGACTTGGAGCGCCGCAAGGCCGGAGCCCGGCGGGGTGAGGCGAGCCCGTGGGCTAATTCAGCAGAATTAGACCTGAGAGTCAGAGGGGGTGGAGTCTGAATTTTTCATGCTAAAAAATCTCTTAAAAAAAATCGTCATCTCAATTTTGAGCTGGGAAGCCAGGTTTGTTTTGCGAAAATATCACCCCAAGATTGTTGGGGTAACGGGAAGTGTTGGCAAGACTAGCACCAAAGATGCGATCGCCCTGGTTCTTTCGGCAAAGTATGACGTACGCAAGAGCGATAAAAGCTACAATAGCGATATTGGAGTTCCATTGACCATTCTTGGTGAAAAGAGTGCGTGGAATAATCCCTTAGAATGGTTGAAGATCATTTTTCGCGGATTGGATTTAATCTTCACTAAAAATAAATATCCGGAATGGCTAGTGCTTGAAATGGGGGCCGGCCGGCCTAACGAGATCAGGGATAATGTCCGCTGGATCAAATTTGATATGGCGGTATTGACCAGTTTGCCCGATGTTCCGGTGCATGTGGAGATTTTTGGTAGTCGTGAACGACTGGTAAAAGAAAAGATGTTCCTGGTCAATGCAATTGGTAGTGACGGCTTTGTGGTTCTTTGCTCCGATGACCTGTCTGTTATGGCGATGAACAAAGATTTGCCAGGGCAGGTTATTACTTATGGATTAACTTCTAATTCTCTGGTTAAGGCGACCGATTACCAGATAAGCTATTCTGGCGAGGGTGAGCTAAAAGTCCCAGCCGGTCTTTCCTTCGTAATCAATTATCAGGAAAATAATTGGCCGGTATTTTTGGATAAGATTGTCGGCCCCCATATGCTTTACCCGGTTCTGGCCGCTTTCGCTTGCGGGGTTTCGGTTGGCGTAAATCCAGTGGATATTGTTAAAAAACTCTCAACCTTTAAAACGCCGCCTGGTCGTCAGCATCTGATTTCTGGTATCAATAATTCTATAATCATTGACGATACTTACAATTCATCACCAGTTGCTTTGGAGGCCGCCTTGAAGGCATTGGTTCAAATTGAAACGTCCGGGCGTAAAATTGCGGTGGTGGGCGATATGATGGAATTGGGATCGCATACAGCCATAGAACATAAACGAATGGGGGAGTTGGCCTCGGGAATTTGCGACTTTATTATCACTGTCGGCGTGCGTGCCCGCTTTGCTTATGAATCAGCTCTCTCGGCTGGTTTTGCTCCCGACAAGATATTTCACTTTGATACTTCTGTTTTGGCCGGTGAATATTTAAAAACAGTAGTTGGTGCGGGAGACATTATATTAGTTAAAGGTTCGCAATCGGCGCGAATGGAAAAAACAGTAGAAAAGATAATGTTACAACCCGAGCTAAAATCTCAATTACTCGTGAGGCAAGAAGAAGAGTGGCTCTCCAAGAAATGAAACTTTTGGGAAAGCACTCGTCACTTCCGGCGGTGACTCACTAATCCTCGGGCTTTTCGGCTTCGCCATCCAAGCAAAAGCCCTGCGGACAATCCCAAAAGTTCATTTTCTTGTCGTATTGAAAGGAACGTCTACTGACGTCCTAATTATAAAAAAATGCCCCGGTCGCTCTTGCGAGAAACCGGGGACTTTTTGATTATTGGACAGATATCACTAACAGAAAGCGCTTACTTCGTCGCGGGAGTGCCGGCCAGCCTGGCGAGCTTCTTCTCGAAGCGTTCCCGACGGGCCGTCTTCTCATCTTCGCCATATTTGGCTTGACGAATTTTTGCGACAGAATCTTCCGCTTCCCGCCGAGCTTCGACGACCTCTTTTTCAGTCATAAGATGCCGATCAATCATTCCGCGGAAGAAGGCGTCCTGCTCTTTTCGGGAATAATTGAAACACTCGCTACTTATTTTGTGATCGCCCAACACCATCTGGCAGAGATTAGAAAGTGTTTCCGCTCTTTCTGACACCATGCTCAGAAGCGAACTCATCAGGAATCCCAGGGCATGGGGAGAAAATTGCCACCGGCGATTTTCCGGAATCGTAATGCTTCGGCCATCAATCTCGATTCCCAAACGTTTGGCACTGTCGGTGACCACCTCCCTCTTCATGTCTCGGAGGTCCATGATCATCCAGTCGTTGTTAAACCAAATGATCAGACGGACTAGGGAGCCAGCGTGACGTAAGATTATTTCCACGACTCCGACTATTGTGTATAGTCCGGTAACTACGGCCATCATTCCAGAGACGATAACGAGGGGAGAACTCTTGCAATGAAGCCACAGGGTGATCCCGGTAAATAACGGGACAAAAAAGACAACGCAGTCGTAGATGATCCAATCTGAGGCATTTTGTCTTGCCTTCAGACCCCTTCTCCGTCCGACCTCGTCAAGTACTTCGACGGAGATGATCCAGATCAGAGATGATGGTACGAAGATTGACGCCAGTATCGTCATGATGATAGCGATAGTACCGAACAAAGTTCGGGACCCGCTATTTTTCAGGATGATTTCTCCGGCCAAGGTAATCCCGCAGGCCAGAGCCAGTGTGATCAACCACACAATGAGATGATTCGCCAGTTTTTTCATGGTGAATCTCCTTCCAGTAAGTGATATTTAACCCTTTGGCCCATCCAGAGGACGGGGAAGGAAAGGCATAGCCTTTCTCGGGTTTTGAGCTCTCAAAGAGCTGACTTTTTTAATGATAGCATATTATATACAAATAGTCAAGTTTTACCGAAAATAGGCCTAAAAACAAGGTGAGAATTCGTATATAAAAAAAGAATCCCGGGTCCTTGCTTCAAGGGCAAGGGGCGGTCGGGGTTCTTGGGGGGGCAAGGCGTAGCCTTGCGGTTTCTCCAGGCCTAGGCAGGGCTCTAGTCTGATAGGGCCTGGTGGCTTTGGATTTGGTAGCTGTGTTAGCCACCGGTGGCCGAGGTGTACTGCCTCAGGTTATTTGTCGCTCCGTTCACCCACTGCGTCGAGAGGCGTGTTACCCTCGTTGGTGGGAGCTCTGAATCTCGTAAGCTGACGGCCCAACCCGCAGATGTGACGATTGCGGGATAGATGGGAAAAAAGACAAGGACCGTGTGCGGGACATCAGCTTTGACGTAACAGAGTGGGCTAATGACCAGTTCGGGAATGGCCTGTCGTATAGACCAGCATTTACCCGATAATGGTAAACCTGCAAACAATACTACCCCGAGCAGAAAGCTGGGGTACCTCATTTCACTTCCTCCTTTTAAGGAAACATTACAAAAGATTGGAAAGACCTAGTGTGACCTTTCTCTTGGAAGGAGAATTCACCTATTATTTATATCACCTGCGATTTTGAAGTCAATAGCCTTTACAGTGGAGAAATCGGGAGTCTTGTTTTGTAAAATTAGGTTTGGTATATTCATGCTGGATATGGGGCTGGTAATTAAATTGGAAAGCAAGGAAAGGCTGGTGATTTATGCCTAAAGAAAAGGGCTCGCAAAAAAGCGCGCGGGAAAGGGTCTTGGCGGCCGCATCCAAAGTCCTCGGTGTGCCGGTTTCAAAACTGATCTATTACACGACACAGCTCACCGAGAAACAGTACGGTCGGTTCATGAAAGCCATGAATATTGCAAGGGTCATGGGGTATCATGGCGGGCCGGTTTTTCTGGGGGTGATTCTGGCACAATTTGAGGCGATGGAAGATGCGATGTTGCCTAGGGCACAGCGCAAAAATTCGTCGCATGGATGAGGTCAAGAATGGCGGGAAGCTCAAGCGAGTTTCCCGCCATCTATTTTTATGTGGGCTATAGTAATTTGCTTTTCGTCAAAAACAAATTTTCCAGCCCCGGACTCGTTCAATTAATTGGGAGTCTTTCCTTACAGGAACAGTATAGCTTTCCCATTTTTTCAGACGAGTACATCTTCAAAAATATGGGAGAAGCTTTTCGACTCCCGAACGCAAAGCACGCAGGTGCTTTGCTTAGGGTCACGAGTACAAAAATATCCGGCTTTCCAGCCGGATATTTTTGTACTCGTGACCCTATCGGGAGTCGAACCCGAATTACCACCGTGAGAGGGTGATGTCCTAACCATTAGACGATAGGGCCAATGCCAAACAGCAATAATATAACATTTAAATATTACTTAGTCCAACGAACTATTTTATAGAATTTCCTTTGCATTTTGCTATACTTTCTCTATGAATTCTAAAAAACTCGTAATGGTTTCTGGCGGATTCGATCCGGTTCACGTTGGGCATTTGCGCATGTTCCAGGCGGCTAAGGTCTTGGGCGATGAATTGGTAGTGGTGCTAAATTGCGATAATTGGCTCCGCCAAAAGAAGGGGAATAATTTTATGTCGAGTGAAGACCGAGCCGAAATCATCAAAGCTTTTGATTGCGTTGATTACGTTCATGTTTTGGAAACAGATCGGAACGATGTGGGGGAGGCGATCGAATTGTTCAAGCCGTATATCTTTGCCAATGGCGGGGATCGGCGTGAAGAAAAAGATATTCCAGAAGCGGAGATCTGCAAACAGTTAGGAGTTAAAATGGTATTTAATGTCGGCGGAGAAAAATTACGAAGTTCTTCCGAATTGTTAAAGAATTATTTTGCTGGTAGGCAATAGGGGTATAATTGAGATATGACTCAGCTTGAATTCGATCAATTAGTCGAAGAAGGTATTTCCGCTATCCCGGAGCGGTATTTGAAGATGCTTAAAAATGTCCGAATCGTGGTCGAAGATGAACCATCGCGGGAACAGCTGGCTAGTGGTCGGGTACGGTCTGGCTGGACACTCTTTGGCCTCTATGAGGGAGTACCGCAACCAGCGCGAGGCGGGGGATACACCTTAGCTTTGCCGGATAAAATTACAATCTTTCGTCGACCGATCGAGGAAGCTTGCCGGACGGACCGGGAAATTCGTGAACAGGTCAAACAGACCGTTTGGCATGAGATTGCTCATCTTTTTGGGCTGGATGAATCGGCTGTTCGGGAAAAAGAAAATATTAAAAAGAAGAATCAAAGGTAACTAAAACGTAAGGTCGTAAGGAATAGTTACCGATAAAAAAACGAAACCCCCTTGCCCACAGAATACTGCAGACAAGGGGGGGATTAATTTTTCGGTAAATACTTATATCTCAGCCTTTTGAAGCAGATTTCTCTGCTCATCCGGTTTTGATTATATATCGCCTTATCGAATTTCATCACTAAGGATGAAACCGTCCGGCAATACTTCTAGTATTTTAGGAAAAACTCCGTATATCATAGTCCTTAAGCATGAAGCAGGACCGGGACTTGGTGACCTTCGACTTGTGATGTCTGATCCAGGACCAGCGTTTGAGCCGAAGGTTGGGGCAGTAACCCCGCCGTGGCCAGGGCCTGACGGCATTTGGGACATTTGGCGACGTGATTTCGAACGTTTTGGAATTTTACCGCAATCTGACGGCAGGGAGGAAAGACTTCGCCATGAGCATTTCCTCGGAGCAAGTAGAAGAGAACGGGGTTCGACTCTCCCCCTAATCCCGCCATTACTTCGGCTGGGATTTCGAAAGGGGAGAATTCTTGCTCGATCACATCTTCTTGTTTCATGACGAGCTCTCTGGCTTGATGGAGCTCTTCTTTTGCCTCGTTCAGTTTGGCGGATAGTTCCATCCCCGCTTGGAGGTCTTTTTCCCGGAGAGCTTGTAGTTCTTCGTAGGCGGTAAGCAAGTCTTTTGCGCGCTGATGCGATTTGCGGGATTTTCTTCCTTTCAGCGCCCTCGTGATGAGTGGGACCGAGATAAGAAGAACGAAGGACAAACATCCCCCGATAAGCGCGATCTCGCGCCGGGCGATTTTCGCTGTCAGCGTGGCGCGCGTCAGGGCGTGGGCAGTTTTTTCTTCGTTAAGCTGGGTAGCCGAAAAATTTTTGGTTTCCAGCTTGTCTTGCATCGCGATCAGTTGTTGTTGTTTCAGCGCGAGCTCTCCTTTCAAGGTCTCCATCGTCCGTTGTGTTTGTGCGCTTTTGATTGTCAGTTCGTTTTCTTTTGTTGTTATCTCGGCCAGCCTTTTTTCCAGTATCTCCGCTTTTTGCGCCAGTTCCGCTGGCTCATTGCTGGGCGGAGCGATAAGGGGCGCTTGGACGACTGGGGGGTTGGCTGTGGCCAACAGGGGAAGCAGAACGATGCCGTTCGGATAGCTTCCAAGGCCGATGTGGCGCAGGGCGAATTCGGAGTCGGCTTTCTTGTTGAGCTTGGCCAGCTCCGCCCGGAATTGGGCCCAAGTGCAGGTTCCCTTGTATTCCTTGACCCAGGCGAACCAGGGGTTCCAATCGGGGGTTTTTCGCAGATCCACCGAACGGGCTTGCCCGCCGGCCGATTCGTTGCCGTAGGTCTGATAATAGGCCAGGCCTAAGAATACCAGGACCAGTAGAGTACGAAGACCCTTTTTCATGAGATTTCTCCTTTGGATCGAATTCGAACTAAAATTTCAAAAATTTTGGTTTATTACACTATTTACTTAGAGGTCTATGATATATTTATTTTAAAGGCCAGGACTTTCTCCTTTAGAGCGGAAAGTTGGTGCTGGCTTACTTATAGCACAGAAAGTTATAATAAGCAAGAGGGGAGAGGCCTCCGGCCCAATAAAGCGATCCAGCTCAAAAAAGAGGAGAAAATGGGGCTGGCTTGTGCTAAAATGTGGCTATTAAAAAATAGCGACGCAATAATGGAAATTTCTTACGATCTGTTATCTCCTGAAGAAAAAGAACTCTTAGATTCGGCTGAAAAAGAGCTGGTCAATGCTTACAATCCCTATAATGGGCAAGCGCGCGTGTCGTCTGCAATCAGAACGGCGACCGGTGAGGTAATTGTGGGAGCCAGTATGGCTAATGCTTCTTCGACGGTTAATTTGTGCGCCGAACGGGTAGTGATTGGACAAGCTAATGCGCAAGGCCATCGGGATATTCGGGAACTGGCTTTAATCGGTACCGATGCGGATGGAATAGTGGAAAATCCAATAATGCCTTGCGGGGTGTGTCGGCAATTTATGCAAGAAATTGTGACGATTACCGGCCAGGATATTTCGATCATTTGTTCCAATAGTGACAAGACTAGAATAATCAAAACTTCTCTATCAGAATTACTGCCCATGGCTTACTCGGGAAGTCCGGTGAAATAAAATGGGCGAGAGTGATATTTTAAACCTAGTTAGGGAAGATAGAGAAATGATGGAGATATTGCGCTTGGTGCGCGATTTGCATTTGCCTGATTGTTGGGTTGGAGCGGGCTTTGTGAGGAATAAGGTTTGGGATCACTTGCAAGGAGTTAGCACTCCAAGAAATGATATTGATGTAATTTATTTTAATCCCGAAGATACTAGTCTAGAGTCGGAAGATCGTTATTGGCAAAAACTCCAAGATAAAAGACCTGAACTTGCTTGGTCAGTCAAAAATCAGGCAAGGATGCATATTTATAATAATGAGGCCCCGTATCTAAACTCAACTGATTCGGTATCACACTGGGTAGAATCGGCTACCTGTGTCGCTGTAACTCTAAAGGAGAATGCAAGTCTGGCTTTGATGGCCCCTCACGGTATAGACGATCTCGTTAATATGGTTGTTAGACCTAGTCCGGGATTTAATCGTTCTTTGGATATTTATCGGGATCGAGTCAGGCGAAAAAAATGGCAAGAGATTTGGCCAAATTTAAAAATAATAGAACCGGAATAGTTTTTCTGTTAAAATACACCTAATGACATTTCAACAAATATTTATTTTGATCGTGGCGTTTGTGGCAGGTGGGGGAGTAATCGGCTATATTCTGCTCAAATTCACTGATAAACAAAAAGCCTCGGGCGGAGATGATCGCTCGCTTATCCTTCTGCAAAATCAGATCGAAAATCTGACCAAAACGCTCGACTCGCGGATGAGTGAAACGAACAAACTATCCAACGATTCGTCGCGTCAGCAGTTCTCTGAGTTCACTCGTCTGTCGCAGGAAGTGACGGCCAAATTAGTGAAATTGGAAGAGACGAACAAACAGGTGATGAACTTTACCGATCAGCTTCAGTCTCTGCAAGACGTTTTGAAAAATCCGAAACAACGTGGAATTCTTGGTGAATATTATTTAGAAACTTTACTAAAAAATGTTCTTCCGCCCGGCAGTTATGAAATGCAATTCCCATTCAAAGACGGCACAATTGTGGATGCCGTGGTGCATGTGAAAGACAAGATCATTCCGATTGACTCCAAATTCTCGTTGGAAAATTACAATCGCATTGTGGAAGAACGCGATCCGACCCAGAAAGAAGTGTTGGAAAAAGCGTTTAAGGCTGATCTGAAATTACGCATTGATGAAACGGCTAAGTATGTAAAACCGGAGGAGGGGACGATGGACTTCGCTTTTATGTTCATTCCGCACGAGGCGATTTATTATGATCTCTTGGTCTCTCAGGTGGGAGCGGTCAAGGTCAATACCCGCGATTTGGTGGAGTATGCTTTCAAGGATAAGCATGTGATTATCGTGTCGCCGACCTCGTTTTTGGCCTATCTCCAGACGGTCCTGCAAGGCCTTAGGGCGCTCAAGATCGAGGAATCGGCCATGGAGATTAGGACGCGGGTGGAGGAGCTGGGGAAGCATATTTTGGCCTATGATGAGTACTACAAAAAGCTGGGGGCCTCGCTTGGTACGACGGTGAGCCACTACAATACCGGGTATAAGGAGCTCAAAAAAATCGACAAGGATGTTTTGCGAATTGCCGGCGGAGTAGGGACGGCGAGTATGATGGAACCGCTTTCACTCGACAAACCGCTGGCGGAGGAATGATCATGAAAAAAACGGCCAAGGCCGTTTTTTTAGCGACTTGTCAACGTTTACATTTACAGTACTGGGAATATAGTTGATGGGAAAGACGTTGGTCTTTGACTCGTTTTTTAATATCCCCAATCGCTCGATGGAGGTTTGTTGTATGCAAAGCGACGGTGGAAACGGGCGCACTCATGCAGGATCTTTTGCTCCTGCCTCATCCTCCGGCCTAAAGGAACCGGAACGTCACTTCGATCCGAACGAAGCTCGTGAGCTTCACTTTAATGTCTTGGACCCGCGGATTCGCGGTTATTTCGAGAAACCGGTGATTCAGATCACTTTCGAACACGGTGATTTTTTTCACACTCTCGGCTCGGCGAACGGTCATTCGGTCCAAATTCCGGACGGGGTCATGGACAAGGAACTGACGCTTAACCAGCCGTGTATTATCCGGCTTGATGATCGGGAGGTCCTTGCCATCTACCGCGGGAATGGACAGCTTACTCATGTATCTCGGCCGGCGGTTAGGACCGATTCCGGCAAGATCAGTCCGAGGAATGATGAACAAGCTTTTGCCCTGAATCTGCTCAATGACCCGCGGATCAAGTGCCTGCTTCTTGTCGGGCCGGCGGGGACGGGAAAATCGTTGATGGTGCTCGACCATATCGCGACTCACCATGAACGTTATGAGTCCATCATTCTGGTTAAACAGCCGTGTTCGATCGGCGTCAAGGAAGGATTTTTGCCGGGAACTGCGGAGGAAAAGTTCAATCCTTACGCTCAATCCTTTTTCGACAATCTCAAACTGCTGACCGATAATAACCACGATCTGTTTGGGATGATCATCAATCCGACCGGCGATCGCGGACGGCTGACCGCCAAGATCATGATGTGTTCTCTCGGCCAATTTCGCGGGCGGAAATTTCCTCGGTCGCTGATCGTTCTGGATGAGATGCAGAACACGACCTACGAAGAAGCCTACGCTGTCGCCACTCGGGCGACGGGGGAGGATTCTCGGTTCGTCGGTCTGGGCGATCCCGATCAGGTCGATTACGACCATTCGAAAAAACGATCGCGGAACGGACTGCTGGCTTTCCTGGAAGATACGGCCGGGGAAGAGGGTTGTGCTCGAGTGGGATTGCTGAAGAACGAGCAGTCCAAGCTGTGCGCCATGCTGACGCGTAAGCTGGCTGCCCGCCACAAGATGTTGTCAGTCTAATGGAGGAACTTTCGTGTTTTTTAGCCCCTGCTTGATCTGGATGATCGGCAGGGGCTTGCTTTTTTCTCCAAAATACCGTAATATATGCCCATTATGACATTCGCTATCATCAAAACTGGAGGGAAGCAGTATAAAGTCTCGGAGGGAGATGTCCTCAAGATCGAGAAGCTTTCTGACGCTAAAACAGGAGATAAGGTCAGCTTTGACGAGGTTTTGCTCGTGGATCGGGACGGAGATGTGAAGGTTGGTACGCCGACCGTTGCCGGGGCTAAGGTCACCGCCGAACTGATTGCTGAAGGAAAAGGTAAAAAGGTTACCGTTGTCCACTACAAGGCCAAGGTTCGTCATCAGAAGATAGGAGGCCACCGCCAGCCCTACGCCCAGGTGAAGATCGAAAAAATCGGATAGCTTGTTCGTTTGGCGCATTTCGTCGTTGCTCGCTGTGGTGCTCCCTCAATGTACCGGCTTGTACATCTCGGTTCGCTCCGCGCTCGCGCCTTGAACTGCATCCAAACGTCCTAAGCTATTAAACTACACGAATTATAAAAAATCCCCGCTCGGGGATTTTTTATTCTTGCTGTATAACATCAACTATGTTTGAATAAGAGTGGAAGAGGAGGAAATAAACATGCCTGAACGCGATCTTGTTGATTGTCATGGTCCAAAAAGGCCTTGGGATCGACCATCCCCACCTTGGCCTAATCTGATGGGCGATGCCCCGTTCTGTGAGAATTGTGGTCATATTACCGTCAAAGATGGTACTGGCTACAAATGCCTGAACTGCGGGCATCTCATGAGCGGTGATGGTTCGGTAGTCCCAGTCGCATCTCCACCACTGTTCATTCTTTATGGCCAAGGTGGCGAGCAAATCTGCCTCAGGGTGAGTCCGGAACGTCTCGGATTGACCACCGTAACCGACCGGGGGCCGGAAGCCGAGCGGGAACAGTTCTTACTTGAGGTTCTGAAGAATTTCCTTCGTTCGTCCGGGGTTAAATTCCTCGAGTCCACAAGGCACGGCCTTGAAGGAGGTCACAGTCAGATCGGAATCTATGGGGCTGTTATCGAACTCCCCAAGAAGATGAAGGAACCGGAACCGCAGTTTCCTCATTGCAAAAACTGCCATCATGAGTTAATCGTCGTGCAGGATGAAAAACTGCAGGGGAGGTGTCTCTACTGCAAGCACGAGGTGTGACCATTTGCCAGCAAAAATGAACAGTCTAGCCGTCTCGATCTCAAAAGGATTTAGGCGGCTTTCTTTTTTTACACTATTTGGACGGTCGTCCAAATAGTGTAAAAATTAGTGGCGGTTGAGGAGGGCGTTCTTGATTGTATCAGAATCTGTATATTCGATCTCGGTACCGGAGGATAGACCTCGACCGAGGATACTAATTTTCACCCCTTTTTCTTCGTAGGGTCGGAGCAGAGATTTTAAATGATCAACGGTGTTGTCGCCTTCGCGGGTGACCGACAGGGCGATGATGATCTCTTTTAGTTTGTGTTCGGACAGTCGTTTTTCAATATTTTTGATCAAGGAGTCTTGTCTGATTCGGTTAGTTGGATCTTTTTCCAAGATAGGCACTAGTCCGCCCAAAACGGCATATTGGCCGTTGTAGACTCCTAGTTTGCGAATGTTATTGAGATCGATATCTTTTTCAACTATCATCAAGAGGCTGTTGTCGCGCGCTTGGTCAGCACAAAGATCGCAGAGCGGAAAACGCTTGGCGCCTAAAATAAAAAAGCGAGTGCAGAGCTCGCACTGATGAATATCGGTTTTCAGTTCGGCGATCAACTTGGAGAAGTTTTGCAGAGCGCCGGTTTGCTGGGACAGTAAAAAATAAACAAAACGGCGGGCCTGTTTCGGCCCGATGCCCGGAAACCGGACAAAAATCTCGGTCAGTTTGTTGATAATATCGTTGTTCATGAATGTCAGTTTCAAGAGCCAAATGTCAAGAGTCAAATAAAATGCATTTAAGTATTTGGATTTACTTGACTCTTGGCTCTCGACATTTGTAATTACGATTTCGGTTCTTTTAAATGGAATTAAAAGCCGCCAAAGTCGGATTTTTCCATTGTCGTGAAACAGACGCGCTTGTCGTCGAAGATCATCTCAACGGAACCAGTTGGACCATTGCGGTGTTTCTCGATCAGGATCTCGGCGATATTTTTGCGGGGGGAATCTTCATTGTTTTTATCCTCGCGGTGGATGAACATTACCACGTCGGCGTCTTGTTCAATGGAACCGGAATCACGCAAGTCGGAGAGACGTGGCTTACCCCCACGCTGTTCGACGGCACGAGAGAGTTGGGAGAGGGCAATGACCGGCACATCCAATTCGCGCGCTAGGCCTTTCAGGGAACGGGAGATTTCCGTGATCATCTGTACCTGAGAATCGGACTCACGGCGGGGGACCATCAATTGTAAGTAGTCCACGATGATCAAACCCAGTTCGCGTTCGCCTTTTACTTTGCGCGCCACGCTTTTCATTTTGGTGATGTTGTTGGACGATTCGTCGTCGATAAAGATCGGTGCTTTGGAGAGGGTGTCCATCGCATCGCGCAACTGGGCAAATTCTTCGTCGGAGTTTACTTTACCAGTGCGGAGTTTCCAGGAATCAACGCCGGATTGGGCCGCCAACATGCGGTCGACCAATTGTTGGGCGCTCATTTCCAGTGAAAAGATCATAACTGGGATGCCTTGATCGACGGCGACGTTGCGGGCGATGTCGAGCGCGAAAGTTGTTTTACCAACGGAAGGTCGGGCGGCCAGAATGATCAGGTCGGACTTTTGGAAACCGGACAGTTTGAAATCGAGATCTTTGAAGCCGGAGGGAACACCTCGTACGCCGGATTCGGATTCGCGCAGTTTGTCGAAACGTTCCCAAGCATCAGCCAGTTCATCTTTGATTGGACGATAGTTTTTCTTCGATACATTGGCCAGCCCGAAAACCAGGCGTTCGGCTTTGTCGTAGGTCGTTTCCAATTCTTCCGATTCGTTGTAGCCGAGCTCGATGATCTTTTCGGCGGAATCGATTAGCCGGCGTAGAGACGCTTTTTTAGCGGTAATGTCGGCATAGTGGGACAAGTTGCCAGCCGACGGTACGAGGTTGGTGAGTTCAGCGATATAACTGCCACCGCCCACGCGATCCAGATTTTTATTTTCCTTGAGTAGAGAAGAAACGGAAACCAGATCGATCGGTTCGTTTCGTTCCAAAAGCGCCATCATCGCTTTATAGATCAGTCGATGTTTTTCGGAGTAAAAATCTTCCGTCTTGATTGTATCGGCAATTTCATTAAGAGCAAACGGCTTCAACATTATTGAACCCAAAAGCGCCTGTTCGGCTTCGGTGTCGTGCGGGGGAATCCGTAGAGGGCTTTTAACTAATTTGGCGATGTCTTGTGGCATTTGGGTTTACCCTATGGAGTAAAATTATGTTAATAATTTAAAATTCTTCAAATTTTTACTCCATAGGGTTAATTCTAGCACATATTCAAAACCGGCCGATACGGCCGGTTTTAGCAAAACGGGGGAGAATCTGGGGATATGTTCTCCTCCTTCACGAAGGAGGGGCTAGGAGAGGTGGAGTCCAGACCTAGATTTTTCGAATTTTTGGTCCTTGATCAGTGTCATCTACGGTAAACCCTAAATTGTTGATCTCTTGGCGGAGTTCATCGGATCGGACGTAATCTTTGGCCAGTCTGGCTTTTTCACGTTCACCCGCCAAATTTTTAATTTGTTCGGGGACCTCAATTTCTTTGATTATTGCATTTTTCAAGTCAAGACCTAGAACCTTATCAAAATCTAAGATTGTCGCCAATTTATCAGCTGATTCCAGTTTTTCATCCTTGAGCATATCCCAGATCAAAGCAATTGCTTGCGGAGTGTTGAGGTCGTCGTTTATTGCTTCCAAGAAGACACTTTTTTGTTCGTCGAGTATCTGCCCATTTTGACCGTATTTATTGTTTATTTCCGCCAAGTGTCCAACCAGTTTATCGTAGGATATTTGTGCCCCTCCCAAGGCCTCAAAAGTGAAATTGGCCGTTTTTCGGTAACTAGCGGTTAAGAGCCAATAACGATAGGCGAGGGGAGAGAAGCCTTTTGTCACTAGATCGTCTAGACGGTAAATATTGCCCAACGACTTGGACATTTTTTCGTTGTCTATCAGGATAAAAGCTCCGTGCAACCAATAATTTGTGAAGGGTTCGCCGGTCGCGCATTCGGACTGAGCGCGTTCGTTGGTGTGATGTACTGGCAATAAGTCTACTCCGCCCGAATGAATGTCAAAGTGATCGCCGAGATATTTCATACTCATCGCCGAACATTCAATATGCCAACCAGGGAAGCCTGTTCCCCAGGGGGATTCCCATTCTTGCTGTCTTTTTTCTTCCGGTTTGGAAAATTTCCACAAAGCAAAGTCGGTCGAGTTCTTTTTATCGGGATTGGCTTCTACTCGGGCACCCTCCTTCATTCCCTCAATATCTAGTTTTGCCAATTCGGCATATTTGTCGTATTTGCTCGTATCAAAATAGACGCCATCGGAGGTGCGATAGGTGTAACCTTTATCTTCCAATTTTTTGATCAGTTCAATCTGTTCGGTAATATGCTCGGTTGCGCGAGGGAAGAGAGTATCCGTAGTCTCGATGTTCAAACTGGCCAGATCGTTTATAAAAGCTTGCAAGTAAAAATCGGAAATTTCCTTGGCAGTCTTTCCTTCTAGTTTAGCCTCTTTCTCCACTTTGTCTTCACCAGCGTCTCCATCACTGATCAAGTGGCCGACATCGGTTATATTTATTACTTGGGTTACTTTGAAGTTGTTATATTCAAATGTCCGCCGAATCAGATCGGAAAGCAGATTAGTACGCATATTGCCGATATGCGCGTATTGGTAGACTGTTGGTCCGCAAGAATACAAACCAACCCGTCCGGTTTGGATAGGTTCAAAGATTTCCTTTTGACGGCTTAGGGTATTATATAACTTTATTTTCATTTTTTTTGAATAGGGTTCAGATTTGGATGCGGTTCGAGGCGCAAGCGAGGCTCGAGACTAAGCTGTACATAATAGTACTGCGCGGGAGCGAATGAGCGAAGCAACGAAGAAACGCGCCGAATCTGAACCCTATTTTAGAGCCATTTCTTATGTTTGAAATACGCCATCATCAGCATAACCAATGCTAACATGGCTCCGGCGATAATCAAGAAACCAAATTTTGCATCAACCAGTGGTGTGCCTGGGGCTCTCAGCCCCAAAATAGCAGCAATAAGGCTCAAGGGGAAAGTGACAAAAGCGAGCATTGAAAAAACCTTGGTGGCTTCACTAGTTTTTATTGAGAGCATTGATTCGTTGGTCTGCTTTAGTTCGTTGAAAAAATCTCGGCTACTTTCTAGAGAGTCCCAGACTTTTTCGAATTCGCCGATGATTGCCCGAAGATAGTACACAAAGGCATCGCCAAAAAATTCCTTACCGCCGGTTTCCAGAGATTTTAATATTTCGCGGTGCGTCTTGAGAGTACTGCGAAAATCGAGTAATTTTTTATTGGTGCGGGCCAAAACCATGACCATCTCTCTTTCCTTGCCGGCAAACACCTTTGCCTCAGCCTTTTTTAGTTGGAAGTTGATCGATTCTAGGTTGCGTTCGAGAGATTGGTAGAGATGTTTGATAATATCGTACATCAGGTGTCCCGCATGAATGGTTTTTTTACCGTCGGCGAGAATCGTGTTGGCCTCAAAGACTTTGCCAAATTCTTGCATCGGTTCAAGTTCCTCGTAGGAAGTGGTAACCAGAAAATCTTTTCCCACAATAAAGTCTACTTCGACAGTGTCGCGCTCTTCATTTTTTGCTCTGGTTGAATTAGAGTGATTGGGAAAATGAAGGACCAAGTAAATGTAGTCATCGTAAAGATCGACTTTGGGGCGAATACTACGCACGGCTAATTCTCCGGAGGCGATAGGATGGATATTAAAACGTTTGCTTACTTCGGCAATTTCGCTGGCCGTTGGCGCAATGAGATCAATCCAAGTGATATCTTTATATTTAAATTGTTTTTGCATTAACGTTAATTATACGGGCAGAAGCATTTGACCGCAAGTTGATATTTTGCGATAATAAAAGCCAATGGATTTAAACTCCTCAAAAAAATATTCCAAGGTAACGATTGTTTCTCTGTTAGTTGTTTTGGTTGCCGGAGCCTTTGTTTCTGGCTGGTATTTGGGAGCTGGCCGAGTTTCTGCTGGCGGACCGATGGCTAGTTTGGTGAATATTGAAAAATGCCAGGGTTCGTCGTGTACCCCTGATAAGTTTTTATTGTTACCTAAACTTTCTAATGCCACGAAAGGACAACCACAGAATGTTGATTTTTCTCCATTCTGGAAGGCTTGGCAAACTTTGAATGATAACTATGTTAATGGTACCGACGCGATCAATTCCACTTCGACTAAGAAGGGGACTGATCAGGATCGGGTTTGGGGAGCAATCTCCGGAATGGTGGATTCTGTTGGTGATCCATACACCGTTTTTATGCCTCCAAAAGAAAAGTCTCGGTTCGAGGAAGATATCCGGGGGAATTTTAGCGGAGTCGGGATGGAGATAGGTTCCAAGGATGGAGTTCCGACCGTTATTTCTCCTTTGCCGGGTTCACCCGCTAAGGCGGCGGGAATTCTGGCTGGTGATAAAATCGTAAAGGTTGATGGCGTTTCGACGGTCAGTATGTCTCTTGATGACGCCATTGGAAAGATCCGGGGTAAGGAGGGGACGGCTGTTACCTTGAATATTCTTCATGACAAAGCTAAACAGACTACCGATATCAAGATTGTCCGGGCCATCATCACCATCCCTACTATTGATACTAAAACAATAGACACTGGAAATGGGCAAAAAATCTTTGTTATTAGTCTGTATAACTTTTCCGCCCAGTCGTCTAACCTGTTTCGCAATGCCATACAGGAGTTTGCCAAGTCTGGTAATAATAAATTAGTTTTAGATTTGCGAGGAAATCCGGGCGGCTATTTGGACGCGGCAGTGGATATGGCTAGCTGGTTCTTGCCTCAAGGCAAAACGATTGTTCGTGAAAGTTATGGCACTAGCCGGCCGGAAAAACTTTACCAAAGTGCTGGATATAATATTTTTGCTGGCAAGAATTTGAAGATGGTGGTCTTAATTGACAAAGGGAGCGCTTCGGCCTCGGAGATTTTGGCCGGCGCCTTGTCTGAATACGGTGTAGCTAAACTGGTGGGAGAAAAAACTTTCGGTAAGGGCTCAGTTCAAGAATTGGTGCCCATTACGGCAGACTCTTCATTGAAAATTACTATTGCCCGCTGGTTGACTCCGAAGGGCAAGTCGTTATCTCATAATGGTCTCGATCCTGATGTTGTGGTCAAGATTCCCGATCTTGCCTCTGGCACGCCCGGCAAGGATCCGGTGATGGATAAGGCGGTAGAGCTTCTAAAATAATTTTGCGTCAAGGAGTAATCCCTCCTCGGACACAGGTAATTTTCTGCTGAAAATTCCTTCACTCTCGCCGTCTCCACGGCTCCGAGAGTTCCTCGAATGAATTACTCCTCGCCTTTAATTTTAAAAGCTGGTGTGGAGTAGTTGTGGGAAGCGGTCAGCTCTGCTGTCAGTCAATACTGGCTTTTATCTAAAAGCCAGACGTGTAAAAAATACTCAAAATTATCATCCTAGCGCAGACCAGGATTTCATGTTTGCTAACTTAGGGTTAATTTAGTATTCTAAAATTATGAAAGTTATATTACTACGAGATGTCAAAAATATCGGGCGGAAATACGAGGTTAAGGAGGTTAATGAAGGTTTTGCCCGCAATGGATTGATCGGTCGGGGATCGGCCTTGCCGGCTACCCCGGAGAATTTGGGCCGATTAAAAGCTGAGATGGACAAGGTAGTGAAAGTGGCCACTGACCGGCGGGAACTCATATCTAAGGGGCTTAAGAGTCTGGACGGGGTAGAGATCTTTTTGTTCGGCCATGCGAATGCCGAAGGTCATTTATTCGCGGCGATCCATGCTCAGACGATTGCGACTGAACTGGAAAAGAAGACTGGTGTTAAGATCGATCATAACTGGCTGGACCCGAAGGCGGTTAAAACTCTTGGTGAACATATCATAAATATAAAATTTGGCGGAAAGACGGCAAGTTTTAAATTAGTGGTAAAAAGTAACTAAAAATTTAATTAAAAAAATCGCATCAGATTGGATGCGATTTTTCTGTAACTGAATTTTATTTGACTCTTGACTCTCGACACTGATTACTTAACATTTGCTACCTTGAAACGCTTGGTCTGGCCGTTGAAGCCGGTCTTGCGCTTGGTGCCGAATTCTACGATGCCTTCCTTGATGGCGTAGATGGTATGGTCTTTGCCGAGCTTAGTGTTTGTTCCAGCCAAGATCTTGGTTCCGCGCTGGCGAATGATGATCGAGCCTGGACCCGCTTTCTCTCCGGCATATAATTTGGTGCCGAGATATTTTGGGTTGGAATCGTTTAGGTTTTTGGCGGTACCGCCGGCTTTTCTATGTGCCATATAAGTATGTTGTTATATAATGAGGGGGATTTCCCAGCTTAGCGCACTTCGTCGTTACTGCGCTCGTCTTGTTCCCGCGCAGTACTGGCATGTACAGCTTGGTCACAAAACTTCGCTGGCGCCTAGAATTGCATCTAAACTAGAAAATCCGTGGAAATTTGTAATAAGTAAACATGCGCATTATAGAAGATTGGCGGGAAAAAATCAAGTGGGGGAGGGAATTGTTCCTGGCTCACGAAAAAGACCTATTTATCGCCCTGGTTGTTATTTTGGCCTGCGTTCTTTCTTATGGTCTGGGGCGGTTATCTAAGATCAAGAGTTCTCGACCTCCAGTGACTATTTCTATGCCCGATGCTTCGTCCAGTATCCAAATGGTGGCCTCAGTTTCGGCTGGAGTAGGGGACAAGATTGTGGCTTCCAAGAATGGCACCAAATACTATTTGCCTTGGTGTGGAGGATCAAAAAATATTAAGATGGCCAATCGGATTACTTTTAATACTGAAAAAGAAGCGGAAACAGCTGGGTATACCCGTGCGGCTAATTGTTCGACTAAACCCTAAATTTAATTTTGGTCATTTATCGGAATTTATTTTTAGACAAAAGGAAAGGAACTCCGAGGAGTTCCTTAAAGTTAATCATCGAGCAGGGGGAGATTTTCTCCCGGCTACTTAATGATCGAATCGGTCTGCCTCACGGGGCCGGAGCTGAATTCAACCTTCCGGTCGGGAATGGTCCCGTGAAATTTCGGTTGGACCATCCGACTCGGTGAAATGGGTTTGGGTCTGGGGGGTTGTTTCCCACCAAAACTCAAGTTTTTCGGTCGTCTGCACGACATGGCCGGTGATGCTGAAACTGCTGAAGCCATCTGTCTAACCCTCCTGAGGTTATTTGTTATAAGGCCTAAATAAGCCAGCCACTAGTCTAGCAGTTAATAGCATATTTGTCAATAGGGGTAAACAAAAGGAACCCCCAACGGACGATTACGTACCGTTGGGGGGGGTTGTGCGGAGGGGTCGATCACCGTCTGGCTTGGAAAGCCGGTCGTATCTTCTTGGTTTTGCCACCAGCCTTGTTCTTTGTCGGGGAAGTGTTGCATTCCCCGGAAGCCAACTGTTTGTTCGGGTTCTGAGCCTTCCGCCTCTTGGCGCGTAAGGCTCTTCTATTTGCGAGCTCTCTGTAACCTTGTCTCATTCAACTACTCCTACGAAATTTTCGTGACCAAATTTAAATAATATTGGTCAGATTGTAACCTTGAGCGTAGTGCAGAAGAGAGGAGGGGAAGCATAGGGCTTACCCATCGTCTTGCAAATGTCTGAGCATAGATTCCTCCTAAAAGATCAAGAACTTATTTGAAAAAAGAAAAACAAAAAATAAGTCGATTACATCAAGTTACTGGTTTTAACATATTCTGTCAAGTTCGTTTGGGGGAGGGCTAAAAGGCTAACTGTGGATAACTTTATGGAACGTCGCACAACATAGATTTTGCGACGTTATGCTTAGGCACAGTGTTGCAAAATCTCGCCCCGCCCACTTTAGTAAAAGCTTTGGCGGGGCCTTTTGCGATGCCTCCCCTGTTTGGTATTTATTAATTTTTCTAAAAAATATTTTTCCCGCTTCTCCGTCGACGGATCGGTATTTTTTTATTTTTTTAAAAAAATTATTTCTATTATTCCTCTCTTATTCATTCACCTAAATACTCATAATTAGACTTTGGGCCCATAAGCCTTATTCAGCCTAAAATTTGGATTCTTAGTAAAGCTATAATATGGCTTAACTAAGCCATATTATAGCTACAAGCCTCTAAAATGCCCCAGGACGCACGGGTGGCTTTGGGACAATACTTTGGTCATCTAAAACCATTACCTTAGGCCTCCGATTAGTTTGAGGAGTAAAATAGGCAAAAGAAAACCGCCTTCCCAACTGGATGCTGGGGGCGGCTGTAAGATCTTCACTGGATCGAACTTTTTCAGGAACCGAGACTTGATGTGTCCATCACCGGCCAATAAATATTACTGCCCGGAGAAACTTCCGTGACCAGGCCGGAGCCGATGAGCTCTTGAGCGGCCGCGTCGTTTTTGATGCGAAGATCAATCCTGGGGTCCAGTCGTTTGGGTATCGAAGACACTGCCCATGAACTCCAATGTCCCGGAACCAAGTATTGTTTTTCACGAACTAGATATTGCAAGAGATTCTGAGCCCCTTGTGACATCTCCTCGATCTGCTTGGTCGGCCGGATCCAGATGGTCGGGCATAGACTGCTCATGATCTGCAATCCCGAACAGGGACATTCTTGCCAGGTGCCATTGGTGGAATCGTAGCAATCCCGAGGCAGTAATTTTGCCCCACGCCCCAGTCTGACTCCCTGAATCGGAGCGCTTGATCTTGGGTGTAGATGTAACGGCATCTTTTTATCACCCCCTTTCCATTGAGAACTTAACATTCAAAAATAAATATGTCAACAGTGTCGCAAAATAATTTGTCTTGCCTCCCCTCAGTCGAAACGTTGCCAAGTAGAGAATCCCTAGGTATAGTCCTAGCAGAAACAGGATATAATCCTATCGAAAAATATGATCCGGGAGGAACTATCTCATGGGGACTTTGACAGTTGATCAGTTGGGGCAAGAATTTGCCCAGTACAAAAACGCTTTGGCGGCCTTCCGGACTTCGGAAACGGTGGCCAGGCGTCGGTGGGCAGGAAAGGATGATGCAGACTCGGCGTTCATTAAGTCCATCAATCCGTATCTGGCCGACCTACAAAAGATCTTGCAGGCCAAAGCCTCGAGAAGGCTCATGGCCAAAACCCAAGTCCAAACGGCTCGGGTCAATGAACACATTAGGACCAGAGCCGGGCATACTTTGGAGGTCCAATCAATCGCCATTTTTTTGGCTGAACTGCTGGGTTTAAATCCTTGGCTGGCTCAAGCAATCGCGGCGGGACACGACATTGGTCATACCCCGTTCGGGCATGTGGGCGAAACTTTCTTGACGGGGAAACTCCAGGCGCTCCCCGCCTATCAAGACAAAAGATTCAAACATGATGTCTTTGGCGTGATTGTCGCGCAAAAGATCGAACGGCGGGGCAAGGGGTTAAATCTTACCCGCCAAACTCTGGACGGGATCTTGAATCATTCGCGGGGGTCTGGAAAAGCCTCGCTTAATGATCAAGTTTCTTTCGAAGCTAATCTGGTGATGTATGCCGACAAGATCGCCTATGTTTTCGCGGACTGGAATGATCTGTTTACTCGCAATGTGCTGGACATCAGCGACTACCCCACTCTGAAAAAGCTGATGGATAATTGTGGGAATAGTCAACGCGAGAGAATGTGGTATATGATCGGCGGTCTATGCCGGGAATCGGCCGAGACCGGCAAGATCTCGTTTTCCCACTGCGAGGAAGCCGGGGTGTTCGAGCAGATCAAAGCGGAGATGTATCAGATCTATGAACATGTCAATTTGTTCGAATCGGAAGCGATCCTGGAACGGGTTTACCGTTTCCTGGAGCACATCAATTTCGGCGAACAGAATCCAGCCTTGGTGATGGCTCTGATGACCGACAAGGATGTCTTGCATCTCTATGAACGCAACCTGCTGAATATTGCGGATATCCGCGAGACCTCGGTCTGGGAACTGCTGTCCTTTTTGCGCCAGCTCAAGGATCTGGATCTCTGCGATCCCGATCTCGACTGGTAAGAAGTCGAACTTCGTTTTTCTGACTGCTGAATTTTAATTTAGAGCAAGGCTAATCCCCTTGCTCTTTTATTTTTTTAAAAATAACTGGATCCCGGATCAGCCCTTGTTTGCAACAAGGTAGTCTGGGATCTACAAAAATTTGGACATGGTTTTTATTTCATAAAACTACGTCCTAAATTTTTTAAGACTTATCCCCAATTTTACTACGCAATAAAATTAGATGGTTGTATAATTTACTTATTATGAATATCCTAAACTATCTGAGTAGCTTGCCGGATAAAGTTTTCGGCATCGATGCTCTTATCTCCGCCGTTGGCGTGGGAACATTAATAACGATTCTCATTGTTTGGTCGCTGTTCTGGAAAGGCATGGCCATGTGGAAGGCGGCTCATCGTGGTAGTAAGGTGTGGTTTGTCCTTCTACTCCTGGTCAACACCGTCGGTATCCTGGATCTCATCTACCTCTACTTGGTAGATGCCAAAAAGAAGAAATAATTTAATCGAACCTTTTAAGCAATTAAATCCCGGCTCGTCCGGGATTTAATTTTTCACCCTATTGAGTAAAAAATCAAAGATTTTTAAAATTGCCGAGCAATTTTTACTCAATAGGGTGAACAAGAAAGGCGCCCGATTAGGGCGCCCTCTTACAGGTATCTCATGAAGAACCCATCTCAATAATAACCGCTCGATCTTAATTTTGGGGATTACACCGCTTGACTAGCGAAAGACTCATATTTCTGCTGCAAATTTTCATTCATTCGGCGGAGTGGGGGTCCACACCTTCTCATTCATAAAAATTTTCGCTAAGAAATCTGCGTCTCTCGCTTAGCCATTATTATTGAGATGGGTTCTTCTAAATTAGTTCATCGCTACATGGTTGGCCCAGCAGGCTTTACTGGAAGACCAAGGCTGATTACCGGATTTTTTGATCAAGGTCATGGCGTATTCGATATTACCGCTAGTGGTGTAAATATCGATACCAAGTGTTTGGCTACGACGTAAGTGGTAGTCTTCATTGATTTGGAAGACTCCGACGTCTTTAGGATTTACCTTGCCGCGCACAATTCCCCCGTCCTTGTCATATTGCCGTAGACTGCTTTCGCATCGAGCGATTGCAACGGCCAAATCCTCGTCCACCCCGTTCTCTCGACTGGCCTTACGAATCATGGTGATGATTGTATTGCCAGGGATAGTCTGGGTTACTGCGGGCTGTCCTTCTTGGGCGTTCAGTGACGTTTGGGAAGTCAGATTGGCAGTAGTGGAAGTTCCTATATTAGATACGGCTATAAGGCTCGCTAGACCTATTTGTAGGGTTTTAAATATAAGTTTGAAGGCCTCAGCTCATCGGATGGCTTTACTGCTCTCCTCTGAGTTGAAGCTTGAAGCTCTCTCAATTTTTAGCGTTAATCGACTTTTAAGAAAAAAGCCACACTCAAGTGGTCGCCTTTTATCTAATCTCTATGTTTTTTAACGCTCCCAAGAGTCTAGCATAACCGTTGGTCAAAGTCAATGAAAATTGGCAGTTCGGAGGCTGATTCAGGGTTCCAAAAACAACAAAATATGGCTGAGATAAGCCATATTTTAGAAAAATCACAATAACACTTATTTACTAATTTGGCAATGGTAAAGCGTCCTTAACTTTAGCAAAACTGTCCATCATAAAGTCCCACAAGGCGGTGGCGGATTCTCTCAAATAACTGTTCCAAATGGAGAGTAGAAAGTCCCAAATCTTAAGGCCGATCTCTTTCAAGAAGCCGAAATTATCCTGTCCAGTCTGGGAATCGACGATTTTACGGAAATTAACTCCAAAATAACTTAGAGCCAAGATTATGGCAATAACCAGAAGGATCATTCCAATGAAACCCGATTTAGTATTAGTTCTCATTAAAAATAATTATATCATCTGGTTGGCGATGAACCTGTTGATAACCTGATTTACTTTAAATACGACATTGGGTTCAGGTAGGAGTTGTAGGAAGCTACTGGCATACGGTAAACTCCGCATCCTTTAACCTTACTCTGGAGAGAGCTAACCTTTACCCCTTGGCTAGCATAGACAGTAAAATGAAGATGCGGGCCGGTTGAATATCCTGTGTTTCCGCTATAAGCAACAACTTCCCCACGAGTTACAGTGTCTCCCTCACTTACCTTTATTACAGAGAGATGGCCATAAAGGGAAGACAGTCCGTTGTTGTGCTCGATCAGTATCCATTTTCCATAAGAGGCTCCGGGACAAGTTTTATCTGTGTCCCCTGCCCCCACAATCTTACCAGCTTCAGCGGCTAAAATCGGAGTGCCAACGGGAGTTCCAAAGTCGACACCATTGTGCCCCTTCCCGTTATAAACGCCGGCATGAGCCAAAGCAAATTGAGTATTACCGAAATATTGTGTGATGATGATTTTAGTCAGAGGATAGCCGAGAACGCCACCCTTCGTCTTCGGTAGGAGTGATGGATTGATCGCGATTTTGATCTGGCTTTCAATGCTGGCCATCTCACTTTCCACTGCTTCTTTTCTGGCCAAACGCTCATTGAGCATTTTTTGGTAAGTGGTTTCTTTGTTTTTGGTTTCGGCCAGTAAAGTGTCTTTTTCTTTTTTAGTTTGTTCCACCACCAACTTCTGACCAGAGAGTTGGTTCTTTAGATTGGTAAGAGTTTTCTTCTCAGTTTCGGTGGCCGTCTTTTTGACCTCAAGAGTTTGTTTGTTTGATTTCAGGGATTCTACATTTGCGTTGAGGTTTTTTTGCAATTTTTCATAAGCCTGGATTTGACCGACCAGATCGGACAACCTTCCACCTGAAAGAGCCAATTCCAAAAAACCATTTCTTTCTTGTTCATCTAATCCGCGTAATGCTTCCGCGATAGCGGTTTGGTTTTGATTGATATCTTTGACTTTGCCAGAAATCTCAAAGGATAAGGCCTGGATATTGTTTGTTGAAACATTGATCTGTTTGCCCGTCTTGGTCAGTTCGGCCAGGAGCATTTTACGAGTAGTATCGATCTTTTTCAGTTCGTTGTTGAGAGTATTCTTTTCTGTCTTGGTTGTGCTGAGTTGCTTATTGATACTGAGGATCTCAGTATCAAGCTTTCTGATCTGATCGCTTAGGCTCGCGCTTTTTGCCCTCAGGTCGTCAACGGAAGCGGCTCTAAGTTTTAAACTTGAAACAGCGAGTAATACTATTAGACATAAGACAGAAAGTTTAAAGATTCTGGGCATGGGTTAATCTATTTAAGGTTTCAGTTTTTCCAATCATTTCGGCAATCGTAAATGGATCGGGTGATTTCTCTTTGCCAGATAGGGCAATACGCATTGGACCCAAAATCGTCCCTCGCCCCTTATCCGTGGCAAAATCCCAGATTGCCTGTTTGACAGTCTCAGCGGTGAAATTATTTTCCGGAATGGCTTCGAGTAATTTGATTGTTTCAGCTAAGAACTCCTGACTTTTGAGCAGGTCCTTCTGATAGACGGGGGTTTCGAAGAAATATTGAATATCGCCGGCTTCGTACATTGTCTCGATCTCGCCAAAAACATAGATGCGTTCTAAGAGAATCGGAACAATCTTCCGCATTTGTTCATCGGAATAATGCGGAAGTTTTTTTACTTCGCTTAAAAACGGCTCCGCTTTATTGAGAAATTCTTCTGGGGAAAGTTTGCGCAGGTACTCACGATTGTACCAGTTCATTTTTTCCTGGTTGAAAATCGCTCCGCCTTTTTGCACTTTTTTGATGTCGAATTGGCTGATTAGGTCATTGAGGGATAGCATCTCCTCATCAGTTCCCGGGTTCCAGCCTAGGAAAGCGATGTAATTTACAATTGCTTCGGGTAAATATCCTTTTTTCCTAAACTCCCCGATCGCGGCAATGTCGGCGTGTTTGCGTTTTGATAGCTTCGTTCGATCGGGAGCCAGGATCAGTGGCAGGTGAGCAAAATTAGGCAATGGAGCGCCAATTGCTTCCCACATAAGTATTTGACGCGGAGTATTAGATAGATGTTCTTCGGCCCGAATGACTTCGGTAATACCTAGTTCAAAATCGTCGACAATGCTGGCAAAATGATAAAGCGGAGTATCGATATCTTTCGCTACAATAAAGTCACCCAGGTCCGTCGTATCCACCGAGACTTCTCCTCTGATCGCGTCTTGAAAAGTGACGACTTTGTTAGGATTACGAAAACGAATAACCTCTGGGCTCTGACCCTCTTCCGTGACTTCTTCTTTGGATAAATAAATCTTGTCTTCGTCCAGCAGTTTTTTTAAATAGAATTGGTGCCGGTCCAATCGTTCTGATTGATAGTATCTATCATCCTCGATTATTCCTAGCCAATGAAGGTCGGCGATAATCTCTGCTTCGTATTCTTTTGTTGAACGAACCTTATCTGTGTCGTCTATTCGTAGAATGTACTTGCCATTATTTTGTTTAGCATAAATAAAATCGATTAGAGCGGTGCGGGCTCCTCCGGTATGTAGGGTTCCAGTTGGGCTGGGGGCGAAACGGGTTATTGTGATTGACATATTTATTGTTCGTGGGATAAACAAACATCGATCAGGGCTTTGGCAATTGTCCGCCCGGCGTCGGGATTGGAGTAGGCTTTGGCCGCCTGGCTCATTTCGGCGAGTAGGGCCTCTTTTTCCATTAGCCTGGAAATTTCGGACAATAAGACTGATGAAGTCAGGTTCTCCTCTTCTATTACGATTGCTCCCCCGCCTCGGGCGTAGGTGTAGGCGTTGGTTTTCTGGTCATGACTGATCGATTCCGGAATAGGGATAATAATGGCCGGTAGACCCCAATTAGCGAATTCAAAGATTGCGGAACCGGCTCGGGAAACAACCAACGAGGATGCTCCGGCAGTCATACGCATAGCGGTATCGTTTAGAAAATCAAAGAGCCGATAGCGATCTTTGAGTTCATTTTTTTCCAAGATGGTGTGAGCTCTTTTTTGGCAATCATCAAAATTTGCTTTTCCAACCTGGTGAATGATTTGGTATTTGGTAATCAATTGGGGTAGGATCTCGAGAATCATATCATTAATCCTGACTGAGCCTAAGGAACCGCCGACAACAAAAATTACTGGCAGATCGGGATCAAGTTGAAGGAATTCAAAGGCTCCGGTTTTGATTGGATTTCTGATTTCCTGTCGAATGGGATTTCCCGTGACGGCCGTTTTATTTTTATCGAAATAGTTTACTGCCTCCGGGTAGGATAAAGCAATCTTTTTGGCGAACTTGCCGGCCCATAAATTGACCCGGCCGGGAATGGAGTCGGAATCATGAATAATCACCGGAATGCCTAGTAGACGCGCGGCGAACAGCGCCGGAAAACTGCCGTAGCCTCCCTTGCCGAACACTACATCGGGGAAAATGATAAACATTTTAAATGTAGCAATGATTACGCCGAAGATCGTCTTAAAAATATCTAAAAAATTCAAAATTGAAGAATAATGGCGTCTTTTTCCGGCGGTAATCGGAATGAATTTTATGTTGTGCTCAAATAAAGCTTTAGCATCGTAAGGCTCGTCAGACATATAATAGATCTTCGGCATCACCAACTTTTCTTCAAGAGAGATATTTTTAATTTCTTCAGCGACGGCAATGATTGGAAAAAAATGTCCGCCCGTTCCCCCGCCTGTGACTACGATTTTCATAATATGTTGTTAATTTTTTATTTAAGCGCTTTGATGGCGTGAAATATTTAAAATGACTCCGATTTCGAGCAGTGCAATAATCAGCGCTGTTCCGCCATGTGACACGAAGGTCAATGGCACACCGGTCAACGGGATTAGTCCGGCCATTGCCGCCATATTGATAAAGGCTTGGGCCGCAATCAGTATAACAATTCCAAGGCAAAGTAGTCTACCGAAGGGGTCGGAAATACGTGAAGCGATTCGGAGGCCCCACAAGGTAAAAACGGCATAAAGTAAAATTAAAATAGTTGATCCCAATAACCCAAATTCTTCAGCCAGGACGGCAAAAATCGAGTCGCCGATTGCCTCTGGCAAGAAGTTGAATTTCTGGATGCTTTGGCCGAAACCACGACCGAATACTCCACCTGAACCAATCGCGATCAGGGATTGGTTGATTTGATAAGAAGAACCGAGCATATCTTGGGTTGGGTCCAAGAAGGTAGTCAGTCGATCTCGCACATAGGGTTTCCAGGCCGCTAAGAGACCGACGGCCAGGAATGAGGCAAGTATGAGCAGTAGGAGATGTTTCCAACGCGCTCCACTCGCCAAAAGCATTGCTAGGGCGGCCGAGAATAGAACCATAAACGTTCCCGTGTCTGGTTCTTTGATCAAAATGATCGTTGGGATTATCAAAACTGCCAAGAATGGAAGTATCCCCTTGGAAAAGGAATGAATCTTGTCTTTTTCCGAGGAAAGCCAATACGCCGTATAAACCACGAAGCCAAATTTTAGGAATTCCGATGGCTGAAAAGATAATGGTCCGCCTAGATCGATCCAGCGTCTAGCTCCCCCAGCCCCGAATCCAATATGAGGAAGAAAAACAGCTAAATTCAACAAGATCGAGGTTAGAAATATCCAGAAGGCTGCTTGTCGGTAATGCTTATAGGGAATATTGGAGGTGATGATGAGTCCTAATAGGCCGACAATCATAATGACGAATTGCTTAATCGCCACTAAACCGAAACCGGCGGAATTCTCGCGATCCAGCAAGCTTTGTGAAGCAGAAAAGAAAACAACAAAACCGATCGCCAGTAAGACGAGAACAACTAAGAAGAAAAATTTATCTGCGCGTTGTTTAACCATAAATAAAAATCAAAAATTCAAAGTTCAAAAGAATGTCAAAACCAAAATTTCAAAAAGATTTATTTGAACTTTAATCATTTGAATTTGATTTGGCCTTTGGATTTTGAACTTTGGGTTTGTTTATTGGTGTTAACCGATAAGCGCGAGGATCATTCCGATGATCGCCATTACAATGCCGATGATCCAGTAACGCATCACCACCTTATAGGCGGGCCAGCCGATTGCTTCGAAATGATGGTGGATGGGGGCGACCAGAAATACTTTTTTTCCGTGGCGGAATTTTTTTGAAGTTAGCTGAATGACACTGGAAGCCGAGGTAACAAATAGTGGGAAAGCGATAATGGGGAGTAAAACCACTGTGTCGGTAAGGAAAGCGACCACGGTTAGGGTTGTGGTCAGTCCAAGAATGCCTGTTTCAGACATATAGAAACGGGCGGGTGGGATATTGAACCAGAGGAAGGCCAAAATACCGCCAACAACGACAGTACAAAAAGCGGCTAAGTCGATACGGTGTTGGAAGTAAGCGATTCCAGCGTAGGCGGAAAAAATAATCGCCAGCACTCCCCCAGATAGGCCATCTAAGCCATCAATGATTCCACTGGAAAATAGGCTGTACATTACAAACATAAAGAATGGGATGAAAAATAACCCCAAAGTGAGTGGTCCATAGAAAGGAATATGGATCGCGTTCATTCCCAGCCGTTCATAGAACCATAGGCCCCCGATTAATCCAAGTCCGAAAACAACGATTGAGCGTTTGGTAAATGATAAACCTGATTTATGGTCTCCAGATCCGGTTATTTGCAGGATATCGTCGATCAGGCCAGTAATCGATCCAATAATTAAAGTGAAAATCGGCAACCAAGTTTGACTGCGGGATAGAAAATTTAATTTGAGAAAGAACTGGTCGCCTGGGAAAAGAATTGTCAGTAGATAGATAATCCCGATTGTGCACAAAACAGATACCCAGATAATTATCCCGCCCATCCGCGGAGTGCCGGTTTCTCTTTCTTTATGCAAAGAATTGAAGATCGGAGTGTCTTTTCCCGAAGGGTCTACTTTTCCCGCCTTTTTTTTCCAGCATTTATGTTTATACAGAAAATCAGTCAAAAAAGGGGCCAATAAAAGGCCGACGAAGAAGGCGATCGCGCTAGGCGCAAATACTTTGAGGACATTCAAGTACATCGCCTTAAATTATAACAAAAACAGCTTAGAATTCAAAGGAAAATTGGGGCTAACTGACTCCTCGGACCAGAAGCGATCAGAACCTGTTTTGTGGAAAAATAAGGATTTTCTCCTAAAATGGTTTATTTACATTCATCTCATCGACAGGGATATTTTGAGCGGAAATCAGGGTTCTCATCTTATTATGAAATTCCTGAATCGATAATGACCCCTCACGAACTCCTGCCAAGGTCAAATACCCCTCTTCTTTGTTTAAATCAAGGCCAAGCGACATCACTCCCATATTAAAACCAAATTGAACCTTTCGTTCCTCAGACAAATCGTCCCAACTTCGTACCTGAGAAAATCTAAGCACCTGCTCACATCCATGGATGATGAATTTATTCATTTATTAAATGTATCACAATGTCGGGTCAAATCCAGTGTGGTAGACCTCCATATAATTGAGAACCCCATCACATTTGGTTGGTACTATGAACCTTTAGATAAACTCTGAATAGTTGTCTTAACGAGTTTTTCCAGATCAGTGAATCGTCCTTGAGAGCTTGATCCGAGGATTACTACTGCTACTTTACGGCCGAGCTTTGGTTCGAAAACGATAGCAACATTGCCCCCAGCCAAATCAGTGAACCCTGTCTTGGACATTTCGATATTTGGGACTTTAGCAACAAGTAAATTAGTATTGATTGCCTGATGGCGAACATTATCTGCTGAATAGACAGCCAGTGACCCTCTATTTGTCCCCGACATCAAAGCCGAGTCATTCTCCGATATATAGGTAAATAGTTTGGCAATATCCAGGGCGGTGCTATATGAACCGCTCATTTGGCCGTCATAAATGTCGAGCCCGGTTGGGTTGCGGAATAGAGTCTCGGATAAGCCGAGCTCTTTTGCCAGTCCATTCATTTGTGAAATAAAATCTACGAAGGTTGTTTCTTCGGTTGCTCTAGCCAGGGCTTTTGCCCCACCGTTTGATGAGGAGGTCAAGGTGAAAGCGGTTAGAGCTTTGATTGGCCATCGTTCTCCGGCTACAATTCCGGCCGAGCTTTCTACTAAAGCCTCCTCTTGGGAAATGGTAATGATTGTGTCAGCCGGCAAGTAAGTAGAAGCGGTAAAGGCGGTCATTACTTTGGTGATAGAGGCGATAGGTAGATGTTCGTTGATATTTTTGGCGTACAAAATTTTCGCGGAATTTACGTCATAGACAATCGCCGCCTTGGCTTCAAGGCGGAGGGTGGAAAAAGTTACCGGTTTCGGTGTGGAAGTTTGTTGTGAGGTCGTTGGGGTTTGCGGAATAGCTTCGGTTGTAGTGGCCTGGATTGGACGGATTGGAGTTTGTGTCGGGACTGGTTTTTTCGTTCTGGAGGCGGTCAGAAAAAAGGCCAAAACAACAATGACTGAGATTTGCAGTATCCAGTACGGAAGTTTTTTTATCAAGATGTCGCTTAGTTTCATTGGTTTGTGGAAGTTTCGGTCCTTTCCTCTGAAGCATTGTCAGTTTGCTCGATAAAATCTTCGACCTTTTGCTTCATTGTTTCAAATTCCGGCAGGTCTTCTACCCGCGAGACGCCTAAATAGGACAGCAGTTCAAAAGTTGGCTTATATAGAAAACCGCGCGAATCGTTTGGATTAGCCACTCGTTCGGCCAATCCCCTAACCATTAAGTTACGTAAAATAAAACTTGAATTTACTCCACGAATGTAATCGATATCGGGACGGGAGATTGGTCCTTGATACAGAATGATCGATAGCGTTTCCAGACCGGCTTTCCCCAAATCTTTCGACAGCTCCTCTTTTTTGATTCCCTCGATCAGCTCAGAAGCTTCTTTGGCCGTGCCCAACATTACTTCATCACCGTTGAATACCAGGGTAAGCCCGCGCCCAGATAATTTTTCTTCTAGCAATTTTAGGCTCTCTATAATTGTATCCTCTCTTACTGACAATAAATCAGCCAGCTTTTTTATTGCTACTGGTTCTCCCTTAAAAAATAGGATAGCTTCAATTTGAGAGTCTAACGTCATGGGGGTAATTATACAGTTAAAAATTAAAAGTTGGTATTTTTTTTATTCGTCATTCGACATTTGGCACTCGTCACTTAATAGCGTGGCGTTCCCACGCTATTGCTCTCCATTTCGATCTCGGAAAAATGCAGATCTTGTTTGACGTCGATGATCCCCTGTTTGACCAGCTCCAGCATTCCCAAGAACGATACAATAATACTGACCTTCTCCTGTTTATCTTTTACGAAATCGCTAAAGCGCATTTTGATCGCTGATTGAATGCGGGCCGTGAGATGGCCGATCGTTTCTTCCAGGCTCATGATTTTTTTTACTACCACCCTTGGTAAGGCTTCTTTTTTTGGCAGGCTTTGAATTACCGACTGGATTGCCGAATGCAGGTTGGCCGGACTCAGCTCTTTAGTTGGCGCAAAAACGGGATCAAAATTTTTGACCGTTTCCCGTCCGAAGATCATGTTTGTGCCAAATAGACCTTTGATGTGAATGGCTAGCTCTTTCACTCGCTGATACAGTCGCAAGCGTTTTTCCAAGTCGTCGATACTTTCCTTTTCTTCTTCGGTTACGGTCAGGGTGGAGATGAGAGAATAGGATTTGATCAGTATTAGCGTGGAGGCGATCAAGATGAAATTTGCCATATTTTCAATGGAAATATTCTGTCCTGTCCGGACAAATGAAATATAATCGTCAGTTACTTGAGCCAAAGAAACATCACTGATATGCAGTTTGCGCTTTTCAATCAGCGCTAACAGCAAATCCAGCGGGCCCTCGAAATTGGCCATTTTTAGTTGGAATTCTTCCACAACAAGATTTTACCATTTTTGTGCAGTTTTCCCAAAAGAAAACCGCCTCATGGAGGACGGTGGTGATAGATGGAGAAAGCTGCCAGAGCCTTAGTGGTTTTTGCGCAATTACGCCGGAGCTATGGGTGGGCTCTTTACCACATGTGCAGGGATTAGCCCCAACAGCCTCTCCATCTATTATTCAGGCTAATCTTTTGCCAATTTTTTGTCAAGCAAAAAAAGAAAACCACCCGATTGTAACGGGTGGTTTCTGTTGTTTAGAAGTTAGGCTTTTTTCTTAATCTCTAAACCAAGTTCGTCGAGTTGCTTATCAGCGATTGGAGATGGACTTCCCATTAGCAGGTCTTTGCCATCACCAGTTTTCGGAAAAGCGATCACTTCGCGAATATTCGGTTCGTTGGCCATCAGCATGACGATGCGGTCGATGCCCGGGGCAAATCCGCCATGGGGAGGAGCGCCAAATTTGAAAGCCTCCAACATATGACCGAATTTGGCTTGCTGTTGTTCCGGACTAATGCCCAGTAGTTCAAATACTCTTTGCTGGATCTCTGATTTGTGAATTCGAATACTGCCAGAGCTTAGCTCGTAGCCGTTTAGGACTAGGTCGTAGGAATTGGCGCGAATGGACAATAGGTCTTCGCCCTTCATAAATTTATCCACGTCTTCGTCTTTAATTGAGCAGAAAGGATGGTGGGTGGAAGACATATTTCCCTCATCGTCTTTTTCGAACATTGGAAAATCGACGATCCAGGCAAAAGCCAATTCATTAGGGTCATTTTTGTCTTTGCGCATATCCGGCTTATCACTGCCGTATTTCTCGATCGATTCTTTGTAAGTTAAACGCGGGAACGGCAGAGTCGAGATCTTTTTCTCCGGAAATAGTTTTTCTACGAACTCAATGAACATTTTTTCCGTAAAGGTAAGGATATCCTCTTGTGAAACGAAGGACATTTCATAGTCCAGCTGAGTGAACTCCGGCTGACGATCTCCGCGCGAATCTTCGTCGCGCAAACAACGGGCAATTTGGAAATAGCGATCTAATCCGGCTACCATCGAGAGCTGTTTGAACTGCTGAGGTGACTGAGGAAGAGCGTAGAATTTGCCCGTTTCAATACGAGAGGGCACAACGTATTCGCGTGAACCTTCCGGGGTCCCCTTCATTAGCATTGGGGTTTCGATCTCGATAAAACCATTTTTGTGCATGTGATCACGGAAAAACGTGATGATCTTGTCACGCATAATCAGATTATTTTTCATCCGCTCTGATCGCAGATCTAGATAGCGGTATTTCATGCGCAGGTTTTCATCAACCAGTTTCGTGTCTTCGTTCACCAAGAACGGCGGAGTAAGAGCTTCGTTAATTACCTCTACTCCTGTGATCTCGATTTCCAAATCGCCATTTAAGGCATCTGCCTTCACCATTTTCTCAGGTCGCTTGTTGACCATGCCGGTCACTGCCAGCACCCATTCCGGACGCACGGTAGAAGCCATCTGGTGCGCCTCTTCGTGGTTTGGTAAAGCGACCATCTGTACTTTGCCCGAGCGATCCCTGAGATCAATGAAGATTAGTTTGCCGTGATCGCGTCTGATATCCACCCAGCCTTTGATGGTTACTTCTTGGCCGATATACTCTTTCAAATCTCCTATATATATTCTGTCCATGAGTTTGTCTAAGTTATTAAAATAGAAACAAAAAACCTCGTCCTTGCTCCGCAACGAATATGTTGCGATGCAAGGACGAGATTCTAGTTAAACTAGGGCCCGTGGTGCCACCCTGCTTCTCTAGTGATGATATGTCGGGGTCGTTAAGCCCATCGCCACTAAAGCACTCTTAACACTAATCATATATATAGTTCAATTTGTTGTCAAATACATATATCTTATACACATTGTCTTGAAATAATCTAATTGATATAATCAACCTTATGGATCAAGATAAAAAAATAGATACATTGATCGAGACAGTGGAAAGTCTGGCGATTATAATGAAAGAAGGTTTTGACCGCACATCGACGAAGGAAGATCTTCAGAATTTAACGGCCAGAGTTGACGTTATTGGTGAAGGATTGGATATCGTCAAAATCGATGTTCGCGAGATAAAAGAATCATTGCAGAAAGTTAAGGATACATCTGACACCCACACTGAAGAAATCGATGATTTTAGAGTCCGGATTAATAAGTTAGAAGACAAAGTTTTTGTTGCTTAAGATCTTTCTCATTATAAAAAAACCGCTTTTGGCGGTTTTTTTAGTTGAAAATTAGATTGACACCCCGATCTTCTTCCTCACATCTACCATTTTGAGTTTAGCGATCTCGCGGGCTTCGTTGGCTCCATTGGTGAGAATTTGTAGAACTTGTTCGTAGTTGTCGGCGATCTCCGCGCGCTTCTCGCGCAGTGGAGAAATGAACTTGATCAGATTTTCGATCAATATTTCCTTGCTTTCTTTATAGCCTAATCCCCCGTCGCGGTAGCGTTTTTCGATTTCGGCTAGTTGGTCGCCCGAGACAAGTTTGTGGATATCAAAGACCAGATCTTCTTCCGGATCCTTCGACTCCTCCACCCCCTTTGAATCAGTCTTGATCCCCATTACGAATTTTTTGATCTCTTCGTCGGTTGAAAAAAGCGGTAAATGGTTGCCATAGCTTTTGGACATCTTCCGGCCGTCATTGCCAGGCACGGTTTCCACTTCTCCTAAGATAAGCGGAACTGGCAGTTTGAAAGTTTCTCCAAATATCCGATTGAACTTCTCGGCCGTATCGCGGGCATATTCCACATGCTGTTTCTGGTCTTTGCCTACTGGTACCAGATCGGTATCGTACATCAAAATATCGGCTGCCATTAGAAGTGGATAATCAAAAGTTCCCACTGACACTTCCTCGCCTTTGGCGGTGGCATCCTTGTAAGCATGGGCGCGGGAAAGATAAGGGACGGTGGTGATGCAATTAAAGATCCAACCGAGTTCCGGGTGTTCCAAGACATCTGATTGTTTGAACAGAGTCGTTTTCTTTGGATCCAGTCCGATCGCCAAATAGTCGATGGCTAAATCCAAAATCCCCTGGCGCATCTGGTCTGCGTTTTGCAGAGTGGTTAGGGCGTGATAGTCGGCGATGAAAATATAGGCTTTGTATTTGTCCTGCAGTTCCACGAACTGCTTCATTGCGCCGAAATAGTTGCCGATATGCGGCCGGCCGGTTGGCTTTACGCCGGACAGCACGATTTTCTTTGAGTCGTTTGACATAGTTAAAATATTACTATAATAATTGATAATTACAAAATCGAAAAAAGGTGGCCGGGGTTCTGATAATTTACGAATAATTATCAGAACCCGGACCAAGGTAGAACACGATCAGAATGTAAGACCTTTCTCTTCGCACCATTTTTGCCAGAGCGGTTCCCAAGATCTTTGGTATGCCGCCAGAAAGATCTCGTCCCAGTATTTACCGAGACGGAAATGCTGTTTTCTTTGCTGTCCTTCGCGTCGGTATCCGCATTTCACCAGACAGCCGTAACTGCGTTTGTTGAAGGCGATGACCGACGAATTGATCTTGCGCAGGTTCAGGGTGTGAAAGGCGTAATGGAGCATGAGCATTTTGGCTTCCGAGCCATAGCCATTTCTCCAATATTCCTTTTCGCCGATGAACGAGCCAGTTTCCGCTGTGCGATCGTGCCATGAGATCTTGTGCAGGCCGATCACTCCGATTGCCGTTCCATCTTCGGTCTCGATGATGAGGACAACATCAGTTTTAGTAGTGGAAAGATGGGTGATCCATCCTTCTTCACTTTCTTCCATTGTTGGCCAAAATGCCAACAGGAATTTGGTTATGTCTGGATCATTGATCCACCGCATTAATAGAGGTAGATCTTCTTTCAGAATAGGCCGAAGCCTGACTCTCTTGCCGCGCAAAAAGCACAGCCGTTTTGTCGTGTCCGGTTTACTCTTTTTCATAGTAAACCTCCTTTTAAATGAACTTTCCGTTCTGGGAGACAATGATGGGGATAGAAAAATATCCCGGCTTGTGCCCAGCCGGGATATTTCTAGTTTAAGTATTTTGAGAGAAAATGGCTTATTTAAGCGGTTTTCTGGCTAGAATTATCACAGTTGGGCGCAAGTGCCTTGGCTGGCCAATTGCCCATAGAGAAGACGCCGTCGGAGACGGTCAAAATGGCGAATTCCTTGTGATAATTTCGACTCATATTTCCATAGTCTCAGAACAGTAACAGCTTGTCAAGTGGACAATTTGTGTTAGGATTTTCGTATGTCCAATTTTTCAAATCAAAACAACATCGAACTCGAATTACGGGCCGAGGTAAGTCTAGCCGAATTTGAAAGTTTGCTCGCCAGATTAAGGCAAGAGACCCAGCCTCTGTCGGAAGTTAAACGATTGTCCGTAATGTTTCATGGAGAGATGAATGGTATCCCGGTGGACATTCGCGTGCGGATTAAAGATGACAAACGAGCGGAGGTGGTGATCAAAAAAGGTGCTTTGCACTCTGCCAATAGGACGGAAGTCGCGCAAGAAATTGCTCCGGAACAATTTTTGGGCATGGTGCGAGTTTTTTCTGCGTTCGGCTTGCAAACTAAAGTTACTGAGCGGGAAAACTTTAATTTTAGTTTGCCCAATGATATTGTTTTTACTCTTACCAAAACCAACGATATTATTTACGCTGAGCTGGAAAAAATGTCTAACCCGGAAAATGTGGAATCCAATAAAATTGAACTATTGAAGATCATCGACCAGTACGGTTTGCGTTTGATCGACAGGGAAGAAGATTTCTACGATCTCTGTAAAAGACTAGATGAATATGACTGGTTTTTTCAGGGAACCGCAGATCATCATGAGCAATTAGAAAAACTCCTTTCACAATACTGTTAGACAAAAGTAAAAGGCTCCGGAGGGAGCCTTTATCGAACGGGTTAGGAGGTTGCAACCTTCGGTCCGTTCACAATCCTGTCCAGGTCTGGTGGAAGCGGTGGTGTTACGGCCCTGATGATTACTGCGCGGTGGGATAATTTTAGTTTCCCTTCCCCGCAGTAATTTTGAATGGAACCATCGATCGTGACCACCCTTCTTTGGATGGCTCCGGGTCGTTCTGGTCCGACCGGAAATAGGAATTGGACTTCAATCGGATACTTGCCTCCCAAGTCTTCGACTTCAGTTTTGATCAAGGCCACAATCTCATCGTCATCGGAACTTCCTTCCGACCATTCAATCAGATCCTCGATCCCGGCGGGATCATCCATGGTCAACCCATGCATCATAATCAGGCCTAAAAACATCACCTCGGCTCTGCCCGCCAATTCTTTTCTAGTGGTCATGTTCATGATTGCCACCCCCTTTCTGAGCTAGTCTAGAGTTATGGTATTCTCTGCGGAGGCAAAGTCAATCTGGACATTTTAATGAAGTATGATATTTATTTGTCGGCAAAAGGAGTCCATTCCGATAATCGGCCACGTGGCCAATTATCGGAATGGACTAGGTAAAATTGCGAGCATATATTCCGTCGATCGCTTTGGCGGATTGGAAATCCAGATTAGTCAAAACACTGCCGGCATCGAAGGTGGTCAGCTCAAAAACGACCTTACGTAGATAAATATGAATATCCGGGTGATGATCTCGTTTCTCCGCATCCTCCCCTACTGCCCGCACAAAATCGAGGGCGGGTAAAAAATCCGGCAGTTGGAATTCTTTGGAGATCTTCGTCTGATCTTCCGACAGTTCCCACCCGTTATTCAGGATCTCCATTTCCTTATCAATATCGATATTTTTGTCCATATAGTTTATAAATAAGATCTAATAATTTTGTGTCATTCCCGCCCCCGAGTTGCACCGAGGATAAACTACGGCGGGAATCTAGGTTTTAGTTTATTTAACTCTGGATTCCCGCCTGCGCGGGAATGACAAACGCAAACAACAACAACCGCTAGTGCGGTTCTTGTCTGAGAGTGGTAATAATTAAATTATACCAGCTTTTTCTCCATTAAAACTAATGTATGTTTGTGGTGGGGTTTTGTTTCGGTCGTTTGGAATCCAAAAGATTCATAATATGGTACGAGTCCCCTTTCCTCTAATACTTCCAGTTTGGCCGTTTTGGCTCCCCTATTTTTCCCTTCTATCAAGACTTTTTCAACGAGTTTTCGTCCAATCCCCTGATTGCGAAATTCCGGGGCTACTGCCAGACGCGTGAGATGGCAACAGTCATTCTCTAAACGATAACGTTGAGTACCTATGATAAGTCCATCTTTTTTGACTATAAAAATTTTTGTTCCCTCGGCAATTTCGCGGGCGAGCATTTCCTCCGTATCGTCTGCTCGATTACTGAAACCACCTGGAATCATTGGTGTTTGGTAGGCGCGAGAAACTAATTCACAAATAGCCCTAAAATCTTTAGGTTCGGCTAATTGGATGTCGAAGCCGTGTTCTACTGACGATAGTTTTTCATTTAATTCGGCCATTCTTCGATCATTAACATTTTATTCTCACCAGGCATCATAGACCAAATCTCTTCGGTCACGAACGGCATGAACGGGTGCAAAAGTTTAAGAGAAGTTTTTAGGATCTGCAAAAGCATGGCCTGAGCCGATCGTTTGCTGGCCAGATCCTCTCCTTTTACGCGGTCTTTGGTGGCTTCAATAATCTCGTCGGCAAAAGTGTGCCAAACATAGTGATAGATCTTTTCGCCAGCCAGATAGAAGCGGAAGTTTTCCATATCGCTGGTTATGTCGGCAATCATTTTATTTAACTCGTCCAGGCGGACCTGATCTTCTGCTTGCAGTTCAACTTTTTCTTCCCCGTTAAAATCTTCAGTGTTGGTTAGAACGAACCGGGCAATGTTCCAGATCTTATTGGCAAAGTTTTTGTAACCGCGAATCTTGTCTTCAGACAACTTACTGTCCGTTCCCGGGGCGGTGCCCATGATAAGTGAAAGACGGACAGCGTCGGTCCCATATTTGCCGATCATAACGAGAGGATCGATAATATTACCCAATGACTTGGACATTTTTTGTCCCTTACCGTCGCGAACCAATCCATGTAAGTATACTTTCTTGAAGGGAATATCGTTCAACAGATAGCCGGTCATCAAAACCATTCTTGCTACCCAGAAGAATAAAATATCATAGCCCGTCTCTAGTACGGATGTCGGGTGGAATGTGGCTAATTCATCAGTTTGTTCCGGCCAGCCTAAGGTCGAAAAAGTCCACAGTCCGGATGAGAACCAAGTATCCAAAGTATCGGGATCTTGAGCCCAATCCTCTCCATTTGGTTTCTCTATTCCACAAAAAACCTCATCGCCTTTATACCAAACCGGAATTTGATGGCCGAAAATGATTTGGCGGGAAATACACCAGTCGTGCAAGTTGTCGATCCAGTGGAAATAAGTCTTATCGAAATATTCCGGCAAGATCTCGATCTGTTTTTTCTCGACAACTGTCTTCATCAATTCTTTGAGCGATACCTCACTGCCGGTTGGCAAACTGTCGATCTTGGAATTTTTTAAGGTGAATTTTTTGTTTACATCGATAAACCACTGATTGAGGATCTGTGGTTCAATCATTCCCCCGCCCCGACTGTTTGTCGAAACGCGGTGAGTATATTTTTCATCGACTTTTTCGAGTAATCCTTTTTCCTGCAATTTTTCGATTATCAGCGGACGCGCTTTTTTAATATAGAGACCGGCAAAATCTCCGGCAATCGGTAGTAGTTTGCCGTCTAAGTCTATGATCTGCTCACGATCCAAGTCATGGCGTTCGGCAATACCAAAGTCAATGGCGTCGTGCCAAGGAGTAATGGTCATCACTCCGGTACCGAATTCCATGTCGATCGCTTCATCCTTGATGACTGTTGCCGTAATTGGACCATTAATCCATTCCACTTCGATCTTCTGGCCATGTTCGTATTTTTTGTAGCGCGCGTCGGCCGGATGCATTACCACATATTTGTCGCCGAATTTAGTTTCCGGACGGGCGGTGGCAATAGTGAATGGACCGTATTTAATATAGTAAAAAGGTACAGTTTCTTCTTTCCATTCGATCTCGTCGTCTGAGACGGTCGTGTGTAACTTGGGATCCCAGTTCACAATGCGGTGCCCACGGTAGATCAAACCATCGTCGTACATTCGTTTAAAAGCCGTCCGTACGGCCAAGGAACGAGCGTCGTCGAGTGTATAGGCTTCGCGCGACCAATCGATCGAGGCTCCCATCGCTCTAACTTGATTAACGATAGTGTCATGACTTTTTTGCGCGAAGTCCTTGATCATATCCATGAACTCGTCGCGCGAAAAATCGTAGCGGGTTTTACCTTGCTCTTTATAGAGGATATTTTCCACTTTTTGCTGAGTGGCGATGGCCGCGTGATCGGTCCCGGGAATCCAGAGAGTTTTGTCCCCTTTCATCCGGTGATAACGGACCATGATATCTTCGATCGCCAACATGGCTGAGTGGCCCAAGTGAAGCGTGCCTGTTACGTTTGGTGGAGGTAGAACGATCGAGAAAACTTGCCCAGGCTTCTGAATGTCGGCATTTCCTTCCGGTTTAAATAGTCCGGCATCTTCCCATTTTTGGTAGAGAACTTTTTCCGTTTCGGCGGGATTATAGGGCTTTAACAGTTTTTCAGGCGTCATAGTTATGGCGTTAATATATGGCTCTAATCATAGCAAAACTGCGAGAAGTTGTCATTTTCGGCAATTGGCTGAATTGCCAGTTATCCCCAGCTCTGGCGACAACTTCTTGACAATCTTTTCCTTTCCTGTATCATTGTGGTAATACAGTGATATTAGAGATCGGGGGTTAAGGTATGAAGTTGTGGGTAGAGTTGACGGATGGAGTAGTGTAGAGAGTGGTTAGTAAAAAATAAAATGAAAGATAAAGCGTTCAAATTCAATAAAGATACCGATGACCTGTTTGGGGCCATTTTAAACCTGAAAACGACAAAAGAAGCCGAGGCCTTTTTCCGGGACCTTTGTACGGTGGAAGAACTTAAGGATATGAGTGATCGTTGGCAGATCGTCCGGCTTTTGCAAAAGGGACTCACCTATCGCGATATCGCCGAACAGCTAAAGGTTAGCACCACGACCGTCAATCGCGTGGCTTTCTGGTTCAACAACGGCATGGGCGGATACGACAAGGCTCTATCTCAGACTAATAATATTCATCATAGCAACCCTCCAGTTAGGAAAGGGCTGCGTTGATAGTGTTTATTTAATTATGAACTCAACCCCTTCCTAATCGGAAGGGTTTTTTCGTTAAGGATTGGGTCTTTCACAATTTTGGAATTGTAATAGAGGAGGATTGCGATGAACGGTTTAAGTACGGTGAGGTATGTTCCAATCGAGGACAAAATGTTTGTTCTGCCGATCATGAGGAAATGTGCCGAACTCTATTGCCGAATCTGGAAAGAACCGCCATGGGAGGAAAGCTATTGGATTCCGCCGATGTTTATGGCGCAAATTCGGACGGCTTTTGCTAGACGCGGATATGTGGGTTTATTAGCTTTGTGCGCTGATAACCCCGGCGTATACGCAAGTGTCGTGGGGTTTATCTGGGGCTATTTGGCAAGATCCGGTGATATCACTGATGTGTCTTCTAACCAATGTTTGCCGGATTCAATTTTCCGGTTGTATCCGGAAGTGTTCTATCTGGCTGAACTTGGTGTCGACCCAGCCTATCGCAATCGGGGAATCGGGACACAATTAAGTCGAGACCTTATCGACAAATTGAAAGGCCAAGGGTCGCAACCGATATCGCTTCGAACGCATATCGACGACATCCCCGGTCGAAATATTTATGCCGGTTTGGGGTTCGAGGAACTGCCAATTGCGGACAGACAATTTTCTCCACACACTTACTGGCTACTAGCTCCGGGAAAGTAGTTCGAGAGTAATAGTTTATACATTTAAGGGTAGATGTTGTTACATCTACCCTTTTCTTTTAATTCCGAATTTACAACTGAAAGCGTTCCTGGAAATAATCGTTTTTGTAATTATCGAAATCGAAGATTTCGTTTGATTCATTGTTAAGTTTTTCAATATATTGGTAGAATTCTTCTTGGCTGAATATTGCGAGGCCCAGTTCTCTGCAAACATCCGAGATCTTTTTCATCGCTTCCTCCTTGCCGTCGCTATGGGCCATTATTTCCGCTTCAAAGTAATAGCTATGTCCGCGCACTTCTACCAAGGCAAATTCTATCCCTTTGTAATCGAAGACTTTGCTTCGGCGGACGCACATTATCCCCTTCTTGTGTCCTAAGTGACCAAAGATCTGGACTAATTTGTCGAATTCTCCTGGCTTGGCCAAGACTGAGAGTTCTTGGCGCTGGTCACTGCCTCCCCATTCACCTAGTTTCAAAATAATTTCAGGAATGCCGTTAGTGCAGCGAAGTCGGAAGTCGGTCGTGATTTCTTTCATGTTTTCCTTACCCAAAATTTCAGTATAGGCAATCAGCAATCTCTCCTTATTCTCCTTGAAGACACCGAATTCACCTAAAAACTTTTCTGTTTCCAGATATTTCTCTTCAGTTAGCGGTCCCCGCATTTCTACTTCGATATCTTTGTTCATAAGTATTAGCTTGCCTCAATTTTCCGTCGGACGCAAGAAGATAGTTATTGTCCATTTAATCCCTTAATTGAATTAAATCTATTTAGTCTCTCGTCCCTTGATAATTTAAGTACGTTCGCCCAACAAGATTTGTAATCATAATAACCCTTTCGGCTGCTCTCTATATTGACCATCTCGTCGGCAAAATCTTGGCCATAGAGTTCGGCCCAAATATCATACAGAATTAGAAATAGTATAAGGTGTTCGTCTAGGTCAGCCGGTCTCTCTTTGATCTGCTCAATTAAACGATGACCGAGCTCATGTATCAGTGTCCCTTTCTTTTCATCTAATGAATAGCTGGCACGCAATTTCATTGGCAGATCTTCATCACCGGAAAAGCTTATTCCTTCGTAGATAATCACAGAAATTTCTTTTTGTTGGAAACTTAAGCCGGATATTTTCTCCATTGATGCGACGATTTTGGATCTATCTTTACCCCAAATATTTAGATAGTCATCGGTGGCCGTGACTACTGATGGATCGTTTAAAATTGAAGAGAATTTTAATTTAAGCATTGTTAGTTCTTAACCCTTACTTCAATGGCGTAAATACCGTATTTTTTTATCCGTTCCTCGTACCCCTCTAAATTGTTGTAGCTTTGTATCCCTCCTTCTATATCGAGTCCACTCGATAACACATTTTTCGTGCCCTCTGCTTCCAGCATTGATCGGGTATCAGGGTATTTGTTTACCGACAATACTTCACAAATCATTTGCTCATTTGTGACATTGTTCGTAAAGGTTAAAGTATCGCCTGCGACCATTTGATCGTATCGTGTATCGTCCGCATCTTTTGGCGTACGCCCCTCAATTTTCTTGGTCCCAGCCTTGATCGCTTGAAACGGCCGATCATTTAAATTTAAATTGTAATTCATGACTAGGATAGTCTATTGATTATATAGTGGGCAGTTTCTTCCGGAGTTTGCTCGGAGTTGTCGATTATTTCTCCAAAGCTGGGATTGTTAATACCAATGTCGTAGTGGTGGGCAATTCTTTCTCTCTCCCAATCATCCAGTTCCCTCGTTCCTCTATTTGTCACTGCTTTTTCGAGTTTGGGTGACAAGGTGAAGAAATGCTTTTTGGTATCGACATCACCAAGGTTGTTAATTACATATTCGTAATTCTTTTGCGACAAGGGATATGGCACAATAACGTTCAAACCATTTTTGGAGAAATTCTTTATTACCGAGATCGCATTCTCCAGATTTATCGGCACGGCCTGGTCAATTGGCATCCAATTTATCATTTCTCGCAAAGCATCAATTTCCAGGAGTGCGGTATTCTCCAGTTCTTTGGCTAATATCTTGGAGACTGTGCTTTTTCCGGCATTGATTGAGCCGTTGATAAAGATGATCATTTTGATAATTCTGTTTTGGCTAGTTCTAATATCTTTTGAATGAATTCGCTTTTCCCTGAGATATATTCATCCCCGCCGGTTGGGTCTTTCAGTAACATGGTTGCTTTAATTTCGGCGTACTCGTCGCGAGCTTCCGGGTGGTTTCGCAAATAATCGCGAAATAGAATTTGCCGGTCCCAAAATCCACCGCGGTCGGTATAAGCGATTGATAGATGAAATTCGTCGGGATCGCCTTTTGTATAATAATGCCTTTCTGTGCTGGGCATATTAATTTTATAGCTAATTTTGCTCAATGGCTCCGTAAACTGATCGGCTTCTTCGTGATTTTTAATCAGCACTGCGATATCAATAATTGGTTTGGAAGTTAAACCTTCAATCGAAGTACTACCGATGTGCTCAATCTTGAGAGCTTTGTCGCCAAAAATTTCCTGAACCTTGTCTTTTTCTTGCTCAAACTTTTCTCCCCAGTTGGGTTGATAAGGCATTTGTTCCATGTTAGATATATTATTTATAGTTGATTATTAGTCTATACCATTCCCTGTTTGCAAACAAATCACATCAAAACTTCTAATGATATCAAAGAGATCGCGATCCTCATTGACCTGTGGCTATAATGTTGTATAGTATGAAAACAACATTATGCATATATCCTATAAATTGAAATGTCAAAACCAAGACTTCCGGGTGACAGAGGTTCCTCTTTTGCCGGAAGTGTATCCAAAGAATGAATCGAGTTACACATATGTCTGTGTCGAAAAGGATGGATTGACCACCTTTGAAGTAATTGGCATATTGAAAAAGGAACTAGGTATAGATTTTAGTGATCTTAATTCGGAAGGCCTAAAAGACGAGAATGCTATCACTACTCAGATTATTTCTGTCAGAAAGATTCTTTCAGACAGAGATGTAAAAAGAATCAATAAGATATATTCGGTAAATAAAAAGAGTTTTTCAATCTTGAATATAATTGGTCATGGAAAGTCTCCCGTCCAAGAAAGAATGCTCCATGGAAATTTATTTCGTCTTACGATAAGAGATTTGGCTAATGTGTGGGCAAAAAAGTTCGTTGAGTACTGTCAGTCAAACAGGTTTGTATTTACTGTTAATTACTATGACAATCAGAGATTTGGTATGGCAGGGGGGCCATACAATACCCATCTTATAGGCAAGGCTTTGGTTGAACAGAAGTGGAAAATCGCATTAAGAGAGTTGGCAAAAACAAAAAATGAAGAGATTTACGGGCTGATGAGTAAATATAATAATGGTGCAGAAAGTATATTGAGAGAGCTTAATCCCAAAAAATTACTGTTTTACGTTTCTTCCTATAATAGTTATCTTTGGAATAATGAGGTATCAAAGACTCTGAAAAAAATTAACGGTAACAATACCGTTAAGTATCCGTTCAAAAATGTAGGAGAACTTTACATACCACACGGTAAAGGGTGCCTGTTCTCTGAAATAGTGAGTACTAGTGGCTACTCTTTCGATGTTAAGAATTTTATATCCTGTAAAAAACAAATTGACCGAAATCTATTTATTTCTACTGCTGTTCACACCACAAAACCGATGTCAGATCCTCTGCATAAGGGCAAATATATGATAGATGCTAGTTTCTTTTTGCCGACTGGTAGTTATGCGACCATGTTTATCAATCAAATATTTATCAAATTAAAATTATCTTGATGGAACGAAATATTGAAGTGGAACTTCGTGGTCCGATATCTCTTGAAAAGATTCAGGAAATAGAGGAGATCTTCCAGAAAGGCGGCAAATTCAAAAAAAATAAAAATAGAGTGCTGATTGATTATTCCTCTTCTATTTCGGCTGAGGATATAAGCGGTCGAACAAAAGATATCAGGCTTAGAGTAACCAATGGTATTCCGGAAATTATCATTAAAACTGGGAGATGGGGTGGAACTGATAGCCGTAAAGAAATCTCTGTTTTTACAAATAAGGGTGAATTCGATAATCTTGTTCATATTTTTGGATCAATCGGACTAAAAAAGGGGGTTCTTTGTGTGCGAAATAGCAAGGTTTATGACTATAAGGGAATAGAGTTTGCCCTTGTGGAAGTTCCTGGCCATAGTTATTATTTTGAAGCTGAAAAAATGGTGGGTTCGGAGTCTGAAAAGTTGGCTGCAGTTAAGACGATAGGTAGTGTATGTAAGGAATTAGGACTTAAAGTATTCTCGTCCGAGGAATTTTATAAATATATCGAAGATTTAAATAAATCGGTAAACGAAATATTTGATTTCGATAAATACGAAGATAATTATTTTAAGAATAGGTTTGGTTTGTAGCAAAAAAGAATGGGTGGCAGACAACACGTTGTCTGCCACCCATGGTGGGAAATCACTTCTTGCCACTATTGCCTATGACGTATACTTTGCCAACGATAATCTTATGGGCCGGTCGGCCGTGAATCATCGCCTTCCTGGCAAATTCCTGTCCGCAATCTGGACATTTTAAATCGCCACGGGTGCTGTCTTGGGTGATTCCGCTCACAAAACATTTTACCAGTGAACCGCCACCTTCCTTGTTGTAACGATAAAGATGATGCCGGCATTTTTTGCAGTAGATACTTATGGTGTGTACATTGTTTTTTTGACCCATGTGGACCTCCTTCCTTAGTATGTAGCTTTAATCGCAGTAGTGGGGCAGATCCCAACGCAAGCATTGCACGATATACAATTGGGCCCAATCGCTGCCTTGGGATTGAGGGCTATCGCATTGAATAGACAACCCCTTTGACATTCACCGCATCCGACACAGCAATCAGCGTCTATCGTCGGACAAGGGGCAGAAAAGGAATTGTCTTTACGCCAACGATGAGCTAATCCGACCAGAGACTTGATGTCGACATATTCCGGATGTTGTTCGAGAAACAATTTGAGATCTCGAACAATCGGTAGAAAGATTTCCGGGCCCTCAAGTGCTGGTTTGGTGTAAAGTTGAACAGCTGATGCTCCAGCCATAAGCATCTGGATGACATTATCGGCGTTGCTTATACCCCCGACTCCGATGACGGGAATCTTTACGTTTTGGCTGACCGTATAGACACACCATAACGCTATCGGAAATATGGCCGGGCCAGATAACCCGCCTGCACCGCCCCTTACTCCTAGACGCGGTTTTGAAGTCTGGGTATCGATAAGCAGACCCGGGCCGACAGTATTTGTTGTGACGATACCATCAGCTCCATTTTGCTCGGCGATTTTGGCCATTTCGCAAATCCAGGGTGAATATGAAAGTTTGACCCAGATTGCGTTTTTGGTAATTTTCCGAGCAGTGCTGACGAGTTTGCGTAGGTGCTCGAAATCGATGTTTAAGTTCCCATGAAGAGCACCAGAGTGGGAACATGAAACATTTATTTCGAACGCCGTGACTCCAATTTGATCGAATTCTTTTACAAGTTGTGAACATCCCGATATATCTCGTCCACTTAAGGAAATGATTATCGGGAAACCCGCTTGTTGGACCTCCTTGACCCATTTGTCTCTCCACCTCGTCCATGGTTGCCCGTTCGACATTTCACAGTTGAGCATGCTCGCGTGATCATCTAAAATCGCATAGCGAGGTGCCGGGGTCTTTTTCCTTTCTGTCGGGACGACCTTTTTGAGAGAGCGTGTTATCATGCCCGAACATCCATGAAGAGTGCTCCTGAGGAAAAAGGCGGGTGTTTCGGTTATTTGTCCGGATCCAAGGAGCAGTGGCGTATTTAGAGTAATACCACAAACTTCAGTTTGAAGTTTTTTCATGTCCCAGACTCCTTTCTGTTAGAAATGGGGAGATATAGTTTAATACCTGAAAACCGAGCTGGCCTTCATTGGAGAAAGAAACAGTAAACATTTTCGAAAACAACGAAGGCTGGTTTAAGACCTGCTGATTTTCAATAACCGCTTGACGAAGTCTTTCTTCGATCTCTTCTTTTCCTTCGGAATTTCGATAACGCTCAAGCCTTCTCCTTAGAAAATTCATGTCGCTTGGGAGGATTGCGATCCTTATTTTTGGCAACTTATTCACTTGCTTCAAATAAAGAAGGTTGTCTATGTGCAGTTCCGTTAGCATAACCGATTGATTTTGTGACCAATCGGTGGTTCTGACACCGTAGTGATGTCCAAAAAGGGTCTGAGCCAACATAAGCTGCCCATTGTCTCTGAGGGTCAAAAACTCTGACTTTGATAAAGAGACACGATTGCCCGTGTTTCTTTCATTTGCCCGTTGGGGTCTTGTCGTCACCCAGGGGATTTCGACAATTGAGGGGTGGTTTTTAAGGATCGCGTCCTTAATGTAACCCTTTCCTACTCCGGACGGTCCAGTGATGGAGATTAACATTTGAACGCTCCTTTCTTGCATTATCCATACTAAAGTTTTGTCGATGAACCTGAGCCATCTGGCTCGACTCTATATAAATAAAGGTCAAAAGTCAATTAAGCCACTATCTTACGAAGCTATCGTCAGGTTGCGGGATGGGGAGTTCGGCGGGGGCGGTAGTTGGGGTGGGAACAGGTGTAACTGGAGGCTGGAGGGGGTCTGGTACGGGCAAAACGGGGGCTGGTTGGGCAGATTCGGGTGGAGTGGTGTTTGATATGGCCGCCTCCGCCAAAGGCTTCGGCGTGCCAAGGGCGGGTTCTGGAGAGGTGGGGTTGGATTCAATTTCGGCGGGGGGGATGACTGGGATGGGGGCGATGCCGGTGGTGAGGGCCAGTTCGACTAAGAAGGTTGAGCCCTGGTCTTTGCCGGCCGATTCAGCCCAGATCTTGCCTTGATGAGCATCCATAATTTGCTTGGCCACATAGAGACCCAAACCGGTGCCAATGATGTTGGTTTTGGAAGCGTCGTCGGCGCGCGAGAATTTCTGGAACAGATGAGGCATCGTTTTGGGGTCAATACCTACCCCAGTGTCGGTGACAGTAAAGCGCACAGCCTTTTTGCCTTCGGAGTTGGTAACTCCGGCCACCTTAACCTTAAGACTCCCCTGCTTGGTATATTTAACCGAGTTGTCGATCAGGTTGGAAATCACCTGGCTTACTTTTCCCTGGTCGGCATAGACAGTGTATTCCGGGGCATCTTCTTCGTATGAAATGGCCAAGCCTCGCCGTTCGATGTTTGGCTTTTGTTCGCCAATAACATTTTTGATCAGGGTATTGAAACTCCATTCAGTCATATCATATTTGATCCGACCCAATTCGATGCGAGTGATGTTTAGGAAGTCTTCAATGACCAAGACCAATTTTTGGCTGGATTCGAATACCCGTCCGACGGCTTCTTTCATTTTGCCGGTAATCTTGCCGTAGTCCCCTTCCAAGATCATTGAGGAATAGCCTTTAATGGCCGTAAGCGGACTGCGTAACTGATGCGATGCTAGAGAAACGAATTCTGTTTTCTGCTTGTCGAGTTCTTTCAATTTATCGTTGGCTGATTCGAGTTCTTTGTTCGTAGAAGCAAGGTCTGTGGCTAATTTTTGAATATGTTCGCGTTGGCTAATCTCGTTGTCGACAGCCTTAACTAATAAGTAGGCAAAAATCGTCGATACGATGAATTCACTAACTCTAATAATCAGGTCTGTTGTAGAAGAATAGGTAAAGACATTGAATAGGAACAAGATCATTATCGCGCCGGCAAACAATTCAGTCGCAATTGCCTTGGCATTGAACAGTCTGTGTTTGATCATTGAATAACCCATGAAAGCGACATAGACAGTGATGAAGTAGTTACCGAAGGGATAGACATTGAATAGTTGCGGTAAGAAGTTGGTGACGCCCCCAATGAATCCCAGGGTCGAACCTATTAATAGATATAAGACCTGCGATCGGATCAGATCATTTTTATCTCGTTTATATTCTCGATAAAGCAGTATTAATGAAAGAAGAATAACCAATATAAAAAATAGCGGGAATACAAAGTAATATGGCCCGGCATTGATCCAGTTAAACCCAAATCTAACAGTCATCCCCGTCTTGAATAGCGGGCTAAAACTAAACAATCCCATTACGAGCGAAGCTACTCCAACAATGTATGTTAGTATCTTATGCTTCCAACCGAGATAGTTTAGAGTAAAATTCAAATACAAGACAGGTACGAAGGACGCGCTAAAATCAAGTAGAAGTTGCCAATACCAAGCTGTCTGGCTAGAGGAACTTGAGACTACTCCATACAAGGATAGGGCCCAGGTGGAAAGAACTGCAGAAAAATAAAACCAAGATTGGTTAATCTTGGAAGAACGTCCATTTTGATACACCAAAATGGCAAAGCCCATGCTAAGTACTAAGACCATCAAGCAAGATATCGAAAATAGATCCATTTCTTGAGTCTATAATTTAAATTGCACTATTGGCCACCCCCTTGTTTCAAATTCCTCTTTTAATTGTCGATCGGGATTTACTGCTGTTGGATGGTCGACAAATTTTAGAAGTTCAATGTCGGAGATGTGATCGGAGTAACCCCAGGTTTCTTCCGGGACTACTTGATTTCTTTCAAAAGCACTTCTTATTACTGTTATCTTATTGCTAGAGTATACCATGTCTCCCAAAATGTGACCTGTGAGTAACCCATCCTTCACCTCCAATTTTGTTCCGATGCAATTATCGATGTCGATGTTCAGATACCGCCCAATTTCTTTGACAATATATTCGAGGGCATTAGAAACAAGGAATACTTGGTCGCCATTTTCTTGGTGTTTTTTTACCAAGGCCACTGCGTCTGGGAATAAATGGGCTTTAAGATCATTCGTAAAAAAGTCGTTTACGAGCTTCGAGATTCGCTCATCTTCAAAACTATTCAAAAAAGAGAACGCATAGTCCATTATTTCCTTGGGGTTTTTTATTAGACCTAATTTATATAGAATAAACCAAACCATTATCCTGAAATAAGCAATGAAATTGATTAGATTTTTTCGGCGCATATACTTTAAAAAAAGTTGCTGGCTCTGTGAGTCGATCAACGTTCCGTCCACGTCAAAAATGGCGATTTTATTTGTCATGGGGCTTTTCTTCTTCGTCTAGATGTTTATAGACTTTTCCGACTAAATTGGCTATTTCCCGCATTACTTGATTGGTTACCTCCCGATGAATTAGTTTGTCGTCGTGCTTGTCGTAATGATGATGAAAATACATCGGTTTGCCCAAAATAATTCTAGCTTTTTTTAGTCTGGGAAATTTATCATGCCGGGACATGATATCGTAAGTTCCAATAATTCCCACTGGCACAATTGGGACCTGAGCTTTTAGAGCAAATTTTGCAATACCAGTAAACGCTCGATTTAATTCCCCGTCAGCCGTCCGGGTTCCTTCAGGGAAAATGCCAATGATTCGGTGCTGTTTGAGAGCAGAGATTACTTGACCGTAGGCTTCTTCTTTGTCTTTACTGTGACGATCTACCTTAATTTGCCCAGTTAGACGCATGATTGGTCGCCAAAAACTGCTCCGGAAGAATTTCTCGGCAGCTAGATAATGAAGTTTTCTTGGACAGATAGCCGTAAAGCATAGGAAGTCAAAATAGCTTTCATGATTGGCTGCAATTATGCAACCCCCGGTTTTGGGGATATTTTCTAAACCAATGACTTCGCCAATCCAGAAAGTTTTAATTATTGGAGCAAGGATAGCGTGAAGGATTTTATACCCGAATCTGGCAATCTTCGTTTCCTCGTATTCGATAAATTTTTTAATAACTTGAACTTCCTCGGAGATTTTGTCTACGATTTCAGAGTCTGTCATGCCCAAATAATAACCCAATTTTAAGGAAAAAAACAGGGGTAACCTTATTAATCTTTCTATTTCTAAGATTTGCGAACTCTAAGATTGCTCGTCCCTAATTGACGAGGTTTGGGTAGGCGTCGAGTGGTGCCTTGGTAGAGCTGTTCCACCTTCTTTTTCAGGTAGAGACAACTATTCTCATAAAAGGAGCCGGCTTTGTCTTCCTGGTCGATGATCTTGTGAGGGATGGTGATCGGCGCGCCGATATTTACATCCGTTTTACGGCCTTTGTTGAAGTGAATTGAGCAGGGTAAGATATTCACTCCGGTGTGAGCGTAAATGTAGGGCACGCCACGGCGGAAATTACCGATCATTTCTTCTTTTTGTAATCCCCCCTCCGGAAAGATGAAGGCTGATTGATTGTGTTTGATCGCTTGAACTAGCGGTTCAGTCTTTTCTTCGAAGGTCCAGGCTTTTCTGATCCCGATTACGCCGTAGATGTAATAAATGAAACTAATTATGCCCAATTTGTCGAGCGTTTTGCAGACCGGGTCATAATAATCCTTGGTGCCTAGAATGCGAATCGGCAATAACTTGCAGAATGTTTTGAAGGGAAGAGAGGTAGAAATGATCCAGGGATCAAAGATCGACTTATGGTTGGCCATAATGACGATCGGTTTTTTCAGGTCGTAAACTTTTTTATCAGTGGTAATTCTAACCGGTTTGATCCAGTGAATGATCGGCCAAACCAAAAAATAGGTGATGATCCAGACGATGTCGGTGATTATGGTTTGAATAGTTTGCATTTTAGTTGCAGATTGCTTCCCTGCGAGTACCCAGGATAAACTCCGTACCTCGCAATGACAATTCGGAGGCGGGATTTTTATAAAAAAAGGAGCAAACAGCTCCAATTGAAAAATATAAACACTAGGAAATCATGTTCTGGGTAAACATAATAAAACTCTGTTGGGTGTAGTCGTAACCCATAAAAAATCGGCTTGTGTTGAACATTTCCACCCTTTATTTATAACATATCTTTAAACAAAAAGCAACAATCTGGGGATAACTCTCACTCTTGCCATTGTCGAGCACACATAATTCCCTGCTAGGAATTTGTTTACTCTCGCCGTCTTCACGGCTCCGAGAGTCTCGCCAATGGCAAGAGCTCGCTCAGCTGAAAAATACGGGTTAAGATCCGGGATCTAGGAGTTTCCAAATCAGGACTCCCCATCTCTAAATTCCGGATACGGATGCTCGCCTAGGTTGATGTTGAAATATTTAGGATCATTGCCAATTTCCGATTTTTGCTTGATCCAGTCGGGGAAACTTATATTGTAATCAACTGATGGAAGTTCTACATCGGCAGTGACGAGCCCTTCGTTCTCGCCTCGGTACACATCTAATTCCCAAACCAAGTCAGCATAAGGAATTTTATACCGATCTTTTTCTATTGGCTTTCGAATGGCTAAACTTTTTAATTCTCCGATTTCTTCCTCCGGCAATTTTTGTTTGAACTCCCACTCGTATCGTTTAATACTTCCCTTCTCGCCTTTTTTGATTGTTATAATTACTTCATCATCGATAATTCGAAATCTGATATTTGGTTCATCTGGCGTAGAGCCACAAAAATAACCTTGAACAAAATGCTGTCCGCCCGTTAATTTTGGCAGATTATCCTTGATAACTAGAAACTTTCTTTCAATTTCTATGGCCATATTTTTTTTCCATATATTCTTTATACTCTGCAAAGGTTTTCCATTCATCCCCCGCCATTTCCATTTTGGTCCAACGAGCTTCTATTTGATCCGGATCATCTATTGGCCTCGGACCGAATATTCCGTGTTCATCGGTATAAAATTGAGTACCATATAACTGAGATTTGTTTTGATGGACCAGAATGCGGTCGGAAAGATAGGCGATGTTCTTTTTCTCGATATCATTTTTGACCGCTAGCATTTGGTCTAAGCAATATTCTTGAAAAACTGGATCATAATCGGCATGCTGTGCGATTAACCAAGCGGAGAAAGAGGCTTCTTTGCCCACCTTGGATATCGTTGGCCAGCCGATCTTGCCAATAATTTCTTTTAGGACTGCCACATGTTTGGCCGACAATTTGCAAAAATCAGCCTGCCTAATGTTTGCCTGATCTTCTGTTTGGAGGTCGATGAGTTGTTTAGCTAAATCATCCATTGTTGTCTGAGACACTTTTTATTATTTTGACAATATCCGGATAAAAAGCGTGGAATTGTTTGTCGATATTCTCGGTGGGAATGGGTACCTCTTGGGGTTTGTCTAATCCTGGGAAAAACTCGTTCATCAGCAGATCGACAACTCTTTCTTTTACCCAATGTTCAATTTTGTATTCTTGGATATATTTTTCAATACTGAGATGGATGATCTCATGGATAACTGTTTTTAGTAATCCAAATTGGTAACTTCGCTTAATGTTTACAATGATCTTGTTGGAGACGTGATAGCTTCCACCTACGCCATAGGAGGTTAGCATTAACTCGTATTCAGTTTGGGGTGATAAAGATACACTGATTAGTTTTTCTTCCAGCTTTTTGCCGTGTTCTTGCCAGCGTAACAAAAGATCGGAGCTTTCTTTTTGGTAGATTATTTTATTATCTAAATAGTCTTTTTCTACCGCAGACTGGATTTCATTAGTGTTGGATTCTGGTGAAATTCCCGATGGAAGGATCAGGTGATATTTATGTTCTTGAAACCAATCCCAGTTTTTGAGAGTGTTTATGATTCGATTTGTGTCGATTTCCTTCGAGTGGGTGATTTTGAGGGTTATCATCTGCTGATTTTATCACAAAAAATATTAAGATTCCCGCCTGCGCGGGAATGACACTCGAAAAATACTGGATACCGGCCTCCGCCGGTATGACAATACAAAAAGAGAGATACAGATACGGACCTGGATCCCCGTCTACACGGGGATGACACAAAAATACGAAATGCTGGATTCCGGGTCAAGCCCGGAATGACAATGCAAAAAAAGACTCCACCTCCCCTGTCCCCTCCTTAAAAACAGGGTCATACTCCACCCCCTCCAACTCCCCCTTCGTGAAGGGGGAGAGCTGTTCGTGAAGGATGGGAACCTACCCCTTCAAAAGCTCGAGCAATTTTTGGTCGCTTTCTTCTGGCTGTTCGCCGTAGATGTAGACATTCAATTTGGAACGGTCGAGGATCTTTTTGGCCATTTCGCTAATGTCTTCCGGAGTGATTGTCTTGAGAAGGTCGAGATAATGTTGAAGCGGTTGATACTTTCCTTCATCTACCATTTCGTCAATCACCCAATTGGTCCGATCATTTCCGCGCCATTCTTTGCGATAGATATTTCCCAGGTCGCGTACTTCGCGTTTAAGGTAGCTGGCACTGACCGGTTTTTCGCGAATAGCTTTCAGACTTTGTCCAATGATTTTCATTAGTTTACCAATCCGATTTTTTGGCACATAACTATTAAGACAAACAAAACCGATATTTTCCATTCGTACCCAATACGAACTGATCGAGTAGATACCCTCTTGACGCGCGAATTTGTTGACACTGTAGGCGTCTTCCCTGCCGGTAACTAGATCGAGAGCCATTCTCATTACGATTTTGTCTTTTCGGCTGGCGGTAGAACAAAGGGCGGGAACAGTTAGATAAATATAGGTTCCAGTAATACTTGGGTCGGGAAGGTGTTCAACTTTGTGTTCAGAATAGACGCAGGAAGGATAGGTGGAAGTTGGTCCATCGGGCAAAGTATAGGCCGGCAGAATATTTTTTAGGTATTCTTTTAGGGCTGGCACTGGATTGTAAAGACTGATGAAGATTTTTACGTTCCGGCGATTAAAGATCTTGGAATGATGATGTTTGATGTCCTCCAGAGTCAGTTGACCGGTTGGTTCAATTGAGTCTTCGAACGATTTGATGCAGAAACATTCGCCGTAAAAACGACCGGTTTCAACCTTTCGTTCGATTCGGCGGACCAGACTGTGCGAGTCGGTATTTAGTTCATTCTGAATCGCCAGTTTTTCGTAGTCGAGCATTTCTTGGTCGTCAAAATCGACTTTGAATGTTTTATCTAAAAATTTCTTGATAAACTCTTTCGGCTTATCGCGATCGATTCTGGCGTAAAGATTCATCATTTCATGATTGATCCGGCCGTTCATATAGAAATCGGTTTGGTGAGCGCGCAAAGCCGACTCGGAAAGATAATGTTCGAGCAAATGTCCAACCCCGAATTTCTCGCGGGTTTCGATTGAAATACCGGAGCGGATGAATACATCCACTCCGACTTTGTCAGTGTCTTTGGGGGCGTAAACCAGGTAGGCTTCCGGATTGTCGCAGATCTTTTCAATAATCTGTCGATCCTTCCACCACCAATAGAGGTCGCGCATTTTGCGCTTAAATTTGTTGTAGAGAGTCATTTTATTTAGTGTCGAGTGCCCAGTGACCTGTCTGCCGGCAGACAGGCGATTGGCGAACATGAAAAACGAAACGGGGCTTATTTCCTCCTTCTATCCACTCTACTCCTTCGTTTTGAAACTGGCAAATTTCCCTGGGTGTCATTATGAGAAATTAAGATTCCTGCCCCTACGGGAATGACAATTCAGGAATCGGATTCAAAGGTCCGACCTTTTTGGGGATTTAAGGTCGGACCTTGGGTTCATTATGTCATTCCCGTCTGCACGGGAATGACATAATGAGGACTCCACCTCCCCTAACCCCTCCTTCGTGAAGGAGGGGGACCTAAAGTCCTTCATCTTTTAGTTCCTCGATAATTTTCTTGGCGGTTTTAGATAGTTTGGCTGGGGTCTTGATGATAATCTTTACTAAAAGATCTCCACGTTTGCCGGAGCGAGACGGAACCCCCTTATTCTTGACGCGCAGAATCTCGCCAGAAGAGATGCCGGCGGGAATGGTGATAGTTAAATCTCCATCCAGGGTTTTCAATTTTCGCTCGGAACCTAGAAGTGCCTCGGTGATTTTTATTTCCAAATTAGTTTCTAAGTTTTGGCCGGAGCGATGGAAAACCGGGTCATTTTCTACATGGATTTTGATATAGAGGTCGCCAGAAATACCAGAAGCGACGGCTTCTCCTTGTCCGGACAATCGGATCATCTCGCCGTTTTCGATGCCGGCCGGAATAACCACCTTGATTTCTTCGTTCTTTTTCAATACGCCGGAACCGCCACAGGTGTGGCATTTCTTTTCCGGCACTTCACCTCGCCCGAAACATGTCTCGCAAGTTTTGATGGTCGCAAAAGTTCCAAAAATCGAGCGTTTGTTCTCGTGGACTTGGCCGGAGCCATTGCAGGTCGGGCAAGTTTTCATTTTGCTACCAGGCTCTCCGCCATTGCCGGAGCAAGTATCGCAAACCCCCACTTTCGAAAGCAGAATCTTTCGTTCGGTGCCAAAGATGGAATCTGAGAACGGGATCTGGATATCAACGGAAATGTCTCGTCCGCGCTTCTGCCGGCTTCCCCGTCCGCCTCCACCGAAGATATCGCCAAAAATGTCGCCCAGGTCGAATTCAAACCCCTGGCCGTTCTGGAAGCCCGAGAAGTCGAAACCACCGGCTCCTCCGCCATATCCACCCCCATTAGGGCCATTGTAAGCCCCAAATTGGTCATATTGAGCCCGTTTGCTGTCGTCGGAAAGGATTTGGTAGGCTTCGTTGATTTCCTTGAATTTAGCTTCATCCCCGCCCTTTTTGTCGGGGTGGTGCTGGTGGGCTAATTTGTGGAAGGCCTTCTTAATCTCCTCCTTTGAGGATTCTTTTTTGACACCCAGTATTTGGTAATAATCTTTCATTTTTAATTTAAAAGGCAAAGGGTAAAAGTCTAAAGTTAAAGTTAAAAATCAAAAGTGGAAAGCTTAATACGTTAATACTTTTGCCCTTAAATTTTGCCTTTTGAATTTTGACCTTTGACTTATTTCACTTCTGCATCTCTAACGTTGCCGTCAGTAGTTTCACCTCCGTCTTCCGGTTTTTTCTCCGGCTCGGTTTGCGTGGCCTTGCTCATTGCTTCGCCGATTTTCATCATCTCGGTTGAAAGTTCACTCGAAGCTTTTTTGATTGCTTCGATGTCTGTCGCGTCTTTTACTTTCTTAAGTTCATCGATCTTGCCCTGCACGCCAGTTTTGATATCATCACTGATCTTCCCTTCGGCATCCTTCAGCGCTTTCTCAGCAGTATAGATCAGTTGGTCGGCGCCAATGCGCGCTTCGGCTTCTTCTTTCTTTTTCTTGTCTTCGTCGGCATGGATCTCGGCATCTTTTTTCATGCGTTCGATATCTTCTTTCGACAAGCTAGTCTTCGCCTCAATGCGGATTGACTGTTCCTTGCCGGAGTTCTTTTCCTTGGCTTTTACCGACAGAATGCCGTTGGCATCGAGATCGAAAGTGACTTCGACTTGGGGCATACCGCGCGGTGCCGGAGGAATGCCGTCAAGAATGAAGCGACCGAGCGATTTGTTGTCGGACGCCATTTCGCGTTCACCTTGGACAATATTGATCTCAACTTGTGTTTGGTTGTCGGCGGCAGTCGAGAAAACCTGAGAGCGAGTAGTCGGGATGGTCGTATTCTTTTCGAGCAATTTGGAAGCAATCCCGCCCATAGTTTCGATTCCCAAAGAAAGCGGAGTGACATCGAGCAAGAGAACGTCTTTTACGTCACCCTGGAAGATTCCGCCCTGGATCGCGGCGCCGATGGCGACAACTTCATCCGGGTTGATCGAGCGATTCGGTTCTTTGTCGAACAGTTTTTTAACCGCCTCAGCAATGGCTGGCATGCGAGTCTGTCCTCCAACCAAAATTACTTCATTGATATCGCCAATTTTAAAACCAGAAGCCTCCACTGCTCGTTTGGTGATTTCGATCGAACGTTCGATGTATTTGTTCGCCAAAGTTTCCAGTTCCGCGCGGGTAAACTTGATCAATAAGTGCTTAGGACCGTCTTGGTTGGAAGTGATGAATGGAATGTTTATTTCTGATTCCAAAACGGTAGACAATTCATGCTTGGCTTTTTCGGCCGCTTCTTTCAATCGTTGCAGTGCCAGTTCGTCTTTGGTGATATCGATGCCATTTTCTTTTTGGAATTTTTCGCCAATGAAGTGAATGATGTCCTGGTCGATATCTTCACCGCCCATGTGCGAGTCGCCATCGGTGGCTTTTACTTCGATGGATTGCTCATCTTCCGCGCCGGTAATTTCCAAGACTGAGATATCAAAAGTACCGCCACCAAAGTCGTAGACGGCGATCTTCTCATCTTTCTTTTTATTGAAGCCATAGGCTAAAGCGGCGGCAGTCGGCTCATTGATGATCCGGCGCACTTTGAAACCAGCGATCTCGCCGGCATCTTTGGTCGCCTTACGTTGAGAGTCGTCGAAATAGGCCGGAACGGTAATCACCGCCTCGTCGATCTTTTCACCTAGTTTGGCTTCAGCGTCGTGCTTTAATTTTTGTAGGATCATGGCCGAGATTTCTTCCGGTCGGTAGGTTTTATCATTCATCTTAACCTTCACTCCGCCGTCGTCCGCCTCTTCAATTCCGAACGATACAGAAGATTTGTCTTTTTGGACATGCGGGTCATTAAAAGAATGGCCCATCAATCGCTTGATGCCATAGATCGTGTTCTGCGGATTGGTGATCGCCTGTCGTTTGGCCAAGAGCCCAACTAGGCGCTCTCCAGCCTTCGAAATGGCGACGATCGATGGAGTGGTGCGGTTACCTTCGCTGTTTTCGATGATCTTCGGTTCCCCGCCCTCTACATAGGCCATCGCGGAATTTGTGGTTCCTAAATCAATACCAAGAATTTTCGCCATAACTTTATTTGCTTACTTATTAATTATTGTTTACTAATTTGAACTAAAATATATTACTATATTTTTTTGTATTGTCATTCCCGCGCAGGCGGGAATCTAGAACATAACTAGATAACCCCTGGATTCCCGCCTGCGCGGGAATGACAGCCACCGATTAGTGTTATTTGTATTCCCCGATCTTGACTTGCGCCGGCCTGACAATTTTGCCGTTCAGCCGATAACCCTTTTTTACTACCTCCAAGACTTTTCCATCCTCGTCTTTCTTTACTGTGTCGATCGAGCCAAGGCTCTGATCGCGCGCCGGGTCGAATGTTTCTCCGACCGGATCCAGTTCTTCGAGTCCATGGTCTCTAAATACTACGAGTAACTGGCTATGAATGTATTCAACTCCCTTGCGCCAGTTTTCCGGTACTCCGGCCCAGGCTTCCTTGTTGGCAAAAGCCATCTCGAAACTGTCGGCTAGTAAGATCAGATCATTTAGGACGTCAGCCTTTGCGTACTTGCCCAATTCAGCCCGTTTGACTTCCTCGTCTTTCTTTAGGTTCAGATAATCGGCCTTGGATCTTTGCCAGCCGTCTAGGTATTCAGCTTTTTCCGCCTGGCAGGCTTTCAGATCAAGTTTTAACTTTTTGATCTTGCCAGCCAGTTCGCTAATATCATCTGATTCGCCGAATTCTTCACTGTCGGCGGTGAATTCGATATCGTCATTTTGGTTCTCGTCGTCGTGCATTTGGATATTATTCTAAAATATTTTTATATCTAACACAAAGGCTAAAACTTGCCAAACTGTGGATAAGGTGTTGAACTTAACTTTTCTATTATATAACAAAACGAATAGTTATTCAACCCCGTTAGAATCCATCTTGCCCGAGCATGGGCACGACTACAGTCGTCTAGGGACGACCTGCTTCTAATTGGGTTAATCTCCCCTGGGACTCTCTGCCACAACCTTAAAATTAGCTAATTGAATTTGGCCGGCAGTATTTTTCCGAGGCAGGTCTGTTTTATAATCAAAAATTTTATCGCCATTGTCGTCGTGGATGATTGCAAAGTAGGATCCCCCGTCGGTAATTCCCCGCAGGAGTGAGACCATCTGGTTTTGATAGCTTCCGGCCGGTAAATAGTTGGCCCCCAAAATTCGTCCGGGCTGGCCGTTTTGATCATCGTGTACGGCAATCCAGCCGTCCTGATTCATTGTTAATTTTTGAACCAAAATTACGTCGCCGGGAATTTGTGTTGCAACAATGATGTCGGTCACAATCGGCCCTCTGTTTTTTTGGTCAAACACTTTTGAGTTAGCAGACTGTTCTTTTGGGTTCCCAATCGGAGCGAGCGCTGTTTGGTTATCAAACAAAAGGTAGCCTAAAATTAGACCACCAATAACTCCAGTGATGAGATAACTGACATGTTTTCGGCCGGGTAATTTATTTGTTTTGAGTTCTGACATTAAGGGGAGATATTTTTGGATTGGTTCTTCAGACATTCCTTATAGCTTATGCCTAGCTTAAAATGTCGTCAATAGTATGCGAATAGCCTTAACGAATAGGCACATGCGAATAAGATTCGCCCGAGTCTATGGATAGATTATTGCATCGCAGGGCTATTATTTAACCGTGAGAGTTCCTACCATACCCTGCCCACGATGATTGCCCACATCACAATAGAAGGTAAAGGTGCCTTTCTGCTGGGGGGTGAAGCGAATGACTGTTGTCTGGCCGTCTGACAGAGGTTCATTTATCCCAAATTCATCGATCGAAAAATTATGGGCAAAACCGCTAGCCGTAGTAATCCTTAACTCAACCATATCTCCATCGTTGACCATAATCGCCTTTGGAATAAACGAGAAAGGTTTAGCCGATATTTCAATGACCCGGCTTTGTGGCTTGGTTGTCGTCGCAGTGGTTGAACCTAAATTATTCAGAATAATTCCCGTTGTTGGAGCCTCAACTGTAGTTGTTGAAACTTGTCCTGGGCCGGCGCGAAAACTACTGGAACTGAATAGATAAATCAGCACAATTATCGCCACAGCGACAAAAATCCAAATTATCATGGATTTGTTTGCCATATCTTTTATGGTTAAGGCTATTAAAAACTGAGGAGTAAGAACTCTTTAATTATATTATAACACCTACTTTTGATTATAGTAAAAGAGAATGGACTGGTCGCTGTTAAGCTAAACCAGTCCATAATAATGCTTGATACATCTGTCGAGATCGCCGATCAACGGCAGATTAAGAGCTTCGCGAACGGGAGACCAAAGGGCTTCGATATGCTCTTCAGGGTTGAGAGTGATGACCGGCCTTACTTCATAAATAAGCCTAAAAGTAAGATACCGGAAATCATACTCGGGGTAACGAACAAAGAACATCCCCTTGTAGCAACAGGCTAGGGTCGAGAGACTCTCGTTGATCCCCGTTTCCTGGCTTAACTCCCTTTGAATCGCCAGGCCCCACGTTTCTCCTGAGTCCACTTTTCCGGCCGGCAAGCCCAGTGTCCCGCCTTGCGGTTTGTGTTCCGCGCGACGCAGTAAAAGGATTTCTCTGCCTCGGTTACTTAAGATCTCAATAAAACAGGCCACCACGTCAAACCTTGAATTAAAATCCGGCCATGCTTTTTGACTGATCATCTCTCGCTACCTCCATTTTCTCCAATTTCTGCATTTACTTTACTGTAATTGGAAGGGAAAAGCAAAAAATCGTTGAATTTTGCTTAAAAAATAATTGCTTGACTGAAGGTCTTTTGAGTGGTAGGTTTTAGTCAGACGGTGGCTCATCAGAAGTTTACCGAATTCTTGCAAGAGGAAGGAATTTTCAACTATGCCGAAAACGCAAGAGGGGTTATTGAGAATGTTTTGGAAAGAACTCAGCGATTGGCTGAGCCGGGGGCGACCTCTTATGGCGGCGCTTGAAAACGTTTCCACCATGATAGAGACCTGCCCTCTCGGCGACACTATCGAGGAAATGATCGACAGTGTCCGCGGGGGAGGAAACCTTTCGAATTTCATGCGTCACAGTGAAGCCTTTTCCCCGGCGGAGGTCATGGCTGTTGCGGAGGGAGAAAAAAACGGATATCTGGATCAAGTGGTCATGCATATCTATCAGGACCACCTCCCGACCAAGGCCAGGGAGTACGACAATTTTTGGAGGATGCTGGCTATCTTATGGCAAGGGCATGGTGATCTGGGCGAGATCGGCAACTACCTATCCACGGCTGGGGCTGCGTGCACAACAGGCAAACTGCAAAATATGCTCACCTTGCACAGGATCATTCATAGAACATTTTGGGAAACCCTAAAGTCAACTGGAATGTTTTCCGACTTGGAGATCCAACTTATCCGCCGGGACGAAGATTCCGGACAGCTTGAGCCGGGAACGTTTCTGCGGCTGATCGGCTGAGGCATTGCGACCTCTTCATCTCGAATATTCTATCGAACAGCCCGCGCCCGTGGGCTGTTTTCTTTTTTAAATATTTCCCCGCAAATAACCCTGCCGTATTTCTTCCGGGAACTTTTCAATGGCATAACGGAGCGCGGTGCGCGGCATCGTTTTATAGTGTTTTTTCAGGAATGCGGACTCGGCCGGAATTGAACGATTGCCCACTTCGCGCAACATCCAACCCACGGCTTTTTGGATCAGATCATGTTTGTCGTGTAAAAGAATTTCCGCCAAAGCCAGAGTTGTTTCATATTCATCCGCTAGTTTTATAAACGCCAGTGTTGAAATGATTGTGATTCGCCGTTCCCAAAGACTTTTTGATTTGGCTAGCTTAAATAAAATACCCCTATCTTTTTCCGAGGTCCGTCCTAGCAAATATTTTCCCAGTATTCTTGGTGCCGATTGATCGACCAGATCCCAGTTATTAATCCATTTAGTATGAGCCAAATAGAATTTGTAGATCTTGGCGCGCTCTTTTTCGTCCGCTTTATCAAATTTTAATACTAAAATAAACAAGGCGATTAGTCGCTCTTCGTGATATTTTGATCGGATTAACTCATCTAGTTCGGGGTAGTCCAAATCTTTGAACAGCTTGGAGATCTTTCGGCAGTCCGGCACCTTGAGGCCAAAGAACTTATCTCCTTCACCATAGTCCCCTTTTCCGGTTTTAAAAAACCAAAGCGAATTTTTCGCCCGAATCGGATCGGCATGAGAGCGGATTTGTTTCTTCAGTATCGATAGCTGGTTCATACAGAAAGTATATATTGCGGAACATAAAAAGAAAACTGGCGCAAGAATTTTTAGGTCCTTGCGCCAGGGTTTGCAAACAGATCAAGACAGCTAGAAAGAATGTGCTACTCAGCCGGTCTGGCCACTGAGGAATCACCGTCTCCAATAAGCAACCGCAGAGTTTGAGAAGTATCCTGCTTCAGTTGCTCTTTGGTGAGATAAAAACAGAGGCGCGATACCAGTTGATTCAAAGGAGTTGTCCGCGATGTCGATTTTTTGAACATCTCGCTGGTGCAGGTTTGCTGAATACCTCGAAGAATATTTTTCGCCAGTTCCGGTCCATTATCTCCTTGCGCCTCAAGAAAAGCCAGGACACTATTGGAGATCATTTTTTCGTCTGAGTCTCGAACATTCGCGAGCTCCGGTGAAAAAGCCGCGACAGCTTCGCATAGTTTTTGGCTAACTTCATTCCGTTGCTTTTGCAACAAAATACGCGCAATATCAAACAGCCCCGCCAATGACCCGACCTTGAAGCTATCGGCGTAGCACGATTCCCGTTCTGGTTTATGTAACGTTCGATAATCACGCACAAAAGAAAAAAGGATGTCTTCCGCCAGAATCGGTAAGATGATGGCCGTTGCAGAGAAAACATAGGCCATTTGTGAAGCACTGACTGACCGGCCACAACCCATCGGCCCCCAAGCACCGCCTGTATAACCGTTGGTCAACTTGTTCATGAGTAACCACAGAGAAATCCCCACAGGTTGCGTGTCTGCTAGATCCAAATGGGCCTGAACAAATTGGAACCAATCTTCTTCAGGGTTTTTGTTGTGGTCGTGTGGCTTTGAACCGTATAGTTGGAGGAAACGAACTTGCGCCAACTGACAATAACGCTCCCTGGCGGCATCGCAAAGGAGAAGCATTCGATCGTTCAGCTTCTTCACCCCAAGTTCTTGAAGCTTTTGGTAGTAGTAACCATCGCTCATAATCACACTCTCCTGTCAATGAAATTTTGCGCCGAAACTAATCAGCACAAGCAAGGCAAACTAATACCTTGTCTGCTACTCTTATATCATAGACAAAACATTTTGCAAGACTACATAGAAATCAAACCTGGATTCCCGCCTGCGCGGGAATGACAATACAAAAACAAAAACCTCCGAAGAGGTTTTTGTAATTTATCGTTTAGACCATTGAGGGCTCTTTCTGGCTTTCTTCAGGCCGAACTTGCGGCGTTCCTTGGCGCGCGGGTCGCGAGAGAGCAATCCGACAGCCTTGAGTGGTTTGCGCAATTCTGGATCAAATTTCTGTAAAGCGCGAGCAATGCCCATGCGCATGGCTTCAGCCTGGGAATGGATTCCCCCGCCAGCAATATGGGCCGTAATAATGAAAGCTCCCTCCATGTCGGCTTTGACCAAAGCTTCTTTGACAGTAGTCTGCAATTCCGGAGTCGGGAAATATTCGTTGAATTTTTTATCATTCACTTCGATCGAACTCTTGGCGCTTTTGGTGATGCGCACGCGAGCAGACGACGTCTTGCGCCGGCCGACGGTTTCGATGTAGCGGGTTTTTTCTGCGGTAGTTGCCATATAATTATTCGGAGATAGTTAAATTCTTCATGAACAACGGCTTTAGTTTGTTGTCCGGCAACATTCCGTGGACGGCCAAACGAATGAGTTCGCGGTAGCCTTTCTTGGTGGCTATAACATCATTCATTTCAAACTTCATTCCGCCTGGATGGCCAGAGTAATGCTTGTGATAAACAGTGCCAAGTTTGTTGTTGATTACTTTGATCTTGGAAGCATTAACGACGGTAACTTTAGCGCCACAAACCAAATTGCGCTCAAAATCCGCAGAGTCTTTTCCGCGTAGAAGTTCTGCCGCTTGCGAAGCTACTCGGCCGATCGTCTGTCCTTCCGCATCAATTGTGTGTTCGGTCTTTTTCATAATTATACAAATTCAATAATGGCCATCGCACTGCCGTCGCCTCCGCGAGCCGGTAATTTAATGACACGGGTATATCCGCCATTGCGATCCTTGAACTTCGGAGCAATTTCGCTGATAAGCTTGTCAGCCCGTCCGGTACCGGCCAATTTAGCCGTAACCAAACGAATAGATGCCAAGTCGCCTTTCTTGGCCTTAGTCACCAACTTCTCGATGAATGGGCGCAATTCCTTGGCCTTGGCCTCGGTCGTCTTGATCTTACCGTTTCTTATGAGGGCCTCCGCCAAAGAACGGATCAGGGCGTTTCTGACGTTTCGGGTTCTCCCCAGTTTTCTGATTTTCGAGTGATGTTTCATGTGTTTAGCTATCAGCTGTCAGCTTTTAGCTTTTAGCTTTGGAATTCGAATCAAATTTCCTGAAAGCTGAAAGCTAGAACCTGAAAGCTATTTTAGTGTTATGCCGTAATTGTCGAGAGCCTTCTTTATTTCGTCGACACCCTTCTCGCCCAAGCCAGTGATAGACATTAAATCATCTGCCTTCTTCCTTGTCAATCCGCCCAAAGTGCGGATTGAGGCGTTGGCTAAAGCTTTCATTGTGCGAACGGAAAGATTAAGATCCTCGATGCGGGTCTTTAAAATGTCTTCTTGTTTCTTTTCGTCTTCGTTGCGTTCCTCCGCTTCAGCAGCGGTTTCTTCTTGATTTTCTTCGACTTCCAAGATATCTTCTTTGAAACCGATGATCGCCTTAAGTTGGGTGATCATTGTGGAAATGGACTGCTCCAGCGCTGAACGAGGAGTTACTGATCCGTCGGTCTCGATAAAGATACGCAGTTTGTCGTAATCGGTACGATTACCAACGCGCATATGCTCCACTTCGTAGCTCACGCGACGAATAGGTGTGAAGATTGCATCCATGGCAATAACGCCGATATCGACTTTGTCTTTCGATAAGATCTCTTTGGGGATATACCCCAAACCTTTCTCAAGCGTCATTTCGATCGAAAGGTCGATCTTGCCGGTGATCGTGCACAAATAGAGATCCTTGTTGACCACTTCAACACCGGAAAAAGTGGTGATATCGCCGGCTTTCACTTCTTTCGATCCCTTGACCGACAAAGTCACCGTCTGCGGTTCATCGCCAACAATGCTAAAACGAACTTTCTTGAGGTTCAGGATCATTGTGATCACATCCTCTTTAATACCATCCATGGTGGAGAACTCATGGCTCACGCCGTCAATTTTGACGGAGGTAATGGCAAAACCTGGAAGCGACGAAAGAATGATCCGGCGCAACGAATTACCTAGGGTGTGACCATAGCCAGGATACAGCCCTTCGATCTCGTAGATACCCGTGAGATCGTTCTCAGAAATTACAACCGGCTTTGAGGGCAAAATGATGTTAAAATCTGGCATGAATTTTAAAATAGATTGATAATAAATTTATTTAATAAGAATATCGATAAAAATGAGTGCGAATTATCCGTAGCCATTCGTAGATTAGTATAATTCGTATATTCGTATGTTTACCTATTAGACGCGGCTATAGAACTCTAGAATCGATTCAAAATTCAAATTCGGTTCCTTGTCCTTGTATGAGGCCGGTCCCTTGATCGTTGCTTCGAATTTGAGAGGGTCTACCGAGATCCAGTTCGGGGCGGTCTTGTCTTTCATCTTATCCGCCAATCCAGTGAAAATGCCGTTGTCTTTGCTTCCTGGGCGAATGCTGATGACATCGTTTTCACGAACAGTGTGGGAAGGTACGTTTAATCTGCGTCCGTTGACCAAGATGTGTCCGTGGGAAACTGCCTGGCGGGCAAAGGCGCGAGAATTGACCAAGCCCATGCGGAAAACAACATTGTCCAAACGGGCCTCAAGAGCGCGATAGAGATTAGCGGCTGGACCGTCGTTCTTCATCGTGCGGGTCTTCTTGATGTAGTTGGAAAACTGTTTTTCGGAAACACCGTAGGTATACTTAGCCTTCTGCTTTTCGATCAACTGAGTTCCGTATTCGCTCATCTGCCGGCGTCCGCCTTTTTTGCCGCGGGCCTTCTTCTCTGTTCCAGACACAGTAAATTTCGTCCCCTGTGTTTTAGGGAAGATCCGGTCGCCTAAGCGTCTAGCTATTTTGAATTTCGGTCCTACGCGCATGGTATTTAATGTAAAAAGTTAAGAGTTAAAAGATAAGGGAGATTTAAACGCGACGTGGCTTCGGCGGCTTCGGACCGTTGAACGGAACCGGAGTTTCGTCTTTGATCGATGAAATAGTTACACCCTTGGAAATAAAAGAACGGATGGAAGATTCACGACCGGCTCCAACCCCCTTCACTACAACGCCTACCTCTTTCAATCCGGCATTGATCGCTTTGTCAGCCAAAGCTTCGCCCACCTTTCCGGCGGCAAACGGGGTACCTTTCTTGGCCCCCTTGAAGCCCATGGCTCCGGCGGACGACCACATGACAGTATTACCCTTTTCATCGGCTAAAAGCATGGCGGTATTATTGTAGGTCGATCGGATATAAAGCGTACCGCGTTCGATGCGCTTCTTTGCTCCACGCGAAGAAGAGGTCGTTTTCGCGCCTTCTTCCCCCGCTGCCGTTGTGATTCTCTTTTTTCCCATTGTAGTGTGTTTGGTAATTATTGATTACTTCTTCTCAACTTTCTTGCGACCGGAACCCATAGTCTTTCTAACGTTGCCTCGGCGAGTGCGGGAATTGGTCTTGGTACGCTGTCCGCGGGACGGAAGTCCGCGCGTATGGCGAGAACCTCGGTAAGAACTGATATCCTTCAAACGTTTGATATTAGCGCTTACTTCTCTTTTTAGTTCGCCTTCGATCTTGAATTTTTCAACTACCCGACGAATACTGTTCTCTTCTTCGGTCGAAAGTTCATCTGGTTTCTTTCCTAATGTAATGCCGGCTTCTTCGATGATCTTTTTGGCTCGCGGAATACCGATACCATAAATCGCCGTAATAGCGTATTCGATTCTCTTATTCGGGATAGTGATACCTGAGATTCTCATGTTAAAAGTTAAAGGTTAAAGGTGAAAAGTAATAAAAAATTTAGCCCTGCTTTTGTTTGTGGCGAGGCTTATTCTTGCAAATGATATATAGGTGTCCTCGGCGCTTAACCATTTTGCACTGAGCACATCTTTTCTGGATCGTTGATCTTATCTTCATTGATGTTAACTTATCTTGTTAGCTGGATGAAAAAATAGTATGAAAATACACCCTCGCCACATTTGGTGGCTATTTGAGTGATTACAGTCTTCGAATGATTCGGCCCTTGCCTCCATACGGATCAAGCACCATTTCCACTCGGTCGCCGATCAGGACACGAATCCTGTGTAAGCGCATTTTACCCGATAAATAAGCCAATATCTCTTTCCCCTCCGTGATCTCCACGCGGAAAAGAGTATTTGGTAACGCTTCCGTTACCACACCGACAGCTACAGCGCCTTCTCTGGGAGAAGACCCATCGTTTTTGGCATTTATTTCCATTACTTATTTACCCAAAACATACTAACAAATTATGCACCTATATGTCAACCCGGTAATAGAAATGGCGTGGGGATAACCCCATCTCAGTAAAATCGGACTATGACCCTGTGGCAAATTCTTTCGTTCCAGAAGATGATCTTAGTATTTTTCACTACCGGATCAGTTAACCACATGATTGGTTTTAAGGCTTGGTTTGTGATACTTGTTTAATGGTTATTTTACTTGGATTGCTGGGAAAATTGATCACCCAAAATGGTCTTATCACGGCAGTGGCCCGATAAATATTGGGGGTAGCCGAAAAGACGGTGTCGCGATTGCGGAATTTAATTCCAGCCAATTTATTTTTTAAAGTGGCAGTATCGAGTGGCCAAACAAAATTGGCATCGCCGGAAAGGTTAAAGCGGACCGTGTTTGTTTTATTAATATCGAACTGTTCTTTGTTTGCTAGTTTGAATGTGAGCACCGTTGGGTTAGAAATCATTATCCCTTCAACGGACTCGTCGGTAAACTGTTTGGTAGCTAAATATTGACTCAGATTTTTCACATTAAATAAGAGGGCAACCATTTGACCTTTTACGGTAACTAGTGCCGTACTAGAACCACTTATGGAGGAAACAGTTTCAGAATAAGAAAGCATCTCCCCGTCTGGATACATAATATAATTCTTGGGGATTTGCAACTGAGCCTTATTTACTAGACGATCTTTAATTTTTGTCTGAGCTTCTAATACTCCCCTTGCCTTATCTTCATCCTTAATAACTGAAGTCATTCCGGACGCTCCGCCAGACATAGCCGTGTTGGATCGGACGGTAAAACCATCATATTTGGGGCTACCTTTAAAGCCGACAATCTTAAAGGTCCCGGGAGCGATATTATAGCTAGGACCAATCGCATCGGCAGTTACATTAGCCGAAATTGATCCGTTTTTACCTTTTCCTGGAACGGTGATAGCCTTATCTAGACGGAAGATCAAACCTCCGGCTCCTTCTAATCTGGTGCCCGCCAATAACTTCTGGGTCGCCGTACTGAAATTATTAGAAATAGTAACCATTCCCTTGGCCTTACTCTCAACTTTTACTTGTCCGCTGGCAGGAACAGAGACCTGTTCGATATCATTTAGCTGAATGACCGAGTATTCAATTCCTATTGCTGGAGCCTTGCCGGCCTCAAATTGCTCGTCTAATTTAACGACTGACTGCCGAGGAGTGATTGTCAGGGTCGCCCCAGCGAAAATGGTAGACACATAGTACCCGCCAACGATCACGATAATTCCTAAACATATCCACAATAAAAGAGACGAGTGTTTTTCTCTGCGGTATTCTCCATCAACTGGTCCATCCAAAGCTTCAAAAGTTTTTCGAGATTCTATTGGGGTCTCGGAGTTTGTTTTACGTCTAGAAGAATTTGGACGCCGAGCAATTTGCTCAAATTCTTCTTTTGGCAAAAGCTCTCTTAGACTTTTTTTTCTTACATCATCCATAAAATCAGGTTGATTATTTAGTATTTAAAATATTTTTTCGCAAAAAGCCGCTTCCATCAATAGATAGGCGCCGGGTAAACTTTTAGTCGCTCGTGCTTCAGCATAATGCCCTGGCTTAAGATGGTGAGTCTGAAAAGGAGAACTGCCCAAAGTGTGCTTGTTCATCGAGTCGTCGGTTAGCCAGTCTAGAAAAATATGTCCGCCCAACGGATCGCCTGTCAAAATGATCTTCTCTGGCAGAATCGAAGACGCCGACGCATAAGAAAGAGCCTCTTTTAAGCCGGTCAACCAATTTTTCTTGACACCTCTTAGGGCATATTTGAGCTTTTCTTTAGCCTCTTGAGCGAGCATCCCCTTTTGATGCATCGCCAAATGAGAGGTAATCTCAGCTTGCAATAGCCCTCGAGCCTTGACCAGATCGCGCTTGATTCGATTTAAACCGTACGGAAAAGAAATATTCTCCTGCAGTACCCCGTTCACCGAGACTAAAACATCGGTCAACTCCCCGCCAACATCAATAGAAATAAAACTGTTTCCACCAGCCGGGTAATCACGTAAGGCGCTAAATGACGCCAAGGTATAGGTATGGAAGGTTATTTTGTCGCTATGACCGGCAGATTGGATCGCTCGGGAAAACTGCCTCAGTATTTCTCCGGGGCAACCAGATAGAAACTGCGTAATTTTAAACTCCTTAGCCGGCCGACTCAAAGGATCAGTGACAATATATCCGTCTAATTTTGCTTCCAAGATTTTGTTTTCGATAATATAAAAATCTTCTTCTGAATTAGTATTGGCAGAATAAAAATCATCAAAACCGCGCTTCAAGATACCGGTCAGCATTTTTTGGGATAGCGGACGCGGGGTATCTTCCCGATAGGTTAAAGTTTTTGTTTGCGAAACAGCAAACGAGGAAGAGAGGAAACAAACATATTGATCTGGAGCGCGGACACCCTGACGCAAGAGTCCTTCCAATGTCTTTTTTACCGCTTTGGATAATTCTCTAATGCGCCGATCGTAATTAAATTCATGCTGGTCTGGTACGATCGATTCGGTATGAAATAGAATCTCTGAACGTTTATCTTTTATTGAAACTAAAGCCGCGCTTACATCAGCACTACCGATATCAATTACGGCAACGATCTTGCTCGGCTTTTTGGACCATGGATTCCACCAGGACATATATGTCGCTTATTATATCACGAGAAAAGTTTGCAAAGTAAACGAAAACTGGGAATAACTTTGTTTGTTTTTGTCATTCCGGGCTTGACCCGGAATCCAGTATTTTATCTATCGATACTTGAAATATATTTCACAATTTCTTCTTTTGAATGAAAAATCTCTTCTAGACACCCCTCAACCATTAGATTGTCTCCGTACTTATCGAGACTTCTCTGGTCGGTCTTATATCCGACACATTTTTTACCCAAGGTATAGGCTACACCAAGTTCCAGACAGACCCCTTCGTCTAATGTCCTTCCATCAAGAACGCAAAGCATGATATCGCATTTCTTTATCTGCTCTATGTCATTTTCAAATACTTCCTTCCGGACTTTCGCTGCATCTGAATCATTTTTTAAAATATCAAAAGCAACCCCGCCATCCTCTTGAGGAAGATAGACCTCATGTCCAAAAGACTTGAGCAAGCTTTTCAGTTCAACATTTCTTGCCTTTTCGATCTCGTTAAACAATGGTGAGGCAATATATATTTTCATTTTGTTTTAGATTACAACTTCAATTACTGCGCCATTATACGGCGTGTTCATTATTTTTTCAGCGAACAACAAATGCGCAAGTTTTAAGATGCCCCCATGGGCGACAATAAGAATTTTTTTATCAGGATAATTTTCTTTCAAATCGGCGATAAATTTGAGAAATCTGGCCTTAACATCTTCGACAGACTCACCCCCGTATTGCCGATAATCGTATTTTTATGCCAAATCAATTTCTTCAAGATTTTGTCCGCCCAGGACTATTTGCCGAAACTCGTCATAGGTTTTTCCAGTTAAATTACCGAAATCACGCTCGAGCAATTCCTTTTTTTCAATTATCGGCGCTTTAATTTTATCAGAGATAATATTTGCTGTTTGTCGAGCCCTTTTCAGGGGAGAAGAAAAAATCAGCTCAAAATTATTTCCTATCAGACTATCTGCAAGATTTTCAGCCTGACTAATTCCAGTAGAATTCAAAATATCATCAAACAGTCCCTGGTGTTTCTGTCTTTGATTCCAATAGGTTTCTCCGTGTCTAACTAGATAAATTTTCATATACTTATTCCATCACCGCTTTGATTTTCCGTACTCCGACCGTGACCAACCTCGTACTTTTTTGTCGTCTGTCATATTATTTATAACCTCAATTTATGGCATAAAAGACGCCAAAATTGAGGTTTTTCTTAATTTTTTTAATATCGGCATTATTCGCTCATGAAATTCTTTAGCTTGTTTAGGATTTATTTGCGTTGACGGTACATTATGAGCTATCTGGTTCCTCATTTTTCTTAGGTCTAGAATAATCATTTTTTCTGATTCGGTTAATACTTTTTGAGATGTTGCGATTTCTATCAGATAACTGGGAGATATCTTCTCAATTCCCAATCCCATTTTATTAACGAGATGAGAATTCAGACTCGCGATGACTGCTTCGTAGAGGCTTAAAATAGAAAGTCTATAATCTCCATCTCTGTATATATTTTGGGAATTTATCAATAGTGAATTCTGCATTTCCTGCATCTCGTTAATTAATGCAGTTTCCTTAATTTTATACATCTTCTCTGCAAGAACTACAGAAAAAATAGGCATTATCGACAGAGCAATTATATTAATTACATTTTCTACATCGCTAGAAATTTTCGACTTAAGAAAAGATAACGCGAACAGAATAGTCCACGTTACTAAGAGAATAATGGGGTACAAGAACGCCAGTGAATATAAAAAGTCAGCAAATATTTCAATAATTTTAGTCTTGGAAAGAAGAACCCCACTAAATATTTTAGGAAAACAATATCTAATATTATTTAAACCAGAAAAATAAAGAGAGACAAATATTATCAATAAGAAACAACCTAAGAGGGAGAACAAGGAAAGCTTAAACAAAAAGAAATCTACCTCAATACTTTGAGCTATATCCTTAAATGGATACATAGCAATGATTACTGCAGCTAAACCGACCGTGAAGTTTAATTTTTCAGAGGAGTTTAACTTTAATTCTTCGGTGCGATTTTCCATTCGATTACCCTAAGGTTGCTTTAATTCTCCTTACGCCAGCCGCAACCGCTTCTTCTTTTGTGATCTTAAAATGGCCGAGGACTCCGGTATTTTCAACATGAGGGCCACCGCAAAATTCTTTGGAGTAAGCGGTGTCTAGGGAATCGCCAATGAAATAGATGCTGACTTCATCGCCGTATTTTTCGCTAAACAAATGGCGAGCGCCAGTTTTTTCCGCTTCATCTTTTGAGAGTATTACTTTATTGACCGACAAGTTGGCCGTGATCTTTTCATTTACGATTTTTTCCACTTCGGCTTTTTGCTCATCGGTCATTTTAGTTGGCCAAGCAAAATCGAAACGCAGACGTTCTTCAGTAATATTACTGCCCTTCTGTGATACTTCCGGCCCCAAAACGTCTACTAGGGCCTGCTGGAGCAAGTGGGTAGCGGTATGATACTTCACGATTTTGTCGCTCGCACCGCCCAAACCACCTTTAAAGCGTTCTTCTGAACCGGATTTGGACAATTCCTGATGCTTTTTCATTTCAGCATTAAATTCATCAAGGATTTCTCTTTGCTTTTGGGAAGAAAAATAATAATTCCCAAATCTACTCTTTAGTTCTTCGATAACCATTTCAGGGGGAAAGCCAAGCGTTTGATAAAAATCAAAAAGCCATTTACCCGATATTTCTACGGGTAAAGTATCCCAAATCTGAATACTATCTGGTCCATTAAGTAGTCTTATGTGATTTGACTCATCCAACTTGTATGGTTCACCACGTTTTAATATTTGTGCTTTTATTTCTCTATTTAATACAGCTAATCCTTTTTTTAAAGTTTTTCCAAATTTTTCTTCTTCTTTAGTTATTTCCTGATTAATATTTTCTGTCTGCGGTGCCAGATTGTCGTAGACATTGGCATATTTGGCAATCACAACGTCAGATAAAGACGCCAATGAATTGGCGGGCATGCCCAAAACATCGGAAAAGCGGATTGCTCGACGTAAGATTCGGCGCAACACGTACCCTCGATCAGTATTAGATGGAATTACGCCATCGGCGATCATAAAGACGGCAGTGCGAATATGATCCGCCACGATTCGTCTGGCTTTGCCATCATCTTTTTTGGCAAGGTCGGAGATTTGCGCCAATAGATCCTCGAACAGATCTGTATCAAAAACTGTAGCGTGTCCATTTACTACGGCTGTCGTGCGCTCTAGGCCCATTCCAGTATCGACATTCTTTTTGGCCAACTGTTCATATGTAAATAAATTTTGTTCGATAAACTCTTTGGTCCTTAGAACTTTTGTATATAGTTCAGAAGTTATGCCAACGCTTTTTGCTGAATTAACGTTTGTATCTAGATGATCAAAGTAAACAACCTCCTCTGGTTCTAGAGAATATTTAGCTAAAAGTTTCAGGAAAAATTCTGGCTGGTCTTTTTTAAAACCATCTTCTTGTAGACAAAAGACCTCGTATCCATGAGTGTTTAGTAATCCTTCGGCTTCTTTTTTGTAACCATTAACGACTAAAATTTTTCTGGCATTAAAATTTGAAATCGTCTTCAAGAGTTCTTCATCGATCTCAAATTTATCATTATACAGGCAGTGCATACCATCCACGAGAATAGTTTTGTCTGTTCTTATACGATTGAATTCCATAAATACATCGTTCCAGACTTCAATCAGACGGAAAGAATCGACGAGATCCCCAAATTTTCCGGAGAGCGCTCCTTCCTCTGGACGAGTATCATAAAACATTTCGGTATCGCCACCACACGGACCGGTCGCTCCAGCGATCCAGAAGTTATCGTCTACGCCAAGCGGAACAATGCGAATATTTCCACCGACCTGTTCATCTTCTCCGGCTACTTCGGCGGTAATGCCTAGTTTAGCAAACGCTTCTTTCCAAACTGAGATAGCCTCTTCATCGCGCGGAATGCCGTTTTCCCCCTTGAACACTGTGACATAGAGCCGATTGATATCCAGCCCCAAGCCTTCTTCTTTGTTAGTTAAAAATTCCAAACTCCAATTGATCGCCTCTTGTTTGAAATAATCACCGAGAGACCAGTTACCTAACATCTCAAAAAAAGTCAGGTGGCGATTGTCGCCCACATCATCGATGTCGCCAGTGCGGACGCATTTCTGGCAATCGACCAAACGGGAACCTTTAGGGTGAGCCTGTCCGAGCAAATATGGCACAAGTGGTTGCATCCCAGCCGTATTAAAAAGAGTGGACGGATCATTTTCCGGAACCAGCGAGGCAGACGGAATTATGGCGTGTCCCCTGTTCTCAAAAAACTTTAAAAACCTGGTACGAATTTCGTTGGAGTTCATCCCATTGTAAATTTATTTACTAATATATCCCGGCCAAAAACTGCTCAGTATTTTTGCTAATCATACCTTTCATCTTCAATTTTGGCATCTATTTACAACGGGACAAGTTCCCAAATAATAGCAAAAATAGCTCAAAAGAAAAGCACGATGACACTAATAGTGTTCAGGGTGCTTTTGCAATAGTCATTTCTTTAAATCTCTTAGATACGACATGACCATACCGTGTGGCAATCATTCTTGTTGTCGATGCACCGTAATCTAACAATTTAATTTGTTGATTTTCATTAAGACCAAAGTTTTCGACTCCACATAACACATGACCAGCTTTTCTTACCCTTTCATCATCCAGTCCACTAAACAGAGCCAGTACATCAAAATCAGGTGATAAAGATGTAGCTAATTTTTGGATATTCAGGAAACCTAATGAGAGGTAGGTTGGCTGGACAAGGGGGTTTCTGAATCGAACCCAGTAAATGAATTCCGCCAAATTAGCATGGAGACCCATTCCAAGCATCCAGCCCGGAGTAAGAATAATCTCCGGATTCCATTGCCACCGATGAAATAGCGCACATATTCCCCGAATAGATCTTAGTCGTCTTATGATATACCGAATAAAAACCAACGGTTCAATTCTGGCAATCTTAAGAGCAATTCCGAAGCAGGGAATCAATACAACAATTCGCGTGGTTCCCCTCTTTACTTGCACAAGTTTCATGAGCAAGCCTCCTTTTTAGACATAAGTTAATCTAACTTTCGTATTTCCAACTGAATTAAAGCAGTTTTTATGTAAATGTCAATATTTCTAGTCTACCCTCAGTAAACTTCCCCTGATTATAAACATCAAATGTCTTTAATTCCCAAAAGAAAAGCGCTTGGACACCGAATGGTCCAAGCGCTGAAAACCGTCTCGTGAGGGGCCGGTCAGACCTTTGCGTCGGAGGTGATTAGTTCCAACAATAGTTTGGCTCCGGTGATTAGATATCCTCGATATCTAAGCTTTTCCTTATCCTCAAGCTGATTGTAGCGAGTCTTGTGATGTTGCGAGAGAATGTCCGGAGGAAGAGAAGATTTCCAGGCCAGGAGGGCGGCATTGACCGCAATAAACCAGTCCATTTCATCTAGGTCGCCACTGGCCAGTGCCGACAGGGCTTCCAGATAGTTCTCTTCATTGCCGGCATCAAGTATCCCATTCCAGTTCACCGCCAGAATCGACGCTGCCGTATCGGCAGCATTCAAATACAACAGACTGCTTTGGAAGTCATGCTCATCAAAAGCCAAATGATCCTTGTAGAGCTCCGGACGACCAATGACTTGCCCATGGATCTCCTCCATCCTTTTGCAGATAGCAGTTCGCTGTTCCCCTACGGCATCTTTTAATCTTTCGATTCGAGAATAAACACTAGCAGACATGAGAATCACTCCTTTCGCGTCTAAGATCGTACTTTCCAAACTAGAGACTAATACATCGATAGTAATTTTGCAAGGACGATTAGATGAGCCATTAGTTTTTACACTATTTCCACGGTCGTGGAAATAGTGTAAAAACTAATGGCCAACTTTTGACTTTTCACTTATAACTTTTAACTCAAACTATCACTCCTCCACCTAGGCAAACTTCACCATCATAAACCACTACCGACTGGCCCGGGGAAGCTGTTTGGGGATTATCAAAAGTCACCATAAACTTATTCCCATTCCCCTGATTATAGACATCCGATGTCTTTATTTTTTTCAGTTGGCAATTTTCTAGTGGTTGGCGGTAGCGCACGCGGGCTCTATATTGCTTAGAAGGAATAGGTTCACCTGAGGCCCAGTTTACATCGGAAATTTCAACCTCATTTTTGGCCGACAGAGATGAGCTACCTTCATCGGCCACAGTGATGGTATTGGCTTTCAAATCTTTCGCGACGATATATAGCGGTTCATCATTTGGCGTCTTTTTGAACACATTAAATCCGTGGCGTTCGCCGAGAGTATAGAGCAGGACCCCGTAGTGTTCGCCAATAACTTCCCCCCTTTCGTCCAATACTTTTCCCGGCTGTTCTTTAATAAATTCGCGTAAAAAATCTTTTACATCGAGCTTGCCGATGAAACATAGGCCCTGACTATCTTTTTTCGCCTGATTAGGCAAACCAAATTTGGTCGCCAACTTTCGCACTTCCGGTTTCTCTAAATGCCCGATCGGGAATAAGGTATGGGCCAACTGGTCCGGTTTTAACGTCCAGAGGAAATAAGTCTGATCTTTATTCTTATCAGTACCGGCCAATAATTCATACCTGGGAACAGACTCTAAGATTCCTGCCTCCGCAGGAATGACACCAATACGGGAATAGTGGCCGGTGGCAACAAAATCGGCTCCCGCTTCCATGGCCCGTTTGTAGAAAGCGCCAAACTTGATCGCCTTGTTGCACATTACATCGGGGTTGGGTGTGCGTCCGGCTTTATATTCCGCCACCATATAATCTACAACTTCTTCTTTATATTCTTTGGATAGATCAAGAGTTATAAACGGTATATCCAGCAAAGAAGCCACGCGCATCGCATCGCGCCGATCTTCGCGCCAACCACAATCGAATCCGGCCGGTTCCCAGGCTTTGATAAATACACCTACGACATCATAGCCTTGTTCTTTTAGTAAAGCGGCCGAGACAGAACTATCTACTCCCCCTGACATCCCGACGTAAACAGTTTTATTATTAGAAATATTTTCCACGGGCTAATTAAAACACGATTTTGGCATAAAGACAATCATTATATTTGAAAAGAAACTCCATACACCAAAAAAAGAGCGACGGAGAGGATAGTTCCTCCGTCGCTCGTTATAGATTGCTCGCCATTATCGATCAGTCTCGTTCATGCGCCATCGCGCATGACTTCGCGAACAACTTCGGCCACCGCCGAAACCTGATCCTCGGTCAGCTCGGCGAACATGGGCAGTGAGAGCTCCTCGCGGGCGATCTGTTCGGTCACCGGCAAGTCGCCAGTTTTGTATCCCAGATCGGCGTGGGCCTGAAGGCGATGAACCGGAATCGGATAATGGATGGCCGTCTGGATTCCCCGCTCTTGCAACTCTCTCTGCAATTCATTGCGCAAGGGTGTGCGCACGGCATAGATGTGGCAGACATGGCGACGATTAGCCAATTCCCGAGGAAGATTCTGAGGGCCTCCCTCGGCCAGGAGTTGGTTGTACTGGCGGGCAAGGCTACGGCGGGACTCGGTCCAATCTTCCAGGTGGAGCAGTTTGACACTCAAGATCGCTGCCTGAAGTTCCTCCATGCCGTAATCGAATCCCTTCACATTGTGATGGTACTCTCGCTCGGCGCCCCAATTGCGCAGGACACGGATCTTTTGCTCGTATTCGGGGTTGCTGGTTACCACCAAACCGCTTGTTCCGTAAGCGCCCAGATTTTTTCCCGGCGAAAAACAGAAGCAGCCCAGGTCGCCGATACTACCGGCACGGCAACCTTTGTATTCGGCCCCATGAGCCTGACTGGCATCCTCGATCACGATCAGGTTGTGCTTGCGGGCAATGGCCATAATCGGATCCATGTTGGCCATCTGCCCATAAAGGTGGGCGGGGATGATGGCTCTGGTCCGGTTCGTAATGGCACCCTCGATCTGATCGACATCCATCGTGCAGGAATCGGAGGTGACATCGACGAACACCGGCCGCGCGCCAGCATAAACAATAGCTGCCGTTGCCGCCACGAAATTCAGTGAGACGGTGATCACCTCATCGCCGGGACCGATGTCCGCTGCCAAAAGGGCCAAGTGCAGGGCGCTGACGCCGGAATTGACGCCGGCCGCGAATTTGGCTTGGCAGTATTTGGCGAAGGCTTTTTCGAAACGGGCAACTTGATCGCCCGACAGATATTGACCAATCCCAAGCCCGCCGAGGACTGCCGCATCCACTTCGGACTTAATACCGCAATATTGCGCCAGAAGATCGACAAAGGGAATGTCCATATATCGTTTCCTCTCTCGTTCAATTTTTTACCTCAGGCATAACACCCAAGGCGATCATCTAGGATGATTCTTTTCATGTCAAAATCCACCTGGACGATAGCACAGATAAGAGTTATACGCAATGGTCGATCAGTCAATCAATCTTTTATAGATCTCGAATTCGGCCCGGATATCAGCGAGGGCCGTATGAGCTTTTTCATTTTTGATATCAAAATATTCGCACAAGGCGCGCAGAGAAAAACGTTGCGCTCGTTCATCTTGATAGAGCTTGGCATAAGCCATTGAGAGCAGATCAAGCCGGTGAAAATCCATTTTATTTTTAATGCCAGTTTTAACAAAAGCTTTTTCCAAGAATAGCCAATCAAAAGCCACATTTTGCGCTACTAGGATCGCGCCTTCCGTTTTTTCCGCTAATTTTTCCATCGCATTCGATAGGTCGATGGCAAACACCCAATCCATCTCGTTGTAGCCATTGATCTTGAGCGACTCAGGATCGCTGGTTTCCAAATGTTCCGGTTTTACCCGCAGGTCAAATTCTTCGATTACTTCCAGTTTGTTGCCCGCTCCATCCTGCGGAATCTGGCGCGCAATAATTACCCCCATCTCAATGATTTCGTGACGTTCAGGATCCAGGCCTGTTGTTTCCAGGTCGATAAAAGCTAAGTTACGTTTTTTCATGAATTAAAATTAAACAAACCTGGATCCCGGCCTCCGCCGGGATGACAATACAAATGTATTTTATTATTCGACACTCGTCACTCGACATTCGACACTGTTTTATCTTCCTGCCAAATACTTCGCGCGATTCTGCATGTGAGCCTTATAGGTCGTCGCATAGTGCATCGTACCATCATTGCCCGATAAATAATACAGATAATTTGATTTGGTCGGTTCCAAAGCCGCTTTGATTGCCTCAATACCGGGGTTGGCCACTGGACCCGGAGGCAGACCTAAGTATTTATAAGTATTATAAGGAGAATCATACTGAAGGTCGCTCACTGTAAGTTTGAGACTGTACTTGTTCATTATAAAAGGAAAAACTGCATCAACCTGTAATTTCATCTTTTTCCTTATCCTATTCCAAAGAATACCAGACACCATTCGGCGCGATTCAGGAGTACGAGCTTCCAATTCGATGATCGAAGCCATCGTAAGTATTTCATTCAGTGAATGGCCTGACTTACTGATTTGCCCCTCCAAAGGCTTTATTTGTAAATTAAAATTATCAATCATCATGTTGACGATATCTGTTTCGTCGTCCATTGGTTTGATAAAGTAAGTATCCGGAAAAAGCTGGCCCTCTTTATCATTTGCGGAAGTAAGAAATAATTCTTTGTCGAAAGCCGGCAGATTTCTTTCAAGTAAAATGGCAACTTCTTTCACACTATGACCCTCTTCGATCAAGATCTTTGCCGTTTCAATTCCAAAAACACCGCCAGTCAGCCTGGTTGCAATATCGATCACATTTTGCCGACCGGCAAATTTATATTCTCCAGCGATTATTTTCCCCTCGTCAGTAAAACGCGCTAAAAGTTTGAATAAACGAGGTGACCTGATCAGATGATGCTGATACAATCCGTCCGCCACCTGAGAGATTGTAGTGCCCTTTCTTATCTTCACAATCATCCCCGAAGGAAAGGCTGCGGGAGAAGAGAGGAATACCGCATAAATCCCCGCCAGCCATAAAATAACCGCGAACAGAATAACACCAGAAATTTTCCAGTGTTTCCAATGCTTCCAATTTTTAATTTGAGAAGCCACTTGCAACTGATAGTCGGACATCTTTTTATCGGCACACTCGCAATAGTCGCAAACATTCTGGCAGATACCGCAAATATCAACAGAATTTGGCAGGGGCTTTTTTTGTCCTTGTTTTTTAAGCATAAGAATAAACAACTATCCAATCGGCAGGTTTGGTGGCGGTTCGCCCCGCTTCGAAGGAATACGACCAAGAGTTGGAGTTCCGGCAACCAGACCAGGGAAGTGATATAGGGTTGCTACTTCTTCAGTATTTAGAATAAAAACATTAGAGGTTGATGGCGGGTAGAAATAGGCCCGACGGCGATAATTGCTAAACATCAATCTCTTTCTGTAAGCCAGACGGTAGCCGAAAAGATCTTGCCACGGATAATCGAAATCCGTCCAACGATTATATTTAAAACCATTGAGATTTTCTGAACCAAATTGTCCAAAACTATTGAGAAGCCGGCCAATATTACTGCCGACAAAATTATCTTTTTTAGCCAAATAGAAACCTCTCAATCCAGCTTCAAAACCGTACTTACCCAAACTCCGTTCTACCGCTTCCAGTTTCTCTCGTTCTCCTGGCGAAAGCGCAAAAGCTCCGAACGATCTTTCGCCTTCCTTTTTTTTATCATCCCCAAGTAATTTTTTTACTTCGGTCTTACCGACATCTTTCCACGACTGAGTCCCAAACATCGTTCCCGGTTTATGAAATTTATCACGGGCCGCCATAATCGGGATCTGAATCCATAACTGCTCTCCCGGCCCGATCGAACCCAGAAATTCCAGAACCGGCGTTAGAGGATCGATCTTAAATTCCTCTTTTGGATCCTTGTCCATTCCATAGTCAACATAGGTCTTGATCGGATAAGCATCCGGTTTTTTTAATTTATATTCCATGCCAAAAAAATTCCAATCACTATCCGGTAAGCCATAGGTAACTTTATAAGTGTAGTCTTCGGCTTCCACCACTTCGACCCCTGGATACTGGGAATAAATTGCCGATTCAATTAACCCCCTATATTTAACTTCAGCGCGAATATAAAAATGGATCTCGCCGGCAAACGAGGCCATTTCAAGGGAAAACCAAGACCGCAAACGTCCGCCAATATACTGTTCTATCAAATGACCTTCGGTCGGCTGGTACATCTGGGACAAGATAACTTCCATCGCTTTTGGCGACTTCGTTACTTCCTTTGGCATTCTGATCTCAAGTAAAACTGTTTTGAGATTTTTGATCCAGCGAGCGCGAATGTATGAAAGATATGTAATCCATAAAATCCACACCGCCAAAAACGGATACCACCAAACGGCAGATTTGAAGAACCAGCCCCAAAGAGTGAAGACTGGACTATTAAAAAATGCTAAGGTCTCGGGCGACATATTGTGTTTATCATACTATATTTTAATCTATAGAGCGATAGGTATTTTGTAAAAGATGTGGAGAACGCGAATCAAAAGCTTTCAGCTGTTAGCTTTGAGCTTTTGGGAAAATACTAAATCAAAAAAAACGGCTTTGGCCGTTTTTTTATTTTTGTCTTAAGCTGAGAGCTAACAGCTGAAACCTATAAGCTCTTTAGATAGCAGCGTATTTGCCGGCTTTATCGCGACGGAAGTAACTGGGATTCTGAAGATTGACCACAATCGTATTTTCTTTAACATGGCGCTCCTTAAGAACCTTGGCAACAATCTCTTCGCGGGACAACGGACCTTCCTTCTTCAAGATCGCGCGGATGACATCAGCCACGATTCCCTTGGTGTATCCCCACTCAGCTAAAGCATACAAACCCCGTCCGACTAAAACAAAGCGCTTGTCTTTGATCAGCTCATTATGGCAAGTTGCCGGATGAGCTTTGCGTCCAAAGGTATTGGTGATTGCTTTGGCTACTTCTACAAAGTGCATTGGGGAGCCGTTCTGGCGAATAACTAAATAGGCAAAGTCTCGAATTCCGCGCATCTTTACGTTTGGAGATTTAACCAAGCCCCATTCGCCCAACGGATTCTGGCCAATATTTTTGGAAATAGCCAACCATTTCTTGGCAAAAGCGCGAGTCTTGTCATCATCAACGATATCTTTCAATTCACCCAAAAAGCGGGTAATCAATTCCGGCTCAGATACCAGATCATTCTCAGTAAAATTACTGCAAAGATTTTTGATCGAGTCATGGACCTTATCAGCTAAAACCTTATTGGTCGTCCAACGGTGATGAAAATCATCATCTTCTTTGAATTTGAAAAAAGCGTCAGAAAGAACAAGCATGAAATGAATATGGTTCTGACTGCCTTCATCATCCGAGATCGCGGCTAGAAAATCATTTTCGTGCACAACCCCACCAAAGCTATCCATCATCTCCTGCAGTTCATTGAAAAATTCAATAGCTTTTGGATAACTGTCGGCTTTTTTAACAGCACTAATGGCAAAATTCTCAATCTGACGCACCCGTTCGCGCGTAATCTTGTATTCAGTACCGATTGCTTCCAAAGTCATCCGATCAGGATTTTTGCCCAAACCGTAGCGCTTGATAATGATATCGCGGGCGCGATCAGACAAGGGAGCTAAAAGCTTCTTGACGATCTCCTTCGGTTTAAAAGTTAATGTTTCTTTTGCCATATTTCTTAATAATAATGCGGTTATGCTATAAATTCGCTCTTAATGTTATCTTATTTGTATCATCTTTTGATATTTAAGTCAAGGCGATTGTCAATACAGACAAATCGTGGCCTAAAATAGCACTTTTACAAGGATCTCAAAAGTTATCCCCACTTTGTAATACTCCGAAAATATGGCATTGTCAACAATTAGACCACAATATTCAATAACCGATCTTGAACATAAACAACTTTTTTGATTGTTTTTCCGTCTATCCATTTGATAACCGCTTCACGAGATAATGCTGTTTTCTCTGCTTCCTGCTGATCTGTTCCGGCTGAAGCCTCGAACGAATCACGAATCTTCCCGCCTACCTGAACGACGATCGTTACCGTCCCATCTAGCAATTTGCTCGAATCAAATTTAGGCCAAGCTTCCAAATGGATCGTATCTTTATTTCCCAGCGCGCTCCAAAGTTCTTCGGCCAGATGTGGGGCAAATGGTGCCAGAATTTTCACGAAAGATTCAAAAGTTTCACGAGCGATTGTCTCCAATTTATCCGCTTCATTCGCCCAAACCATCATTGTGGAAATGGCAGTATTGAACGACATCGATTCAACATCTTCGCCGACTTTTTTAATAGTCTTATTTGTCAAAACTTCCAAGCCGTTTTCGGCCTTCTTATCGCCAACCTTTTGCCCGATGTTCCAAACCTTATCCAAAAAGCGACGCGAACCGATAATGCTTTCAGTGCTCCAGGCGATCGATTGGTCAAACGGGCCCATAAACATTTCATACACGCGAAGGGTATCGGCGCCATAGTTTTTAATCGTTTCATCCGGGTTCACCACGTTGCCTTTTGATTTAGACATTTTCACTCCTCCCCCTCCCAAGATCATCCCCTGCAAGGTACGCTTTTTATATGGCTCATCAAAAGGGACAACACCAATATCGTAAAGGAATTTGTTCCAGAAACGAGAATAGAGCAAGTGCAGAGTAATGTGCTCGGCCCCGCCGTTGTACCAATCTACCGGCGACCAATATTCCTGTTTCTTGAAATCCGCCAAACTAGTCGCATTCTTCGGATCGGTATAGCGCAAGAAGTACCAAGAAGAACCCGCCCAGTTGGGCATGGTGTCAGTCTCACGCACAGCCTTCCCACCGCAAGTTGGACAAGTAGTATTCATCCATTCAGGCACACGTGACAAAGGCGATTCACCATCATCCGACGGTTCGTAATTTTTGATATTCGGCAATTCCACCGGCAAGCTTTCTTCCGGTACAGCCACCCAGCCGTCTTTTTCGCAGTAAACCAGAGGAATCGGTTCACCCCAATAGCGCTGGCGGGAAAAGACCCAATCGCGCAATTTGTATTTAGTCACCCAATTGCCCTCTACCGCTTCGGTAATGGCTTTCATCGCCTCTTCGCTCTTCTGGCCATCAAATTTTCCAGAATTGATCAGGATACCGTAGTCGGTAAAGGCTTTCGGCTCACCTGAATGCAGACTCCAAAGGTAGCTAGACGATTCAGTGTTTAGTAAACCAGCTATTTCCGCTTCATCTGCCCATAACACCCGGTGTTTCGCTAATTCTTCCGAAGAAACCTCTTCCTTAGTCTCATCAATTAATTCGAACAATAATCCAGTTATATGGGCAAATCGGTTTTCATTTTTATGTGTAGCAAATCCCCCACCAAAACACTCGCCTATCGTCGAAACAAATTTAACATTTAAATATCCTGTTTCCTCTCGGATTTCACGAGCGCCAGCTTGGGTCAAATCTTCGCCTTCCTCAATCCCTCCGCCGGGAGGAGTCACCCAACCAAACTTGTCCCACATCATATAAGCGTACTGGTTGTTCTTGGGATTGCGCAGGTAGCAATCAACCTGCTTACGAGCCACAGTCGGAAACCCCTCTCGAACAGGTGACATCTTTGCTTCCAAATATGGAAGGACAACTTCTTTAATCGGCAAATCATACTTCTTCGCGAAAGCCCAATCGCGTTCATCGTGCGCCGGGACAGCCATGACCGCGCCGGTGCCATAGGAGGCCAAAACATAATCAGCAATAAAGACGGGCACCTCCTCATTGTTGGCCGGATTGATTGCCTTGATGCCTTTCAGCTCTACCCCAGTCTTTTCGCGAGTCTCTACCGTGCGTTCAGTATCGGTTTCTGTTCGGGCTTTTTCAATATAAGAATTAATTTCTTCAGCATTGGAAGCCTGATGAATAAAATAATTAACTAATGGGTGTTCAGGGGAGATAACTAAGTAGGTTACACCGAACACAGTATCGAGACGTGTTGTAAATACTTTAACTCTTTTGTCATTTACTTCTCCTCCACTTTTAAGCATATCCCAGGAATACCGATGAGAAGATGGCAGTCTGAAATTTTCAATTTGATCTTTAGTAAGCCAAATAGGCTCATGATTTTTCTTCTCCTCTTCAGAGATTATATCCTGTTCCCCATCTTTTAGTTCAAAATAAAATACATCAAAATGCCCAAAGCGATTTTGATTTTTAGGAACGTGGAAAAATTTAGCATGAATTTTACCCAGTTTTTTAACAAGTTTTAAATTTTTAAAACCGGTTTCTTCTCTGATCTCTGCTCTGGCCGCCTCCTCCGGAGTTTGGCCCTTTTCAACCCCTCCCGTAATAAAAGTTTCCCAATCGACTTTTTTCCATTTTAGGCCTAAATATTTATCCTCAGACCAATGTTTTACAATAGACAGGACAACTTCCCGTTCGACAAAAGATTCTCCATCTTTAATTTTTCCTGGTTCAAAGAACTGATAAAAAGTCGGCTCTTTCTCAGTCTTAATCGTAAACTCGATTTCACTCCCTTCTGATCGTCCAATCCAATTCCGTTGCTGTAATTTTATTTGTGGCAAGTAGTCCACCTTGTCCAGATCTTTATCCAATCTATCAGCATATTTAGTAATCGCCAGCATCCATTGATCTTTTTCTTTTTTCTCAACCGGCGTTCCGCAACGTTCGCATTTACCCGCGATCACTTCTTCATTAGCTAGCCCGCACTTATCTTTCGGACACCAGTTGATGAAAGTTTTTTGCTTGTAGGCCAAACCCTTCTTGAACAATTGCAAAAAGATCCACTGCGTCCATTTGTAGTAAGCTGGATCGGTTGTATTTATTTCTCGTTCCCAATCAAAAGAAAAACCGCAGGATTTCAGCTGTTTGCGGAAAGTATCGGTATTGTTTTTGGTAACAACCGACGGATGAATACCATTTTTAATGGCAAAGTTTTCGGTCGGCAGACCAAAAGCATCCCAACCAATCGGATAGAGCACATTAAAGCCCTCCATTCGCCGTTTGCGGGAAATAATATCCATTGCCGTATTACTACGGATATGGCCAGTATGTAAGCCGTCACCGGAAGGATACGGAAATTCGATCAAAGAGTACCATTTTGGTTTTGGCGAGAAATCTAGAGCTTTATATATTCCGGATTGTTCCCATTCTTTCTGCCACTTAGGCTCGATCTTTTTCGGGTCATAGTTATTCATCGATGTTCAAAAAGTTAAGATTATTCCTTAGATATTACAACAAAAAAACCGGACTGGCTAGCCCCGGCTTTTTTGAATTTTCAATTTCTACTTGGAGGTTCGACCTCCAAGTAGAAATTAGTCTTTAAAGTATTTAATTCCCAACCAAACTAGCACCGCCAACGCTGCGCCAAGAATAATTACCCGAATATAGTCGTTCATCGCCGACCAATAACGCATCGAAGCGATCACTAGAGACAACACGCCACCAAGCGACAACCCGAGCGAAACTACTGCGATACTCGCCAGAGCAAAACTAACAACAATAGACAGCATCCCCAAAACAACCAAGACGACGAACACATTACGCTGATAGACATCCATCGCTGTCTGGAAATTCTTTTGGCAAGTAAAAGATACATCACAGTAACTATTTACCTCAGTGGTAGCTGGAGAAGCTGGAGCCTCCGGCCTGACTTGTTTCTGATTAATATTTTGGTTCCACTGTCCACCCTTGGCCAAACATTCCGTTTGGGTAGCCGGAGCGACATTTATTTGCTCGGCTTTGCAGAAATTTTCAAATTTCGGAGCCTGATAAAAAACTTGTATCAAATAATTGAAAAAGAGATTGAGAACAACAACTATTCCAATGATCACCACCCAACGCAATACCCCCATCGGCTTTTTTGGCTTTAAAATAGTATCTTGGTCCATAAGATTAATATTAGGTAATAATAATTAAATTATAGCAATATTGGCAAAAAGTTCAATTCTACAGCCGTTGTCATTTTTGTGAAGGCAAGAATGGCAACTCGAGAAAAATTAGACTTCAAATTCCAACAACAACGCCGAATGATCGGAAACTTCGTCTGGCAAAACTTTAAAATCTATCACCTTAATATCTGGCGAAACAAGCATATAGTCGGCGTATTTATCTGTCGATCTGGTGTAAAAACTCGTTCGGGTACAGGTAATTCCGTAATCTTTAATTAAATTCCTAAGCCCGGGCTCCAGCATTTTCAAACTTTCCGTATCGGGAAGTAAATTAAAATCCCCGCAAAGGATCTTAGGACCGGATACCGAGTCCATAAATGCTTTAATTTTCTTAGATTGTTCTAATCTGGACTCTGTATCAGTTTTGCCATTCCCATTCCATAGGCCATGCACATGGGCGATGGTCAGAGACTCATCTCCTTCCGCGATCTCAATATACTGAAGATTCCTGGAGTGATATCCCCTTTTCTCATCGCCACTAGAGTAGACAGGAATATCGCCCTCTTTTTTAACTGATATATCTTTTCTAACGAACACAGCAATTCCATAGTAATTTTCCAGACTCGGTCGAAAATACCCCTTATGATCAGGCAAAACCGCCTCAATATCAGCAAAAAGATCTCGCGCCACTTTAGAGGTCATTTCTTTAACCTTTTCTTCCGGAGTATCGTGGAAAATTTCTTGAAAACAAAAGATATCAAGATCTTTATTTGTCGCCAAAAATTCCAGTAGGGGCTTATGCACCACCCCGCCCCAAGTATTTAAGGTTATTAGTTTCATCTAAACTTTAAACTCGATAACATCGCCATCTTTAACAATATATTCCTTACCTTCGGTGCGCACCAGCCCTTTTTCGCGGGCCGAGCCGTAGGAACCGGCGTCGAGTAGATCTTTCCAAAAGACTACTTCCGCCTTGATGAATTTTTCTTCAAAATCGGTATGAATCGCGGCGCCGGCTTGCGGAGCAGTCGAGTTCTTTTTGACCGTCCAAGCGCGGGTTTCATCCGTTCCGGTCGTTAGAAAAGTGATCAGGTTCAGCATTTTATAGCTTTCCAAGATAAGTGTATTTATACCGTCATCATCTCCGCCACCTAGCTCTTTTTTGAACATCGCTTTTTCCTCACCCTCAAAGTCGGAAAGTTCCTGTTCGATCTTGGCATCGACATAACAATAATTTGATCCGGTTTCTTCCAGCCATTTTAACAAAGCGGTCGTATCGGCCAGTTCGGCCCCACCTTTTTTATTCAATACATACAAGATCGGTTTGGCCGACAACAAACAAAGCTGCTTGAGCAAAACTTTTTCCTGATCACTCAGACCGTTCAATAAAGAAGACACCAAAGTCCCTTCTTCGAGGGTATTCTTCAGCTTCTCAAGCAAAGCTTGTTCAGCAACAGCCTCCTTAACGCCCCGCTTGACGTCGTGAGCCACGCTCCCGAGCCGTTTGGTAACAGTACCTAGGTCGGCCAAAATAAGCTCTAAATTGATCGTTTCCACATCAGACAAAGGATCCACTTCGCCCGTGACATGCGTTACATTTTTGTCTTTGAAAATTCGCACTACTTCGGCAATGGCATCGGTCTCACGAATATGCGACAAAAATTGATTTCCCAAGCCTTCACCTTTTGAGGCACCAGCTACCAGCCCGGCAATGTCCACGAATTCGATCGCCGCCGGAATCTTTTTAGCCGACTTGGAAAAAGCGTTGAGAATATCCACTCTTTCATCTGGCACAGCCACAATACCCACCGATGGATCAATGGTGCAGAAAGGATAGTTTTCCGCCGGCACGCCTTTTTTAGTGAGCGCATTAAACAACGTGGATTTTCCCACGTTTGGTAGTCCGACAATTCCAATGCTTAATCCCATAATTTATTTAGCCATTACTTGCTGGATCTCGTCCTTGTATTTGGTCATTACTTCCATTGAGGCGGCCATCTGATCTTTGCCCTCGCTCATTTTTTGCTGAATTTCTTTGGCAATCTTGGCAAAAAGTTCCGGATTTTTATTAACCAGAGTTAAGACCATATCAATCTGGTCTTCCGGCACACCTTGCTTCTTAAGCATTTGCTTCATTAAAAATTCTTTGATCATTGAGAGATATTAGCAACTTATTGATAAATAACAAAGTGGACCCTGGGAGATTCGAACTCCCGACCTCCTCGTTGCAAACGAGGCGCTCTACCAACTAAGCTAAGGGCCCCTAAAACATTTTCTCCTGAAAAATGTTCGGGCGATCTTCTTTTGAGCACAAAAGAAGATTTAGCCAACAACAAAGTTTTCAGTTGTTAGAATACTAACACAAATTATCGAAAAATCAACAAAAAAAAGCGCCCTGAGCGCCCACTAAAAAATGAACAAGAATTATTTTTTCTTGGTCATCAAATGTTCCTTAACGAAAAAGAAAGGAAAACAAATTACAAACAAAATACTAGTCCAATCCCATTTCATAAAGATATGATATCAGAAATATGGCTTAACGCCAATATATTGTAACGGTTGCCTCTTTATCAATTATTTGCTTTAATATACGGGAGTTCAATGGGCCGTTAGCTCAGCTGGTAGAGCGTTCGCATGGCATGCGAAAGGTCAGCGGTTCGATCCCGCTACGGTCCACCCCGTTAGAAATTCACTCATCGGTTATTGTTTTGAATACACTCTTTAACTTCTTTATTCTCGATAATCCTAAGGCAATCACGTTAGTTAATTTCTAACGGGGTCCACATAAGGTGTCTTATTTTGTTTATATTCTTTCTTGTTCTGACAATTCCCTATACACTGGGATCACTACTGATCTAGATCGGCGTCTGGAAGAACATAATTCCTCCAAGCTCGGAGCAAAATATACTCGGGGCCGGCGACCGGTAAAAATTGTTTACTATAAAAAATTTCGAAATAGAGTTACTGCCTCAAGAGAAGAAGCTCGGATTAAGAAAATGACTCGGGAGGAGAAATTAGAAATCGTAAAAACCTGGATTCCGGGTCAAGCCCGGAATGACAATGCAAAAATGCAAAGATTCCTGCCTTCGCAGGAATGACAAAAAAATACAACATTGACATCCTAAATATTCTGTGCGAGGATTGGTCCAGACCACTAGTATGGTCATTTTATATTTGAATATCACGAAGGGAAAGAAAAAGATGGCAGAGAAAAACAGCAACCGGCCTTTCCATGAGACAATAATTGAGGCGATTCGGGGGGCTACGATCCCTCCGACCTTTATCCTGGTGGTCAGGCTAATTCAAGCAACAAAAATTCCAGCCGGCCACGATGGAATCATCAAAGAAATCGACATTAGTTGGGACCAGGAATGGATGAGACGCGAAAGAATATACATGGACGCAATCAAAAAGCTGAAGGACAGTATCCTAAAACAAAAAGCCATGGCCGAAGCGGAAGCGGCGGAAAAAGAGACCAAGGCGAGTGCGGAAGACAAGTTATGGGTCATTACCGGCGCTATCGAACAACACGGACAGGAAAGCTTGGGTTCACCGTCCACGGAAAAAAACGACAAACTGTACGACCGCGTTCGGGCAATCCACCGAGCAGAAACCAAAGACGAACTTCAAGCCGTCATCGCCAAACTTTAGTCTCTCCCCCCCACCTCAACGCACTCAGGCGCACGACCGTAAGGTTCGTGCGCCTGTTTTTTTGACTACAAATATAACCTGGATTCCCGCCGGAGTTTATCCTCGCGGAGGCGGGGACCTGAGCCGGGAATGACCCCAGCAGTAAAGCAAAGCTGACTACGAGGCAGGCAATACAAAAAAAACACATTAACCCAGATTGTTTCGGAGTACCTCGCAATGACAATGCGAAACTAGGTTAAAATTTCTTGGATTTTCTTCGAGATATCCGACGGAATCATGTTGACCTTCAGGTAGTAGCCGGCGATCTTAGACAAGATATTTTCATCGATGTCGCCACGCTGGTCAAGATTGGAAAAGATAATTATTTTAGTGGAAGCCAGAACCGGATTATTTACCAGTCTACCCAAAAGCTGAATACCGTTATCGCCGGGCATAATAATATCAAGCAAGATCACATCGGGGATATAACCACTAGCAATCTTAGCCTCCCCAGCCTTGGCGTTTGGGGCGATCTCCACCGTAAAACCATCAGCTATTAACTTGGTCGAGTAAACATCCTGAATATTTGGGTCATCATCGACAATCAATATTTTTTTACCTTGCGTAGTCATATTTTTAATTATACTCCGTTAAATCTTTTTAGACACCCCTTCACCAAAAGTCGCCTTGAATACACTGGATCCAGAAGCCGACCATAGATAGTTCAAGGTCATTACAACTGAGACACAAGCCAAGGTTACCAAAGCGGAAATAATTGGCTGTTTGAACAAAATGAAAATTTCCCTAAAACGCAAACCGCGATCGGCCGAAGCGTGTTTGTGGTAAATCATATACATCGGAACAAGCAACGACAAGAACATATAAGACAACAAAACAATAAAAGCATCGCGAGCCAAGTGGCGCGGAGATACCATCAATCGTTGGGCGAAAGTAATATCCTGTTTAGACATACTACCGACAATATCGGCCGTTGTTGTACTTTCCGCTATTTGTCCTAAGGCTGAAACGGTTGTAGTTGGAACGGCTAAACTTGTCGTGCTTATATTGTTAATTTTAACAGAGGGTACTATTTTTGTCGGTTCCCCTATTTTAGCAATTGCCGAATCGGTGTTTGGCATGTCGGCATATTTTTCATAAATCGGTTCTGCCGAGCCGGGAGCACCGAACATTTGAACTACAAACACAGTATCGTGTCCTTCGTAAGTGCCCCGGACAGCGGCGATACCAATATCAGTAAAATCATTATTCAGAATATTTTCCCGATGGGTAGGCGATTTCATCCAAGCCTTGACCACGTCGCTGGCGTCAAAAAAATTGACCGCCAAATTTTCGCCGGCAAAGGAAAAATTGTAATCAGCCTTTTTCATCCAATCCCAAGCCCGGCTTCCATCTGGCCCTTCATGTGAAAAATAACCCCTAGTTGCCATATCCTCGGCTTTCATTTTGGCGGCCAGGATCAGGGCCGAATTTGTCGTCAACGGTTTTTCTCCATTTTTTAAACGTTCAGAATTAGTTTGTTCAATGATGACCTCTGGCAAAACATCGGCCACTGTCGATTGGATACTGGAAATAATATTCCCCAGTAATTCATTCTGTTTGAACGCCACATTTACGTAAGCGTAAAAAGCCAATTCAATGATTACAGATAAGGCAATGATCGAGATCAGGGTTCCGTAGCGCAAAGAATAAGGCCGGAGCTCGTTCTGCAGACTGGGAATAAAGAAATTTTTCAGCTTTTTTCTTAGATCCATCCCGTTAGAGATAGGTTGCGGTTTTTGCAAATCATTCCCTATCATAAATTATTATCTTAATAAATCTTAAAATTAAACATTGAGTAAAGAGATCCCTCGTAACCGCAATCTCTAACGGGATCCATGAATTATCTAATCGATTAGCGGGCTTGCAAAGCCGACAGCATTTTTTTGAGACTCGCGATCTTTTCCATAATAGCGGCAATCTGTCCGACAATATCAGATTTTCCATTTAGTGAGTCGCGGGTCATTGGCCCCACAAAGCCGGTCTGAGGCAAATTGTGCGCCTTCTGATATTTCTTCACGCCGGCAAAAGTCTTAGTTCCAAAATAAGTAGTGAAGGGGGCTGAAGCCATGAAACCTTTTTGGATTAGACGGATCTGCAATTCCCTAACATCAGTACTAGTTTGGCCAAGCTTGAGATTTTTTGTAAAACGGAAGTAAGTGATACCCAAAACACTCCCCGTTGACGACCCGGCCACCGATCCAATTCCTACTGATGGCGCCCCAGCGCCACCTCCCCCACCTCCGCCTCCACCAACGGCTGAGGCTGGCAAAGTATTGGTCAAATTATTACTCACCACACCCAGATAAGCCAACCCATTATTAAATTTATTCCCAGAGGCATCAACAAAGTGGTCTCCCCCGAAGGTGGCGAAATGGATCTCATCCCCACGATACATCGTAGGAGAAACATTCACGACGACAGTTCCTCCAGAGAGAGTAACGGAGCTGACTGGCAAGAAAATAACTGTTCCATTGCGAACGGCATAGGCGCTAAAATCAGAGACATTGGGTAGATAGGCTAAACCATTCTTTAGTGTCTCACTAAAATTGAGCACAAAGGAATTGGTACTGCCGGTCGTTGCCGAAGAGATGGCCGGAGCGATACCGTCGGCGATGGTCGTAACCACCGTTCCCAACATTTGATTGCCAGCCAGATCAGCAATCTTGTCCACGCCTAACGGATTAAGGGTAATCGAAGAAGCCGGAAGAGTCCCCGAGACAATATCCCGATCAAAATGAAGTGTCACCAATCCGTCACTTTCCTCAAAACTAGTCGGGGTGATCGAATTGACCGCGAACTGATTAAGTTTGAGATAATGCCCCGCACTACTATCCGTCTCTAGATCTTCACTGAATCTCGCTACCACTGTTCGGGCATCGGTAGCGGTAGCACTGACTAGGGTCGGAGCAACGGTATCTTTAATATAGGAAGTAGTCTGGGAGCCGGTATTTCCTGCGGCATCTTGATCCAGAATCATCAGGGTAAATGCTCCCTGCGGTAGACTATTGAAACTACCCAAGAGATTGGCGCGAATCTGACCGAAAGTGAAGCCG